>OMFN01000021.1_pt1 | contig 158486 bp, 142 predicted proteins | sample 1645641 | NCBI WGS metagenome assembly OMFN01 (sample SAMEA103958126, study PRJEB25191) | human gut metagenome
GGAAACACTGATCCGTTGCTAGCGGAATCGGTGATCCGATGAAGCGGAATTTGCACCTTATGGCCCCACCTGGAAAAATCTTGATACCTCTTTGCGGGAGGAGTCCTTATGACCCACTTCCTTACACCCCGTCACAAAAACAAAAACCCCGATGATATCACTCACCGGGGTTTTTAAAATCAGTTTCTGATTAGTTGTTGATGAGCTTGTCGCTCTCGTTGTTCCAGCTGTACAGCTTACGGATCTCAGCACCAACCTTCTCTGATGGATGCTCAGAAGCAAGCTTTCTCATAGCCTTAAAGTGAACCTGACGTCCTGCCGGAGACATATCCAGTAAGAACTCTTTTGCAAATGTACCATCCTGAATATCAGTAAGGATCTGCTTCATAGCCTTCTTTGTCTCAGCAGTAACAATCTTTGGTCCGGTGATGTAATCACCATACTCAGCTGTATTAGAGATAGAATATCTCATTCCTGCGAAACCTGACTGGTAAATTAAGTCTACGATCAGTTTCATCTCATGGATACACTCGAAGTATGCATTTCTCGGATCATAACCAGCCTCGCAAAGTGTTTCGAAACCAGCCTGCATAAGTGCACAAACACCACCACAAAGTACAGCCTGCTCACCGAAGAGGTCAGTCTCTGTCTCTGTACGGAATGTTGTCTCAAGAAGTCCGGCTCTTGCTCCGCCGATTCCAAGACCATATGCAAGTGCAAGATCCCATGCCTTTCCGGTAGCATCCTGCTCAACAGCGATCAGACAAGGAGTTCCCTTACCAGCCTGATACTCAGAACGTACTGTATGTCCTGGTGCCTTAGGTGCGATCATTGTAACATCGACATCCTTTGGTGGCTTGATGCATCCGAAATGGATATTGAAACCATGTGCGAACATTAACATGTTACCTGGCTCAAGGTTTGGCTCGATATCTTTCTTGTACATATCAGCCTGTAATTCATCGTTAATCAGAATCATGATAATATCAGCTTTTTTAGCAGCTTCTGCTGCAACGTATACCTTAAATCCCTGCTCTTCGGCTTTCTTCCAGGACTTGCTTCCCTCATAAAGACCGATAATGACGTTGCATCCGGACTCCTTTAAGTTTAATGCATGTGCATGTCCCTGGCTACCATAGCCGATGATTGCGATTGTCTTTCCATCCAGTAATGAAAGGTTACAATCTTCCTGATAAAAAATTCTTGCTTCTGACATATCATTGTCCTCCTAAATATGTATACTCTTATATAAAAAAAATATTTTTAATAAGTAGCCGTAACTAATCCAAAAAACGGACATCCGACGATCCACGGGTAAGTCCCGTAATTCCGGTACGTGCAAGTTCCAGAATTTCATATCCATCCAGCAGATCTAAAAAGGCATCCAGTTTATCCTGATGTCCTACCAGCTGAATTACCATGGAATCGTTTGTGACATCTACAATCTTTCCATGAAAAATCTCTGTCACATTCATGATCGGCTGACGCTCAGTATCCTTTGCACGGATCTTTACAAGAATCAGCTCCCGGGTAACAGAAAATCCCGGTTCCAGTTTTTTGATATCCAACACATCTTCCAGTTTCAGTAACTGTTTCTCGATCTGATCCAGAATAAGTTCATCACCACTGGCAACAATTGTAATTCTGGTATATTTCGGATCTGCAGTCACACCGGATGAAAAACTGTCAATATTATATCCGCGGCGACTGAACAATCCGGATATCCGGCTCGTCACGCCTGGGTTATTTTCCACTAAAAGCGATAACGCCTGTCTTCTCATATCTCGAAAACCTTCTACTTTCTTTGTGTTGTTTAGATCATAATACTATAATCTGTGTTTGTCAAGCACTATTTTTATTATAACTTCCAGTTATATTATGAATAACTCCCATCTATCAGAATGGGACTTTAAAAGTGAAACATATGGGAATAAAGAAAGGTTCCGATTCCCACCCCCAGTAAAATGATCACAATAATTTTCATAAGAAGCGCGATCACACTGCAGATCACACCCGCAAGAGCCATTCCTCTGCTGCTGCCGTACTTGGGTTTCTGTAATGCGATAATTCCAAGAATCAGACCGGCAGCTGCGACAAGAAATGTCAGCCATTTTCCTCCGGCACAGCATGCCAGCAGAATGGCAACAATCCCAAGGATCATGGAGGCAATTCCAAGCCCGTTTGCACCTTCGTCCATACTCTGCGGTGTTCCGCCATAGGTATACGGATTATCCGGATTTGTAGGTGTTCCACAATATCCGCACATGACAGAATCATCGGGAATCTCTCTTCCACATTTTCTACAATACATGATTTCTCCTTTGTTCTAATATAATGTTTTAATCGCGCCGTTGTAATACTGCAGGATCTTTAAGGCATCCGTCAGGTCTACTTTCCCATCCCTGTTTACATCCGCTGCGTTTTTCTCCGCACTGGTAAACGTCTTTGTATTATTGTAATACTGAATGACGTACAATACATCGATCAGATTGATTTTTCCGTCCCCGCTGACATCTCCCAGTGTATGCTGCTGATCCGTGATCGTCACACTCGACGTCGCCGAATTGTAGGAAAAAATATCCCCCTGCTGATCTTCCACAGACTCAATGGCAACCGTAACATCCGTACTGATTCCGTTGTTGGAATAGGCTGTCATTCCATTGGCAAGCTGAAAATCAATATACATCAGATTTCCCGAAGTATTTACATCTGCTGCTGCCGTATATTCTGTCGTAAGATGCCCTCCATAGGAAGACATATTGTAATCACTCTGCGTAAGTGTCGACTGTACTTCCGGTGCCAGCGTCACAGACTGGAATGCAAGAATATATTTATTGTATGAAATTCCAAGTTTGATCTTGTTAAATCCGTCATTTCTGGAAAAATATACCGGAACGGAAATATGCCCGTTTCCCTTTACGATTCCAAGGGAAAGTGTCACGGTCTTTGCCTGGGAATTCGTCAGTGTCAGTTTCTGCGTTTTTAGTTCCACATCCGATCCGTTTGTGCGAAGATAAGATGGACGGAAGGTAATGTCGGTCTTTATGACCGGTTTTGCCGAGGTAAATTTTAATGTTGCAATCGATGATCCCGATACTTTTACCGGATCTGCAATCTGTGCGGTGGTATTTCCTGCCGCATCCTTTTTATAATAATCCACGGACAGAAAATGTGTGTACCCATTATAAGAAGCCTTCCACTCTCCGTTATTGTCTGTCTTTCCGGATGTGGTGCCCCCGTCAACAACTACCGTAACCGAAGTAAATACTGAATTGTCATAAGTCAGGTATCCTCCGAATCCGGAAGTCTCCGCATTGACAGAAAATGTCACATCAAATGACTGTCCCGCATTTAAATTGATGGAGTCACTGGCAGTCTTCATTTCCAGCGAACCGGCAGTGGTTCCTGCCGCATACACATCTGGCGGCTCCACACCAGTTCCCGCAATAAACATACATGCAAGCATGATTCCGGCTATTAATTTCTTTGCTTTTCTCATAAGAATTCCCCCACTTATATGTGTTTTGATCCTTTGTAACTCATTCTATGTCTTATCCTACCATTCTCTGTAGCAAAAGGCAAGAAGTAACAAAGCTGGAAATTTTTCTCTTCTGCGGTAATTTTAAGAAACAACAATTTTTAACACGACCGGAAATTCAGAATAAAAACCGGAGGTCTTCACATGCAGACCTTCTGCGTCCGTTTTCCATTCCGGGGATTTTTCATATCCAAGAACTTCTACCTGTCTGATAATCCCATGGAATTCCGGGAGATTCTGGTCACTGCTTTCTGCCAGAGACTGAACGCAAAAGTTTCCATCCTGCGGGCACTTTAACGCAATGGCATAAATATTTCCATGATTCACTGTAAAACGGTAATCCTGCGGCGTATAGACCATCTCTTTCTGATCTGAGAACTGTCCCTCCTGCATCTTTGTCGGACCTTCGGACGATTTTCTCCATACCTTTGCTCCATGGATGGCTTCCCGGTTCACCGCCATCCAGTCCGCCAGATCCCGGAGAATCTTTTTATCTCCTTCCGGAAGCGTGCCATCCGCCTTCGGTCCGACATTTAATAAAAGATTTCCGTTTTTACTTACCACATCCACCAGCGTACAGATGATTTCTTGACTTGTTTTATAGATCAGTGTATCCGTATAGCACCAGGAATTTCTTGCAATTGCGGTATCTGTCTGCCACGGATACGGTTTTGCCTCCGCAAAGCCGCCACGTTCCATTTCTACAATTCCACTGCCAAACGCCATCGCATCATGCTTGTAACAGATGGCAACATTCGTCCCCCATTCCGCTCCGCAATTATAATAAAACGCGGCAAGTTTCTTTAAATAGGGCTTAAATGCCTCATGCTGGACCCACCAGTCAAAATACAACAGGCGCGGACGGTAATTAAGGATAAGTTCTGCCGTCCGTGCCAGCCAGTCATCGAGAAACTCTTCTGTCGGATACGGTCTGGAATACAGGTCCTCCGGATCTGCCTCCGGCATGGATGGCCAGTAAAAATCCCCTTTTTTCAGTGGTTCATGGATATCACTGTCAAACGTTTTTCCATTTCCGAGGAAAAACCAGTGTTCCGCACGGTGGGAAGATGTACAGAAATGAATTCCCCGCTTTTTTGCTTCCTCTTTCAGTTCCCCGAGAACATCCCGTTTCGGTCCCATGTCGACCGCGTTCCAATCGGAAAGATCACTCCGGTACATCTGAAATCCATCATGATGTTCCGCTACCGGAAACACATAACCGGCTCCTGCCGCCTGAAACAGTTCCATCCACTCCGCCGGGCAAAAATGTTCAGCCCGAAACATCGGAATAAAATCCTTATACCCGAAGTTCTTCTGCAATCCATAAGTTTTTCTGTGATGCTCATATGCCGGCATTCCTTCTTTGTACATGTTGCGCGGATACCACTCATTGGAATTTGCCGGAACACTGTAAACACCCCAGTGTATAAAAATACCGAGTTTTTCTTTCGCCAGCCACTGCGGCATCTGCGCTTCACACAGCGATGCCCATGAAGCCTCATAAGGTCCCCTAGCAATCTTTTCTTCTACCTTCTGTAAAATTTCCTTTTCCCGTTGTGCAATTCTCATCCATCATTCTCCTTAACCGTTCGATTGCCGGATAATTATTGGGATTGATCTGCTCTTTCGATGGGAGTTCATCCATACGGAAAAAACAAAGTTTTTCTACTTCCTCCTGCTGGCAGATGATCTGTCCGGAAAATTTCCGGCATAAAAAGATCTCTTCTGCGGCATAAATTTCATCCCCGTTTGGATAGACATAATGTACTTCTTCTCCGGAGACATTCATAAAGTGTTCGAGGTTTCCGCAGATCAGTCCTGTTTCCTCCTGTACTTCCCGTCTGGCACAGTCTTCAAAGCTGTCCCCGAGTTCCATAGAACCCCCGGGATATCCCCATAACCCGTTGTCTGCACGTTTCTGCAGAAGCAACTCCCTTTTTTCATTCAAAAGCAGCACTCCTGCACAGGTCATAATCAACGGTCGATGACCTACCTGTTTTCTCAATTCCAATATATATCCCATATGTTTTGTTCTCTCTTTCTTTTTTCTGTCTCCATCATAGCATGGGAAAAGAAAAAAGAAAACCGCGCATCTTTTCAGATGCACGGCATTTGCTGCTTATATCGTAATATCCTGTGTCAACTGGATATCCTGCAGGGAGCTTCCGACATAAATGCGGTAATCCCCATGTTTTAATCTCCATGTTCCGGCAGCTTCATCATAATGCATGAAATCTTCCATCGTGATTTTCAAAAGCACGGTCTTGGTTTCCCTCGGACGAAGACAGATTTTTTCAAATGCCTTCAGTTCCTTCACCGGGTTTTCCGGAGAAACCGTCTTCTCTCCAAGATACAACTGAACCGTCTCTTTTCCCTCCAGTGCTCCTACATTGCGCACCTGAAGCTGTACATCAAATCCATTGGCACGCGCTTTGGACGGAATTTCCTCAATTTTTAAATTATCATAGGTAAAGTCTGTATAAGACAATCCATGTCCGAAACAAAACTGTACCGGAATCCGGTTCTTTTCGTAATAACGGTATCCCACGAAGATGCCTTCTGCATAGGTCTGTGTCAAATGTGCATTCATATGTTTCTTCTCTTCGTCTGTCAGAGGTCTTCCCGGGAAATACGCTTCTTTCCGGAAACATTCCGGAATCTCTTCCGGAAGCGTTTCTGCAAGTTTTCCGGAAGGATTTACTGCACCAAACAATACCTCTGCAAGCGCAGTGCCTCCTTCCATACCGCTGTAACTCATCCAAACAATTGCCTTTGCCCTGTCCGCCCATGGTTTCATGGAAACCGGACTTCCGGCAAGCATTACAATTGTCATATCCGGTCGAACCTCAAGAAGCTCTGTAATCAGCCGGTCCTGTCCGTATGGCAGGGTTAAATCCGCACGGTCCTGTCCTTCCAGATCCTGATCATGATTTAAACCACCCACATAAATGACATGCTTATATTCTTTTGCCAGTTCCACAGCTTCTTTCCGCAGACGTGCACTGTCCTCGGTTTCCTTTGCTGTCTCAGCCGCCGCTTTGCTTGCATCAAGGCTGTCTTCCTGCCAGTTATGATCGCTTTCCTTTTTTGCCGGAATATCATATCCTCTGGCATAACGGACTTCGCAGTTTCCACCGAGAAACTTGCTGATTCCAAGCAGTGGTGTAATCTCATACAAAGCTTTAATCTCCGCACTTCCGCCACCCATAGCCTGTGAAATCACTGCATTCTGCCCAATGACAAGAACTTTATCGATTGCAGGATCAAGCGGAAGTTTCCGGTCTTCATTTTTTAACAGTGTGATCGATTCTCTTGCTACTTTTAAAACTTCAAAACGGTGTTTTGCCGTATTATAACTTCCCGCTTTCCGGTTCTTGTTCTTCTGAACCAGAATTTTCTTTTTTCCATCAGAATCCGGTACTTCTGTCAGTTCAATCATATGCAGGCGTACCATCATCCGCAGAATATTGCGCACTTTTTCGTCCACACAGGCCTCATCTATATTCCCTTTTCGGATTTCGCTGATCAGCGGATTCGCAAGAAAATAGTCATCAAAATCACTGGTTACCGACATTTCGATATCAAGCGGTCCCTCTGCGGTCCCCTTTGTTGTATGTACGGCTCCCCAGTCAGAGATAATGGTTCCGTCAAATCCCCATTCTTTGCGCAGTACGGTTCCCATAATATCTTTGTTTTCACAGACATGTGTTCCGCGGATCAGATTATAAGAGCCCATGATCGACTTTGCACCCGCTTTTTGTACAACCGCCTGAAATGCCGGGAAATAAATTTCACGCATTGTACGCTCATCCGCTTCCACATTTACCCAGAGCCGTTCGGTTTCCTGATTGTTCATTGCAAAATGCTTTACACATGCTGCCACATCAGACGTCTCGATTCCACGAACTATCGGAACGGCAAGTTCACTGGTCAGTCTTGGATCTTCACTGATATATTCAAAATTTCTTCCGCATGCAGGTGTTCTTTTGATATTAATACCCGGAGCAAGAATCACATCTTTGCCTCTTCCGCGTGCTTCTTCTCCCAACACTTTTCCTGCATTGCGTGCAAGTTTGCGGTTCCATGTCATCGCAATCGCACTGTTGCTCGGACAATATGTCACATAATCATCTGGTGTTCCGACCGGCATCCACTGATCATTGACAAACTCGCTGCGCACACCCATCGGTCCATCGGACATCTTTAAAGGGGGAATATGAATTCTTTCCACCCCCGCGGTGCGAAACAGACCCGCACCGTGGATCATGCCGGTTTTCTCTTCCAGTGTCATTTCCTTGATCAGAAGACAGATCCGGTTTTCCAATACTTTATCCATCAATTTTTCCTCTTACCTGATTTTACTGTATACACTCTATGTGGCTCTCACAGTCACGAAGAATGGTGTTTTTATTTTCTTTGGATGCCTTTGCGCCCTTCACATCTAAAATGCCGGTATTAACCAGTTCTACGGTAAACGGCTTTTTGCTGTCGCAGTCGATCACAAGCTTATCCTCTATGCGTTTTACCACAATGGAAGCCACTTTATTCTGATCCATATCGTAGATTTCAGCAGCTGCCTCATCCTGTACATCATATACACGGAATGTCACCTGATCGGCATAATCATACTCTGGTCCCTCTTCGCTGTTTCCAAGCGGAAGTACCGTATTCGGACGTACCATCAGCGGAATCTCCGTATAAGCATATGTGCGGGTATACCAGTCTCCGCCTTCCTGCTGCCTGCCGGTGAAGAAATCGGTCCATATGCCGTTCTCCTTTGGCAGATAGTATTCTCCAATTCCCTCATCGTTAAAGATTGGAGCAACTAGTAAGCTGTCGCCGAGCATATACTGCTTATCCAGATAATTGCACATTTTATCATTTGTGTAAGAAAGAACCATCGCACGCATGCTTGGAATTCCCTCGTTATGTGCTGTCAGCGCGGTCTTCCACAGGTATGGCATCAGACGTGCTTTCAGGCGTACAAAGCTGCGCAGCACATCCACGGCCTCATCGTCATAAGCCCACGGCACACGGTATGATGTACTTCCATGCAGACGGCTGTGAGAAGAAAGCAGACCAAACGCACACCATCTCTTATAGACATCCGCGGTAGAAGTGTTTTCAAATCCGCCGATATCATGGCTCCAGAACCCAAATCCGGAAAGCTGTAAGGATAATCCGCCACGCAGACTTTCTTCCATGGATTCATAATCAGACCAGCAGTCTCCGCCCCAGTGTACCGGGAATTTCTGTCCACCTGCGGTAGCAGATCTCGCAAACAGTACTGCCTCATCTTTTCCTTTCTTTTTCTCAAGAACTTCAAATACAGCTTCATTATATAAATAGGTATAATAATTGTGCATTTTTTCCGGATTTTTCTTGTCATAGTAAACGCAATCGGTTGGAATTCTCTCACCAAAATCTGTCTTGAAACAATCCACACCCATATCAACCAATGCTTCGAGTTTCTTCTGATACCATTTCTTTGCCTCCGGGTTGGTAAAGTCGACGATTGCCATGCCCGGCTGCCACATGTCCCACTGCCATACAGAACCGTCCGGACGCTTCAGGAAATATCCGCCTTCCATGCCCTCGTCAAACATCACGGATTCCTGTGCAATATACGGATTAATCCATACACAGATCTTTAATCCCTTTGCTTTCATACGGGAAAGCATCCCCTCCGGGTCCGGGAATACACGCTCATCCCACAGGAAATCGGTCCAGTGGAAATCTTTCATCCAGAAGCAGTCAAAATGGAATACTTTAAGCGGAATTCCACGATCGAGCATACCATCGATAAAGCTCATAACTGTTTTTTCATCATAGTTTGTCGTAAAGGATGTGGAAAGCCAGAGGCCAAATGTCCAGGCCGGAGGAAGTGCCGGTTTTCCGGTCAGATCCGTATAGCGGCGCAGAACATCCTTCAGATCCGGTCCGTTAAAGAAGAAATAATCCAGACTCTCTCCCGGCACAGAAAATTCTACTTTTGTGACCGCTTCCGTTGCCACTTCAAATGATACTTTCTCGGTATGGTTGACAAACACACCATATCCCTTGTTTGAAATATAAAACGGAATATTTTTATAAGACTGATCGGTGGAGGTACCGCCATCTTCATTCCAGATATCTATGGACTGACCGTTTCTGGTAAATGCGGCAAAGCGCTCACCAAGACCGTAGATCAGCTCTCCCACACCTAAAGAAAGCTGCTGTCTCATATAGGCATCCTTATCTGCGCTCTTTACATAAGCATCACCCTTCCAGTCCGTCTTCATATAGGCAAGATCACGCCATGCACTGGTACTGAGCTTCTTATCCCCGTTATAGTAAGTCATGGACCAGTTCTCTTTGGTAATAACCAGTTTTGCATTTCCGCTTTTTACAACAATCTTCTCATCATCTTCGGTGGCATCAATTGCTGTCTGTTTGGGAAGATTTAATGCAAACTGTGGTCCATCCTGAATTGCGCCCTTATAATGATACGTCTTTACACGGATTACTTCCGGCATCGGAGTGGTAATTTCAACCGTAAGATTGATTCCGCCCAATGTATCTCCTCTGTGATTAATCTTATGTGTCGGTGCACAGAGCACTACTTTATCTTTTTCAATTTTTGTAAAATAAACTTCTGCCGGTGAAAAGCAGGCGCAGCCTTCTTTCTGCAGCCAGCATCCATTACTGAATTTCATATCTTATTTTCCTCTCTTTCCCTTCGCCATACGAATGTTTTATTTTCCTTTATCCACACTATACAAAATTTATCCGTGCTTTCCTACTAGAAATTTTAGACGTAATTTACTATAATATTTATAGAATTTGCCAGACGGTATTATCCCTTAATTTTATAACAAAGGATATTTTATGAAACTACATATTAATAAAATACATGATACACATTCTGTCAGAAGTCAGCTGCTTCGTATTTTTCTGCTGGCAGGCATGTTTCCGCTTCTGGTAATCGGCATCTTTTCCATTGCCAGCGTGCGAAAACAGATGCTTGCCCGCTATGAATCTCTGGAGAAGGCAGATGGCCTGCGTGTTGCCTCCTCCTTAAACGACATCACAACTACCATATATTCATCTTCCGATACCCTGCTTAACAGTAATCAGTGTCTGAGTCTGTTTGCGGCAGAATCACTGGATTCCGGTATCGAGGAACAGCTTACGGCTCTGGAGCGGGCACTCCAGACTTATTTTGAGAATACAGCAGCCGTTGCCCGCATTCAGATTTATACCAACAATCCAAACCTTCAAAATTCCGAGCATATTCATTATCAGCAGAATTTTGTCCTGGACGAATGGCGCAAAACCCTGGGAAATAACTGGAGTACATGGGCTTCCCTGCAGCGATACACGGCAATCGTCCGGCAGCCTTACCGTGAACTGACACTGATCCGGCGGATCGGTGTTGCCTCCAGTAAATATCAGGCATTTCTGGTTGTCGGTCTGGACCGCAATACCATTAAAAATCATCTGGAGCAGTCCAGCAATGAAACAACCATCAGTCTGGACGGAACCCAGATCATCTATGCCACAGACTCTGTTCTGATCGGCAAAGACATGGAGTTTCCCGATGATTTTTCCGGCTATATTTACCGCTACACCGGTCCGAAAGAAATCGGAAACCAGATGCGTCTGGTCAACTATGTAACTCTGCAGTCCTACAAATCCAACAATTTGTTTTATGTGCGGACCGTGGACCCGGATGCCTTAAAAACAATCAATCATACCGTTGCCGTATTTGTCCTGATTCTGGTACTTGCCCTGCTTGTACCATTGATTCTGATGATCTGTTTTTCGGACTATTTCAGCACAAGGATTACAACCCTGAAATCAGCAATGCACCGTGCCAGCCTCGGCGATTACAATATCATCGAACAATTCCGCGGTGATGATGAGTTAAGCGATACCTTTAAAGACCTCAAACTGACCGTGGATGCGATTCACGATAAGGAAGCGCAGTTTTATGAAGCACGGATCCGGGAACAGCAACTGGTCAACCGGCAGCAGCAAATGGAATTTGAAATGCTTGCCAGTCAGATCAATCCGCATTTCTTGTATAACACTCTGGAAACGATCCGGATGCAGGCACTCTCCTGTGGCAACCGGAATGTAGCAACTTCCATTAAACTGCTTGGAAAATCCATGCGTTACGTGCTCGATAATACCGGCACAAGTTTCACCACACTGACCAAAGAGCTCGAATATATCAAAACGTATCTCTCCATTCAGCAGCTCCGCTTTGGGGACCGCGTAAATTACACCCTTCAGGTGGACGAAGATCTCGACACCAACAGTTGCAAGATTCTTCCGCTGCTCCTGCAACCTGTGGTAGAAAATGCAATTCTTCACGGACTTGAGAGCAAAACGGAAGACGGTATGATCACCATCCAGATTGCTTCTGCGGACGCAACCCTGCTGATCACGATCAAAGATAACGGACAGGGAATGACAAACGAAGAACTCGACGCACTGCGGGATCGAATCAGAAACCACCCTTCCTCCGATACCCACAGCATCGGTCTTTACAACATCAATCAGAGAATTTCCCTGTTCTACGGGGAAGGATATTATATGGAGATTGACAGCGCAATCGGAGCCGGTACGACCGTCCGGCTGAAAATACCAAAAACAATTTAGGAAACAGGATGAAAAACATGGCAAACAAAATTATCAACGTACTTATTGTAGATGATGAACAAATTGTAAGAGAGGGACTCCGCTATATCATTGACTGGAACACCCTGGGATTTTGTATCTGCGGGGAAGCCGCCAACGGAGAAGATGCCCTGGAAATGATCCGCCAGTACCGCCCGGGACTGGTTCTTCTCGATATCCGGATGTCCGGAATGCTTGGCACGGAACTGATGGAAAAAGCGCGCAGTGAAGGATTTTCCGGTGCATTTATTATCTTAAGCGGTTACTCGGATTTTAAGTACGCACAGACGGCACTGCAATTTGGTGCCTCCTACTATCTGACCAAACCGATTGATGAAGATGAGCTGGAAAAAGCAGTACAGGACGTCCACGAAAAAATTGAATTTCAGCTAAACAGCGAGACATCCCGCAACCAGTACCTGAAAAAAGCAAAAACCACCGTACTATACGATCTGCTGACCGGAAATGATTTTAACCCGTCCATTGATTATCAGGAATTAGGGCTCTCCTATCCGATCTATCAGGTGCTGATTTACGAAAGCTATATGCCATATTTTCGTTCCTACAGTTTCAGTGATCTGCTGCGTGTCACCAACAAAGACAACAATTCCTTTGAGCATGTCAATATCGACAATCATGACATTATATTACTCAAAGGCAATTTTGCACTGGAACGGTTAAATGCCTGTCTGCACCACTATGACAAGGGAACGCAGAAAGGATCTCCGCTGGATACGATCTTTCTAATCTACGGACCGACGGTTTCTTCCCTTTCACAGATTCACGAATCTTACGAGCTGTGCCAGCGGCTGTTGTCCCGGCGTTTCTTCTGCGGAGAAAACCAGCATGTTCTCTCCTATGAGGAACTGCCGGCAGAAAATTCCGCCTCCGCAAGTCTGGACGCAGAAAAAACAAGACATTACAGCGCGTTACTTACCGATTACATTAAAACCTGTAATCAGCGCCGGATTTCCGAAGTTCTCGAAGATCTGCGACAGTTTCTTTTTAATAGTAACTGTGATGTATCGAGTATCAAATATTTTCTGGCAGATATTTTTCTGGAGATCAAACAGGCGATCACACACACGTACAGCAACACCAGTATCCCGTTTGTACATAATGCGGCGATCATAGAACTCATTGAAAATAAATACTATCTGTACGAGATTCTATTGTATTTTAACGAACAGTTCGATATGATCATGCGCGCGATCGGAAGCAATTCCTCGGCAAGTGTGTTCGATGATATTTTAAATTACATCAATCACAATTATGCCAGCCAGCTGAAATTAGAGACTCTGGCCCCACTGTTTGGTTACAACAGTTCCTACCTCGGAAAACTGTTTACCCAGAAAATGGGTGTTCGTTTCAATACCTATCTGGATCAGGTACGCATTGAAAAAGCAACCGAGCTGCTTGATCAGACAGATATGAAGATTTATGAAATTGCGGCAAGTGTCGGATATAAAAATGTTGATTATTTTCACCAGAAATTTAAAGCGAGCAAAAATATCAGCCCTGCGGAATACCGTAAAAATCAGGATCATTGATTATAAGCAAAAGAAAGCCGGGTGCATCACGCACCCGGCTTTTGTTAAGGGTTTTATCTGATTTTATCCAATTACTTAGATTCGCTTAATACATCATTGATGCACTTTACTTTATCTTCATAATCTTTCTTATCTACTTCAAATACCTGATCGTATCCAAGACCCTTTACGGTATCCTGCATATCTTTTAAGATCTTGTTGAACTCAGCTTCATTCTTTGCAAATACCATCTGCCATGAATCTGCAACGATTGTCTGCTTGCACTGCTCTTTGATGGTACTGATATCGGTAGAGTACTCCGGTGTGGAATAGTTTGTTCCTGGAAGAACTAACAGATTACCGGTTTTCTCAAAGTGTTCGATCTCTGTGGTATCTCCATCATTATGTGCTGACCAGTCTTCTTTTAACTTGGTAGAAGTCTTCTCAAGATAATCATCCCATCTCTGATAGTTGTAGCAGATACCGGTATCCGGATCTGTATCAACGATACCATTTGCCTTAAAGTTCAATGCAGATACACCATCTTTCCATGTTCCGCTGCCCCATTCATCCGGCACTTTCAGGCTCTCGTCAATATCAACAAATGCCTTTACACCGAAATCTGTAAGTACAGGCTTACCATCTTTCATTTCCCATGTCAGGCCTTCCGGTCCACAGTTACCACCACTCTGTGCAGAAGAAGCTTCAATTCCTTCCGGAGAGTATAACCAGTTGATAAAATCAACCATTCTCTGTGGGTCTTTTGTCTGGCTGCCGACCATGATACCAACACTCATCTTACCATCCGGCATAGAACCGTAAGACAGGCACTTCATATCCTTAATTGTCGCAGAGGCAAATCCCTTACCTTCCGAAGTATTCTCTGTTGTGTTGTATACACCGGCACCAAGCCATGGCCAGAAGCTGTATAATACATCACCATTACGGAACTTTGTCTGTAACGTATCGAAATTCTGTGTGGTAGACTCCGGATCAATAAGTCCTTTCTGATTTGCTTCAAACAGGAACTTCAATGCACGTACATACATGCTATCGCTGTCAATTACACTCTGGATTTCAGATCCGTCTACTTTGCCGAGTGCAAATCCAAGGTTCTCATATCCGTACAGAGCACAGAAAGCACCTGCATTCTGCATGATATCTCCATCCCAGTCTTTGAAGAGAGAAAGCGCATAGACATCTTTTCCGTCTTTGCTGGTTCCCTTTGCCTTTTCCTGCATCTGTTCCAGAACCGGAATCATATCTTCCAGTGTATCCATTTCCGGATATCCAACTTCTCCGTACACATCCCAGCGAAGAGATGGTGCATTGGTTGGCTCAGATGCCTCACAAGGCTCAGTTGCCGGCTGATTGGAAATTTCACTCGGTACTGCCCATACTCCATCCGTTCCGGAAAGTTTACTTGCGGTATTGATTGCATCCATACGATCCTGTAAATATTTCTCATCCTTAATATAATCACTCATATCAAGGACAAGTCCTGCGGTCACCATATCTTTCAAACGACTGGAATCCAGATTTGTGATAATTAAGTCACCAAGATTACCGTTTGCAGAACGTGTCTGATATAAAGTATCTCCACCACCTGCCACGTTTGGTGCAATAATGTTCAATTTGATATTGAACTTATCTTTGATCAGTTTTGCAAACCATCCGGTCTGCTCACCCTGGAAGTTTGCCTGACTGTCGAACACATCAATCGTCAGCTCCTTGGCATATTTTCCATTGGATGACTTGCCCCCCTGTGTGGAATCACTGTCTGAGCTTTTTCCGCAGCCTGCTACGGTTCCGGCGAGCATCGTTGCAGCGAGTGCCAGTGCAAGCGCACGCTGTACATTCTTTTTCTTCATTGTAAATCCTCCTCTATAATATTTTACATGAATGTATGTAAAAGAAACAAGTGTTTCTTTTAGCCTTTCACTGATCCGATCATAATACCTTTGACAAAGGATTTCTGGAAAATCGGATATACGAACAGAATCGGCAGTACAACGATAACGGAAATCGTCATACGGATGGATGTCGGTGTCTGCTGGGTTGCCAGGTTCGCAACGGCAGATACATTTCCACCGGACTGCTGTACCATGGTTGCCAGTGAACTTGCCTGATTCAGGTAAGTATAAAGTAAATACTGTAAGGAATATAACTTCTGGTCTGTAATATAAATCAACGTATCCTGGAAGGAGTTCCACTGTCCTACTGCGGACCAGATGGCGATGGTTGCCATAATCGGTTTACAGGTTGGAAGAATGACTTTTGCGAATACGGTCATGGTTCCGGCTCCATCGATCTCTGCCGCCTCCTGCAATGCAGGCGGAATGGATTCTACATAAGTCTTTGCCATAATGATGTTGAACGGCTGTACAATTGCCGGGATGATGTATACCCAGAAACTGTTGGTCAGATGTAAGGTCTTCATGGTCATGTACATTGGGATCAGACCTGCGTTAAAGTACATGGTAATTACCATAAAACGATACCACAGTTTTCTGTGCCACATCCGCTGCTGGGTAAACATGAATCCCAGATAAACGGAAGCAAGTACCGTACAGATTGTACCGATCACAGTTCTTCCAAGGGATACCATTGCTGCGGTTCCAAGACCATTCAGCTGGAATACTTTTACATAGTTCTCAAGCTGAAAACCATGCGGCAGAAAATTTACTTTACCACTTGCACTCAGATCGTTTGCACTGATCGAGTTGATGATCAGATAGTAAAAAGGATAAGCACAAATGATAGCAAAGATAGCAAAAATCAGAATATTGATTACCTGAAATGTGCGGTCTCCTTTACTTGTTTTAATCTTCATTGCTTTTTCCTCCTATTAAATCATGCTCTCGCCACGTGTCTTCTTCGAAACGAAGTTTACAATTGCAAGAAGTGTTACGCTGACGATACTCTTTAAGATACCAATTGCCGTTGCAAGGGATAAACTTCGTCCGGTCATACCAATGTTGTATACATACAGATCAAGTACCTGAATTGTTGATTTGTTAAATGCATTCTGGAACACAAAGTACTGATCCATACCATTGTTCAGGAAGTTTGCTACCGAAAGCATTAACATTACGAAGTATGTAGGCATAATGGATGGAATCGTGATGTTTTTGATAATCTGGAAACGTCCGGCTCCGTCCACCTTTGCCGCATCATACATTTCCTGATCGATTCCTGCGATTGCTGCCAGATACATAATTGCGCCCCATCCAAGGCCTTTCCATGTACTCCAGAGAATCATCTGCAGCCATACATGCCTGCCACTGTCGAGAATCTTTAACGGTTCTGAGATTACGCCAAGGTTCTGCATCACTGTGTTGAACATACCTGTGGTAGAAAACAGACAGAAAGCAATGGAGTAAACCAGTGTCCAGCTGATGAAGTTTGGCAGTGTAGTCAGTGTCTGTACCAGATTCTTAAACCATTTGCATTTGATCTCGTTTAAGAATACGGCAAACAGTACCGGGAGAAATGAAGTTGCAATACCGAGTAAACTCATTGCAAATGTGTTCTTCATTACCTGAATCAGCTGCATTACCTGCGTCTTGTTACTAAACAGTGTCTTAAACCATTTCAATCCTACGAACTGACACTGGGAAAGTTTCAGCGGTGCTTTGTAATCATAGAGTGCGTAGATCCAGCCATGCAGCGGAAAGTACGAAAACAAAAAGCACAAAATGAGAAATGGGAGAATCATAAGGAATAACTTCATTCCCTGACTCTTTTTCTTTTTGGTCGTCATAATAGTTCCTCCTTCTCGTAACCGTTTTATGGTTCACCGATGTTTTATGTTGTTATTCTATCATCAGGAAATATTTCCTCCTACCGGAAGAATTCAAGGAGAGTTCCCAGAATTTTTAGATGTTCATAGATTTTTTACGATATATCAGATTTTTATGGTAATTTTTCTGGAATTTTTCATGTATTTGCCCGGGCACAATTCAAAATATGAAAAAAGAGATGCTCTTACCGCATCTCCCTTCCCATATTTACCGGATTTTTTTTATAAAGTTTCGTTGAAAAAACGAAGCATATGTTCGCTCCATGCTTTGGCCGAAGTAGCATATCCTAACCCGATGCCGTGATCTCCCGTCGGAAAAGTCTCGCACAGATGCTTCACTCCTGCTTTCGTAAGTGCCGCGTCCAACCGGGTCGTATTGCTGGCCGGAACACAGCCGTCATCGAGATTCGCATAAGCGTATGTTGGCGGATATCCGGTCAGATCATGAAGTTCTACAGACAGTTTTTTCTGAAGATCCGACTTCCCGCCTGTATTATAGCGACAGCTTCCCTCATGATATTCCGAGGTAAAACTGATCACCGGGTACAACAGTCCTACCCCGTCCGGCCGCGCAGAAATCCTTCCATATAGTTTTTCCAGCTCCGGATGCACACAAAAAATTTCTGTTTTCAGTTCTTCATGCAGCATTGCCGTGCTTGCGCACAAATGCCCACCGGCAGAAGCTCCCACCACAAGAATACGATTTTCGTCAATTCCATACTGCCGTGCATGTGCACGTACATGCATAATAGCCAGTGCCAAATCCATCTGACACTGCGGATAGGTATTGGGCTGAATGCGATAGCTTAAAATAAATGCTTTATAGCCTCCGTCACGCTCCATGCGCTGTGCAAGCTGCACACCTTCCGAATAATAAGAAAGCATCTCATATCCGCCTCCCGGACAGAAAATAACTGCCGGACGCTTCTTTTCCTGTCTTCGTTCTTTGCAAACAGCGGCAGACGGATACGGTGGAACGGATGCACAGTCATCAAAATGCATAAATGCCTGCTGATCCACATCCGGATTTCCCGTAAACAGCCATACACCCTCTTCGTCATTTTGATCCTCTTTTGGAATCCACCCCTCTTTTTGCGTATGCCAGAGAGGTACAAACAGAAATTTTTGTTTCTCTGCGGTCTCCATCAGCATATTGGCACAGTTTACCAGTGGCTGGGACCAGAATGCTTCGCCCCACTCCATGTGCACCCTGTCATGGATCTGTTCCATCGTTTCTTCCTCATGCCCCTGCAGCAATATGCTCCAACAGGTCGGAAACAGATCTCCCAATGCCGTATCCACCGGTTTTGTTGTTTTTATTTCTTTCCATGTCGATTTCATTGAAAACATATAGTTTCACTCCCTGCCAAAAACCATATCATAAATCACATCCGTAATTTCAGAATTGTCCAGCAAAATACCTGTTATAAAAAGTCACGCAGCATACGTTTTCTGCTCGGTGCACCAAGTTTACGCAGTGCCTTTGCCTCAATCTGACGGATACGCTCTCTTGTCACATGAAACATCTGTCCCACTTCTTCCAGCGTGTGCGGCTGATTTCCGTCAAGACCGAACCGCAGTGTGATCACTTCCTGCTCACGATCCGTCAGGTCTTTCATGGCAAGTGAAATCTGCTTATTACGCATCTCCGCAATCGCATTCTCCTCCGGGGATAACGCATTGGAATCCTGCACAAAATCACCCAGATGGGAATCGTCCTCATCCCCTACCGGAGCCTCCATGGAAACCGGATCCTGACTAAAACTCATGATCTCCGTTACACGATCTTCATCTTCGCCAAGCATCTCCGCAATTTCCTTATTGGAAGGTTCTCTTCCCAGCTCCTGTGTCAGAGTACGGCGTGCACGGACAACCTTATTGATTGTCTCCACCATATGTACCGGAACACGGATCGTCTTTGCCTGATCTGCAATTGCACGGGTAATTGCCTGACGGATCCACCATGTCGCATATGTGGAAAACTTAAATCCTTTTTCGTACTCAAACTTATCAACTGCTTTCATCAGACCGATATTCCCCTCCTGAATCAGATCCAGAAGCGGCAATCCCCTGCCGACATACTTCTTGGCAATACTTACTACCAGTCTGAGATTGGCTTCAATCAGTTCCTTCTTGGCTTCCGGATCACCCTCACTGATCCGCTTGGCAATCTTTTGCTCTTCTTCCATGGTAAGCAGACGCACCTGTCCGATCGTCTTTAAATACTGACGTACCGGATCCGTGATATCCGCCCCCTCCATAACCGAGAGATCTTCCTCGATATTTTCCTCGGAATCTTCCTCAATATCATCATCAATATCCAAAAGAATCTTACTTTCTTCCAGTTCTTCGTCATCCACCTCATCCAGTTCTTTCTCCTTTGCAGACAAAGAAACCGTCTGCTCCATGTCATTTTTTGAGCGAAGGACTTCGATCTTGTTATCTTCTAAAACTTTTAAAATGTTGTCAAACTGCTCAGAGGAAATCTCTACCCCTGAAAATGTATCCAGGATTTTGCTGTATGCGATCTTATCCTGATTCTTTTTGCCCTGTTCGATCAGGCCTGCTACCATTTGAATAATAGAACGTTTATCTTCTGTCACGAAAAATACTCCTTATCAATAAATTCCCCTATTTTATTTTATATCTTCTTTTAGGTTCTAAAACATTTTACCACAATTCAAAAATAATTCCACACCTTTTTTCGTATTTATGTTCATTATTTGATACTGCCGTTTATTCTCCCCTGTGCTCTGCTCCTGCATTGCCTTATTATTCCCGGCTCTTTCGTCCTTCTGGTGGCAGCCGATCCCCCTCATGTATCTCTGATACCCTGTCAATGCCCTGTCTCTCATAACTCCGGTGGGCGGTGTCGTTTGGAATGTCCGGATTGTATACAGGCTAACCTGATGTATCAACTATCCAATGATTTTATGGGCTTTCCTTATATTGTATTTAATTTAAAATTATTTATTGTTATTTACAGTTTTTTGCTAACACGGTCAAATTGCGGTCAAACTTCTAATTCATTTAATTTCTTCATGTACTCTGCCTTCTCTTTATGCCCTCTGATTGAATAAATTCGTTCATGTAGCATATCTTGTGCTAAAACAAGTTCATTAGTTCTATGTGCATCATATCCATAAAAAATTCTTGCATTGTTCGGTACTAACTTCCAAAATTCTTTTCTAAATTGATTTTCTTGCTGCATAGATCGATAATTTAATTGCCAACCGTCCCAGGTCTGGTTCTTCCTCTGCAAATCCGCAGCCCTGGCGAACCATCGCCCAAAATGCACCGTCTGCATGGTATTTTACAAAATCCTGATAAACAGTATTGTTCTTCAAATCCAGTCCTGCACGGAACACGTTGCGGACAATCATATTCGGCTGTGCGTCTTTCAATCCACAAATTGCCGCCATGACATCCATGTGCAGCTGTGCCGGGTTTATAGGGATTTTATTCTGTCTGATGATTTTTGACCTGCGATCTATTGCCTTAAACTAATCACAATAATTTTTAACCTGTTTCCTCATTGCTGGATTTGATATAAGTCCCATCTCATCCATCCAGATAGAAATCAGATCCGCCCGAAACTCTTCGCTGTAAAGTTCCACATCCAGAAGCCAGTTATCATCTGGGCGGTTATAGATACACGGACTGTAAACCAGATAATTTGTGGTCAAATCATCTACTGAAAGCAGTTTTTTTACAGAAAACGCATTATTTCCTGTCAGCGCAATCACCTTTGCATTTTCCAAAACCACTTCGTCCATCTTATCCTCAAATTCCTTATCTTCATCGTACCAGAAAATGATACGACGCTGATAAAACTCAGGAAGAGGTGCAGCAAACCTGCGATTTAAATCTTGTACTATTTTATCTGTATCCATGCTGTCCTCCTACCTTATAATTTTCCAATTTGCTTTTCGTTTTGTTCCGTTCTGTACCAATCTACCTTTTTCCTGTAAAGAAGCAAACATTCGAGAAACCGTTCTTTTCGATATACCCATTTCTTCCGCATAATAAGCCTGTGTTGCAGATGGATTTTTCTCTATAATCTGCAACAATTTTTCTATCTGCGTCTGTTCCTTATTAAGCGGCACTTTAGCGCCATTAGTGCCATCATTGACGCCACAACTAACGCCATTAGTGCCATTTTTAGTGTCATTGGCGTTAATCATGGCGTTATTGTTGTCAACCTGACCTCGATAAATATTGATACGTAAATCAACTTCGCCACTAATAAACTCCGGCTCCTGCAGTCCGGAAGCTTTTACTTTGTCTATAATTCTTGGAATGCCGCTTCCCCAATGCTCGATCAGATTCATGTAAGCAAACGCATGAGCAAGGGCTTCATTTCTGATTTTAGAATAGCCTTCTTTCATACGCCCTATAGTTTGTCCCATTGGCAGCTTTTCTGGCGAGGTGATTTCCAAGCGGTTGTCATATACCGCTACCTGTATCATACCATGATCCAGATAACTACGATGTACCATTGCATTGATAATCAACTCACGAATGGCATCCGGTGGAATCCCATAAACATCCTGGCGATAAATTCCCACAATAGTAGCTCCCAAGTGAATATTTCTCAGGACAAACTGAAATGCTTCGTCTATCTGTTCCCAAAGCGGACCGGTATATTCTCTACGGTCAACAAATACCGCTTTCGTTGTACCTTTGAACACACCACATTGCGTTGCAACATGAAGTCCTCCGTTGCCAGTCAAAATAGCAAACGCATTAGACGGATAATCTTTTCCATCACGCTCAATCAAAATGCCCCAGGCGCGCAACTGCTGTCTGCCTACATCTTTAATTGCTGCTTTCTTTTCCTCTGTATGGGCATTTTTAACAGCCTGTTCCTTCATGGCTTTACAAAGGACATCAATATCTTCATCTGTAACATTTAACCCAGTACACAAAGCCTGATCGTAGTAGCGGTTACTGCCCTCAAACAGCAGTTCCTTTACCATATACTCGTCGGCAAGGCGGGTAGTTCCGGCAACACGGACATATACACCGCCATCTCTGCCAAGAGCTTTGATATAATATGGGCGCTGTCTGCCCTCAGAAACTTCTACCACAATAACAGTCTTTCCATCAACCGTCTGTAAAGTAATATACCGGGATAATTGCCGGTTCACAGCTGTCTGATACGGCATTGGCAATGGCATCCATTTTCTTGAACACATCTTCTTTGCCAAAGCCGACAACCTCTCTGGTTTTATCGGCAATTCCGAAAATAATTTTTCCTCCGGTTCCATTTGCGAAGGCAACCACAGACTTCATATATTTGATGCTTTTCTCCGGCACGTTCTCTTTGAACTCTACATTCTTCGATTCTCCTGCAAGAATTTTTTCTATGGTCATGATTCTCCTTTCTTTATCCAAGATCTGGTTGTTGACAAAAAATAATTTCCCTCATATAATAAATATAGGTTTATAGTGCATCCGTGCTGGTGTCTGTTTACAGATGCTATGTTGCCTGTATTCCAGCTGTCCGGAGTCTCCGTGATGGTGTCTGCTTGCAGATGCTTGAATCACGGGGTCTTTTTTTGTCCATATTCCAGAAAATCATATATCCTAATCATTCTGTGAAGATTACTACGATTCGGACTATCTAAGGAACTTAAAATATTGTTATTCTCTGTAAATATTGCTTCCAAAATACTTCGATACTGATTTACATCTATTTTTTCTTCTGACATACACCCCAGCAAACGAATCGCCTTCATTAAATTATCTTTTTCTTGTGTCCACACTTCCCATGCAGTTCTTTCTCCAACCGCAGAATGATTACGTTTAATTGTTGATTCTGTGACAATTTCAGTATATAAATGCGGTGCTTTTTCTTCTGCCAATTCGCTTTTCATATTAGATTTTGAAATATAATACCACACCGGCAATTTCCAGGAATTTTGTTTTGCAAGCTCTGGATAAACAAATTCTAATAATTGCTCACATGAATATAGCGAATCATGTAAAATGATGTTTCTATACCATTGTTCAGAATTTACAGCTCTTGCCAAACCATATACGCCGGTCGTTGCCAAGCCAATCGAAAGTGCAAGCATATTTTCATCAATACGACCATCTTCCAATGAAGCAACCTGCATCGTTGGTCCCGGTTGCTGAGTCAACGCAAACGTATAAAGCTCATCCTTAAATCTACGCAATAATTTAACTGGTAAAGCCGCTTTTTTCACTGACAGAGCATCATATAACAGACTAAAATCTGAAAGTGTTATTTTAGTCATTTCCAGTAATTTACTGCGTATAATCATTGAATGCGAAGTTATCTCACTTCCAACGAAATCCGGCTTATATTCAACAAAAACAAAACGTTTTTGTAAAGTTTCTATTTTATCCAATGGCAGGCATTCTACAACATCACTAAGAATCGCCTGAATATCTGAATCTGAAATAGAGTAACCTATGAAAATAATCGGATATTCCATAAAAATCGTCATCAATTTTGCAGCAAGATATTTTCCTTTGTCATGAAATTTCTGATAATCCGCTTTGTTAATGACAATGGATTCTGGATTTTGTACAGAACCATGAATTTTATAGATTTCCGCAATTCCCTGCAACTGTGAAAATACCAGTTCATCCTGTCCTACAAAAGTTTTATAACCTTCAAAAATATCCTCAAAAAAGCAATCATAATTTGTTGTAATCACACCAGACAAATTATCTTTTGCAATATTTCTGAGTTTTTCAACTTCCTCTGCATAAGCAGGGTCAACCGTTGACAGTGAAGCAATATATTCACTTATTTCTGCCTTAAAAGGAGAAACCCCAGCAGAAACTGCACTGTGTACTTTTTCTGAATCTGAACGTATTCCTTCTTCATTATTAAACCAAGCATCATTAAAATCTTTTTCAATATAGCTTGCAACTAATGGAAGTTTTTCTTCTGTATATTCTGCCTCACTGGCTTTATTTTCATAAAATCTATAAGCAAACGGATCTTTCTTTACCTTCTCGGCAAAATATGTCAATAATCCAACCCAGTCTGGTAATCCATAATATCTTCTTGTAATCCCAGAACCTGCAAACAAAAATGGTGTTGTATTAAATCTTGCAACCACTTCTTGTAATGTCATATAGCTCTCCTTCCTTTGCTTAAATAATACTTCTAAATTTGGGACTCACCGAGTCTCAAATTATTGATAATCTACCCTACTACAACACAGTAATATTTTTTTCTTTTGCTATCTCAACAAGTCTTTGATACTCCGATGATTTTCTGTTCAATAAATCACCACAAATAATCAATGCAGGTTTTATAAATGGAATACTGTCTCCAATTTTTTCTCCATCTGCATCTTCCTTGGCTCTCTCGTAAATCAATCTCCATTCTTCCTCAAAACTATATTTCAATCGTTCCTTGGTTGTGCAGGTTAATTGATATTTTGCTTCAGACTCATCATCAGGATCAAGCAAATCCTTATGATTTAAGCAAATATCCGAATACTGTTCTCTATTATCTACATATCTTACGGGCATGATACTCATACCATCAATAGCTTTAACAGCATTCAATACCTCATAGAAACTATATACTAAGCAAATACCGGTGGAATTATCTGCGTACCGCAACCACATTTTTTTATTATCGTGAGTTTCAGTAAAACATGCAATCATCCACATATCTCTCATATCATTTACTTTCGCTTTAACTTTATCATTCGACATGATATCATCAACATCAACAAATGCATCAAATACTTTTTCTGTATTAAGAGCCGGATGATTCTTTTTGATGATGTATTGACTAATCTCTTTCAAGTTAAATACCGGAGTACAATCATTTTCGTCCTCATATGACGATGGCCATCGCATAAAAATAGTTTCATTCTCCAAACTATCAAGTTCATATGAATTCAATGGTCTATATCTAAAAAGAGACTTAAATACACCTCCAATATCTGGAATGCGATTATACAATTCCATTATTGCATCAACACATACCTCTGTATTGTTATGTATATACTTCTCAATATTAGCTTTTTCTCTCAGTTCTAATTTCGTTCGAGTCATCTTTTCCCCTTTACTTTATTTTAGCCAAAACATCCTGGAAAATTGCATAATTCTTCTTCACGCCATCGTCCAGATCAATAGAGATCATCTTATCGGCAAGGTGATGAATCTTTTCCTCGTAGGTTCTGATTTCAGCATCCTGTGCTTGCAATGTAGTTAATTTCTTTTTTAATTTCACGCGCTCGCCAGTGGAAGCATTGGCAATCCGCTGTTCCAGATCAGCAATAGCAGTGCGATAACGAGCCTGCTGTTCATGCACATAATCGGTACGAATACGGGCAATGGTGTCCGGCTGATAGCGGTGCATATAAATCAGCGCCTTAAAGCCGTTCTTCTTGCCGCTGTCAAACAACCAGTAAATCGGGCGTTTCTGATAAATCTTGCAATGGTCAGAATAGAAATCACTCAGGAAATAATTCCGAATTACATCTTTCGGCTGACCTTTGCCACCCAGAGCATCAGCAATGAATTTCAGGTTTTCGTCCAGCGTATCTGCACCGTAAACAGTTTTCACAAACTCCACGAACAAACCAACAATATCATCCTCGAAGTATTCATCATCACAAATTGGGATAATGTTATCTGCATCAGGATAAAACTCTTTCTCCGAGAAACGTGGTTTTCCATTTTCATGAAGATAATCTTGTATTCTTTCTACAAGACTTCCAAAGTCTCCTCCTGAACCACCTGCATACAAAAGCCCCTCATTATATAATGAATAACGACCAAACATACAGCCAACCGCATAGGAAATGAAAGAGCGAATATCTCTGCTAAGATCAGCCTTACGTACAGTAACATCCTTATCCTCAACTTCGGGTGTCAACTCATCCTGCAAACCGTAAATGTCGATGAATATACGATTCAGTTCTTATTCATTGGCTTTCAGCTGGTTAAACCGGTTGTTGCATTCAGCCTGCCACTGGTCAAAAGCTTCGGCAATGGTAGAAACGTTACGAAGCAGTGGATGGTGCTTGAAGTCACATGACGTCCCAAAAGAATCCCAATCAACTTTTGAAATTTCACAGCTTCTTAATGCATAATCAGAAGCGGTTTCAACAAATCCACAATATGGAAGCCTTAATGTGTCATTAACATTTTGGTTCAAAATCGGATTGATTATTTTTGAAATAAATTTTGCAACTTTTGTATTTAAAAATGCCAATACGGACATATCACAAGTAAAGGAATTTGTAAATACTGTCGGAGATGCAGAACTAAACATATATTGTTCTGGTTTTATTCTATAACTATTATCACCAGATGTAATCGCTCCCCATGTCAATCCTTCTTTAAACCAAAATATATCTTTGCACAATCCACCGTGACTTCCATAAAATTTACGAGCCTTTTCAGACCAATCTACAACATCTAAATAATCTCCATACCATTTCCAATACTCGCCCCCATTAGCATACGGAACCCACCTATTCCCATTTTTGCAAGGCTCCCACCAATTTCTAACATATAAATTATTATCGTGTGTTTTGATTCTTCCTCCAGACTTTAATAATGATGACAGGTTCTGAAAATTAAATATTTCAAAATTTTTAAACCAATATGCCACTGGACTTCCCGGAATTTTAGAAAAATTGTTCGTACTTTGCTCATAATAGAATCCACAATCATGATTCGCGATTGCTGCCAACATTTTCTGTCTCTGTACTTCCATTCTACCGCGAAAATCTGCAAGCCGTAAATAACAACCATTTTTCTTAACAGTAGATGTATTATGAAATACAAAAGTACATACTGGAACAGTTGCTTCTTCAAATGCAGAATACTCAAACTGAATCAATGTTTCAATCTTTGCTTGTTCATACAGATAATTACGCATTTTCTCATAACTCTGAATGAACATCCAAACATACGGTGTAAAGAATCCCCAATATCCAGATTTTTTAGTCATCTCAGAACCATGAATTACAAACGATGAAAAGAAATCACTTTTATAATCTGCATATTTTTTTTAATGAAATCATTTAATTTCGGGTTCATATTGGATGCTCCCATATACGGTGGTTTAGTCACAACTACATCATACTTCTGCGCCAACGCCTCCGCCACCTGCACCAACAATAACAATTTATTCCATGCTTTTTCATTATACAAATGTATATCATTCTTGATTTCTGCAAATCTACTATACAGTACAGTCTTGCGGTGTTATGATTACAATCGAACCATATTCCTTTGCATCATATAATTCGCTGATAATACTGTACATAGCAATTTCAAGTTTTTCATCCCCATTACAAAAATGCTCAAGCATATATTCATCGTAATTTTTATGTTTTTTTCCGTTTTTATCTGTATGTCCGCTCTCTACAACAGCATGCACATGTGGCTGTAAAACTTTAATATTTCCATTATCATCTTTTTAATTAAAAAAACGTCTGTCATATTGACGGGCTTTCATCATTACCACAAAGTAAGCCAGCTGCGCCGCACGATCATCAATATCCAGCCCGTAAAGATTGTTCTCTACAATGCTTGCTACTGCTTCACGAGTAGTATAGCCATAGGATTCATAAATCTTCATCAACACATCAAACATATACGCAAGAATATGACCGGAACCGGAGCATGGGTCGGTTGCCGTGTCTAAATTGATACAATTTAACGGAACATATTTTTTACTCCGTAACGATGCACCCGCACATGTGCATTTTTGCACACCCCTGTTAACGATTCGGTGTGCAACGTTATGAGGTATGATATTCCTTTTTAACGTTGCTTGTGCGTACATCGGCGACACCTCCTTTCTTTCCGTTACTCATAACCTCTATACGTTATGATTCTGACATTGGGATTGCCTTTAATGCTTCATCAATTTTAATTGCCTGTACAGGAACGTACTCACCATTGAGCCGAACCCCTCCGCCAGTCAATGAAAACAATTCCCTTGATGTATTTAAATCCAAATGAAGATTATTATTTGAAAGCAACTGGTCTAAACCGGCAGCCACTTTTTCAGAGAGAAACTTCTCAACTTCTTTCTGCCATTCAATGCACAGTTCTTCTGATTTGTAATCCTTCCTGATTCGAGCGTTACTGATTATTCGGATTTCATTTACTACACCAAGCATATGATAGACCAGTCTCATCATGTGAACCTTGTTTTCCTCTTCATCCATCTCGAAGTAAAACTGATCAAATGCCTTATCAATCTGTGAAGAAACATCAGCAAGACGTCTATCTGGCTCAGTTTGTTTTTTTATTGTGGTTTTTGCTGTTGTAGTAGCTTTTTGCTCTTTTTTTCCGCCGACAGCTTTTTTTATATCATGTCCCTTTGCCTTGACCCAAGGCCATGCTGTATTTTTTCACCAAGGAGATATAACCTCTCGGAACAGCAAAATTCCTCCAGCTACAATAGCCGCACCCAAGGCTTCTCCGATTTGCTGTGCAAATTCTTCCTGCTCCGGTGTTAATTGGACGCGCTGCTCTTCATAAGGGTACGGAGCATAATCATCACTCTGTAAATCATCTACATCGTATTCTTTCCACTCAATGATATCAGGATTCTGATTATTTTCGTCCCGCGTCAATCCTCTCACGCGGTCTGGATTATCCTTGGAACGGAGGAGGTGATTCCCATCTTTTACAATTGGCTTATATACTTTCTCACCCATTCTGTTTCATCTCCCTCAAATAGGATAAATTATAAATGCTTCTTGAACGCTTTCTTCATTTTGAGCATGACATCAATAATCCAATCAAACTGTGCATTCCATTGACTTTTGTCTCCGAAGGTCACGCCCTTTTCGATAACGATGCGGCTTGCCTTGCGCTCCGGCAGTTCCCGCCAGTCAAAGGTCAAAGCGGCATCGGATTCTATGGCAGCCTTATTATCGAAGAGGAAGTGAAACAGATCTTTATCCTCACTGATATACAGTTCCACATCCAGTTCGTTCCGTTTCTGAATCTGCGATACGGCAATATGGCAGGCAGAAGAACCTACGCTGAAGTTCATCCAATGATCCATAGACGGTTTTCTGCGATTGAAGTTCTTTGCAAACTGTTCATTCTGAAAAGCGTAATCCTGAAATGCCACCCAATAATCATAGCGTTGCTGCTGAGTTGCATTTGCAGAGTCACTCTTCTTTACTTCCTTTGTCCAGTCATTCGGTTTTTCAATAACTTCAAACTTTACCGCCGGTTCCGAATTGCCGATTCGATACAACTTGATCTCGCAAAGAAAAAATCCCACCTTTTCATCGGTGTGGTTGTTTAACCATTCAATTGCAGCCTTATGTTCTTCACGTGCATGCTTTACCACCCAAATAATCACATCTGCCGACTTACCAGATGCATAAGTAATCAGCTTGCCCAGATGGTCATGGTTGGTATCCTCCAGCTGATTCTCTATAATGATTTTTCGATCGGTTCCAGTTTCAGAAGCAAAAATATCCACATTGAAGTCTCCAACGGAGGATTCTGTTTCATCTACTGTAATATCAAGGCCTACAGCATCTGCAAGAAGTGCAATATTATCATCCTGTGAAAGCCATGGTGTGAAATCCAAAGCCTCGTGCGGCCATACTGTTCGCAGATCTTTGATTTCTTCTAATTCACTCAGATTCACCATTTACATTAAGCCTCCCTTACTGTTTCTCTTTTTTCTCAGGAACAAATTCCATGATATCTCCAACATCACAATTTAAAGCGGGACAAATTTTTGACAAAATTTCTGTACTTACATTTTCGTCCTTTGATAATCTGGACATTGTTGTAGTACTAACACCTGTCATCGCACGCAGATCTTTCTTCATCATGTCCTTATTAATCAATAATTTCCATAACTTCTTATGACTTATATTTTTTATTATTCACATTGTATTTACTATTGTATTTAGCTTGTATTTATTATCATACCATAAAAATGCGCTTCTAACAATTTGATACTACAATAAACGAAATTTAATTTTGAAATATCGCAATTTAGTTATTAAAATTAAAATTACAATTCTAAATAAAAGAAAAAGGACCTCCGGATTTCTCCGGAGACCCTCAAAGCCTTGCTATTACTTACTTTTTTCTTAGAACTTACCAGCCTTTGCAGCTTCCTCTACGGATACTGCAACAGCAACAGTAGCACCAACCATTGGGTTATTACCCATTCCGATCAGACCCATCATCTCAACGTGAGCCGGTACGGAAGAAGATCCAGCGAACTGTGCATCAGAGTGCATACGTCCCATAGTATCTGTCATACCATAAGAAGCAGGACCTGCTGCCATGTTATCTGGGTGAAGTGTACGTCCTGTACCACCGCCGGATGCTACGGAGAAGTACTTCTTACCCTGCTCGATACATTCCTTCTTGTATGTACCTGCAACCGGATGCTGGAAACGTGTTGGGTTTGTAGAGTTACCAGTGATGGAAACACCTACGTTCTCATGATGCATGATTGCAACACCTTCCTGAACATCATCAGCACCGTAACATTTTACAGTTGCACGAAGTCCGTCAGAGTATGCTTTTTCGTACTCAATGTTAAGCTTTGCAGCCTTGTAATCATACTTTGTCTCTACGAATGTAAATCCGTTGATACGGGAAATGATCTGTGCTGCGTCTTTTCCAAGACCGTTTAAGATAACACGAAGAGGTTTCTGACGAACCTTGTTTGCCTTCTCAGCGATACCGATTGCACCCTCAGCAGCTGCGAATGACTCATGTCCAGCTAAGAAACAGAAGCACTCTGTCTCCTCCTCAAGGAGCATCTTACCAAGGTTACCATGTCCTAAACCTACTTTACGATGATCTGCAACAGATCCAGGAATACAGAATGCCTGAAGTCCTTCACCGATTGCTGCGGCAGCATCAGCAGCTCTCTTGCATCCCTTCTTGATTGCGATTGCAGCACCTACAGTGTAAGCCCAGCAAGCGTTCTCGAAACAAATTGGCTGAATCTTCTTAACCTGATCGTAAACGTTCAGTCCAGCGTCCTTTGTAATCTTTTCAGCTTCTTCGATAGAGCTGATCCCATAGCTGTTTAAAACAGCGTTAATCTGGTCAATTCTTCTTTCATATCCTTCAAATAATGATGCCATTATATCGTTCTCCTTTCCAATTATTCCTGACGTGGATCGATAATCTTAACTGCATCGTCCACACGGCCATACTGACCCTTGGCTTTCTCCCAAGCTGTGTTAGGATCATCACCCTTCTTAATGAAGTCAGTCATCTTTCCAAGAGAAACGAACTGGTAACCAATTACCTCGTTATTCTCGTCAAGAGCGATACCTGTAACATATCCTTCAGCCATCTCAAGGTAACGAACACCCTTCTCTTTTGTTGCATACATAGTACCAACCTGAGAACGAAGTCCCTTTCCTAAATCTTCCAGACCAGCACCTACAGCAAGTCCGTCATCAGAGAATGCAGACTGTGTACGTCCATATACGATCTGTAAGAAAAGTTCTCTCATAGCTGTGTTGATAGCATCACAAACTAAGTCTGTATTTAAAGCTTCCAGAATTGTCTTACCCTGTAAAACTTCTGCAGCCATGGCAGCTGAATGAGTCATACCAGAGCAACCGATTGTCTCAACTAATGCTTCCTCAATGATACCGTTCTTTACGTTAAGAGAAAGCTTGCAGGCACCCTGCTGTGGTGCACACCAGCCGACACCGTGCGTAAATCCTGAAATGTCCTCAATTTTCTTGGAATGAACCCACTTTCCCTCTTCCGGGATAGGAGCTGGCTCATGCTTTGCGCCCTTTGCTACAGGACACATGTTTTCAACTTCCTTTGTGTAAATCATCTTAAGACTCCTTTCGCATGTTAATTGTAGATAAACTCGTTATCATTCGACATACCGCTAATATTTTTGCATATTTTTTTCCTAAAGTCTAGTGCAAATTCGCACTTTTTTAGATACAACTACTATTTTTCTTTTTTTGCCACAATATGGTCTGCATCCTTGTAGATATGGTTTGCCGGAATCACTCCGCGGACAGAAGAAAGCGGATAGACATTACAATTCGGGCAGATAACCGTACCCGGATTTAAAACGGAGTTGCATCCTACCTCTACGTGATCTCCGAGCATAGCTCCAAATTTCTTAAGTCCTGTTTCAATTTCTTCACCGGAATCTCTGTTGTCCTTTACAACCACAAGTGTTTTATCCGATTTTACATTGGAGGTAATCGAACCGGCTCCCATATGGGACTTGTAACCGAGAATGGAATCCCCGACGTAATTGTAATGTGGTACCTGTACCGTGTTAAAAATGATATCATTTTTGATCTCCGTGGAATTTCCGACAACCGATCCTTTTCCAATGATTGCGCTTCCGCGGATAAATGCACAGTGACGGATCTCGGCATCTTCATCAATAATCAGCGGTCCGTTCAAGCATGCCGTAGGTGCAACGGCTGCACTCTTTGCCACCCAGATATTTTCCCCACGTTTCTCATAAATTTCCGGATCGAGTGTCGGACCGAGCTTTTTGATAAAATCGCTGATGCCTTTTAATGCTTCCCACGGATACGTAAACTGTGAAAGGTACTCTCCTGCAATAGACTGTGACAAATCATACATGTTTTTGATTTTTGCGTTTTCCATTTTTTAATCTCCTTACATTTTAATTTTCATGATTACTGATCGTTTTTCTTCCGGACTCTTCCGTTTCCTCCAAAGCCGTTGTTTCCTCTGCGGCTGCTGTTTTCTCCGGCGGTGCCTCCCCCGGATTATCAAAATCAAACGAAATCTGATCATTTTCATATTTCAGGCAGGTGTCAAATGTATTGCCTGCCTTTGAGGTAAATCCGGCAATCTTCTGCTTCGTCTTTCCGGTCGTCAGCAGTTCTTTCATCACTTCTTCGGAAAGTTCCACCTTAGCAACGGTATGCCAGATTTTAAATCCGCACGCACATTCATACCTCCACTGCGTCTTCATCAGCATTTTGCCGCATTTCGGGCACGGCACGGTTGTCTCTTCCGGTTTCGGTTTCTCCGGAAAATCAAATGTGATCTCCCCTTCTTCCGTCAGTTTCAGCGGCGCATCAAATTTCATACCGGTCTTTGCCACAAATCCCGAAATTACCTCTGTCTTCTTTTTCGTCAGAAGCTCTTTCACCTGCGCTTCTTTCAGCCGGACACTTGCGATACTTCCAATCATAAAACTGCAGCTTTCCTTATCATCTTTTTTATGATTGGCACACATAAATCCAAACGGTGCCACTACAATATCCCCGCCACACTTCGGGCACTTCACATCTTTGACTTTCTTTGGCTCTACATTGTCAAAATCAAATTTCAGCCCGGTTACTTTCCCGTTTTCATCTTTTGCGAGAGCTACGCGCGCATCAAATTTCTTCCCTGTTTTTGACTTAAACCCACGCATGGTTTCCGTAATGCCATCGTTTAAAAGCTGCCGGACCTGTGCTTCCGTAAAAGATTTCTCTGCCATCTTCCCAATGGAAAACCGGCAGCTGTTTTCATCGCCCGGCTTATAGTTGGCACATCCATAACCAAAAGAGGTTGCAATGATCTCACCCCCGCAGAGCGGACACTTCACATCGCGGATCACTTTCTGTTCCACGCTGTCAAAATCAAATACGATATTCGTCTTTCCCTCTTCGGATTTCTCCAGTTTCAGGCAGGCGTCAAATTTTTTACCGGTTTTTGATTTAAAACCGCGCAGGGTATCTGTGTGACCATCCGTCAGGAGCTGCTTTACCGCAGTAACCGGCAGGGTTTTTCCGGCGATCGTTCCAATGGAAAACCGGCAGCTGTTCTCATCGTCCGGTGAAAAGTTTACACATCCATAGCCGAAAGATGTCTTTTTAATCTGTCCGCCACATATCGGGCACTTTACCTCCGGAATGATTTCCGGCTCTACGTCCGAAAAATCAAATGCAATATTAACTTTTCCGTTTTCATCTTTATCTACCTTAAGTTTTGCATCAAACCGTTTGCCTGCCTTGGATTTAAACCCGCGAATGGTCTGGGTATGCCCCTGTTCGATAAGTTCTTTTACCTGTTCCTCACTCAGCTGAACACCTGCAATTTCGCCAATATTAAAATTACATCCTGATTTATCATTCTTATAATTTACACATCCATAGCCAAATGGCGTGGTTACAAGTTCTCCACCGCATGCCGGGCATCTGACACCGATCTTTCTTCTCGCACCGGCACCTCTTGCATGTTTCCCGGCAAAATTACTGATACGTTCCGCAAGCGGTTCCCGCAGATCCTGTCCGATCATCTTTTCCGTTTCGGTCCGGATGAAATCTTCCAGTTTCGTCCGGTAATCCCAGAAATCCACGGTTCCCTGTGTAATTCCATCAAGTCCCTTTTCCCAGGAAGCTGTCATCTTCGGGTTCAAAAGTGCCGGGACGGTCATGCTCACTACTTCAAATACCATCTCCCCGAGATTTTCCGGTGTGAGCACCTGCGTCCGTTTATTCAGATTGAGGTAATGGATACGGACCAGTTTCTTGATAATTTCCGCACGGGTGGCCGAGGTACCGATTCCCGAACCTTTGATCTGTTCCCGAAGCTCCTCATCCTCAATCAGCTGTCCTGCATTTTCCATGGCAAGCACCATGGAACCGGAGGTGTACCGCTTCGGCGGTGATGTTTTTCCCTCTTTCACCTCATATCCATCCACGGAAATCTCATCGCCCTTTTTCAGCCGGTCTGCCAGATGTAGCAGTTCCTTCAGATCCGAATCTTCTTCCTCTTTCTTTGGAATTCCTGCAATTTCCAAATAGCCGGGTGTCTTTAATACACGTGCGGACGCATAAAAACGTTCCTTATTTTCCCCCACATCCACAACAGCCGTCATTTTTACATTCTGATATTCTGCCGCCGGATAAAACACACTGAGAAATCTCCGCACGATCAGATCAAATACCGATTTCTGCAGAGCATTCAGTTTCCCAAGCTCCGTGAGCTGACCGGTCGGAATGATCGCATAGTGGTCTGTCACTTTAGCATCATCGGTATACTGCGTTCCTGCAATATTTCCATACAGCTTTCTGTCGAGAATCTGCTCCACAAAATCCGAAGTCGGCTCATATCCCCGCAGACGGCTGATATTTTTATGAATTTCCTTTGCCACCGGAGTAGAAAGCACACGCGCATCGGTACGCGGATACGTTGTCAGTTTCCGTTCATACAGATCCTGCGCCACCTGTAAGGTTTCATCCGGGCTGATCTTGAATCGTTTTGCACATTCTGCCTGCAGCTCTGCCAGATTAAACAGTAACGGCGCCCGTTTTCTGGAAATATTCTTTTCCATGGATTCCACAATCGCAGAATGTCCCTGCACGCGGTCAATCAATGCCAGTGCATCCTTCTTTTCCCGAAATCCGTTTTCCTTATACAAGAGCGGCGATGCAAAGTACCCTGATCCCTCGACGGCTTTCCACTCGCCCTGGACATGTGCATCTGTAAAATTTCCGACAACACGGTAAAACGGTGTCTCCTTAAAATTGCGGATCTCGCGCTCACGGATCACGACCATCCCAAGCACACAGGTCATCACGCGCCCGACCGCAATAGCGGTGTAGGAACGTGTTCCCGCCGCATTGTTTAACAACCCTCCATATTTTACCGACATTACACGGGAAAAATTAATGCCCATGGCATAATCTTCAATGGTACGCATAATACCGGATTTTCCGAGATTTTCATAGGCAGACATCGGTTTTGCTTCCCGGATTCCCCGTTGGATCTCTTCCTCTGTCTGGGAATCAATCCAGACCCGGAGTTCCTCCATGCCGTCTCGCACACCGCCGAAATTGCGGATATTTTCCTCAATCGTCTGTCCTTCTTTTCCGGCATCTCCTGCCCAGTAGACACGGTCGATATCCTCGCGCATCAACATTCCGTGAACCACATCATACTGCCGGCTGACATCTTTGATCACATCATATTTATATTCTTTTGGAAGAAATGGCAGATCTTCCAGTTTCCACTTTTTGTATTTTATATCATAACTTTCCGGATATACCATGGCTACCAGATGTCCCACGCACCAGGTGATCACATATTTCTGGTTTTCCAGATAGCCATCTCTGCGGCCCCCGCTTACCCCGAGAACTTTTGCAAATTCCTGGGCAACCGACGGTTTCTCCGTTATGATCAGTGACTTTCCCATCTTCTATCCCCTATTGGCAAACTTTTTCTATAATTCGTTCATATCAATCAGCTCAAACCGGTCATCCGTTTTGGCATGCTCCGCCAGCATCGGTTCAAACCGCGTTGCAGAGAATAAAAAAATATGCTCCGAACGGATTTTTGCCTTTTCCATGTTCTGATACAGTTCCTCGCACATCTGCGATGTCAGCTGTGGCTGATCCCAGTTACATAGTCCCACAATATTTCTGCGGTCTGTGCTCTGGGCAATAATATCAATGTTTCCTGTCTTTCCAACCCAGGTTCCGATCTTATGAACTGGAAACGGCATGCGTCCCATCTGATTCAAAAGCATCATATACTCCATGCAGACATTCCGGAAATAACGTTTCAGATACGTGCCAAGTTCCGGTGCAATGTAGCGGTCGTAAAATTCATGCGGTTTCAGCAGATAAAGATCCGACATGTGGGGAAATATAAATTTAAACCAGAAATTAATAAATGTATCTTTGATCTGGTATACCCCTTTTTTGGCATTCTCCCAGCCACCGGTCTGAAATGACTGCACTTTCTCTACAATATCAAAATGGCTGAGATTTTTCATATAAACACTGATCTTTGCACGGGAATATCCGGTTTTCAGATACAGGTCATTCAGTTTATTATATCCCTGTGCAATTGCAGATAAAATTGTGTTATAGACGGAAAGTTCACGCAGTTCTGCCGAAATTTTCTGTTCTGCCATATGAAACAGATATCCGCCCTCCGTCAGCACAAGCCGGTAAATATTCTCCCTGTATGAAATTTCCGGATTCCAGGCTTCCATATATCCCGGCACCCCACCGATCGATCCATAAATACGGATACAGTCGCTGACCGAAAGTGCCGGAAATGTCCGGACAACTTCCAGGAAATTCAGATCTTCCACTTTATGCAGTACATCAATACGACGGAATCCATCCCCGAACGCATCTTTTGCATCCTGCGTGGCCCATACAATGGAAGAAGACGCCAGAATGATCATTACCGGTCCCGGATAAAGCCTTTTCATCTTCAGTTTTAAAATACTTTTGACAAATTCCGGATCTCTTTTAATTGCATACTGTGCCTCATCAATCACAATCACCAGTTTTGATGCATCTCCGCTTTTTACCCGGTTAAAAAATTCATCATAGGAATATCTGCTCAGCTTCATCTGAAAAGCATTTTGAATTTCTTCTCCCATTTTCTGCATCTGTTCCTGTGCGGAAAGCTGTCTGCATCGATAATAAAAATACTTTTTCCCCACACAAAATTCTTTGATCAGCTGTTCTTTTCGGCAGTCCATTCCGCCATACAAAAGCATCAGCTGATTTCCTGATTTTTCATACCAGCCTTCCAATTCTTTAAGATCTGTTTTTTTTGCGTTCATCCCGATTCCTCCGTACAAAATTCCTTCTGCTAAAAGAAATTATATCACTGATTAATATCTCTCACAAGGTTTTCGGCAAAAAGAAAGAAGTGCAGTTTTTGCACTTCTCTCCAAAATCCGTATTTCAATTTAATACTTATTTCTTTGTGATATATCCCTGTGCCTTTAACAGCTCTGCACATAAAACTGCACCACCGGCTGCACCACGAACGGTATTGTGAGATAATCCAACGAATTTCCAGTCATATACGGTATCCTCTCTCAGACGTCCGACAGAGATTCCCATGCCATGCTCAAAGTTTACATCCAGGCTGACCTGCGGACGGTTGTCCTCTTCTAAGTACTGGATGAAATGTTCCGGTGCACTCGGAAGCTTCAGTTCCTGTGGCACACCACTGTAATTCTTCAGTGCTTCGATCAGCTGCTCTTTGGTAGGTTTCTTCTTGAATTTAACAAATACAGCTGCTGTATGTCCGTTTAATACCGGCACACGGATACACTGGCAGGTAATGACTGGTGAAGCTGCTGGAACAATCTGCTTCTTCTCATCATCTACATGCCCCCAGATACGCAGAGGCTCTTTCTCAGACTTTTCTTCCTCACCACCGATGTATGGAATAATGTTTCCAAGCATCTCTGGCCAGTCCTTGAACGTCTTTCCTGCTCCGGAAATAGCCTGATAGGTAGTGGCAACTACTTCATACGGCTCAAACTCTTTCCATGCAGTCAGAACCGGCGCATAACTCTGGATGGAGCAGTTTGGCTTTACTGCTACGAAACCGCGCTTTGTACCAAGACGCTCTTTCTGATACTTGATAACTTCCATGTGCTGTGGATTGATTTCTGGAACTACCATCGGCACATCCGGTGTCCAGCGGTGGGCACTGTTGTTGGAAACAACCGGTGTCTCTGTCTTTGCGTAATCTTCCTCGATCTTTTTGATCTCTTCTTTGGTCATGTCTACAGCAGAAAATACAAAGTCGACCTGAGAAGCTACCTGCTCTACCTCATTTACATTCATTACTACAATATTCTTTACAGCTTCCGGCATTGGAGTATCCATTTTCCAACGATCTCCTACTGCCTGCTCATAAGTCTTTCCTGCACTTCTTGGGCTTGCTGCAATCGTGGTAACCTCAAACCATGGATGATTCTCCAGCAAAGAGATAAATCTCTGTCCTACCATACCTGTTCCGCCAAGGATACCAACTTTTAACTTCTCACTCATTTTTCCAATCTCCTCTGTTCTTTTCTTTATACGCGGACACCTGTCTTTTACAGAAAAACATTTTTGTTTTTTGTCCGCGTTACACGAACATGTGTCTTTATAGGAAATATATTACTTGAAACCAGGTAAAATTACAAGGAACAAATTGTCCTAAATAAATAAAATATTCCTCAAATATATGTAGGACTTGCACAATCTGAAATACCGACTAAGCGGTATTTCAGGCAATATATCAGAGATGTACCGCAATTACGTACATCGCATCGACAAGCGATTCTGCATGCGATGTGCTCCTTTTGTCTCATTTTTTCTCCAGATATGCCTCTTCGATTGCGATCACTTTCTTCATCGCCTCTTCCCCTGGTGCACCGATCGTCAGACGCTTGTTGACACAGGTTTCCATGGAGATTGCATCATAGACATCCTCCTCAAATACCGGAGAAAACTGTTTTAATTCTTCCAGACTCATATCGTCAATCGGCATCTGTTTGTCCAGACAGTACAAAACAATACGTCCGATAATTCCATGCGCATCGCGGAACGGAACCCCGTGATTTACAAGATAATCGGCAGCATCCGTCGCGTTGGTAAAGCCGTGTGCGGCACTCTTTCTCATAACATCCTTATTGAATTTCATGGTATCAAGCATGCCCGTGAATAACGCAATACAGCCTTTCGTTGTGTCAATGGCATCAAAGGAAAGTTCCTTGTCTTCCTGCATGTCTTTATTGTAAGCAAGCGGAATCCCCTTCATCGTGGTCAGAAGCGACATGAGCGCGCCATACACACGCCCGGTCTTGCCTCGGACAAGTTCTGCAATATCCGGATTTTTCTTCTGTGGCATGATACTGCTTCCGGTACTGTATGCATCATCAATCTCTACAAATTTGTATTCGTTGGAATTCCAGATGATGATTTCCTCGGAGAAGCGGCTTAAATGCATCATAATGGTTGCCATGGCAGACAGATATTCGATCAGGTAATCGCGGTCGGAAACACCGTCCATACTGTTTAAGGTCGGTCCGTAAAAGCCAAGAAGCTCTGCAGTATATTCGCGGTCAAGCGGATAGGTTGTTCCTGCCAGTGCGCCGGAACCGAGCGGGCAGTAATTCATGCGCTCGTAAATATCGTGCATACGGGAACGGTCACGCTTAAACATTTCAAAGTACGCCCCCATATGATGTGCGAGTGTGATCGGCTGCGCTTTCTGCAAATGGGTAAATCCTGGCATAATCGTCTGCGTATTTTCTTTCATAATGCGAAGCAGTACCTGCAGCAGCTGTTCCAGCAGTTCATCCGTCTCAAGAACCTGCTGCCGGGTATACAGACGCATGTCCAGTGCCACCTGATCATTTCTGCTTCGTCCGGTATGCAGTTTCTTTCCGGTATCTCCCAGACGGTCAATAAGGTTTGCTTCCACAAAACTGTGAATATCCTCATATTCCGAAGTGATGGCAAGCTTTCCGCTCTCCACATCCGCAAGAATTTCCTGTAAACAGGAAACAATCGCCTGCATCTCTTCCTGTGTCAGAATGCCCTGCTTTCCAAGCATACGCACATGTGCAATGGAACCCTCAATATCCTGCTTGTAAAATTTCTGATCAAACGAAATGGATGCATTAAAATTGTAAACCAGCTGGTCTGTCTCCTTCGTAAATCTTCCGCCCCATAACTGTGCCATATCTAAATTCCTCTCTTTCTTAAATTCTTTGTTTTATTTTTATAAAATCTGTTCTTCCTGCTGTCTGCGCAGTACAATTTCACGGTCGCGGTCACGCTTGGAATACACACACCCACAGTAGTACTGCCGGTACATGTGATACTCCTTAGAAATTTCGGTCGACTTTTTATAGCCTTCCTTCTTTTTAAAATCCGAAAACAGATAACGGACACCAAAGGTATCTGCCAGTTCTGCTCCGATCTGATTTAACTTTTCCGCATTTTTCAGCGGACTGATGGATAGTGTTGTCGTAAAGAAATCAAATCCGTGCGCTTTTGCATAGGACGCAGCCTCAGAAAGCCGCAGCCGGTAACAGGCAAAACAGCGCTCTCTCCCTTCCGGGATCTCTTCCATGCCCTTTGCCATATCGTAAAACCGCTGTGTATCGTATGCACCTTCCACAAAAGAAACCGGATATTTTGTAGGAAACTCAGCAATAAAACGTTCCTGCTCCTTTGCCCGCATATGATATTCTTCCGGCGGATAAATATTGGGATTGTAATAAAATACCGTTACATGGAAATGTTCTGCAAGACATGCAATACAATAAGAACTGCACGGTGCACAACAGCTGTGCAAAAGGAGGCTTGGAGCCTCCCCTGCCGTACAGTTTTCACGGATCAGATCTTCCATTATTTTCTGATAATTTTTTTTATTCATCTTTCATCTGTATACATCTGATTAAAAATTTCTTTTCCGGTCTGCGTCCGGAAAATTTGCTGATATGCCTGTTCAATTCCGTGACGATTGACGTCATCTTCATATAAATTGACCAGAAAATCTGCCTCCACCAGAATCTGATAATCCAGTCCTTCGATATTATCATATGTATGATGATGTCCGATCAGATAGCAGATACGGTCGATCAGATAATTTTCAATTCCCACATCGGAAAGCATTCTCTGTGCCACAATCGGTCCTTCCTGCTCCTGCAGCTTTCCGTCACACCGTCCATACTTTTCTTCTGCCGGACGGATTCCAATGTCATGGGTATAAGCGGCTGCTTCCAATATAAAAAGGGATGTCTCGTCAAGCCCTTCTTTTGTTCCGATGATTCTTGCGAAACTATGCACTTTCATGAAATGCTGAATCCGTTTCGGATCTCCGGAAAAAAAGGCGATCATCTGTAAAAACAGCTCATCCAGCTGTTGCCTGCTGTAATAACTACTGTCACTACTGTCCATTGTGTGTTTCTCCTTTATCTAACATCTGCAGTGCAAACGTCGCTGCAATGTAAACAACTGCACATAAAATAATTAATACTGTTTTTTTCCCGGCAACACCGGCACAAAGTTCTGCCAGAATAAGAAGTCCATGCACCCAGAGTTCCGCATGATGCAGCATCACTGCAATAACTGCCTCAATGATAACAAGCAGACACATAGGAACTACCGGAACGTTAAGGACTCTCACCCCTACAATCACCATAATTGCAACAATTGCTGCAAAGGCCAGTAATGTCGGTACCTGAAACGTCTTTTTGTTCTTGTCCATTTTTTACCTCAACCTTTATTCTTATTTTCTTTGTCTGCGCCCATTATACCAATTTCATGCCTAAGAAACAAGCACTTTTTAAAGTAAAAAAGACACGTCTTCCATCGGATACCCGATACAAAACGTGTCTGAAACGAAGCCAATAAGGGGACTCGAACCCCTGACCCACGCATTACGAATGCGTTGCTCTACCAACTGAGCCATATTGGCAAAACGTACTTGTATATAATACCAAAATCGATTCAGAAAATCAACTGTTTTTTCATAAAATTTATATTAAAAAAAGATTGACTTTTCACATGGATTCTGTAGAATAGAAACTGTTGAGTTTATAATCAGTAAACAAAAAATCAACTAACAATCATGTTTCATAAATTTACGGGAGGCATGCCATGGACATTGGACACCGCATGAAAGAACTGCGCATCCAGTACGGACTGACGCAACAGGAGCTGGCGGACCGTGCCGAGCTGACCAAGGGCTTTATCTCACAGTTGGAACGAAACCAGAACTCTCCGTCCATCGGAACTCTTCTGGATATCATCCAGTGCCTTGGTACGACACCAGCAGAATTTTTTACAGATGAAGAGCCGGAACAGATTGTTTTCAAACAGGAAGATTATTTTGAAAAAACCGACGAAGAAAAACACTGCTGTATTGAATGGGTCGTTCCCAATGCACAGAAAAACCAGATGGAACCGGTTCGTCTGACTTTACACGCCGGTGGACGGTCAGAAGTTTATCAGCCCCATGAGGGGGAGGATTTCGGTTATGTAATCAAAGGAAACGTCCGTATCCACTATGCCGGACAAAACCAGACGGTACATGCTGGGGAATCTTTCTATTTTAAAGCAGGAAAAAAGCATTATCTGGAAAACACCGGTTCGAAAGATGCCGTCATCATCTGGGTTACTACCCCACCAAATTTTTAAGAGGACAAACGTATGAGTAAACATTTAATTGATTTTATTGGAATTTCCAAATCCTACGATTCCAATCTTGTGTTGGATGATTTAAATCTGTATATCCGGGAGAATGAATTTCTGACCCTTTTAGGTCCGTCCGGATGCGGAAAAACTACAACCCTGCGTCTGCTTGGAGGCTTTGAAAGCCCTGACAAGGGACAGATTCTGTTTGACGGACAGGATATCACAGCTCTTGCAGCCAATGAACGGAAACTGAATACCGTTTTTCAGAAGTATTCTCTTTTCCCGCATATGTCCATTGCCGAAAACATTGCATTCGGCCTTAAAATAAGTAAGAAAAGCAAAGCATATATTCAGGATAAAATCAAATATGCCTTAAAACTGGTCAATCTGGAAGGCTTTGAAAACCGTTCGGTCGATTCTCTCTCCGGTGGTCAGCAGCAGCGTATCGCCATCGCCCGTGCGATTGTAAACGAGCCAAAAGTCCTTCTTTTAGATGAACCTCTCGGTGCACTTGATTTAAAACTGCGTCAGAACATGCAGTATGAGCTCATCCGTCTGAAAGAAGAACTTGGAATTACTTTTGTATATGTCACCCACGATCAGGAAGAAGCACTGACCATGTCCGATACCATTGTTGTCATGAATCAGGGATATATCCAGCAGATCGGTACTCCGGAAAACATTTACAACGAACCGGAAAACGCATTTGTTGCCGATTTTATCGGACACAGCAATATCATTGACGGAACCATGATAAAAGACGAACTTGTAGAGATTCTCGGTGCCCGTTGGGCATGTGTCGACAAGGGATTCGGCAATAACAAGCCGGTCGACGTTGTCATCCGTCCGGAAGATGTAGAACTTGTCGATCCTTCGGAGGGAACGCTGCAGGGCGAAGTAACCTCCCTGATTTTTAAAGGCGTTCACTATGAACTTGATGTCATGGCCGGCGGCTATGAATGGCTGGTTCACACCACCAGATTTGTTCCGGTCGGCACCAAAGTCGGCATCAAAGTAATCCCGTTCAATATCCAGATTATGCATAAGCCGGAATCTTCCGATGAAAAGGCGGTGGAGATCGATGCGTAAATTTAAACAGCAATTTCTTGCCGGTCCATACCTCATATGGATCATCGGTTTTATCCTCCTGCCGCTTATCATGATTCTTTACTATGCATTTACAAACGGCGATGGCAGTTTTACGTTATCCTATATCACAGCGATAGCAGATGAAACCAACCGCAAAGCCATGGGACTTTCCCTGAGACTTGGAATTATATGCACCATCGTGTGCCTGGTTCTTTCCTATCCGCTGGCAATGATTTTAAATAATAGGAAAATCAAAAATCAGGGACTGGTTGTTTTTATCTTTATGCTTCCGATGTGGATGAACTTTATGCTCCGTATCCTGGCATGGAAACTTCTGCTTTCCAAAAATGGTGTAATCAACTCCATTCTCACAGGTTTCGGGCTTTCCCGCATCAATATCATAAATACACCAACGGCAGTTGTCCTTGGCATGGTATACGACTTCCTGCCATTTATGCTGCTGCCAATCTACAACTCCATGACACGAATCCGTAAAGACTGGATTGAGGCGGCCCGTGATCTGGGTGCCGGAAATGTAACCATCTTTTTAAAGATTATCCTTCCGCTTACCGTATCCGGAATCATCAGCGGAATCGTCATGGTATTTGTCCCGTCACTTACCTCGTTTGCAATCTCGCAGGTATTAGGCGGTGGTCATGTTCTTTTAATCGGAAATGTGATCGAACAGGATTTTATGCAGGGTATGCAGTGGAATGCCGGAAGCGGTCTTTCCTTTGTTCTTATGATTTTTGTGATTGCAAGTATGACTATTGTAAATATATTTGATAAAGAAGGGGAGGGAACATCCATATGTTAAAAAAATGTGCATCCCGGATCTATATGGTCCTGATTTTTGCCTTCCTTTACCTTCCGATTATTGTGTTGATTGCTTTGTCTTTCAACGATTCCCGTTCCAAGGTAAAATGGGGTGGCTTCACGCTCCGGTGGTATACCGGCTGTTTTCAGGACGAAAAGATTATGACTGCATTTGTCACAACTTTGCAGGTCACTTTCCTGTCCGCAATTATTTCCACACTGATCGGAACACTTGCCGCGCTCGGCATAGCCGCCATGAAAAAACGGCACCAGACCATTTATCTCGGCGCGACCAATATTCCGCTTCTGAATGCGGATATCGTAACCGGTATCTCCATGATGCTTTTGTTTGTGAAATTTATCGACCTCGGATTTGTGACGGTTCTTTTAGCGCACATTACTTTTAGTATTCCTTATGTTATTTTAAATGTGCTTCCGAAAATGAAACAGACAAACCGCAGCACCTATGAGGCGGCACTTGATCTCGGAGCAACGCCGCTGTATGCATTTTACAAAGTCACCTGGCCGGAAATCCGTCCCGGTGTGTTCTCCGGATTTATGATGGCAGTCACCATGTCACTGGATGATTTTTCCATCACCTATTTTACCAAAGGAGCCGGGGTCAATACCCTCTCCACCATGCTCTACACAGAACTTCGCAAAGGAATCAAACCGGAATTGTATGCACTTTCCACGATTCTGTTCTTTGCCGTTCTGCTCATTCTTCTTGCCGGAAATGTTTATCCGGGGAAGAAGCGTGTTGCAGCCAAATAAATTATCCATTGGAATTTTATTCCAGCCGAAAGGAGTCCTATTATGAAAAAAAGAATTTTCTCTGCCCTCTTAATTTCTGCTCTGGCAGTCAGCGCACTCACTGCCTGTGGGGGATCTTCCTCTGCGAAAAAAAACGGACAGACCTTAACCGTTTTAAATTACGGAAAATATATCGATGAGTCCGTAGTCAAACAGTTTGAAAAAGAAACCGGTATCACCGTCAAATACGAAGAATATGAAAGTCCGGAAGAAATGTATACCAAATACAAAGCTGGTTCCATCAACTATGATGTAATCTGCTCTTCCGAATATATGGTTGAGCGTCTGATCAACGAGGGCGAAGTTCTCGAAGAAGATTACGATGCCATGGACAACTACAAAAATCTGGATCCAACGATCCTTGATATGTCTGCTTCCTATGACAAGAATCACACCTATTCCGTTCCATATTTTTACGGGACTCTTGGCCTTCTCTACAACAAAACAACCATTGATGCCAAAACCGTATCAAGCTGGGACTGCCTGTGGGATCCTACCTATGAGGATGAAATCATCATGGAAAATTCCGTCCGTGATACGTTTGCCCCTGCACTGATCTCCAAAGGGTATTCCTTAAACGATACCGATGAAAATCATCTGCGGGAAGCCCTCGACGTATTAAAAAAGCAAAAAGATGATAAAATCGTATATGCTTACTATGTAGACGAGACAGCCGATGCCATGATCGGAGAAGAAGCCTCCATCGCACTGTGCTACTCCGGCGAGGCTGCACTGGCCATGGCAGAGAACGACAATCTGGATTATTCGGTTCCAAAAGAGGGATCAAACCTCTGGATCGATTCCTGGTTCATTCCAAAGTCCTGCACTAACCAGACCAACGCTTTAAAATTCTTAAATTTCCTGTGCAAGGATGATATCGCAGAAAAGAATTTCGAATATGTGCAGTATGCCTCTCCGATTACATCTGTGGTAGAAAATCAGGACGCTGACGTAAAAAATAACGAAGCTATCAATCCTTCCAGTGACACGATAAAAAGATGTGAAATCTATAAAGCATTAAGTGATGATGATTCCGCCAAGTACACAAAGCTGTGGCAGGAACTTCTCTCTTATTAAAAAACCGAGAAAAATGATTGCAATTTCAGTCAAAACATGCTAAAGTAAATCCACGGTGTCTGGTTAACACCGTGGATTTTTCATCTTCGGAAACGGTCATTCCGAAATTTCCCATATATACATTTGTTTTCAATTACATATGAACTATCAGGAATTTTTAACAACGATCCGTACACAGCTTTCTCTGCGTATCGAGACAGGTGTCACTTTAGACATTCGTTCCTTTACCAAAAATAACGGAACACATTACGATGGTCTGGTACTTCTCCATCCGAAGAAAAACGTGTCACCTGCGATCTATCTGATGCCATACTATCATCGCTATCTGGAAGGGGTATGCCTTGAAGAAATCTGTGAAGATATTCTTCATACCTATCAGGCGCATGCCCCGGAAGAAAATTTTGACACGTCCTACTTTACCGATTTTTCCCGTGCCAGCGAGCACATCGTCATGCGTCTTGTAAGCTTTGAAAAAAATCAGGAACTGTTAAAAGAGGTTCCGTTTTTCCGCTATCAGGATCTGGCCGTAATCTTTTACTGTCTGCTCCATGCAAGTGCCGAAAACCAGGCAAATATTCTGATCCACAATCATCACTTAAACCTTTGGAAAACCGACAAAGAAACGCTTTACCGGCTTGCGAAGAAAAACACGCCACAGCTTCTTCCCCCACAGCTTACCCCGATGAGCAGTCTTCTCAAAGAAATGCAGCTCGTCGCGGAAACTCCACTCCCGGAAGCAGCCCCGCCACTGTATGTTCTGACCAATACGTACCGGACCAACGGTGCAACCGTTCTCCTCTACGATGACATCTTAAAAGAACTGTCCGATTTGTTTGAAAAGGATCTGATCATTCTGCCAAGCAGTATTCACGAAGTACTGATTCTTGCCGCCGATGAAAACGACAGGCAGAATCTCGACCATTACACCACAATGGTAAAAGAAGTGAATGCCTCACAGCTTCAGGATGAAGAAATTCTGTCCGACCATGCCTACTATTACTGCCGGCACAGCCATCTGCTGACCATGCCGCAGCCGGTCTGCACTTCATAGATTATATTTCCAGACACAAAATCCCCGCAGAAAAAATTCTGCGGGGAACATCTATTACATTTCTACCAGTTTATCATATAGCTTCTCATATGCATGTGCCGAAGCATTCCAGGAAAAATTGCGATCCATCGCACGATAGATCAGTTCTTTCCATGCGGCCTTTTGTTCATGCTCCACACGATACGCATACCGGACAATATCTGCCATTTCCTGTGCATTAAAATTCGCAAATGAAAAACCACATCCTGTATTTTCATATTCATTGTATGGTTCTACCGTATCCCGGAGTCCTCCGGTTTCACGCACGATCGGAAGCGTTCCGTAACGCATGGCAATCATCTGTGCCAGCCCGCATGGTTCAAACATGGAAGGCATCAGCAGCACGTCACATGCCGCATATATATGGTGCGAACGCTCCTCGGTAAATCCGATATGTACGCTTACCTTATCCGGATACTTACTCTGATAATGGTGGAACATATTTTCATACTGGCTCTCTCCAGAACCAAGAACCACCAATTGTATATCCATTTCGTTTAAAAGTTCATCCAATACACAGCCGATCAGGTCAAACCCTTTCTGGCTGGTCATGCGCGATACAATTCCAATCAGGAACGCATCCTCCCTGACTGGAAGCCCAAGTTCTTTCTGTAATGCAGCTTTGTTTTCTTTTTTCCCACTCACTGCATCTTTTTTCGAATAATTTACCGGAATATAAGGATCTGTCTGTGGATTATATTCTTCATAATCAATTCCGTTTAAAATACCATAAAGGCGATCCTTTCGGGCAGTCATCAGGCCACTTAAGCCCTCTCCCCCTTCTACGGTCGTAATCTCATTTGCATACGTCGGGCTGACGGTAGTAATATAATCTGCATATACCACGCCACCCTTTAAGTAGTTTGCTTCGCCATAAGATTCCAGTTCATATGCATTGAAAATGTGTGCCGGGAGTCCTGTAATATCCATAATCTCCTGAATTCGCCAGCGTCCCTGAAACTGCAGGTTATGAATCGTAAACACGGTTTTGATTCCCGCATAAAAATTATCATCTCCAAATACCGTATGCAGAAACACCGGAATAAGTCCTGTCTGCCAGTCATTGCAATGGATAATATCCGGGGCAAAATCAATATACGGCAGACTAGCAAGTACTGCCTTGGAAAAATATGCAAACTTTTCCACATCTTCATAGATATTGTTGTATGGAGATTCTCCTGCAAAATAAAATTCATTGTCCACAAAATAAAAGTGAACACCATGATATTCCGACTCGAAAATTCCAACATACTGCCTGCGCCAGTTCAGATTTACATAAAAATGGCACAAAAATTTTAAATTTGGAAGAAATGAGCGATCCATGCAGGCGTATTTCGGAATAACTACCCGCACATCATACTCTTTTTTGTCAAAATATTTCGGAAGTGATCCGACAACATCGGCAAGACCTCCGGTTTTCACATATGGCACTGCCTCTGATGAAACAAACAGAATCTTCTTCATACATAACACTCCTTTACTTACTCTTCATCTGTAATCGTATTTTGTCCGTAATAAGAGCGATAAATTCCGAGTTGGTCGGTTTTCCTTTTCCATTGCTGATCGTATATCCGAACAGATCATCCAGCGTATCCATCTTGCCACGGCTCCACGCTACTTCAATTGCATGACGGATGGCACGCTCGACACGGCTTGGTGTCGTATCAAATTTCTTTGCGATCCCCGGATATAAAATTTTCGTAATAGAATTTAACATGTCCATATTCGTCACAGACATGATGATTGCCTCCCGCAAATACTGGTATCCCTTGATATGTGCCGGAACACCAACCTCATGAATTATCTCTGTGACATCCTCTTCCAGTGTCTGTAACGAGTACTTTTCCGGTTTCTTTTCCATCTCAACCGGTCTGCCAATTTCTTTTCGTACTTTGTTTTTTCGACGGTTGAGTGTCTTGATCCGGTCCAAAACAATATTCCGGTCAAACGGCTTCATAATGTAATAATCCGCTCCCCGCTCAAACGCGTCTTCGGTAATCTTTTCATTGCTGATCCCACTGATCATCAGAAATGTTGGCCGGTTCTTTAGTGTATGATCTGCCCTGATCCTGTCAAGGACTGCCAGACCGTCCAGTTTCGGCATAATAATATCCAATAATACAACATCCGGTTCTTTTTCCTTGATCAGATGGCAGGCTTCTTCTCCATCCTTCGCCATCCCGATCAGGTGCAGTTCATCATCACTGGTTACCATTTCTTCCAATAAGTCACGCATAACCTCGTTATCATCTGCAATTGCGACATTTAGTTTTCCCATGTAGGCCTCCTAGAATGTCAAATTCAGTCAAAAATAAGCATACCAGAAAGCACTGTCCGATTTTGTCAAAATTTGTCGATAAATACAGTTAAACTATAGCACAACTGCCAATTTATTTCAATGTCTTATGCATTCTCTTCGAACTGGGAATTATACAAATCTGCATAAAATCCCTTTTGTACCAGAAGCTGTTCGTGTGTCCCCTGCTCTATGATATCGCCATCTTTCATCACCAGAATCAGATCCGCATTTCTTATCGTAGAGAGTCGATGCGCAATGATAAAGCTGGTCCGTCCACGCATCAGATTATCCAATGCCTTCTGAATCCGCACTTCGGTACGGGTATCTACCGAAGAGGTTGCCTCATCCAGAATCAGAATCGGGTTATCCGCAAGGATAGCACGTGCAATTGTAAGAAGCTGTTTCTGTCCCTGGGAAACATTACTTGCATCCTCGTTTAACTCCATCTGGTAGCCACCCGGAAGTGTCTGGATAAAATGGTGGGCATGTGCGGCTTTTGCCGCCTCAATCACTTCCTCATCCGTGGCATCTAAACGGCCATACCGGATGTTTTCCATGATAGATCCCTTAAACAGCCAGGTATCCTGCAATACCATACCAAATGCATCCCGAAGCTCCTGACGGTTAAAGTCGCGGATATCATGCCCATCCACCTGAATGGCTCCGCCTGTCACATCATAGAAACGCATAAGCAGTTTGACCATTGTGGTTTTTCCTGCTCCCGTTGGTCCGACAATTGCAATTTTCTGTCCAGGTGTTACATGAGCGGAAAAATCCCTGATAATGATCTGATCCGGATTGTATCCGAAACTTACATGGGAAAAATCCACGTAACCATCCACATGGTCGAGATGCACAGCATGTTCAACCGTCAGTTCTTCTTCCTCTTCGTCCAGAAATTCAAATACGCGCTCGGAGGCTGCAGCCATCGACTGCAGCATATTTGCCACCTGCGCAATCTGCTGGATCGGCTGAGTAAAATTCCGGACATACTGAATAAATGCCTGAATTTCACCAACCCCGATGGTTCCGCGGATTGCCAGAAGTCCTCCGGAAATTGCCACTCCGACATAACCGAGGTTTCCGACAAACTGCATGATCGGCTGCATCAGTCCGGATAAAAACTGGGACTTCCATGCCGATTGAAACAGAATCTGATTGGTATCTTCAAATTTTTTGATGGTGCTCTCCTGCTTATTATATGCCTGCACCACCAGATGTCCGCCATAGACCTCTTCCACCTGTCCGTTGATATGTCCCAGATATTCCTGCTGTTGGCGGAAATATTTCTGCGAATGTTTGATAATAAACGAAATCAGGATGGCAGATACCGGAAGAATCACAAGTGAAATCAATGTCATAATTCCGGAAATTGAAATCATCATCACAAGTGTTCCGACCAGTGTTGCCACACTCGTAATGATCTGCGTCACACTCTGATTTAAACTCTGTCCAAGTGTATCCACATCATTTGTGATGCGGGATAGCACCTCTCCGTACGTGCGGCTCTCGAAATATTTCATTGGCATGCGGTTGATTTTCTCTGAAATTTCCTTACGCATGCGGTAACAGGTTTTCTGCGTGATTCCTGTCATGATCATTCCCTGTATAAAACTGAATACTGCAGAACAGATATACAGGCCAAGTGTAAACAATAACACTTTGGCAATATAGGTAAAATCAATAGATCCGGTTCCCGCGATCTTTTTTCCGAGACCTTCCACCAATGCATTCGTTGCACGTGCCATAACCTTTGGTCCGGCAACGGAAAAGACGGTAGACACCGCCGCAAAAATCATAACGGCAACGATTGCATACCAGTATCTTCCGAGATAACGAACCAGTTTTTCGATAGAGTTTTTGAAATCTTTTGACTTTTCTCCCGGTATCATTCCTCTGCCCGGGCCGCCCATCGGACCGTGAGGTCTTCTTGTACGTTGTTCTGCCATCTTATTTCACCTCCTCAGAAAGTCCCAGTTCTTTGGCAGACAGCTGGCTCCTGGCAATCTGCTCGTAAACTTCGCAATTGTGCAGTAATTCCTCATGCGTGCCTTTTCCGACAATCTTTCCATCGTCGAGTACCAGTATCTGGTCCGCATGCAGAATCGTACTGATTCGCTGTGCGACAATGATCACGGTCGTATGTTCCGTCTTTGTCTCAAGCGCTCTGCGGAGTGCCGCATCGGTCTTCATATCCAGAGCGGAAAAACTGTCATCAAACACATAAATCTTTGGATTCTTTGCGATCGCTCTGGCAATGGCAAGCCGCTGCTTCTGTCCGCCGGAAACATTGCTTCCGCCCTGTGCAATCGCACTCTCATACCCATCCTGTTTGCTGTCAATAAACTCTATTGCCTGCGCAATCTCCGCTGCTTCCCGGATCTGCTCATCTGACGCATCCTCTGCCCCGAAGCGCAGATTGCTTGCAATTGTACCGGAGAAAAGAATTCCCTTCTGTGGTACAAATCCGATATGTTCCCGCAGATCCTGCAATGTATACTTGCGGATATCCGTTCCGTCAAGCGTGATCTCTCCGCCTGTCACATCATAAAAACGCGGAAGCAGGTTGACCAGCGTAGATTTACCACATCCGGTACTTCCGATAATTGCAGTGGTCTTTCCCGGCTCTGCAACAAAATCAATATCCGAAAGCACATCTTCCGTGGCTCCCGGATACCGGAAATTTACATGATGAAAGGCAATCACACCCTCACACTGTTCCATGGCAGCCGGCTCTTTCGGATCTGTAATCGTACTTTTTGTGCGTACAACCTCATCTATACGCTCTGCAGCTACACCGGCTCTCGGCATCATGATAGACATCATAGTCAGCATCAGAAATGCCATAACGATCATCATTGTGTAAGTAATAAATGCCGTCATGGAACCAACCTGCATATATCCGCCATCGATCCTCTTTGCGGCAACCCACACAATCAGAAGCGTAATGCAGTACATGATCATCATCATTCCCGGCATCATAAATGTCATAACACGGTTGGTAAACAACTGCGTCTTTGTCAGATTGCGGTTGGCCTCATCAAACCGCTCTTCTTCCCGTTTTTCCCGTCCAAATGCACGAATGACATTTAATCCTGTCAGAATCTCTCTCGAAACCAGATTCAGCCGGTCCACGAGATTCTGCATAATCTTAAACTTCGGCATGGCAAGGGAGGTAAGAAGCATTACAAATCCAAGAATAACAAGCACCGCAAGCGCGATCACCCATTCCATTCCTGCATGGGTCTGTGCAACCTTAATCACACCACCGATTCCAATGATCGGAGCATAAAGAATCATTCGCAGAAATACTGCAGTCACCATCTGAATCTGCTGTACATCATTGGTACTTCTCGTAATCAGGGATGCCGTTGAAAAATGATCCATCTCTGCATTGGAGTACTGTACGACATTGCGGAATGTCTTATCACGCAGATCCCGTCCGATGGATGCTCCCACACGGGAAGCACAATATCCGACAACCACTGCCGCCATAACCATCAGCAGCGCAAAACCAAGCATCTTGGCTCCGGTGGTCCATAAGTAATGTTTCTGAATGGCATCTACATCCACACCTGCATTTTTATCACAGGAGATCGCATAGGTCACACCCATGGATTTCAATGTAGAAGATCCGATCGCATCAATCTGTCCGGACACCTGCTTTCGCATCTCAAGAATCTGCTGATCCGGTACCTGGCCGGCTGCCAGTGCCTGCATCAGCTGCTTCATATCTACCTGCGTCCCATCCTTTCCCATTTTCCCCGTGAGAGCCTTCTCGTCAATATCGGACTCCTTCATCTGGGACATCTGATATACCATGACGATCGGCTCCAACAGAGACTCATCCATATCGTCAAGCGTATCCTCTTCACAATTTCTCACATAGTTTCCATCTTTTTTCGGCTCCTTATAACAGGCGGCAAATGTTTTCTTTTCCCTGCTGGTCATAAAAAGCTGTGCTGACACAAAATCTTCCTGTGTCATTTCTTCCGGAAGAATATGCTCCACTCCGCTGCTCATGATTCCGACATCGATAATATCTGATGTATACTGTGGCAGGGACAGATCACAAAATGCCTGCATCACAAGAAAAGCCACAATAACCAGAATCCATTTCCAGTATGGGAGCATGTTTTTAAATATTTTTCCCATGATTTAACTCCTTTTCATATGCATAGCTTTTATACTATCACGAACTGATTTCCAGAACAATTCCTATTATATAAAACTTTTCTTAAATTAAAATGAAATGTGTGGTGCAACCACGGGCACCACACATTTTATGTTCTGATTTTATACCGCAGGGGTTACATAACCTGCCAGCTTCATTTCTTTTGTAAAATCATCGACAGACATTCCCGCTTTTTCCGCACCTATTTCCACGGGGATGATCCCATCTTGCACCAGGGATGCATATGCACGAATCTTTCCCTCTCGCTGTCCTTCGATTCGACCTTCCACACGTTCCTCATTCAATTCATCTGCCATCAAAACACGTAATGCCTCACACATGATCCTTTCACTTCCTTTCCATTCCCGTACTTTCTCCATGTTACTGTTTACAATAACCTGGAGCACAACATCTGCAAGATTCTTCTCTCTTTCCGAAAATGCACTCACCCTCAATAAATACTGACGCATCAACGATTCTTCCAGATGATTCGTCAATGCTTTTAGCTGTACATGCATATCCACATCCAGTTCCGATGACGCTATGATCTGCACCGGAAACATCACTCCACTGACATAGTAAATCCCTACTGTTTCTTTTTTACATTCATACCCGGATTTTTCCAGTTCCTGCATCAGCTTCACCGGCTTCCGATCACGAATCAGTGTAATGGTAATCTCCTCTGCCGGAATCTCATTCACATGATTTGGCAATACTTTATACAGGCACGCATACGCAACCGCCTTGTAAAAAGTATCAATGTTCAGCTCATCCATCGGGGATTTATATTCAAAAATATTGTGTTTCCGGAAAATCTTCCCGATTTCATTTTTTATTTTGCAGTCCCTCTTTACTTTTACAACCGTACAGTCAATCTGCAAAGGTTTTTCCGTAAGCTGGAACTCATCGGTAAATTCCAAATTTTCTGCATCCTCCAATAGTTCCAGGCGCAAGGCTGAACAGAATGCCGGATGCCACTGCAGCTTTTGGGACTTTTTCTGATTCTCCTGTTGATTCTTCTCCTGTTGATTCTTCTCCTGTTGATTTTTCGTTTGTTCTTTTTCCAAATGTTCTCCTTATATTATATGTGGTTTTTGCTTTTATTTCAACGCATAAAAATTGCAGACTGTTAAACCCTGACCGTCAATCTCCGACCGTCAAAACCTGACCGTCAAAGGCACATCAAGGTTCACATCTTTCACTTATGCAACAAAACAAATGGGATTTTCTGGCAGAAACTGCCACTGAAAAAAGATATGATTACTATACCATATGTTTATGACCACTGCAAGAAAAAACATCCCGAGCTGGAAAAACAAAAAGCCATGCAATGGAAAAATCCAATACTGCATGGCTTTACAAAATTAATTTTATACCGCAGGGATTACATAACCTGCCTGCTTCATTTCCTTTGTGAAATCTCCGACAGACATTCCCGTTTTTTCTGCACCCGTTTCCACGGTGATGATCCCATCCTGCACCAGAGATGCATATGCACGAATCTGGCCTTCTCGCTGGCCTTCGATTCTGCCCTCACGCTGACCTTCGATTCTTCCTTCTCGCTGGCCTTCAATTCTGCCCTCTCGCTGCCCTTCCATACGTTCCTCATTCAATTCATCTGCCATCAAAACGCGTAATGCCTCACACATGATCCTTTCACTTCCTTTCCATTTTTGCACTTTCTCCATGTAACTGTTTACAATGACCTGCAACACAACATCCGCAAGATCCTTTTCCCTCTCTGCAAATGCACCGACCTCTAACAAATATTGCCTCATCAGAAAAACAGTTCAGAGCAAATAAAATAAAATTTCCTGTTTGCATACTCTCCAAAAAGAGGTATTATATAGAAAAACACAGGAGGTATTCAAATGAAAGCACATAAATATTGGTCCCTTGGTGCATTGGCAACCATGATCGGAACTATCTATACCGGCTATAAAAATATGAAATCAGCTCACAAATATTTTGCCTGCAGTTCTCTTCTCTGCATGATTATGGCTATCTACTCTGGTCATAAAATGCTTTCTGCAAAATCCAGGAAAAAGAAAGACTCTGTTTCTCAAGAATCCGCAGAATAATTGAAATTATAGATGTTTTTACCCATACATACTACATGGCTTTACAAAATGATTTTATACCGCAGGGATTACATAACCAGCCTGTTTCATTTCTCTTGTAAAATCATCGACAGACATTCCTGCTTTTTCTGCACCAACTTCCACTGTAATGATTCCATCCTTTACCAAAGTTGCATATGCACGAATCTGGCCTTCACGCTGACCTTCCACGCGTTCTTCATTCAATTCATCTGCCATTAAAACACGTAATGCCTCACACATTGTCTGTTCACTTCCTTTCCATTTTTGCACTTTCTCCATGTTACTGTTTACAATAACCTGAAGCACAACATCCGCAAGATTCTTTTCCCTCTCTGTAAAAACGCTAACTTCCTGCAGATACTTCCACATCAGCGGTTCATCCAAATTGTCAGTCAGTGCCTTGAGCTGTACATACAAATCCATATCCAGTTCCGATGATGCAATGATCTGCACCGGGAACATCACACCACTGACATAATAGATTCCGGCTGTTTCTTTCCTGCATTCATACCCATCACTACTTAATTTCTGAAGAAGCTTCACCGGCTTGCGGTCTCGAATCAGTGTAACGGTAATCTCCTCTGCCGGAATCTCATCCACATGATTTGGTAATACTTTATACAGGCACGCATACGCAACCGCCTTATAGAAAGTATCAATGTTCAACTCATCCTTCGGGGATTTATATTCAAAAATATTGTGTTTCCGGAAGATCTTCCCGATTTCATTTTTTATTTTACAGTCCCTCTTTACTTTTACAACCGTACAGTCAATCTGCAAGGGTTTCTCCGTAAGCTGGAACTCATCGGTAAATTCCAGATTTTCTGCATCTTCCAGCAGTTCCAGGCGCAGTGCCGAACAGAATGCCGGATGCCACTGCACCTTTTGGGACTTTTTCTGATTCTCCTGTTGATTCTTCTCCTGTTGATTCTTCGTTTGTTCTTTTTCCAAATGTTCTCCTTATATTATATGTGGTTTTTGCTTTTATTTCAACGCATAAAAATTGCAGACTGTTAAACCCTGACCGTCAAACTCAGACCGTCAAAACCCGACTGTCAAAACCTGACCGTCAATCTCAGACCGTCAAAACCTGACTGTCAAACCCTGATCGTCAAAGGCGCATCAAAGTTCACATCTTTCACTTATACAACAAAACAAATGGGATTTCTGGCAGGAACTGCCACTGAAAAAAGACATGTTTACCATAGCATATCCCACCTTCCTGGCAAGGAAAACTTTATGTATACTGCATGTGTATGTAATTGCAAAACGTATTCTACCTGTGACCATCATAAAAAAGACACACAATGCGATACTCTCTCACATTGTGTGTCTTTTCTTAAATCCCCATACTAATCAAGCAAAAACAAATTCTGGGATTCCATTTTCACAGTAGTTTTTCCCACCCTTGGTGTTCCATCCGGATTTTTGGACTTATTGTTATAAATTTCAAAAACAATATCCCCTTCCTTCTTTTTGTTTTCCCCTGTTGTATCATAAATAAAGTAATACTCACCCATATTTTTTAGGTTTTCAAACACATATTTTTTAGGATTCTCCTTCGTTGCTTTTCCCTCAATCAACGTTCCGTCTTTTTTGTAAATTTTATCTACGTAAGTTCCATCTTTGTATTGGATCGAACAGGTCAGCTTCGTTCTGACGGTATTCAGTTCGACCGGGCTGAAGCGGATTTTTTCCTTAGTGCCGTCAAGGTTATTTCCATATTCTTTCATCCAGTTCATCTTATACACCAGATTCGGATCACTTCCATTTCCGGACTCCTCTTTTAAAAGCTCCGCCTCTTCATTCAGGATCTCGACCATTGGTGGCTCATATGTGGTACGGTATGCGGCAATCATCGTATTAATGAAAAGTTTTGCCTCCATATCTCCATCTACCGTAGAATGACCTACTCCGGAATAAAAAACATTTCCCTTACTGTAAATATAGTAATTATTGGCGGCATCATTCGGGGAAGCCCCATAGGTGGCACCGGTTCCATCTCCGTTTGAAGCCGTACCCGCCCATGCACATGGATCTCCGTTCTCATTATCCGAAAGACAGTACCAGACCGTAACTTCCGGATCTTCCATGTCCAGCTGATACCACTGCCCATGCGTTGATGCAATTTTAAGTGTTTCGTCAATTTTAAACGGATATTCCGTAATCTGTCCCGTATTCGTCTTCGTTGCACGCATTGTCAGGTCATTATTATTGTTAAATCCTGTCAATTTCACATTATCGTTACTCACGCCACAGATATATTCATCATTTTTATAACTTCTGATCATATACCGGTATGGGATTATTTGATCCGTATTTTTCTTTTCCCATCCCAGACGTTTCATGGCATAGTAAGTAAATCCCTGGGTATTACCAAGTGCCGTTGTAGAAAGTGTACCATCGCTGCCAACGGTTGTCTGGGTCATTGTATCATACTTATGTTTCGCCTGATAAGCCAGCAGTTCCTTTCGTTCGCTCTCGGTCAGTTTCCCACTCACAGCTTTATACCGGTTCATTCCCATGACATCACGCAGATATGTATTGGCAGAATATCCGAAATCCCCACTGTGCACATTATGCATAGAAGTAAAATCATGCGTAAACAAAACACTTTTTCCAGAGGCGATAAAATATTTCAGGAAATCAATCGCACCGTTTTTATTCGACATATTTACCTTATGGAACGTATCGCCAAATCCCAGAATAAACATATTGTATGTATGATACAGTTCCTTTTGTTTTTTTGACATTTTAGCTGGATTTTCGTTTCCCTTTTGGGCTGAAATATCCCTGGAATAATCATACACAAATTTCTCCCCGAAATAATTCTCCTGAAACTTAGAAACCGTAGTCGTTACCACGGTAATATTATAATCATTCAATGCATTATAATATTTCGTAAACAGCGTATTTTCGTGCAAATTCAGATACCCCTTATTATTAGTATCCGTATCCGGCATAATCTGAAGCACCTTAATCTCCCGTTTCTGTCCGGTCTGGTTTTTTGCAACCGAGCAGCCGGTACGTGTAAAATGAATGTCCGGATTATCCTTGCGGTATACAACAATCTTCCACTGGATCAGCCCAAAGTACAGTTTGGAAAGTTTTACCGGTGTAATGTTCTGTTCCCCGTCTCCTGCCGTAAAAACATCTCCCTCATAATAAACTTCCCCTGTATCATCCGAATCATCCGCATCCCCGGAGCCATCCACATCTGCCAGCCCCTCTTCAAATTTACCATCCTGATTCTGGTCAATATAAACTTTACACTGATACTGTGCGGATGGCACATCCGTCACCTGAAAACCAAAATCAAGTTTTGATCTGCCAAAACCGTCCACATCCAGATAATTTGCCTGACTGTCATCTACGGAAACAGACGTATCATTTTTCCCCCCAGACGAAGTCGTTCCCTGATATTCATTTGGCAGTTTTGTAAACGTAATTTTCGGACAGACCTCTTTTACCTTTGCAATCAGCCCATTGCTATCTGACGTCTGGTAAATGGTTTTCTTTTCCTTCTTACTCTCCCTGACCAGATCTGCAAGGTTTGAACCGGCATCTATTTTATCGGACAGGCAATAGAGATCATCAACCGCAACAACCGGATAACCGGCATGTAAAAAGTTCTCCAGTTCCGCTTTCTTAATCTTTGTAATGTCATTTCCCGAGAAACGGAGTGTCGTATCCTCTATAACATTATTTCCGCTTCCAGCCCACAGGAACTTGACCGAACGGCTTATGCCGTCTGACCTGCTATACTCTGCACTGGTCATTTTATCTCCGGTATGGAAATAAATTTTTCCGTTCATCGTGGTATCATTCCACACAGTCTGCATCTCATCAATCCATTTCACGTTGCCATCTGCATCTTTGTAGGCTACACGTTTTTTCTCCAGATTGTAAGCACCCTGATCCAACCCAAGATAAATCATGTTGTACTTGCTGTTTAGATCCTCCGTGGAACCAATAAACTCTGCCGTAGTCATATGGGTAATCTTAATATCCCCGATAAAATTCGGAATCATAAGCTGGATATAACTTTTTTTCAGCGAGTACCCGTTCTTTCGGTCATAGCATGGCTCAATATCCAATATCCGCAGTTCTCCATCCACATGATCCTTTGATGTTTTATATCCGAGAATATAACGGACTGCATCTGCCGGTGTCGCTTTGGGATCATTTCCCGTAAATTCCTTAAAATCCGTAAACTTAGAATTCGGATCCGATGCCGGAACCGTCCCCGTGCCAAATGCCTGTGTGGAAGTTGTATCCCCTTTAAACACAAACAGTCTGCCATTTAAATATCCCTGATTTTCATTGGTAGAAATATTTCCGGCAGTCATATACTTCTCCCATTTATCCTGCTTCGTCCAGTAATGGTACCAGTTCTCGCCGATCACACGTCCATCCACATCGGACGGAAGAAATGTAAACATAGACCAGTATGTCTGCGCATCGCCCGTCTGTGCAGTAAACACACCAGTCTCAACTCCATTAATTTCTTTCTTTTGAATCAAGGCATCTTCTCCATCCAGATACAACCGCTGAAACAGTTCAGAATCCATGGAAAACAGCATGACTGCCAGTTTATACATATTATTGTTATAGCCCGTATCGGTATAAGTATAAATGGTTGGATTCATATTCCAGTCCAGAATATGAAACGTAACCGATTTTCCCCCACTTAAAGATCCCTCTGTATTTATATACACCCCGGAATCCATAAAAATCGGGGCATAGTTTTCCTCCTGATTGATCTTCTTATACATTTTCGTAACAACATCCCAGCTGATATCTTTCGATCCATTAAATCCATTCGTATACGAAGAAACAGACGAATGCTTTCCGTACCTGTTGTGTTTTTTCCAGATCTCTCTGATATTATCACCCCCGGAATGTACCTTTGGGGAAATCACATACAGATCCGCATAATCTGCCCATTCCGGCCGTGCATTCAGCTCTTCCGGTGTAATCGTTTTAATAATCACCGAATAATTGTCTGCTTCCTCCTGTGTTTTACAGCCGATACTGTCCTTTAAAAAATAATCATTGTTTTTATATAGATAGTAATTCTCTGTTACATTGATATTATCCTTTGATTTATCACCGGTACTTTTTCTTTTTGTATAAATCCGGTCGCCCTCATTGGTAAGTTCACGATCCGTCTTTTCATCAAATGTCTGATCTTTATAATCCGATTTTTCGAAATCATTTACTGTATGCCAGATAATATTTCCATGATCCTGTCTGACAAACGATAAGCTTTCATTTCCGTCTTCCCCTTTTACAATTTTTTGGACAAACGTTCCTTCCCCATCTTTGACGCGCTCATAGTATCCGGTATATTCTGCATCTTTCATGCCATCATCACAGACACGCATATTTCCAGAATATTTTGAAATGTCCCCTTCCGGCTCATCCGGGAAAAAATAAGCCTTTTTCTGTTCGTATTTTGCACCGGTTATGGATGTAACCGTTGTAAGATCCCCATCCCCATAACGCATCTCTTCCACATTTACCGGTTCACATCCACTGATCTGGTATCCAAACTCTGCGTATTCCTCATAAGGCACAATTTCAAGAATCAGAAACGGGTTTTCCTTTGTTCCAAGCTTTGCCGCTGCGGCATTCGCATCGTAAATGTTGCGCTTCGACTCCGGAATCTGCTCTATCTGGTCAACGACTCCTCTTGTCATCACCGGAAGTTTTTCATCCGCCTTTAATTTATTCCGGTACCCGACAACTCCAAGACAGACAACAAGCACCCCCAGCATACAGACTGCGGATGCAATTCTTTTATTCCTGCTTCCATTATTTTTTTTCTGCCGATGCCATCTTACCATCTTCAATACGAACGCCCCTTCCTTACCTGAGTACATTTCTCAGCTTGAATTCATTTTGTATCGTATACTTCTGTTCCAGATATTGCATATCAAAAGAAACCGCAACGGATGCCTTTTCCGTGGAAGCATTTACTGTGCCGGTAAATGCCGTAACATATTCGCCGATCAGATTTTCCTGCACCTCATCCGTAGCTGCAGAAATCACCGTTGTATCGGTTTTTGGATCTGCCACAGCCATTTTCTTTGTATATAATTTCTTTCCACCTGCAGAGATCCAGATCACCCGCTTGCTTGCAGCCTCCGGGGCTGCGGCACCTGCCGGATTTGTTATCGAAGGTGTCCCCGGAATCTTATATATGACGATTCCTTCTACACCGGATACCGAAGGATCAAGCTTTTCCACCCGGTTTCCCTCCATCACCCACATACCAATCTGTTCCATCAGAATCTGTGACTCCGACTGTAAATCAATCTGTGCGGATGCATGGTTATAATTTTTGTGCGCCATCCCCAGAAAAAGAATTGCAGCGCCAAAAATAATCGTTGAAATTGCAATCGCAATAATCAGCTCCACAAACGTAATTCCACTATGATCTTTTCGCACACTGCCACTCCTTTCCAAAGTTATTTCTCAATAAAATGTTTTCCGGTATCACTTACCAGCTTTACCGTATATGCCGGTACTCCATCAATATAGATGGCACTTACATTCGTATTTGCCGTATCAAAGCACGCCGTTTTCGTGTAAGCAATCTTGATATAATTTCCACCGGCACCTTTTTCCGTCACCTCATTGCCCGTGCTGCTGTCCATCCGGATTTTGATGGTATTGTTACACAACCGCGTACCGTCATCCGTCAGCTTCGTATCATCAAAACTGCTTAAATTATCCGGAAGAATCCGCATATAATAGCCATTGTCCAGTTTATAAACATACATATAGTAATCACCGGTTTTGCTCATCGTTTTCACCTGAAGCGCACTGAGCGAAGAATCAAGGGTCTTTACCACCTTCTGCGTGTTGGCATAATGCAGATGCCCGATCATCATCACCGATGTACTCGCCAGAATTCCCATAATTGCAATGACAATAATGATTTCTACCAATGTAATTCCGTTTTGTCCCAGATGTTTTCGTTTTTTCATTGGCACACCTCTTAATTCTTTTTCCAGTTATCGTAATTCAGATACGAATCCAGATCCAGATTTCCGGAAATATTCGATACCGCCGTTGAAGAACAGTCACGGAAAAACTGCGAAAACAAAGGCGTATCCCGTTTCTGGTCTTCCGCGAACAATTGCGATACCAGAAGTTTATTTCCCTTTATATGACCGGTTCCCGCAGCGCCTGCATTCGAATCAAACGAAATCACTCCGCCAGAAATAATCAGTCCCTCAAAATCACCGGACACTTTGACATCCCCGGTTGCAACCACAAGTCCCCGCGTAACCGTATTTGGAAGCGCATAGGTCCCGGTATTTTTCACCAGATACACATCTGTGGTTGGTGAATAAACGGTCACACTTTCGGTAGTCGATGTTTTATGTTTTTCCAGTTCCTGTTCGAATGCTTTCCGGTCAATCAGTTTGTCAAACAGCGGATTGACCGTTTTATCAATCACTTCATGACCACTGGCATCTGTACTTGTCAGACGCACCTGATCCGGCGTCACACCCTGCCCGGAATCGGTAAGTCCCAGTTCTAAAGACTTATAGCGGACCGCCAACTTAGAACAATAATCCCAAAACAGACCGTTAGCGTCTTTCCAGTTATCCGGCTGAATCGTCACCTTCTTGACATTCAGGGCATCCGAAGCAGAAGCACGCGAAAGAATATCTCCCTTCAACGTCATAATGGTTTTCTTGTCAATAATCAAAGCATTTTCATCCAGATAGAGATTGGCATACTGTGCTACCTTTCCCTGATTGTTATTGTAATAATTTGCAAAGAAATCATTTGCATCCTGTTCCGTCTTAAAATTCAGGTAATAATACATTCCCTCCGGGAAATAGTATGCCACAAGCGGCTGACTGCTGTTTAGATACCCTTGTAACGTATCGTCAGAAATACCAATATGCGCAGCATACCCACTTCTGTCAAACGTTCCATTTTTGACATACTCTGCCGGCACATAATAAGCCAGCTGATTGGTTCTCGCAGAGATGGATTCTCCCATCAGAACATCCTGATTTTTTGCAACACCTGTCTTGCGGGAAATAAATGTACGTCCCGCCAGCATCAGATAATTTAAATCTTTGAGATTCAAATTACACGTTCTGCCGTTTACCATCATAGCACTGCTGAAATCCGCATCCGAAGATACCGTATCGGAAGTTCCGTAATTTTTCTGGAAATTATAACCATAATAATTTCCTTTCAAAGTCACCTTACTTCCAACTCCACGTAACTCAAGATCATCTGCCACATACGTATTTCCGTTGATCTCCATCGTGGAAGATCCACTTCCCGAGGTCTTTATATTTTCCGCCCAGATCGAAGAATTTCCGTTTCCGACCGTAAGCGTAGAGCCACTGTCCGTCACGATATCGCCGCGTGTGAGAATCGACTTTCCCTTTAAAGTTCCGCTTCCGCTGCTGTCGGCCAAAATACCATCCGCTCCGGCGTACACACTTCCATCCACCTGCACATTCGATGCATTTACATGAATCTGCCGGTCCGCAATCAGAGCATATTTCATAAACTCCTGGATCTGTCCCTGCCCGGAAAAATTCATCTGCGGAGTAGAAAAAATAAGATCCGTTGTGATCTTTGTCTCATAATCCTGCGCATCCTTATATTTCACCTGCACCCCTTTTAATGTAAAGGTACCCGCACCGTAATCCAGTTCATACTTCGGATCCGCTGCAGCAACATAACATCCCTGTTCGGCAGTTTCTTTGATACATCCTTTGACTGTATCGGTGTTATAATCCGAAACCGTATACACGACATTGCCGGATGCATCTGTCGTATTTGTCTTTCCCGCAGATGCCTTTGCAAACTGTCCCTCCAGATCTTCCATATATTTTCGGGAAAAAACATCCTGTGCATTTGCTCCCGATGCGGTATACGTCAGATAATTTTCAAGGACATCCGTATATGCTTTCTCGAGCGATTTTTCTGCAAGTTCTCTTGCACCGGTACGCAGATCATCCATAACTGCATCTGCACTGTAGAAATTTTTCTTCGTACCGCGCTCCACTTCTTTCATCTGGATATTGACAATCGTGATTTTTGTAATCACAACCGCGATCGCACTCACAACCACCATCAGAATCAAAACGGCAAGCAGAGAGGCTCCGCGATTATCCCGTTTCAAAGAAATCTTTTTCATCGCTACTCTCCTTTCGCCGAATTCACCGTAATATACCGATACGTTTCCTTATCGGAGCTGTTGCCTTTTCCCTTTTTGTATACACTAACCTGCAGATTCACCTTCCGGACACCTTCTTTGCTCTCCACCAAAGGTGCGACACTCAGCAAATAGCTATCCTGATAGATGTTTCCCGCATTGGTTGTTGCCGCCGGGTCATCCGGGTACGATTTGTTGCCAAGATTGGACGCAACCGCCGGCATCTTACAGCCGTCTTTCGGTGACACCACCAGCTGATAAGAGAGATGCTTTGCGTTGACCTCACTGATATTCTGACAGACAACGATCAGTTTCGGAACCGCCACTCCAGCCGCACAACGGATTTCAAGTGCATCCCTGTCCTGCTTGACATTGTACATCAGATAAATGTGTTCGATATTCTGCATGTCCTCCTCTGCAAAATCATTACAGGTATAGACTTCTGCCGGGTCCACTCCATCGATATTTTCACAGGCGTAACTGCATGCGACAAGCACATGCGTAGGTTCCACCGTAATGGAAATCGTCCGCTTTAAATTTTTTTCTATTTCACTTTCACTCTGTGCCGGGACATTGTTTGCACCTGCATACTGTGCATTTTCTGCGGAAAAATAAGTAAGTGCTTCCTGTAACTGTCCACCTTCTGCCGCCACAACATCTTTTGTGTCATCAATTCCATCCATTTGAGGCATCAGCGCTGTATTTTCCGGCACATCCGTGCTGACTTTTACTTCAACATCATATTTTTGACCAATCGCATCTGCCGCACCGTAATAAGATACTTCTCCGGCGGTCGTACTTCCTCCCGCAGCTGCAGGGGTATATCCCGTCTGCACATAACCGGTCAGATACGGCACGGTAAATCCCCCAGCTGACACAGGCTCCACCAGTTGCGGCTGTTTTTTTAAGTCCTCCATCACTTCCTGCGCCAGATTGGTCGCATGCTGTTTATCTGCCATCATTGCATTGTATTTCATCGACTGCGTAAAATACGACAACAGCGGAATGGAAAGAATCGCCAGAATCGCCATGGCAAGAATCACTTCCAGCAAAGAAAATCCTCCATTATTCTGTTGTTTTTTCATCCGGAAGCCTCCTTCCCCATGTCAGCTTTTTCTATTGCTCTGCGGTTCCAGAAGAAGAACCGCCAAAAATATTGTTTACCCCTTTTGGCATATTCTCAAATACCGGAGGAACATAATCTTTTCCGGTGTTTTCAAGATAATACATATTGAGTGTCATATCGCCCGTTAATTTTCCCGTAGAATTGTCGAAGCTGGCGGAAAACTGGGCAATCGTTGTACGATCCTTAAACTTGTTGACATAGGCAATCATATCCTTTAATCCTTCATAACTTGCCTCATAGCGGATGCCAGTCGATGCATAATACCCTTCCACATTTCCGGTCGGACCTGTCGTGTTTTCCGGTGTGCTTTCAGTACTCTCTGTGCTCTGTGTATCCGCAGACTCCGTGGTCTGTGTTTCCTGTGTTGTCGTTGTATCTTCCGTAGTATCCGTAGATGCAGCAGCACTTCCGTCTGCAGCGGCTGTACTGTTATCTGCCCCAATCGGCATATTCATGGCAAATGTCACATCTGTAATATGAAAATTGCTGCTCTTATCCTCGAACTCCTGCAAAGTTTCAATTACTTTTTCGGTTTTCATATCTGCCGGATAAGCCGCAATAATATCCTTTTGCTTTTTCTGCATCGTCTGGATATTTTCTTTTACTTTTGGAAGTCCGGCCTCCATCTGTTCCATCTGCTGCACTTTCGCCCGGTCGGTCGTATTCTGCTCTTCGATCTTCGCCGCCTTGCTCATTCCCTTATTAAAAATAAAGAAATAGGAACATGCTACAATCACAATTGCAAAGAAAATGAGCAACAGCCGCTTATCTGAATCTGAAATTTTTAATTTATTCATTTGTCCGCTCCTCTTCCTCTGCGTTATTGGTATCCGTGTCCGTATCTGTGCCGATATCCGTGTCTGTGTCCTCCGATGTCGGAACCGCCTCCTCGATCAGATGTCCGTCCTCACCGATATCTGCCTGGGTGTAATAGCCATTTAACGTGTATGTCCATGTGCTCACACCGCTTTCGTCGTCTTTTTCCTCCGACATGGATGGAATGGAAAGATCCTGAAGCAGGGTCACATCCGCAAAATTCAAAAGCATCTGTCCAACGGCAATTTCTTTATCTGTTTTCAGATTGATACTGACTAAGTCTGCATCTGTCTGAATACTCTCTACCTTGACATCGTTTGGCAGCGCATTTTCCAGCTGCTCAATCAGCGGATACAACTGCTCATTTTTCGTAACGGTGGCAAGATCCAGCTTCTCATATACCTGTTCCTCTGCCTGTACCCGCGCATAATCATCATAGGTTTCCTGCACATACGAAAGATCATTGATCCGTTTCGTCAAATTGCGATGCTGCGTATATGCCACCAGCTGACGCACACTCGATCCAAGAATCAACAATACACTGACTAATACCGCTCCCACAAAAATGACATAAGCCGTGTGAAGGTCATTCTTTTTGGAATCTGCCACAAGCATGTCCTTTGGCCTGGCATCAATTGGATGAACCGCTGCACCGATGACCGAAAGGAAACCGACAGCCGTTGCCGCCTTCGGTCTCATCCCGGAAGATGCCGCATCCGGTGTTACCGTCCCCTCAGCCGCCTTGTTTTTTCCGCTCCGTAAATCGATGACCTTCGTGAAATCAATTTCCTGCAGCGGAAGCGGAAGTTCCTGTGCAAACAGTTTGTGCATGCCTGCAAAACGGGAACCATCGCCAACCAGATAGACATTCCCGACAAATTCCTGTTTGACCTGATTCTGATAATACTCAACCGCCGTGTTTGCAATGCGCAGATGATACCGCAGGGACTCCGCCAGATCCTCATATGCCTCTTCTGCCAGAGCCTGCTGACGCTTCATCTCCTCCTGGTTTCCCATCTCCGGAATCGTCGGACGGTTGTATATCACATTGTGGTCTAAAAGGAAATCAAGTGCTTTCTCCTCATCGTCAATGCCAAGCACCGGATGGTCGATCACCGCTGTGATCGTAGCTCCATAGCCATACGGTGTCACACGCTGAAAGACCAGTTTTTTATTTTCCAGAATACTGATGACCGTTGCCTGTTCTTCCAGCTGCACGACCACGGCATTTTCCAGAAAACTGTCGCACAAAAGCTGTACCGTTCCGTTTCCGATATAGTCAAACGTCTCCACCTTAAGCCCTGCCAGCTCGGCAAAGGTCACATAGTTGTTTAAAAGGTTATCCGGAATTGCAACGAGAAGCAGCTTAAGCATCTTCTTTCCGTCTTCTTCCTCCACGTCCATCTTGCTGTAGCTGATGGTGTAATTGCTCACATCCATCGGGAAGTAATCACGGATCTGTGCCTCGATGATTCCCATGATCTTATTGTCCTTGACAAACGGGATCATGACCTCGCGGGTAACAACCTTAGAGGAGGAAAGGGTAAATACCACTTCCTTCTCATGGATATCGTGTCTGCTTAGTTCGGCCTTTAATGCCGATGCAAACGCTTCTTTGTCGCGGATATAGCCATCTTCCACCGCATGTTCCGGGGTGCGGAACGCAAACGCTTTATGTACCGGTGGATTTTTCTTGCGGTAATCGGCCAGTGCGACTTTTGTCCACCATACACCGGCCTCAATACTTACTACTCTTTTGACCATTTTCATTTTCTCCTTTATATTTTCTAGCAGTTGTGCTGGAAAATGTATGAAAGACAATTATCCCCCGCTCATGTTCCCTTCGGGAAGAGGCTGTAAGAATTTTGGCGAAAGGTTTTGAATGCCGGACGCGACCGGACTCCATTCGCCATCCGGGCTCATGTCGTCCTTTCCCGTACATCCGTGTACGGGAATCGCTGGGTACTGACAAAATTCTAACAGCCTCTAACCCTTGAGAAAAATCGCGTGTGCTAATTGGCTTTCATACATTTTCCATCGTTACGTTATGACATAAAAATTTATATGGCGAAAATGACAGATGCTCAAAATTCGCCACAGGAATAAGAAAAACTTTACTTTTTTTAATTATGCCATACGTAGCAGTTCATGCCATGTTTTAATAAATGCCCATCATGCCGAGATACCAGGTCCAGAAACGGCTGCCCCAGAGTGCGGCGATGAATATGCCTGCCGAAAGGTACGGACCGAGTGCAAGCAGGTTGTTTCGCTTGCTTACTTTCATACGGATGGTATGGATGACGGAGCCAAGAATGCATGCAAGAATAAATGCAAAAATAATGTTTTTTGCGCCTAAGAGCAGGCCTGCATATGCCATGAGTTTGATGTCTCCCCCACCGATTGCTTTGCCGGAGGAGAAATAATACAGGCCATACAAAAACAGGCTGACAATGACTGCCCCGATGATATGGGACAAGATATGCCGGAAATCATACACGGTCATGATGATACCGAGCAGTCCCAGAAACAGGTTCTGGGAAACCGGTATCTGATAGGTTCTCTCATCGATGACCGCAATGACAATCAGGGCAGATGTCATGAGACAATACAGCACACTGCTGAACGTGAAACCGCCCGCCATGAAAACGACCACATACAGCACACCATTTAAAGCCTCGATTAATGGGTACTGTATGGAAATCCTAGCACCACATTGCCGGCATCTGCCCCGAAGAAACAGGTAGGAAAATACAGGAACCATGTCCCGCCAGCCCAGCTTATGTCCGCAGCTCATGCAGTGCGAAGACTGCACAATATTCTCTTTTTTCGGAATACGGAAAATGAGGACGTTTAAAAAACTTCCGATCACGATTCCGTATAAAAATGCAACGATGTAAAGAAAAATCGTAAGTTGGGTTAGCATATGTATACTCCTATTTGTTTAAATTAATTACTTTGATGTAATATCTTCAAAACTTCCTTTTGTAGTTGTTACCTTAACTGTAACCATTGCTTTTGTAGAATCAGCAGACTGGCATGTAATTGTAATATCATCTACAGCTTTTCCAGCCTTTGACTCTAATTTCAAACTCTCAACATTCTTTATGCCATTTAATTCAGCAAATGCATCTTTTAATATTTTTTGCTCATCTGCAGTTCCTCCAGTAACTGTAACTGCTCCTGATGCTCCTTTTGTAATCTTAATTTCATATTCTGCAGCTGGATCTAATGAGGCTGCATTTGAAGAATATGCTGTTGTTGCATCTGTGCATAATCCACTAAGTACCTGGATATCTTTTGCATGTCTTGATTTGTCGATATACGGAATAACCTGTGTTCCAACGATACCTACTAAGATTGCCATAATTGCGATAACGATAATCAACTCTACGAGAGAGAAACCTTTGTTATCCTTCTTTTCATTCTTTGCTTTCATGTTCTGAAGCAGTTCCATAATTTTCTTCATACCCTTTGTTCTCCTTTTTTGAATATATTTTTATGTATCTATCATCACATGTCTCATGGCAGACATGTAACAACCCTTCTTCTGCCTGCGGTCAGGCTCCGATGCTGTCGTACAGGCTGTACATCGGCATCATGATCGCAAGGACGATCGGCACCACAATAACTGCCATCACGATGATGATGAGCGGTTCCATTGCGGCAAGCAGTGCCTCGGTCGCCGACTCCACCTCTTCATCATAATATGCTGCGACTTTGTCGAGCATGTCTTCCATATTACCGGTTTCCTCGCCGATCTCTATCATGTGGTAGACCATCGGTGGAAAGACCCCGGAATCTGCCAGCGGCTTCGAGAGCGGGATTCCACGGCTGACCTCTTCGGTCGCATCTTTTAATGCCTGCTTAACCACGGCATTCCCCATCATCTCGGTCACAAGCCCGAGTGCATCCACCAGCTGGACACCGGAGCCCATCAGTGTGGACAGTGTTCGCGTCATGCGCGAGGATGCCGTCTTAATGCTGAGCGGACCGACCAGCGGTACCTTTAGAATAAATTTTCCCAAAATATGTGCCCCGCCCTCTGTCTTTTTCCACGCATGGATAAATATGGCAATCCCTGCGATGATGGCAACAATAAAATACCAGCTGTGCACAAAGAAATCACTGACTGCCATGACTGCAAGCGTGATACCCGGCAGTTTTCCGCCGACTTCGTCAAACTGGGAAGTAAAGGTAGGCACAATCTTAATCATCATGATGGCTACAACAACGATAATAACAAGAATCAGGATGACCGGATAAATCGCCGACTTGATGATCAGCCCCTTCAGGTGGGCTTCTTTTTCAAACTGGCTTCCCACACGGCTGAATGCTTTATCCAGTCCACCGGAGGATTCCCCGGCGGCAACCATCTGCACCATGAGGTTCGGAAAAATCTTCGGGTGCTCCGCCATCGCAACGGCGAGGGTCTCCCCTCGCTGTACGGAATCCCGCACTTCTGCGATTGCGTTGGCAAACTGTTTGTTCTCGGTCTGCTCGGATAGCATGTCGAGTGCCTCAACGACGGTCACGCCGGCATTTAATACGCTCTCAAACTGGCGGCAGAATACGCTCATTTCGCGGACGCTGACGGCTTTTCCGATATGGATTTCGAGATCTTTGTTAAATGCGTTGGCTCTTGCGATGGAAACGATGGTGTTGCCGCCGGATTTGAGTTCTGCCGAAGCGACTTCCATGTTCATAGCCTCGATGGTGCCGGTTTTTGGTTTTCCATCGGCCCCAACCACTTCGTATTTATAACTTGCCATGTCTTAACTCCTTTTTAAAACAGCTTCTGCTGCATGTTTCCTGTATCCTGTGCATACTCTACGGCATTTGCCGCATCAATTTTGTGTTTCAGATACAGGCTGAATAAGGAATCATCCATCGTCTGCATGCCAATCTTCTTACTTGTCTGCATGATGGATGGAATCTGGTGTGCCTTATCCTCCCGGATCAGGTTTTTGATCGCCGGGGTACCGAGCATGACTTCAAATGCCGCCACACGGGATTTTCCGTCGATCGTCGGCAGAAGCTGCTGCGAAATAACAGCTTCCAAAACCGATGCCAGCTGGGAACGGATCTGATTCTGCTGATGCGGTGGAAACACATCAACAATACGCTCGATCGTTGGTGCCGCACCAATGGTATGCAATGTGGAAAATACCAGATGTCCGGTCTCTGCCGCCGTAATCGCGGTGGAAATCGTATCAAAATCTCTCATCTCTCCCACAAGGATAATATCCGGGTCCTCACGGAGTGCTGCACGAAGCGCATTTCCATAGGAATCCGTATCAAGGCCAATTTCTCTTTGGTTTACAATTGACCGATTGTGTTTATGTAAATACTCAATTGGATCTTCCAATGTAATGATATGTTCATTCCGTTCTTTGTTTATGACATCAATCAAAGAGGCCAGCGTGGTTGATTTACCACTTCCTGTTGGTCCCGTCACAAGAACCAGCCCTCTCTTTTTCTTTGTCAATCCAAGCACAGCTTCCGGAATACCGAGTGCTTCCGGTGTTGGAATATCACTTGCCACAATACGAAGAACTGCAGCATACGACCCCCTCTGGTGAAATGCATTGACACGGAATCGCCCCACACGGGTATCGGTATAGGCAAAATCCACTTCACCAGTGGCCTCCATGGTTGCCTTCTGTTTCGGTCCAAACATGGATTCCACCAGTTCTTTGGTCATCGCCGGTGTCAGTTTCTCAAATCCGTCCATTTCATAAAGTGTTCCGCTGATCCTGCACTTCGGCCGTACCCCCACGGTAATATGTAAGTCGGACGCATGATGCGCTTTTGCTATCGAAAGAAGCGTATACATTGACAATTCCATCTGTTTTGCTGCCTTCCCTTCCCTGTTTTATTTAATCCTCTTCGTCATCGTATGCCACACGCTGCACTTCCTCGACGGTGGTGATTCCGCGCAGTGCGTAATCAATGGCACTCATGCGAAGCGTTTTCATGCCATGTGTTAGTGCGATCTCCTCAAGCACATCCGCATTCTCCCCGCGGTTGATCGCCTGCCGCAGGTCTGCCGTGACCGGCATGATCTCATAAATACCGATTCTTCCATAGTATCCGGTTCCGCCGCAGCGGACACATTCTTTGTGCCCCGGTGTGCGGACATTGATCCGTCTGGCGGGATCCTTTATGCCGAGTATTTTTTTCTCCCCTGCGGTTGCCTCCCGGACAATTCCGCATGCCGGACAGACCCGGCGCACCAGACGCTGGGCGATTACCCCGACCACGGAATCCGCAATCAGGTAGTTTTCCACTCCCATATCTGCCAGACGGGTGATGGTATTTGCCGAACTGTTTGTATGTAAGGTGCTGACCACCAAGTGTCCGGTGATGGATGCCTTTACCGCAATCTCTGCGGTCTCCTGGTCACGGATCTCCCCGATCATGATGATGTCCGGATCCTGACGCAGGATGGAACGCAGTGCCGAGGAAAAGGTAAGTCCCGCCTTTTCGTTTACCTGTACCTGGTTGACCCCGTTTAAGTTCGCCTCAACCGGATCTTCTACCGTGATGATATTGACACCTTCTACGTTTAATTCATTTAATGCGGTATATAATGTCGTGGACTTACCGCTTCCGGTCGGTCCCGTGACGAGAATAAGCCCGTTCGGATGGCTTAGGATATGATCAAATTTTTTTAATTCTTCCTCCGGGAATCCCAGATCCCGCTTGTCCAATGTCAGTGCTTTTTTCTGTGCGAGACGCATAACGACCTTTTCCCCGTAGACGGTCGGAAGCACGGACACACGGATGTCGTATTCCTGCCGGTCCACAATGCTGGTCGCACGACCGTCCTGCGGGCGGCGCTTTTCGGAAATGTCAAGTCCGCTGACAATTTTAATTCTTGCGATCAGTGCGGCATGCAGGCTGATGTCGTGCCGCATGGCTTCGTGCAGCACGCCATCCACACGGAACCGGATCCGCACCTGGTTTTCCATCGGCTCGATATGGATATCGCTGGCTCTCCTGTGGACCGCCTGCTCGATGATCTGTCCTAACAGTTTGACAATCGGTGCCTGCTGGACATTGTTCTCATCGTTTCCACTCCCGGGATCTAGGGCTGCCCTGGCTTTTGCCTGTTCCTGCTTTTCCCTTGTATACTGTTCTGCCACACGCAGGGCTTCTGCATTTCCATAGTAACGGTCGATGGCTGCCGCAATATCACTCGGGGTTGCAGCAAAACGCTCCACCTGACACCCGGTAATGATGGAAACATCGTCCATCGCCCGGATATCCAGCGGATCGCTCATTGCCACGCACAAAAGATTGGGATTTTTCTCATTGAACTTAAACGGAATCAGATTATACTTCCGCAGCACTGCCTCGTCCAAAAGCCGGATGATTTCCTCCGGGATGCGCAGGGTCGACAGATCGACACTCTGTATTTTCAGCTGTGCCTTCAGTGCCTCTACGATCTGTTTTTCGTCTGTAAACCCCAGATCTAGAAGTACCACTCCGAGACGCTCTCCCTGTTTTTCTGTTTTCTGGACCTGTAACGCTTTTACCAGCTGATCCTGCGAAATGACTCCTGCATCCACAAGCAGATCGCCCAGTCGCTTCTTCCGGGCAAACCCTACCAACTTATCCATGTAATACTCCCACTACGTTAAACATTTATTATTTTCGAATAATTTCGAGCAATTAATGATTATTATAACCTTTTTTGTTCTCTATTGCAATCCTTTTTCATGTATAAAATATAACTTTTTTGCATTTGACCGTTTCTTTTTTTGTGCAAATTTCACATCTAGGTCTTTTGTCCTATTTTATTTGCCGTCATTTCCTCCACAAAAATGCCATATCCTTTCGTTGGATCGTTAACAAGCACATGGGTCACGGCACCGATCAGTTTTCCGTCCTGCAGGATCGGGCTTCCGGACAGTCCCTGCACGATTCCGCCGGTCAGCTTCAGCAGATTCTCATCCTCCACATGAAAACGGATTCCCTTATTTTTATCTCCCGGTGTATAATCAAGATCATCAATTACGATGCGATATGACTGCAGTTCCCCGGACGCATCCGACAGAATTACCGCATCCTTTGTCTGAATCTCCTGTTTGTAACCGACCGGACACAACAGACTTTCGTTTTTCTTTTCTTCCCGGAAGTTTTTCGTCAACGTGCCATAGATACCGATTTGTGTATTGCTGGACACTTCTCCGATCTGGTTGTCTTTCCCATAATAGACAACTCCCTCCAGCTCTCCCGGTGTTCCCCGGACACCTTTTTTGATACCGAGCACCTGTGCTTTGTACAGCCGGCCGTCTGACAGACGGAGCAGGTCTTTGGTCTGTCCGTTTCCGATTCCGTGTCCCAGTGCCCCGAAGTTTCCGTCCTGATCAAAATAGGTCAGCGTGCCGATCCCTGCCATGTCATCTTTCACCCAGAGTCCCAGACGATAGCCTTTGTGTTCTGCTGCCTCAACCGGCTCCACCGATACCTGAATCTGCTCGGCTCCGCGCCACAGGGTCAGCACCACCGGTTGTTCCCCGTACTGATTGATCCGCTCCATCAGTTCTTCTTTTTTCGTGACCGCTTTTCCATTTACAGCAGTAATATAATCTCCCGGAAATACAATGTGTTCTGCCGGCTGCCGGCTGCTTCCGTCCACAGTTTCCACCGGGCCGGATCCCAGCACCAGTACTCCCTGGGCAGCCCCGTAAATGCCCACCACCTGTCCGCTCACGTATAAAGATTTTCCGTTCACCACGGAAACCTGCACCTCTTTCATGGGAAGGATGCCAAACAGATAGCAGGTCAGTCTATATTCCCCCTGCTTCAGCTGGCTGCACGTTTCCACTGCCCGTTCCTGCTTCATTGCCTGAAACGTCCGCTCCCCGATCTGTGCCATAACGGATTGCGGTTTTGTGGACATTGCCAGTGTGACCGGAATTTTTTTGTCCAGTTCCAGTTTCTGCCCCTCCTGCACGTATACCTGATCGGGAATGGCATGTATCATGGTGGCATAGGCAAAGCAGCACAGCGCCAGAACATAAATACAGATAATATTTTTGAATATACGCATATAAAAAGACCGCATGCCAAAGGTTCTCCTATCTTCTCGGATACCTTTAGTATGCGGACTTTGGTTTTATCTATTCGTATTTTTCTGCCAGACGTTTCATCTCGCGTGCGTTTTCTAAAACCGTATCCGTGATCTCCACGCCGCCAAGCATCCGCGCCAGTTCCTCGATACTTTCCACTTCCCGCAGCGGATGAATCCGGGAAACCGTGGACGCATGCTCCACCGATTTTTCAATCAGGAAATGGGCATCTGCCATGGCAGCAATCTGCGGCAGATGAGTGATGCAGATGATCTGGTGCGTCTTTGCCAGCAGTTTCATCTTCTGCGATACCATCTGTGCCGTACGCCCGCTGATTCCACTGTCAATCTCATCAAAGATCAACGTCGGAATCTCATCCGTATCCGCCATGACGGTCTTGACCGCGAGCGCAATACGGGAAAGTTCTCCGCCGGAAGCGACCTTTCCCAGAGGCTTTAACGGTTCTCCCGGATTGGTGGAGATCATAAATTCTGCCTCATCCCAGCCTCCGGCACTGTACTCCGTCTTCCGGAATTCCATTGTAAACTGCACATCTAAAAAATTCAGATCTTCAAGTGCCTGTGCAATCGCTTTCGTCAATCCCTTTGCCGCTTTCTTCCGGATTCCGGAAACCTCTGCACACAGCCCGTCCAATTCTTCTTTCTTCCGGTTCATGGAAGTTAAAAGATCATTTAAGTATTTATCATAATCCTGTAATACGGCAATACGCTTTGTTTTTTCTTCCGCTGACTGCAGAATCTCTTCCATCGTATTTCCATACTTGGATTTCAGGTGATTGATCTCATCAAGCCTCTTTTCGGTCTGATAAAAGACTTCGTCATCAAATTCCTCCCCCGACAGGTAGGAAGAAATCTCATGATTGAAATCGCTCAGCAGATTATCAATATCGGTAAGCATCTGTTCCATCTGCGCAATGCGCTCCTCATATGCCGAAACCGAACTGACTTCCCGCAGGGCACGGCTGATAAGTTCCGATGCATTCTCTCCGGTACCGCCGTCTCCCCCGGTAGCTGCACCGGCAGCCGATATGGCATCCATGATCTTTTTTGCGTTTGCAAATCTGCGATACTGTTCTTCCAGCCGGGTATCCTCCCCGACGGAAAGCTGTGCCTCTTCGATTTCCTTTACTTCATACGCAAGAAACGACAACTCTCTGGCGCGCTCCTCGGTATCCAAAGACGAGGACTCCCACTCTTTTTTCAGTTTCCGGTATTCCTGATAACAGGCGGCAAGACGCTCTTTTTTTTCTCCCAGCGCGTCTTTTGCATAGGCATCGAGGATTTCCAGATGTTTCTTTTTGGAAAGAAGGGACTGGTGCTCATGCTGTCCGTGAATATCGATGAGCAGAGACGCCACCTCTTTTAACCGGGAAGCAGACACTGCTTCTCCATTGATCCGCGCAATTGCCCTTCCGGAAGTTATCTTACGACTTAATATTACTGTTTCATCCTCTGTTTCTATGCCCAGTTGCCGGATCGCATCCAGAACCTTTGGGTTTTCAACCGAAAAGACCAGCTCCACAAGTGCGGTCTCTTCGTTATCCCGGAGCAGTTCCTTTGGAACCTTCTCTCCGAGTGCCAATGCAACCGAACCAATGATGATGGATTTACCGGCACCGGTCTCTCCTGTCAAAATATTAAGTCCTTCTTTAAATTCTACCTCTGTTTCTGTAATAAGAGCGAGGTTCTTCACATGTAGATTTTGTAACATACATTCTCCTTCTACTTTTCCGAAGCATTTTTATTACTGTTCTACAATTTTCCGAAGCTTTTTCATGATGTGCACCGCGTCATCGGACGTACGGATCACACACAGAATCGTGTCGTCTCCCGCAAGTGAGCCGACAATCTCCTGCATACGCATGGCATCTACTGCAGCCGCAACGGCTCCCGCCATACCGGACACGGTTTTGATCACAACAATATTTTCCGCAGCATCCACGGACAAAAATCCTTCCCTGAGAACCCTTGCATATTTTTCCATCATATTGGAATCCGCGTCCGTAATCACCGCATATTTTTGTCTGCCGTTGTCGGTCGAAATCTTTGTCAGCTTCAGTTCACGGATATCACGGGATACGGTTGCCTGGGTAACCTGAAACCCTTCTTTTTCGAGATATGCGGACAATTCTTCCTGTGTTTCCACATCTTTTTTCTGAATCAATTCGAGTATCTTTGCCTGTCGTGTTGTTTTCATATGTCCTCCTTTGCGTCCTACGGTCTCATCTTTTTCCTCAGTATTTCCAGGAAACTCTGGTTACTGATTTTGCAGATCCGGATGGTACTTTGTGCCTGTGCAATCCGCACACGGTCTCCCACGTGCAGATGCTCCGGTGTGTCCCCGTCAAAGCTGACACATGCCGTCTCGTCCTTTTGAAACCGTCTGCTTCCCATCTTAATCTCCACAACATCCTCCGCTCCAAACACAATGCTTTTGGAGTTTAAGTCATGTGCATTGATCGGTGTCAGAAGAAGTACCCTTGCTTTCGGGTCCACGATCGGACCTCCGGTGGAAAGATTATACCCCGTGGAACCGGTCGGTGTCGCAACAATCACGCCATCTGCGTGGTAAGTTGTCAGATATTCCCCATTGACATACACATTTAAAAGCAGCATGGACAGATCCCCGGACCAGTGGATCACGACATCATTCAATGCCATATGTGCACCGTTTCCGCCAATTTTTTCGCCGGTCAGAACAATCCGCTCTTCCATGATGCAAGCATCCTGCATCAGACAGTCGATGGCATGAAATACGGTAGCTTCCTCAAGCTCACACAGATACCCCAGTGTCCCAAGGTTGACACCGATCAGCGGAATCTGCAGCGCCTCCACCTTGGTTGCTGCGCGGATTAACGTGCCGTCTCCGCCGAGAACAAGGATACATTCCGTGTCTGCCGGAATCTCGGAAAGTGCAAAATCTTTCTGGTTATCATCCTCCACATTGCTGACACAGATTGCAGCACTGCCGCCCTTTTGTTGTATGTACGAGACAATTTCGTTTGAGAGTGTCAGATCACGATCTTTGTACCGGTTCGTGATCAGCATAAATTTACGCATCTACTTATCCAATTCTCCGTGTGCTGCTTCCACAACTGCGTGAATATCCACGGATTCCTCCTTTATTGCTTCGTCCGATTTTTCAATATGCACGAGATACTCGATGTTTCCCTCCGGTCCCTTGATCGGTGAGTATTCCAGATGGTGTACCGAAAATCCGTTTTCCAGTGCAAAGGTAATGATCCTCTCGATCACTTCCTCGTGAACGGCCTTATCACGTACCACGCCTTTCTTTCCCACTTTTTCCCGTCCGGCTTCAAACTGTGGTTTGATCAGACATACCATCTGTCCGCCGTCCTTTAACAGTGCATATGCCGCCGGGAGCACTTTGGTCAGGGAAATAAATGAGACATCCACCGAAGCAAAATCGAGCACATCATCGATATCTTCCGGTGTGACATAGCGGATGTTTGTTTTTTCCATACAGACAACCCTTGGGTCCTGGCGCAGTTTCCATGCAAACTGGCCATATCCCACATCGACGGAATACACTTTCTTTGCCCCGTTCTGCAGCATGCAGTCCGTAAACCCGCCCGTCGAAGCACCGATGTCCATGCACACCATGCCATCTAAGGAAATGGAAAAATGTGTCATCGCTTTTTCCAGTTTCAGACCGCCGCGGCTGACATATTTCAATGTATTTCCGTGGATCTCAATCGGAGCATCCTCTGCAAAAGTGCTTCCCGCCTTATCCTCCCGGTTATTGTTGACAAATACATTGCCTTCCATAATCATGGTCTTTGCCTTTTCCCGCGATGGTGCCAGACCACGTTTTACAAGAAGTACATCCAATCGTTCTTTCATAATTCCTCCGGTAATTCTGCTAATATTTTTTCCGTCACGGAATCTGCATCCAGTCCCAGTGCTTTTTTTAATTCGCCAACACTTCCATGTTCCACAAAGCAGTCAGGAATTGCCATCCTGAGGACCTTTGTATGCAGTGCTTCTTCCTCCAGAAATGCAGCCACATGCTCTCCAAATCCCCCGCTTGCCACGTTCTCTTCCATCGTCACAAGAAGCGGATGGGATTCTGCCAGTTTCCGCAGGCAGTTTTTATCCAGTGGCATGGCAAATCTTGCATTTACCACCGTTGTCGGGATTCCTTTTTCTGCCAGTTTTTTTCTTACCTGCCAGGCGGTTTCCACCATCGAACCGATCGCAAAAAGTGCAACCTCTGTACCCTCGGCGAGTACTTCCGCACAGCCTTTTTGAATCGGTGCCCGCTGATCTTTCCAGAGATCGCAGGCTTCTCCGCGCGGATAACGGATCGCCACCGGTTCCTCTGCAGCAATCGCATACTTGAGCATATCGGAAAGCTCCCATTTGTTTTTCGGAGCCATAACCGTCAGGTTCGGAATACTTGACAGATACGACAGGTCAAAAATTCCCTGATGCGTGGCGCCATCCTTTCCGACTAATCCTGCACGGTCTACGGCAAACACAACCGCAAGGTTTTGTGCACACACATCATGCAGCACCTGGTCATAGGCACGCTGTAAAAAGGAAGAATACACCACAAATACCGGTTTGAGTCCCGCCTTTGCCATGCCGGCTGCAAACGTCACTGCATGCTCCTCGGCAATTCCCACATCAAAAAAACGTTCCGGGAAAAGATTTTTAAATCTCTTTAAACCGGTTCCGTCTGCCATCGCTGCGGTAATCGCAACCACCTTCGGCTCCCGCTCCCCCATTTTGCGCATGACGGTGGAAAACACATCCGTGTAATGCGCTTTTTCCTGATGATACAGCGGAACACCGGTGTCAATGTCAAACGGTCCCGTTCCATGGAAGCGCGCCGGATGACGCTCGGCAGGAAGATATCCCTCTCCCTTGATCGTGCGTACATGAACCAGCACCGGACCGCGCACACGCTTTGCTTCCGCAAGCACTTTTCGGATTTCTTTTATGTTGGTGCCATCCACCGGGCCTAAATATGTGATACCCATATTTTCAAAAAACATTCCCGGAACAAACAGCTGTTTGATACCGCTTTTGGCATTCCGGATCCGTTTGACCATCCGTTCCCCCACAACCGGAATCCGGTTCAGGGAATTTGTCACACCGTCTTTTAAATCCAGATAGGCGTCCGAGGTGCGGAAAGAATTCAGATACTGGTTCATTCCTCCCACATTTTCGGAGATCGACATCTGGTTATCATTTAACACAATAATAAAATTGGTTTTCATGCGGGAAGCATTGTTCATTGCTTCGTATGCCATACCGCCGGTCAGTGCCCCGTCTCCGATCACAGAGACCACATAATAATTGTCACCGGTCAGTTCCCTCGCCTGCGCCATGCCAAGTCCTGCGGAAATGGAAGTGGAGCTGTGCCCGGTATTGAATGCATCCGCCGGATCTTCCTGTGTCTTTGGAAAGCCGCTCATCCCGCCATACTGCCGTAAAGTGGCAAACCCCAACTTACGCCCGGTTAAAATCTTGTGCGTGTAGGACTGATGTCCGACATCCCAGATAATCCGGTCTCTCGTCAGGTCAAATGACAGATGAAGCGCCATCGTCAGTTCAATCACACCCAGATTCGATGCCAGATGTCCTCCGGTTTTTGCAATATTTTCCACCAGAAAATCACGGATTTCTTCCTGTAGCTCCGCCAGTTCTTCCTCGTTTAGTTGTTTGATATCATTTACTTTTTTTATCCGATCTAAAACCATGTTGCCCTCGAAAAATTAATGATCCCTGTTGATCAAATAGAAAAACAGGTCATGCAGAAACGTATGCTCTCCTTCAAATTCATCCAGTATCTTTATTGCTTCCCCGGAAAGCCGCTCTACATCCTTTTTTGCCTGCTCCAGCCCCTCAAATGTCACATAGGTTGCCTTCTCATTTTCCGCATCACTGCCGATCGGTTTACCGAGTTTTTCAAAAGATCCCGTGACATCGAGAATATCATCCTGAATCTGAAAGGCAAGTCCCAGCTTTGCTCCGGCTTCCTGCATACGCGCAACCGACACTTCATCCGCGCCTGCCAAAATGGCTCCGATCATAAGCGATGCTTCAATCAGCGCTCCGGTTTTTAACCGGTAGATAAAGTCCAGCCGGTTGCGGTCGATGGTCTGTCCGGTTTTCTCACTCTCCACATCCACCACCTGGCCGCCGATCATTCCGTATATACCCGCTTTTTGTGCCAGCACGGAAAAAGCCCTAACAATTCTCCAGTCTCCTTCGTTTCTGGTCAGTGCTGCTGCCACGGTCTCAAACGCATAATTTAAAAGGGCATCCCCCGCAAGGATTGCCATTGCTTCCCCGTATACCGCGTGGGTTGTCTTTTTCCCACGCCGGTATTCGTCGTTATCCATAGCCGGAAGATCATCATGGATCAGTGAATAGGTGTGGATCATCTCAATCGCCGCCATAAAATCATCAATTGCCGGATTCGTTCCGTCAAACATCTGGTAAGATGCTTCCATCAGCATCGGCCGCAGACGCTTTCCTCCTGCAAAAACACTGTATTCCATGGCATCGAGCACGGTCTGCTGAAACCCCTTTTCCTGTGGCAGAAACGGTGCGATCCTTGCTTCAATGTCTGCCGCCCTGCGTTTTATTTTCTGTCTGATCTCCATCAGAATTCCTCCAATTTTCCATCCTGGTTCAGTACAAGCATTGCCTTTTCTATCGTATCCAAAGACTGGCCGGCTGCTTTGATCTGTTCCAGTCCCTCTTTGTATAGGGCAAACGAACGGTCTAACGTTACGTTTTCGTCTTCCATCGCATCAAGTATGGAATCGATCTTTGCAAACCGTTCCTCCAGTCCCGGTTCTTTTTTTTCTAATTCATCACTCATTTTTTACTCCTTCGGCTGCCTGAATTTCTGTCACTGCTGCCGTCAGTGTGCCATCCAGCAAATGGATCTGCACGGTATCTTTTTTCCTGATCTGGTGGATGCTCCGCAGTGCCTGATGGTTCCCATCCTCCACGAATGCATACCCTCCACTGAGTTTCTTTACCGGGGAATAGCTCTCCAGCGTGCCTGCCAGAAGTGCCAGGCGGTGTCTGCGCTCACGCAGCAGTTCCTCCATGCGTCCGATCAGTTTCTCTTCATACTCTGCCACTCTTCGCCGGTTTTCATTCATCCGCTGCTGAGGGCTGAGATAGTGCAGGCGCATCCTCTGGTGCTCCAGGTGGTTTCTTGCCACGGTTACTTTCCTTTGGAGTTCTTTGTCCATCTGCTGCCGCATGCCAAGCAGTTCCTGCATTGCCTGCCGGTAATCAAACACCGCCAGCTCCGCTGCTGCAGACGGAGTCGGTGCCCGCAGGTCTGCGACATAATCTGCAATCGTAAAGTCCGTCTGATGACCGACAGCGGAGATCACCGGAATCCGGCAGTCAAAAATGGCCCGTGCCACCATTTCTTCGTTAAATGCCCACAGATCCTCTATAGATCCACCGCCCCGTCCGACAATGATTACATCCACGCCGATCTGTTCAAGTGCATGAATTCCATGGACAATTGATGCTGCCGCACCCTCTCCCTGCACCAGGGCCGGGCAGAGAATCAGCTGCACATACGGGTTCCTGCGCCCTGCAATATTGCGGATATCCTGAATCGCTGCCCCGGTCTCTGCCGTAACAATCCCCACGGTTTTTGCATAGGTAGGAATGGGCTGTTTGTATTCCTCCGCAAACATTCCCATCTCTTCAAGCTCCCGCTTTAACGCTTCAAATTTCAGATACAGATTTCCCTCTCCGTCCCGTTCAATCGTCCGTGCATAGATCTGGTATCTGCCATCTCTTTCATACACTTCCACGGAACCGGTCACAACCACGCGGTCGCCCTCTTTCATCTGGAATTTTAATCCTTCCCTGCGGTTTCCCGCAAACATGATCGCGTTTATCGTTCCGTCTGCATCTTTCATTGTAAAATAAATATGCCCGCTGGAGTGATACTTACAGTTAGATACCTCTCCCTTGATGCTGATATGGTGCAGCATAAAGTCCTGAGCGAACATATTTTTAATGTATTTATTTACCTGCCCTACCGAATATACATGTTTCATCATTCTGCAAACTTTGCAAGAATTCCATTGACAAATGCCGGTGAATCATTGGTTCCGTATTGTTTTGCCAGTTCCACAGCCTCATTGACCGCAACCTTAAACGGAATCTCATCATCGTAGCGGATCTCATATACCGCCAGACGGATCAGTGCCAGATCTACTTTGCCCATACGGGTTGTCTTCCAGCCTTTTGCGACTTCGTTGATTGCCCCGTCGATTTCCGGCAGATGATTGTAAATGTCGCGATAACGCTCAGCGATATACTTAAAGTCCTGATCGGTTACATGATCCACTTCTTCACCAAACAATTCCAGCTGTTCTGGCAGTTCTCCCGCATCAAAAAATTCTACGCGGAAAAGCATCTTGAATACATTTTCTCTTAACTCTCTTCTTGTCATCTTCTCTCCTCGCTCAAAAATAAAGGATGTCTTTCGTTCAGACATCCTTTATTATACCATATTCTGTTTCGAATACAAAGATTTAATTGTCAGTTCCCATATCAACACTTGCAATACGGACATTGACAACAGCGACTGTCAGGCCTGTCATATTCTCAATGGCAGCCTTTACTTTATCCTGTACCTTGGCAGAGACTTCCGGAATGCTGTAACCATATGCAATGTTGATGGCAACATCAACCTTTACTTCGTTGTCCATAATTTCAATCATGATTCCCTTAGAAAGGTTCTTCATGCCAAGCTTGCTGACAATTTCGTTTGTGATGTTTCCCGCCATGGAACTGACACCATCTACTTCTGTTGCTGCAAGTCCTGCAATGATCGCAACGACTTCATCTGCGATACGGACATCCCCGACAGGATCTGATTTTATCTGAACTGTTTTTCTGCTATCAGCCATAATACAATTGCCTCCTCAGTATTTTATCTTTGCTTATTATAACAGACTCTGTATTATTTGGAAAGCATAAAATTATACAACCTGCCCCTTGGATACATATACCTGATACGACTCATTTCCGGTCAGTGACTTGCCCTCTGTGACACGTACATTCTTGTCGGTAATCACGTATTCCACGCTTGCATTATCTTCCACTACGGTATCCTGCATCAGCACACAGTTTTTCACTTTTGCGCCTTTTCCGACGTGAACGCCTCGAAACAGGACGCTGTTTTCGACTTCTCCCTCGATCACACAGCCATCGGCAACCATAACATTCTTTGCTTTGGAACCGTTGATATAACGGGTCGGGTTATCGTCACGGATCTTGGTGTAAATCTGATTTGGAGAAAACAGTGCATTTAAGTTTTCTTCCTGTAACAGACGCATATTTTCTTCAAAATAACTCTGGGTATCATGGATATTGACCACATAGCCATCGTAGCAGAACCCGCGGATATCCAGCCGGTCAATCTGCTTGTCCAAAAGGTCACGTACAAAGTAAGTATGCCCATGTACATACGCATCATCTATCATATTGATCAAAAACTCGCGTTCTACCACATAAATATTCATGCTGAAATTCATCTCCCCCTCTTCGGTCGGGTTGATGTAAATCTTGCTGACGCGGTCTCCGTTCATGCCGAGTGCATAGTACAGATCCATGCGGTCCCTGCTCTGACGGATAAATGCCTTCGGAATTTCCTGCTTGCGGTACATCATGGTCACATCCGCACCACTCTTGATATGCGCATCTAAAAGTTCATTAAAATCAAAATTGATGGCAATATTTGCATCGGTCATAATGACATATTTCTGTGGCTGCTTTAACAGATATCCGCGCAGACTCTCAAGTGCCTCGATGCGTCCCTCGAATACCTTTACCTGTTTCTGTGCGAACGGAGGAACAATATTCAGGCCTCCGTTTTTGCGGACCAGATCCCACTCACGGCCGGCGCCGAGATGATCCAGCAGGGAATGGTAATTTTTTCTTACGATAATGGAAATATTGTCAATTCCGCTGTGTACCATGCTGGAAAGAATAAAATCGCACATGCGGTATCTGCTGGCAAATGGAATGGATGCCATGAGGCGCTCCGAAACCAGATCCGGCACCATTGCATCATAGCTGTTCGGGAAAATAATTCCCAATGCCTCTGTCTTTGAATTTAACATTGCTCCTCACCCTCCTTCACATCTTCATAAATCATAGCGCTCGGACCAATTTTTGCTCCTTTTCCGATCGTTACATCCGCTGCAATTGTGGCAACTTCTCCAATTCCTTCCCCTTTTGGTTTTGCTCCCACAACCGCATCTTCTTCGATGGTCGCATTTTCTGCAATGATACAGTGTCTGACAACCGCACCTGCCTTGATCGTGGAGTGTCCCATGACAACGGCATCTTCTACAATGGCGCCTTCTTCCACCGTGACACCGGAAAACAGGATGGAATGTCTGACGGTACCCTTGATGTTACATCCATCGGTAATCAGACAGTTATCCAGCACGGCATTCTCTCCAATCCGGTGACCGGTCATACCACTGTTTCTGCTGTAAATTTTCCAGTTTTCATCAAACAGGTTGATGCCGCTATGTTCCGGATCAAGCACTTCCATGTTTGCTTCCCACAGAGACGGAATCGTTCCTACATCCTTCCAGTATCCGTTGAAATGATAGGCATACATCTTTCTTCCGTCACGCAGAAGATTTGGAATAATATTGTTTCCAAAATCATTCTCGGAAGTCGGGTCAGCCTCATCCTCGATCAGATATTTCTTTAAAATATCCCAGTTAAATATGTAAATTCCCATGGATGCAAGATTGGACTTCGGTTCCTTTGGCTTCTCCTGGAACTCGGTAATCTTGTCATCCTCGTCTGCTACCATCAGGCCGAAACGGGAAGCATCCTCCCACGGCACTTCCATGACTGCGACAGAAAATTCTGCCCCTTTCTGCTTGTGGAACTCAAGGAAATCACTGTAATCCTGTTTGCAGATCTGGTCTCCGGAAAGAATAATCACATACTGCGGATCATAGCGCTCAATAAAAGCAATATTCTGATAAATGGCATTTGCCGTACCCTTGTACCAGTCAGACCCCGATGCTTTCTGGTACGGTGGAAGTACATGCACGCCTCCGTAAAGACGATCCAGATCCCACGGCTGGCCATTTCCAATATACTCGTTTAATACAAACGGCTGATACTGGGTCAAAATACCCACCGTATCAATTCCTGAATTTACGCAGTTCGACAGTGGAAAATCAATGATACGGTACTTTCCCCCAAACGGAACTGCAGGCTTTGCAAGCTTCTGTGTCAGTGCATATAATCTGGACCCCTGGCCTCCGGCAAGCAACATCGCAACTAGTTCTTTTGCCATATAAGTATCCCCCTTCTGTTCATAATAATTGCACTTATTATGGTAACATAAAAGGGGGATAATTCCTAGTACTTTTGGCTCTTTTCGTTTATTTTAGTGCAAAGATTTCTGTGCCGTATACAGTTTGTAATATCTGCCTTTCTTTTTCATCAGTTCTTCATGCGTTCCCGCCTCTGCGATTCCTCCGTCATCAATATACATGATCTTGTCACAGCCACGGATCGTGGAGAGCCGGTGCGCAATAATGAAGGATGTCCTGCCCTTAAGCATACGGTTTAATCCGGTCTGCAATGCTTTTTCCGTCTGCACATCAATGCTGGAAGTTGCCTCATCCAAAATCAGAATTGCCGGGTCACAAAGCAGTGTTCTCGCAAAAGAAATCAGCTGTTTCTGTCCCTGGGAAAGCATGGACCCACGCTCCCGCACCTGTGTTTCATATCCTTTCGGCATTTCCCGGATAAACGGATCGGCACAGACAATTTTTCCCGCTTTTTCAATTTCCTCCTGTGTGGCATCCAATTTTCCGTACCGGATATTATCTGCAATTGTTCCCGAAAAAATAAAACTGTCCTGCATCATAATCCCCATCTGCGCACGGAGAGAATGAATGGTCACATCTGCGATATCCTGATCATCGATCAGTACCTTTCCGTCATTGACATTGTAGAACCGTGAAATCAGATTGACGATGGTACTTTTTCCGGCCCCGGTCGGTCCTACAAGTGCAACACTCTCCCCGGGATTTACCGTAAAGGATACGTCTTTTAATATCGTTTTTGTCTCATCATATGCAAAGGTCACATGGTCAAACGTAACTTTCCCCCGGATCTTTGGCATCTTGATCGCATGCTCTGCATCTTTTACGGTAACCGGCTCATCGATGGTTTCAAAGATCCGTTCCAGATAAGCGATATTATTGATAAAATTGTTGAATATATTTCCAAGGTTCATGATCGGCTGCCAGAAATACGAAGCATAACTGGAAATCGCCACGATCGTTCCCAGCGACTTATTTCCCTGCCCGAAAATGACAAGGCCAAACAAAAAGATGGCAGCACGGACAAACACCGAAATGGTATCAATGCCCGGCCATACAAGGTTTGAGTAGCGCACAGCGGTATTCCAGGTCCGTCTGCATTCTTTGGAAAGTCCGTTAAAGATTTTTGCATTTTCATCCTCACGTGCAAAAATCTGTGTAATCCGGGCACCTACAATATTTTCCTGCAGATACGCATTTAAGTTTGAGTTCTTGTTGGATACGGCCTGCCACGCCTTTCTCTGCTTATTTTTGATCCAGAACATAAAGACGGCAAGCACGGGAACTCCACACAACACAACCAGTGCCATCTGCACATCTACCATAAACATAAAAATAATAATAAACAGCAGATTAAATGCTTCCAGCACGATATTGATCAGTCCGTTTGACAACATATCCGATACCGAATTGACATAATTGACCACCCGGATCAGAATCTTTCCATGCGGTCTGTCGTCGTAATACTGAAACGGAAGTTCCTGCAGATGTTCAAACAGGTCCTTGCGGATATCATAAATAATATTCTGACTGACATCCACCATGATGCGGCTGCGGATCGTGGTAAAAATCACGCTGACCACATAGATGGCAATCAGCGCCGCCACTAGGGAAAATAACAGTCTCATATTTTTATCAGGCACCGCAATATCAAGTGCCCGCTGAATAATCATCGGTGCCACGTACCCGAACGCTCCTCCGATTCCGCTGAGGACGATTGCAAGGATCATACCCCTGCGATATTTTTTGATATAGGATGACGCCCGGAGCAGATGCCGGATATCAAACGGTTCTTCCAGGATTTCATCCTGCTTATATGTATTCTTTGCCATTGTCTCACCCCCTATACCAGGTCTTCGCCGGTCTGCAGCTGTACCAGTTCGTAATAATATCCTTTTTTTGCCATAAGTTCCTCATGATTTCCCATCTCCGTGATCCGTCCATGCTGCATCACCAGAATCTTATCCGCCATCATCGTAGTGGAAATCCGCTGTGCGATAATTACCTTCGTACACGAAAAATCCAGATGCCGCAGTGCTTCCTGAATCTGTTTTTCCGTTTCCATATCCACCGCAGAGGTCGTATCGTCCAGAATCAGAATCGAAGGCCGCACCGCCAGTGCCCTTGCCAGGGAAATTCGCTGTTTCTGTCCACCGGAAAGGCCTACGCCACGCTCTCCGACCACCGTATCATATCCTTCCGGCATCTTTGAGATAAAATCAGATGCCGCAGAATATTTTGCAAATTTTTCCACTTCTTCGAGATCAATGCTGCTGTCTCCGTAGGCAATGTTTCCCTCGATCGTATCGGAATACAACAGCACATCCTGTGTGGCAAGTCCGATCTGTTTGCGCAGGTCGGACAGTCTGAAATTCTGCACCGGTATATCATCGATCCGCACTTCCCCTTTCGTCGGCTCATAAAACCGCGGGATCAGGTTGATCAGGGAAGTCTTTCCGCAGCCGGTTTCTCCCATGATTGCAATGGTCTCCCCCGGTTTTACGGTAAAAGAGATATCATGCAGCACCGGAAGTTCCCCATCTTCATATTGAAAAGATACCTCCCGGAATTCGATTTTTCCTTTAAAGTGATCCGTGTGCGCAGCTGCATCCGGAGCATCTTTGATCTTTGGCTCGGAATAATAAATCTCCATCACTTTTTTGGATGCGGCTGAGAATCGCTGAAATTCATTCATGATATTCCCCATCTGGCGCATCGGGTTGGCAATTGCCCAGATCAGTCCGGAAAATGCCACATAATCTCCCATCGTCAGTTCGCCTCGGATTAAAAAGACACCGCCCACGGCCAGCATCACTACCGGCATAAGGTTTGCAATGCTTTCCACATACGGGAAAAATTTCAGCCATACCATGCTGGTCTCTTTATTCGTCTGTGCATAATCTTTGTTTGCCCGGTCAAATTTTTCAATTTCATATGCTTCCCTGGCAAACGCTTTTACCACACGGTTTCCGGAAATATTTTCCTGCGCGTAGGTGTTCATCTGTGCCAGTTTTTCACGCAGTTTCGCATGCATCGGTGCCACCTTGTTTTTGAACAGATAAATGATAAAAAACACAAACGGCGAAATAATTAACAGGCTCAGAGCCATTTTCCAGTTCATATAAAAGAAGTATATTGCCACCACACCAAACAGGGAAAATGATTCGATCACCATGCGGATCACCCATGCAACCATGTGGCGCACCGCATCCAGATCGCCCGTAACACGCGTCATCAGATCGCCGGTACGATATGTGCTGTAAAAGGTCATATCCTGCCTCTGGATTTTGTCATACAAAAAATTGCGCACACGGTACAGTACCGTCTGTGACACATGCTCGTAAATCATGCAGTCTCCATAGACAATCACACCGCGAAGTACGGTAAATACAATCATCAGGATGAGCAGATGATAGAACAAACCGCTATTCGTTCTCATATTTTTCCACGCATCTGCCCCACTTAAAAACAGATCCACAATTCTTCCGGAATAATACGGAACCGTCAGCTGCAATATATTATAGACAACGGTTCCCAGCATGCCGATCACATATAATACACGTCTGCCTTTCATATTTTCCCACAGCCACTGTATTTTTGTCTTTGGAAACAATGTTTCTTTTTTCACTTTCATCACAAGCCCCCACTGTCTTTCTTGTCAAATTTCTGTTATTGTATCAATTATTTTTGAATTATGATATAATACAATAACATAAAAATAGAACAAATCTATTCTATTTTTATGATTTTTGTCTTAGTACCAGGGGGTCATATGAACGAAAATTTATTTGAATACAGTGATATGCTGCGCTCTCCTATTGAAGCTTTTTGCTGTGGCACCGGATACTGGGAAGGTCCCGTTTCCTCCCACTGGCACTATTTTCTGGAACTTGTCTATGTGCAGGAAGGATCTGTAACGGTCAGCTGTAATGACAATACCTGTCTCCTGAAAAAAGGAGCCTTTATTGTATTTCCTCCGCAGGCAATGCACTCCATCTATCATACCGATGATAAGCCCTATGTTTACATCTGCTGTAAATTCAATCTCAACCGCATAAAACTTTCCGAGAATTATCTTCCAAATTTAAACTTTGCCTTTCACCAGATTTTAAACAGCACAAACCCTCCGCTGGTTTTTGATTCGGACAACCTGCCCGATTTTCCTGCTGAACTGTTTTTCACGGATATCTTAAAAGAGGTTCAGGAAAAACGCTACGGATATGATGCCTGTGTTTATGCCCAGTTCGCCCGGCTGATCGTACAGCTGCTGCGTTTCTGGCTGGAACAGGGAATTTCTTTTGATACGGATCAGATCCCGGAAGTGGAGGAAGAAGCGATGCAGAATGTTTTGATGTATATCGATGATCATTCCCAGGAAAATATCAATATTGAATCTCTGGCGCGCACGTATCATATGAGTTATTCTTACTTTGCCCGGCAGTTCCGTAAATACTATGGACAAAGCTGCAAGCAGTATATCGAATTTGTGCGGCTGAGCAAAGTGGAAAATCTCCTTTTATTTACCGGGCATGATTTAAGTTATATTGCGGGAGAAACAGGCTTTGCCGATTGCAGCCATCTGATCCGTACCTTTAAAAAACGCTATCAGATGACACCGAAACAGTTCCGCTTACAACATCAGAATATACGAAACTGACGTTTCCAATCTATTGGATTTTTTCCTTTTTTTCCAAAAATTCTTTACTTTATGTTATACTATAGAAAACAAATCATAACGGAATAAGGAGGAAATCCCATGAAACGATTACACTTCACAAAATGCAGGACTTCTTTGCTTGCTGTTTTACTTGCCTTTTCCGTAGCTTTCGTACCTGTACCACCCATTTCTGATACAAGTTCCGATTCTGCTGCGCTTATCACGACTGCACAGGCTGCCCAAAAGAACACAAAAGACCGTTTTTCCATCAAAGAAGTTCCAAAATACAATGGAAAATCTTCTGTGGCTGTACATGGAAATAAACCATATTTCACCAGCCGGGAAAAGAAAAACACCAATACTTTTGAATCCTACCACAAACTCGACAAGCTCGGACGATGCGGTGTGGCCTATGCCAATGTGAGCAAAGACACCATGCCAACCGAAGCGCGCGGGGAAATCGGTCAGATCCGGCCATCCGGCTGGCACACAGTCAAATACACCGGTGTCGTGGACGGCAACTATCTGTATAACCGCTGCCACCTCATCGCCTACTGCCTTACTGCGGAAAATGCCAATAAAAAGAACCTGATCACCGGCACCCGCTACATGAACAATGAAGGTATGCTTCCTTTTGAGGAAAAAACCGCACGATATATAGACAAAACCAATAACCATGTCTTATACCGCGTGACACCGGTTTTTGAGGGCAGTAACCTGGTCGCTTCCGGTGTCCTGATGGAAGCTTATTCTGTGGAGGATCAGGGAAAGGGCATTTGTTTTTGTACCTACTGCTACAATGTACAGCCAGGTGTTGCCATAGATTATGCCACCGGTGACAGTCATCTGAGTGGAAAAAATAACCAGACTTCCCATAAAAGTTCTGCAAAGGAACACGCATCCGCGGTCTATATTTTAAATACCAACACCAAAAAATTCCACAAACCGGACTGTCATTCGGTAAAGCAGATGAGCAGTAAAAACCGAAAAAAATACAAGGGGCTCCGCAAGAAATTGATCAAAGACGGATATTCCCCTTGTAAAAACTGCAACCCATAACGGCTGCCCTATTTCCCAATGATTTCATCGGTATTGATAAACTCATACGGTGTCTGCTGGTAAACGTAATAATTCAGCCAGTTTGCATAAAGGATATTTCCATGTGACCGCCACTGCAGCATCGGCCGCTGCGTTGGATCATCATCCGGATAATAATTACACGGAAGCGTGATCGCAAGTCCCTTCTCCCTGTCACGCTTATATTCACTGTCTAATGTCATCCGGTCATATTCCGGGTGTCCCATCACAAAAATCTGGCTGCCATCCTGATTGATTACCAGAAAAACACCCGCCTCTTTTGACTTTGCCAGAATGGTCAGTTCTTCATGCTTTAAAATATCTTCCTCCCGGATCTCGGTATGCCGGGAATGTGGAGCATAAAAATAATCATCAAATCCGCGTACCATCGGAATCTTGCGATTCATTACATGGTGCCGGAATACCCCGAACATTTTCTGCTTTAGATCATATTTTTGGATTCCGTAATGATAATAAAGTGCAGCCTGCGCCCCCCAGCACAAATGCAGGGTGGATGTCACATGCTTTTTGGACCACTCCATAATCTCACACACTTCATCCCAGTAATCGACTTCTTCATATTTCATCTGTTCCACCGGTGCACCGGTAATGATCAGCCCGTCAAAATACTGGTTCTTAATTTCCTGAAACGTCTGATAAAACTTGTTCAGGTGGCTCTTTGAAGTATGGGTGGATGCATGGGATGCCGGTGCAAGCAGCGATACGTCTACCTGCAACGGGGTGTTTGACAATGACCGAAAAATCTGCAATTCCGTCTCTTCTTTCAGTGGCATCAGGTTCAGAATCACGATATTAATCGGACGAATATCCTGATGCATCGCACGGGACTCATCCATCACAAAAATATTTTCCTGTTCGAGGATCTCCTTTGCAGGCAGATCACTTTGTGTTCTGATTGGCATAACTTTTTCTACCTCCCACCAAATTGTTCTATAAATGTATCTTCGGAAATAATCGGAATTCCCAGTTCTTTTGCCTTACGATTCTTAGATGATGCGGATTCCACGTCATTGTTGACAAGATATGCCGTCTTTTTTGAGACGCTTCCTGTCACTTTTCCGCCCTGGCTTTCTACATAGGCCTTAAATTCATCCCTGTTTTTATAGTGATGCACATCTCCGGTGATCACAAAGCTAAGTCCCGCACAGCTTCCGGAAGAAGTATCCTGCACTTCTACATGTTCTATCGAAAGTTCATGAAGCAGATCCTCAAACCCACTGTGGTTTTTTTCATTCTGATACCAGGTTACAATTGATCGGGAACGTTCCGCTCCGATCCCCTCAATATCCTCAAACCCGTCCCCCTGATGCAGACGTTGCAAAAAGCCTTCAAAACCAATGGCGGCAACAATTTTTTTCCCGGCATCCACACCGATCAGCGGTATGCACAGGGCAAATATAAAGTTCACCGGATGTACCTGCCGGCTTTTTTCAATGGACTGTTCCATATTTGCCACAGATTTTTCACCAAAGCCCTCCATCTGGCTGATCTCCCCGAAATGCTCTTTCAAACGGAAAATATCCGCAAATTCATGGATAAATCCCGCATTCATAAAACGGAGCATCGTCTGAATGGAAAGGCCGTCGATATCCATCCCCCACTTGCTGACAAAACGGGTAAATTTCTTGACATTTTTGGCTGTACAGTCCGGATTGGTACAATGCAGGGTCTTTGTGCCACTGTTTTCACTCACATGAACTTTTGTCGGTGCATGGCACACCGGACACTGGGATGGAATCTCCGGAGCACCTACAGCATCTTTTACCGCAATACATTTCGGAATGATCTTATTGGCTTTGATCACGGAAAGTGTACACTCTTTTCCGATTCCCAGACGCTCGATCTCGCTGATATTGCATAGAGATGCTCTCGATACCGTTGTTCCCTCAATCTGCACCGGTTCAAACACGGCAACCGGGGAAATCGTAGACACCGCACACGACCATTCGATATATTTTAGTTTTGTATCCACGGCCTCATCCTGCCATTTGAACGCAAAACCGGCGCGTGTCGCATGATGCCCGGTCACGCTTCCCGATGCCGCATAATCCGTATCATCATAACAGATCACCAGACCATCTACCGGAATATCCATTTTTCCGCTCTCTACAAGTTTCGTCCATCGGTCAATGGCTTCCGGAAGTTTTTGGGCGGTTGTCGCTTCCCTGTCTACCACATCAAATCCCAGTTCTTCCAGAAAGTGCATCCGCTCTCCCCACGATACCATCGGCTCATCCAGATGCACCAGTGTAAATGCATGAAACCTGACATGGCGTGCCTTCACTTCTGCCGGATCTTCCAGATTCAGCGTTCCGGATGCCAGATTTCGCGGATTTGCATATTTTTCATCGTCATCCTCAATCATGTCGTTGATCTGTGCAAAATCTGTATAGGATATGGCAGCTTCTCCTCGCACAACCAGATGCCCCTGATACGAAATCTTTTGCGGGAATCCTCCGATCGCACCCTTTAAAAATGTAATGTTGGTACCCAGGTTTCCATTTCCTCTGGTAAGAATTTTTACAAGATTTCCGTTATCATACGTCAGAACCAGCGTAAGTCCGTCCAGTTTCCATGACAGCCAGATCGGATAAGCTCCCGCCCATTGCTGCAGTTCTTCCACCTGTTTGGTCTTCGCCAGAGAAAGTGCCGGATACTCATGCGGTTCTTTTTGTCCGCTTCCGGATTCTTCATATCCGGCATTCTGCGTCGGGCTGTCCTTTATAATATATCCGGTTTTTTCTTCCAGCGTGGTAAGCTCATCAAACAAAGCATCCCACTCATAATTTGGCATGATTTCATCCTGTCCGTTATAATACGCAGCTGATGCTGCATTCAACTGTTTTACCAGTTCTTCAATCCGTTGCTTTTCTGTTTCCATTTTTGTTCTCTCTATCTATATGATGATTTACCACCGTATACGTGCCATGTATGGCAGAATTGCGTGGTTTTCGTTTTGATTTTTGTGGTTTTTCCATTGGTCGCACGGGCTGATTGCTCGAATGTGCGATCAACTGTTTTAACTTTTTAAATTCCTCCGGTGTAACATCCCGGTACTTTCCTGATTCGAGATCCCCCAGTTCAATATTCATGATCCGTACACGTACCAGTTTCTGTACACGGTACCCAAAATATTCACACATGCGTCGGATCTGTCGGTTTAATCCCTGTGTCAGAATGATCCGGAACTGTTTTTTTCCTGTCCGTTCTACCCTGCATTTGCGCGTTGTCGTGCCAAGTTCCACAAGCGGAACACCGTTTGCCATACCATGCAGAAATGCATCCGTCACCGGACGGTTCACGGTAACAAGATATTCTTTTTCATGCATATTTCCCGACCGCATAATTTTGTTGACAATCTCACCGTTATTCGTCAACAGCAACAGTCCTTCCGACTCTTTATCCAGACGCCCGACCGGATAGATCCGTTTCGGATAATGCAGGAAATCAATCACATTATTTTTTTCCCTTTTTTCCGCCGTGCAGACAATACCCGCCGGCTTGTTAAGCGCGATCAGTATCATTTCTTTTTCTTTTTGTACCGGTCTTCCACAGAAACAGACCTCCTGTCCATCCGATACCTGATCCCCCATCCGCGCGGTTTTTCCGCCGATGGTTACATTTCCTGCTTCAATCTGGCGATCTGCTTCTCTTCTGGAGCATACCCCTGCTTCACTTAAAAATTTATTAATTCTGACTTCCACGTTTCTTCCCTGTCTGACAAAAATCGCGGAGACCTCACAGCCTCCGCTTCTTTATGATGTCTTTATTATTTTACCGTTTTTAATAAATCGCTCTTGATGTATCCGGTTTTGCCCTGGAACTTCACTTTCGTCCATTCTCCCTTGGTGCCAAGTTTCTTTAATTTTACGCCCGCATCCACTTTTCCAAGAAGTTCTCCATCTGTACTTGCGGTTTTACGCACATTGCAGATATCCTTCGTTTTTACGGTTTCCTTGCCGGAACCTGACTTGGAAGACACTTCCTTTACAAATTCGCTCTTTACATATCCGGTTTCTCCCTGGAATTTTACCTTGGTCCAGTCACCTTCCGTTCCAAGTTTCTTCAGTTCCACACCAATATCCACTTTTCCGAGGAGCTCACCATCCGTACTCGGGCTCTTTCTGACATTACAGATATCTTTTGTCTTGACCGTACCGGTAGATTTCTTGGAATCGCTCTTTTGGGTATCTTCCTTCTTTTCCGTAGACTCCGTTGTCTGGGTTTCCTCGGTCTTTTGAGTTTCTTCTTTCTTTTGAGTTTCTTCCTGTTTCTTTGTCTCTGTGGTCTGGGTTTCCTGCGTCTGGCTTTCCGTCTCTGTCGTCTGGGTTTCGGTATTGCTTACAATCGTTTCTCTCCATTTTGCCATGGCATTTCGAAGTGTTCCACCCACCATATTGGCAAGTTTTTCATCACTCTTTACAGCTTCATTATAGCTTGTCTGCACCTCTTTCTGCAGAGCAACCACTTCATCACTCTTCTCATATGCCAGAATCAGGGAATACAGATTTGCATCCAGATCCTGATCCAGGAAATTGAAATTGTATGCAGAGTATATGTTATTGATGATCAGATTTCCCTTTCCGTCTCTCTCCACATAGAAGAAATCCATTCCCGGTGCCGGAGTATCCACACCTTTGAATTTCAGATCATAGCATACAGATACCAGATAAGAATCATCGGTTGCCCCCTTTGTGGAATAACAGGTGATGTTCTGATAATCCTCATAATACTCAGAAAACGTCGTGATATAACTCTTTTCATTGTCACTGAGCGGCTGTGCAATCATCTCCAGCGAATCCGTATCTCCACCGGCATATGCCGCATAATAATTTTCCATCAGTGTCACAAGTTCCGGATCTGCATCTTTCTGCAGCTTACCAATTTCCTGATATTCTGTAGTCTGTGTCACTCCCTGTGTACCGTTTTGTGTCTCTTTCTGATCTTTCTGCGGGCCGGTACACTTTACCAGAATCACAACAAGAATCACAAATAAAACAGCTGCGCAAAAATATCGTCTATATTTCACAAAAAAGTCTGTAAACTTTTTTAATTTTTCATTCTGCATATGAACCCTCCATAAAAATGCATCTTTCCATTTATGATACCACACCTCATACTATTCGTCCAGTAAAAAAGCGGTGCATGACGCACCGCTTTTCCTGTCGTTCCATGGGTAAGTTGTTTCCTTGCCACATAGCATAAACTGCACCCGGCGGGAATCGAACCCGCATCTCAGGAGTCGGAGTCCTGCGTTCTATCCATTATACTACGGCTGCATAGCACTCTTATTTCACAAGTGCCTTTTTACTATATCACACTTCAAATTTAGAGTCAATCCACACTTTGATGTAAAATATGAAGTATTTCTTCCAGTTGCTTTACCGGAAGCTGCCCCGGTGCGCTCGCCTGCCCGCCTGCGCCAAATGTCACACACGATCCGAAAAACTCTCCGGCCACGCGGGAAATCCCCCCTTTTGCACCCATGGACATGGTAATCAGCGGATGATCCGGATGGTTTTCATGAAAGCGGTTGGTCTCCTCCAGCAAATGCAATACATCCCACATATTCTGCGGCATAACTGCCAGTTTCACGACATCTGCGCCACTCTCACGGATCTGTTCCAACAGCATGCGGATCACCTCCGGGTCCGGCGTCTGTTCAAAATCATGATGGGAAGCAATCACATATACTCCCATCTCCTGCAACATCGCTATTTCTTTCTGCGGATTTTTTGCTTCAAAATATTCCACATCAATAAAATCCACGACATCTGATTCTGCCGCCACCTGATGAATATCATAAATATCCGCCGTGGAAAGTGCTTTGCACCCTCCCTGATTTTTAGAACGGAAGGTATACACCAGAATACTTTCCTTTATGATATGTTTCATTTCGTTTAATATTTCGCGGATCGCATTCGGACTTTCCACGTTTTCAAACGCATCCACACGCCACTCAATCATTTCCGTGTGTGCTTCTTCCAGCCTTCTGGTTTCTCTTAAAATTTCTTCTTTCGAAGACTCCATGACCGGCACACACACGAGCGGTTTCCCTTTTCCTATAATCTTTCCTTTTATACAAAGCAGATTTTCCATCTCTACACCTCCTGCTGCGTTGTAATTCTCTGTTATTATATTCTAAAAGCCCGAAAGAAACAACCGATTCCTGTTATTTGACATTTTTCCCGTTTTCCATTAAGATAGTCACGGTATGTGATATCCGAACTTAAGAGATAGGAGAAAAAAATGAGTTTTGAATTTTTAAACCAATTACCGACTCCGGCAGACATTAAGCGCGATTATCCGCTTTCCCCGGAGCTTCGTGAATTAAAAAAACACAGAGACCTCATGATCTCTGATGTAATTACAGGTAAAGATTCACGTGTCCTCGTAATCATCGGACCGTGTTCTGCAGATAACGAAGATTCTGTATGTGATTATGTGAGCCGTCTGACCAAAATCCAGGAAGATGTCAAGGATCAGGTCATCTTAGTTCCGCGTATTTACACCAACAAACCACGTACAACCGGCGAAGGCTACAAAGGGATTGCTTCCCAGCCAGATCCGGAAAAAGCACCGGATATGATCGAGGGTCTGATCGCCATGCGTAAAATGCACATCCGTGCAATCGAAGAAAGCGGTCTTACCTGTGCCGATGAAATGCTTTACCCGGAAAACTGGGGATATGTCGAGGATCTTCTCTCCTACGTTGCCATCGGAGCACGTTCGGTAGAAGATCAGCAGCATCGTCTGACGGTCAGTGGTTTTGATGTCGCTTCCGGAATGAAAAATCCTACCAGTGGTGATTTTTCTGTTATGCTCAATTCTGTATACGCGGCACAGCATCCGCATCATTTCGTTTATCGCGGATACGAGGTGGAGACAACCGGAAATCCTCTGACTCACGTGGTTCTTCGTGGTGCAGTCAGCAAGCACGGCAATACCACCCAGAATTATCACTATGAAGATCTGATCCGTCTTCATGAGATGTACGAAAAAATGGATGTCATCCATCCGGCAGCCATCATTGATACCAACCATTCCAACTCCGGAAAGAAGTTTAAGGAACAGATCCGTATCGCAAAAGAAGTGATGCATAACCGCCAGCTTTCTTCCGATATCCGTTCTCTGGTAAAGGGTCTGATGATTGAAAGTTACATCGAAGAGGGAAATCAGTCTATCGGAGATCATATTTACGGAAAATCCATTACCGATCCTTGTCTCGGATGGGAAGATTCCAAACAGCTGATCTATGACATTGCGGAGATGAACGCAAAGTAAACAGTTTTTGTCTGAAAACAAAAATGGAGTGTAAAAAGTGTTCCTTTTGCACTCCATTTTTTTATAATTTTTCTACAACAAAACGTAACAGCCGGATTCCAACAGATGCCTCCAATACACATCCAAAAAGTACCAGTACCGCAACTCCCATCCCCCATGCCAGCCGCAGCAGCCATGGATTTTTCCGGTTATAAAACCTATGCGGTTCTACCAGCAGTAAAAGCGCAAGCGCTGCAAGATACAAAATTCCATGCGGCAGCCACGATACCAGAAAAAAAACAATTCCAAGAATCCCCATATTCATCACACAGGCAGCAAAAAATACCCCGCCGGTAAAATAAATCAGGCAGCGCAATAATAATGGCAGAATTGCTTTTAAAGCAGTAAGGGAAAGGATTGCAATAATCACAAACACTTTTCCCCTTTCCCATAAAATATTTGCCAGAAGCGGCAAATACCCGGTATCCGATGCCGCAAATGCTTTCATATGATACGCATTTAAAAATCCATAAGTCGTAAAATATTCATATCCAAACAGACAGGTACATAAAATTCCCGCCAGGCCAAAACAGATTCCAATCGCCAGTTCCTTTTTCATAAAAATTCCTAAAACTCTTTTCTTTTCAGCCTATGCCCTGTCCGTTTTCTTTATTCCATTTTTATAAATCCAGATGTTTTCCCATTCCGCCTTTTTTTGCTGCCGCATATGCCATAATTGCAGCAATGGTTTTTCCATCCTGAATTTTCCCTTCATAGATCATATCGCACAACTCTTCCAGTGTGTAAATTTCCACATCAATAGATTCCGCTTCATCCAGATGCCGGGTTCCCACTTCCAGATCGGTAGCTACAAAAATATCAACCGCCTCATCACAAAATGCCACCGTCGTACGCAGGGATAATAAATGTTTCACATTCGTGCTGCGGTATCCCGTTTCCTCTTCCATCTCCCGTGCCGCACAATACGCCGTATCTTCCGTCTTACTGTCCCGACAGCCGGCCGGAATTTCAAGTGTTTCTCTCTCCAGCGCATTGCGGTACTGACGCACCATCACAATTCTTCCATCCTTCATAACCGGAAGAATGGCGGCTGCGCCCATACGATGGGATACAAAATCCCACTCTGCTTTGTTTCCATCCGGAAGTTCCATCGTATCTTTGTAGATATCCAGAATTGCTCCCTTGTATACCAGTTCTCTCTTCAATCGTTTTACATGCTCTACCATATTTCAAACCTCTCTTTCCTGTCCGGACATCATCCCCGGATATTTTTCATCGTTCACAGTTTCTTCAAATTTGTAACATATCCATTTCACACTTTTCCGGTATAGTGAAATCATCAAAAGGAACCAAAACCTTTCGATCATTTTTTTTCATAATCTGGCCAGTGCAGCCGTGCTGTACTGGTCCCTCCTTTTTATTCTATACGTCCCGTGAAATCCCAATGTATTTATTTTACAACACATTATGATATAAAAAAAGGCTTAATCCCGCTTTCCGCGGTCTTAAGCCTTTTTAAGTTCATTTTCACAATTACTTAGCGTAGTCAACAACACGCGATTCCCTGATCACATTTACCTTGATCTGACCCGGATATTCCAACTCAGTCTCAATCTGTTTTGAAATATCTCTGGCTAAAAGAACCATATCCGCATCGCTGATCTGCTCAGGAACAACTAAGATACGAACCTCTCTACCTGCCTGAACTGCAAAAGATTTTTCTACACCCTTATAGCTATTTGTAATATCCTCAAGCTGCTGTAAGCGGTTTGAGTATGTTTCCAAAGTTTCTTTTCTCGCACCCGGACGTGCAGCGCTGATGGTATCGGCTGCCTGCACCAGACATGCAATCAGACTCTCCGGCTCCACATCACCGTGATGTGCTTCCACTGCATTGATGACAAGAGGTGATTCCTTGTACTTTCTACACAGTTCCACACCCAGCTGGATATGAGAACCTTCCATATCATGATCTACAGCCTTACCAATATCATGTAATAATCCCGCACGCTTCGCCATACGGACATCCTCACCGATTTCTGCGGCAAGCAAACCTGTCAGCTGTGCGACCTCAATCGAATGCTTCAATGCATTCTGTCCATAACTGGTACGATACTTCATCTTGCCCAAAAGCCGGACAAGCTCCGGATGAATGCCGTGGATGCCGACTTCTAATACAGCAGCCTCGCCTTCTTCACGAATCATTGTCTCTACTTCTTTTTGCGCTTTTTCAACCATTTCCTCGATACGAGCCGGATGAATCCGTCCATCCACGATCAACTTTTCAAGTGCAATTCTCGCAACTTCTCTTCGAATCGGATCAAAGCTGGAAAGGATAACTGCTTCCGGCGTATCATCAATGATCAGATCTACTCCTGTCATCGTTTCAAGTGTACGAATATTTCGTCCTTCTCTACCGATGATACGGCCTTTCATCTCATCATTCGGAAGCTGTACAACAGAGATTGTGGTTTCAGCAACGTGATCCGCAGCACATTTCTGAATTGCAGTAACTACATAGTCCTTTGCCTTCTTGTTGACTTCTTCCTTCGCCTGCGCTTCCATTTCCTTGATCATCTTCGCAGTGTCAATCTTCACATCTTCTTCCACGGTCTTTAAGAGGTATTCTTTTGCCTGTTCAGAGGTTAATCCTGAAATTCTTTCCAGTTCCTGTACGCGCTGTTCGTTGAGCTTTGCTATCTCAACTTTCTGCTTCTTTAAATCTTCTTCTTTGGCACGGAAACTTGCCTCACGCTTTTCAATCGATTCGAGTTTCTTGTCCAGATTTTCTTCCTTCTGCACAATACGACGCTCGTTACGCTGAATTTCATTTCTACGCTCTTTGATCTCCTTGTCAATCTCATTCTTGGAACGAATGGTTTCTTCTTTGATCTCAAGCATAGCTTCGCGCTTCTTGTCTTCGGCATTTTTCACAGCCTCGTCGATGATGCCTCTGGCCTGCTCTTCTGCATTTCCAATCTTGGTATTTGCTACCTTCTTGTGATATTCAGTCGAGATAAACCATACAGCAACCGCAGTAATTATAAGTGTGATAACAACAGCAATAATTACTTGTGGCACAGGAGCACCTCCTTTATTAAGTTTTCATTGTACATATAACAAAAAGAAATATTAGTCTTCCATGTCATACTTCTACAACATTATAATTTTATCCTTTTTGCTTAAATATGTCAAGCAATACGTGCTTTCATTGTTTACTTTTCATAGCACGCAGCACATCATTGCTCCGAAAGCCCCTGCGCATCAGATATTGGTAAACACGTGTAAATTCTTTTTGGTCGGAATTTTGTGCATCAAACTTTTTCTTTTCCAGCAGCCGGATAATCTGGTCCTGTTCGTCCCCCTCATAACATTCCTCAAGGGCACGGTCGACCAATTCTCCGGAAACTCCCTTTCCATACAGTTTTACTTTCAGCTGATAGCGGCTCATACGATCCTGACGATAATTGATATAGGTACATGCATAGCGGTAATCATCGACATAATGAAAAGATTTCACATATTCAAGTGCAAGATCAATACACGCCTGCGGATATCCGCCCTGTTTCAGTTTATCCCGCAACTGCTGCTCTGTACGGTCCATCTGTTCCAGCAGATGCATGGTTCTTCTTTTTGCGCGCTTTCCCACCACTTCATAAATCAGCTGATGTTCCTCTTCATCCGAAAGTGTGCTTCCTTCCCGCATCCGAAACTGTTTTGCCTCTCCCCGGTAAAGAACAAGCTCCGTTCCATTATCCAGATGGAAACGAAGCCTGCCCTTTCCCAGAGTCGTACACTCTGTCACTGTAACCATATCTTATTCATTCTTGCTTTCCGCATCTGCAGATACCGGAGTCTCCTCTTCGCTTTCCGGAGCCTCATCCTCCTGTGCAAAATAATGTTCACGCACCATTTCTTCAATCATCTTACAGAATTCCGGATTTTCACGCAGATACGTCTTTGCATTTTCACGTCCCTGTCCGATCTTGTCTCCTTCATAAGCATACCATGCACCGGATTTGCTGATAATTCCGACATTTGCTGCCAGATCCAGAATATCTCCCTCTTTGGAAATCCCCTTTCCGAACATGATATCAAACTCTGCTTCACGGAATGGAGGTGCTACTTTGTTTTTTACGACTTTGACACGGGTATGGTTACCAATGACTTCTCCTGCCTGCTTGAGCTGTTCTACACGGCGCACGTCCAGACGAACAGAAGAATAAAATTTAAGTGCACGGCCACCGGTCGTCGTCTCCGGATTTCCAAACATAACACCAACTTTTTCACGGAGCTGGTTGATAAAGATTACAATACAGTTTGACTTGCTGATCACACCAGTCAGCTTACGAAGCGCCTGACTCATCAGACGTGCCTGCAGGCCCACATGGGAATCTCCCATATCTCCGTCAATTTCCGCCTTTGGCACAAGAGCTGCTACCGAATCGACAATTACAATATCAACGGCTCCGGAACGCACCATGGTCTCGGTGATCTCGAGCGCCTGCTCTCCGCAGTCCGGCTGGGAAATATAGAGATTGTCAATATCAACACCGATGTTCTTTGCATAGACAGGATCAAGCGCATGCTCTGCGTCAATGAATCCGGCAATTCCGCCCTGCTTCTGCACCTCTGCCACACAGTGCAGTGCAACGGTAGTCTTACCACTGGACTCCGGTCCGTAAATCTCAATGATACGTCCTTTCGGAAGTCCTCCGAGTCCCAATGCAATATCCAGACTGAGTGACCCTGTAGGAACCGTTTCCACGTTCATATTTGCGGAATTGTCCCCCAGCTTCATCACAGATCCTTTGCCATACTGTCTCTCGATCTGTGCGATTGCCGCATCCAATGCTTTTAATTTATCGTCCTTTGCCATAATATTCTCCTTCTTATCGAACCTATGTTCGTATCTATGTTCTAATAGTAGTATATTTTGTTTGTATTGTCAATGCAAAATTTTAAATGGGGAAATAAAAAAAGACAGTCGCTCTGCAACTGCCTTTTATTATACGTTGTATCCTACTACGCGTCAAGAAGTGTTTTCAGGTAATCCTCAATCGCATCCTGCGTCTGTAACCCTATCATCTTCTTCTGAAACATTCCATCTTTCATGAATACCAGCGTAGGAATACTCACAATCTGGTAATTTAATGCAAGCTGTGGCTGCTCGTCCACATTTACTTTGCATACTTTCACCTGATCTCCCATTGATTCTGCAACTGCATCCACAACCGGTGACTGCATCTGACAAGGGCCACACCAGGATGCCCAGAAATCAATCACGACCGGCACCTTTGCGCCGACAACTTCTGCTTCAAAGTTTTCTTTTGTAATTGTTACAACTCCCATGATCTTTCCTCCTTTGATTAATTCTTACTGAACTCGGATAATACGAGTCCTTCGTTTCGGTCAAGTGTCATGCCGACACTCCATGCATTGACAAATAAAAGAAGCGGATTTCCCTTCATATCAATCACTTTCTTCATATCTGAAGTACCAGTCAGCGCGTCCACATCCACTTCCTCCTTGTTCTCGATCCAGCGGATATGTTCATATGGAAGATTCTCCAGACGGATCTCCACATTATACTCGTTTTCCAGACGGAACCGGAGTACATCAAACTGCAGCACACCAACTACTCCTACTATGATTTCCTCCATACCGCCTTTGTATTCCTGGAAAATCTGGATGGCACCTTCCTGTGCAATCTGTGTTACTCCTTTTACAAACTGCTTGCGCTTCATGGAGTCGATCAGACGTACACGTGCAAAATGTTCCGGCGCAAATGTCGGGATTCCCTCAAACTGAAACTTGTCCTTTGCCGTCGTGAGGGTGTCCCCGATAGAGAAAATGCCGGGATCAAAGATACCAATAATATCTCCAGCATATGCTTCTTCTACCATTTTACGCTCGTCTGCCATCATCTGCTGCGGCTGGGAAAGCTTGATCTGTTTGTTTCCCTGCACATGGAATACTTCCATGCCCGCCGTAAACTTACCAGAACAGATACGCATAAACGCAATACGGTCCCGGTGATTTTTATTCATATTTGCCTGAATCTTAAAGACAAACGCAGAAAAATCTTCCTGAAACGGATCAATCATTCCGATGTCTGATTTCCGGGCCATTGGCGCATAAGTCATCTTCAGGAAATGCTGCAGAAAAGTTTCCACACCAAAATTGGTCAGGGCAGAACCGAAAAATACCGGGGAAAGTTCTCCCTTTGTCACAAGTTCCATATCAAATTCCGCACTGGCACCGTCAAGAAGTTCGATTTCGTCATCCAAAATTGATTTTTTCTCCTCACCAATCTCGTCGATCAGTGCCGGATCATCGATATCAATAATCTTTTCGGAACCTTCTTTTGTTCCCTTTAATGTATCGGCAAATGTCATAACTTTTCTGGTATGACGGTCATATACACCTTTGAATTCTTTTCCGGAACCGATCGGCCAGTTGACCGGATACGTTGCGATTCCCAGTTCATTTTCAATATCATCAAGAAGCTCAAACGTATCATTTGCATCACGGTCCATCTTATTGATAAATGTAAAAATCGGAATATGGCGCATTACGCATACCTTAAACAGCTTACGAGTCTGCGCCTCTACTCCTTTGCTTGCATCAATCACCATGACTGCGGAATCCGCCGCCATAAGTGTACGGTAAGTATCCTCCGAGAAATCCTGATGTCCCGGGGTATCCAGAATATTGATACAGTATCCGTCATAGTTAAACTGCAGCACCGACGAGGTGACCGAAATACCTCTCTGCTTCTCGATCTCCATCCAGTCAGACACCGCATGTCTTGCTGTTGCCTTTCCTTTTACGGAACCGGCAAGATTGATGGCTCCTCCGTAAAGCAGGAACTTCTCCGTCAGAGTCGTCTTACCTGCATCCGGATGGGAAATGATAGCGAATGTACGCCGTTTTTCTATTTCTTTTCTTAAGTCACTCACAGTATATCCTCCAAACCAATTGCACACTGTACCTCATTTTATACTAAAAACTATGTATTTGCAAGTGCTACTGGATGGGAGTGATCACGATCTTATCTGCGGATACTCCGGTCTTACGTTTTACAATATCTTCGACCTGCGCCCGCTTGGCATCGGTTGCCTCCCCCATATTAAGAACCACATCACAGCCGTCATCATTCATACTGACAACCACATCCGTAAACCCTTTTGCCTCCAGCATCATTTCTGCATTGGACTCTTTCTCCGCAATATCCGTCAGTGTAATCATTTCATTGACCGCATCTTTCTTTTTGGACTCATCCAAAGAATCATTGTCAATGATTGCCTGCAGGGTTTCTTTATTTTTGGAACGCACCTGTTCCCGGTTAAGTTTCACTTTTGCCGCATAGTCGGAATCCCCGCTTGTCACAGAGGTAAGTACCGTCTCTCCCGGATTTTCCACATCTTCCGTCGATGCATTCGCCAGATCTTCCTTGCTGCTTGTGATATCCAGATCCTCCCCGATTTCATAATCTTTATCCGCCTGGTCACTTACGGCACCCTGATTCATATTAGCTACCGTCTCGGCATCTTTGATATCAGCGCCCTTTTTGTCATAAGTAACATAACCGGCCACCGCAATCAGCACCGCCAGCGTTGTAATAACAATCTGATTTTTATGCACTCTTTTTTTCACGTCTATTCCTCCTGTACCGACATTTTAACTACTACTACCTTATGCGCTTCCACCGGAAATAATGACATTACCGCGTTGGAAATTTCTGTAACGGTCTTTGCATTTCCTCCACCCTGTGCCACAACCACAACCCCTTCAATTTTCGGCATCTGCCTGCAGATCACATAGGGCTGTCTGGTATCACCGGTATCGTACACCACCGTTGTCTCTTCCTTTTTGTTTCCATCTTTTGTCACATTTTTATCCAGCTGGTCGGTTCCCTCATCGGAAAATGTCAGCATTACACGGGTTTTTCCCACCCCGTCCATGTGTTCAAGCAGCTCCTTCAGCTGCTGCTGCAGCTGCTCTTTATAGGAATCTTCCGTCTGCAGCTGCTGCTCCTTTTGTTCCTGCGTCTGTGTTTCTTTCTGGCTTTGTTTTGCCCCCGTCGGCATCGCAACGATCATTACCATCACCCCAAGCAGAATCAGTACAACGAAATCCGATTTATTCCTCTTTTTGATCCACTTTCCCAAGATACTGTTCAAAAATATTCTCTCCCTTCTCCTGATATTCTATGCTTTCCATCTGCTCGACAATCTCATGCAGCTGCTGCCTTGCCTCTTCTTTTTTCATTCCTCCCACATAGACCAAAAGCGGCTGTGCCAGCACGGTGATCACGAGCACGCTGACAAAAAAATGAAAATATTTCTGATAGGCTTCCTTTGGTGTCAGATATGACAACAGATAAAAAATCAGCATCAGCACGAAATAATTTTTCACAAATGTAAGTACAACTTCCATGTTCTCCTCCCTCCTCAATAGATGAAACTGGTGGAAACACTGATTATGGATGTGGTAATAAAAAATAAAAGCAGCGCATCCAGCTGTATGGTACAAAAAAGCGCGCATCCCCTGGCAGCGGCCTGCACACACTGCGCAATCCGGCTGTCTGCGACCGGTGCCAAAAATGCAGCGGTCAGGCGGTACATCACAGAAAAACAGAAAGATTTCAGCAGCGGTGTCATCCCGATTACAAGAAGAAGGATAAGGGCAGCCGCGCCAATGCTGTTTTTTATGAGGATTCCGCTTCCGAGCAGGATCTCTGCTGCGGAACCGAAGGTATTTCCTACTCCGGGAACCGCGGATATACTGTTAAAAATACTGTTTGTGGAAAGCCTGTCTCTTGCAGGTACAATCAGAGACTGTACAACACCGATTCCCATAACGGCAGTCAGCCCGCCTTTTAAGACCAGTCGTATTCCGTCTTCGAACAGCTGCGCCATCTTTCCAAGTTTTGTTTCCTCAAACAGGTTATCCATCAGAAGAAGCAGCACAAACACATGAACCCCCGGCAGAAAAATAAATTTCATTCCCAGTTCCAGCAGATACATCAGTCCGAATGCCAGCTGATAAAAGGAACCCGCAGATGCCGCATTGCCGGAGCAAAACAGCGTTGCCGCATACAAAGGCACAAATGCGGTCATAAATGCCACCAGACGGTCAATCCCCTGATCTACCACCTCTGAGATCAGGGCAAATGATTGCAGCAACAACAGAACCACCCCAAGATAAACAATAAAAAAGCTCATCTGCGAAACATACCCCTGTCGCGTCATCATCACTTTTCCGTACAGCGCAAATAAAAGTCCTATGGCAAACATCTGCAAAAACATGGGCTTTGCAGCCGTGATTTCATAAAAAAATAAATCTGCAATATATTCACAGATCATTCCCGCATCCAGTCCGCCTGTTCCTTCCGTCACCAGTTTATTCACCATTTTTTCAAAATCCATCTTTTCCGGCAGATCCTGCGTCTGTGCATTGATATCCGTAAAATCAAGTTCTTTTATGATCTCATCCGCCTCGGCCGCCATCACATTTTGCGGCTGTAAAAAAATCATCCATACGAACAAAACAGACCAGAACAAAATTTTAGCTATTTTTTTCATTTCTACCCCCCGGTCATCTGTTCGATCAGCCGCAACAAAACCCACAATTCCGGAATGGACAAAGCAACGATCGATAATTTTGCAAACAGTTCAATCTGTCCTGCGACAGATCCATATCCCGCTTCCCGGCAGACCGATGCGGAAAAATCGGCAACATATGTAATTCCAAGCATCTTTAACAGTGCTTTCAAAAGTGCCGGATCTACCGGAAGCGTGTCCATCAGTTCCCGTAAAAAATCCAGGATAAACGAAATTCTTGACAGTGTGTATCCGAAAATCAAAACCGATGCTGCAATTCCCACAAGCAACGCCAGCTCTCCCTTTTCTTTTTTCAGCAAAAGAGCCAGAAAAACCGCAGCAATTCCGATCATTCCTATCTTTATCATAGACATCACATACGAAACAGGGTTTCCATCGTTGTAAACAGTTCACTGATACAAGGCACAATCCAGAACAACACTATTATCAGACCTGCCAGGCTCAGCAGAAATGCCTGTTCCTCCCTTCCACTATGCTTGAGAATCTGGCTGAGTACTGCCACAACAATTCCAAGCGCTGCAATTTTAAAAATAATTGTTACACTCATACACTCAAGGTTCCCTTCCTACGCCTTTACACCAGAAGAATGATCATAACCACGCCGGTCAGCATTCCAACAGGCAGATACACCCGCTGTTTTTTAAAAAATTCCAATCGTGACTCTGCCAGAAATTTTTCCATCCGTTTTCTGCAGATTTCATTGCATCGCAGATTCTCTGCACTGCTTTCGCCATAAAATGCTCCCGCGGCAAACGTAAGGATTTCCCAGCCCTCCTGCCCGATCTGCAGTTCTCTTTTGTGCTTCTGCAGACAATCCTGCCAGATTTTCTGTCCGCTTGGATTCTGATGGTTGCGCATACATACACAGACCTCATCCAGAAATGCCTGCATGGATGCATCTGCCGTTTCATAAAAAGACAAAAAATCGTACAACCGCACATGTTCCTGTTCCAGTGCATATCCCCAGCGCACAAACAGGCGTATCCATTCCCCCGCCATCCGCTGTCTGGCTTTTTCCCCCTCTGCCCATTTGTACAAAAATCCGGCACACCCTGCCAGTATCAGGACGGTTCCGAAAATCCTTGCCACAATGGATTTCCTCCTCCCTCATATACGGTGAGAATCCGGCGCCCGTCCGGTTCTCTCTGCAGACCGATGAGCCGCATCTGTGAGCGGATCAGATCCAGTCCGCCCATCTGCAGGCGGTGCAAAACCTCTAAGACACTGCCGGCATGTATGGTTCCAAGGATCGATACCCCGCACCGGGCACAGTCTGCCACCGCAGCAAAGTCCTCCGGAAGTCCCAGTTCGTCCACTGCAATGATCTGCGGGGACATGGAACGAAGCAGCATATGGATTCCATGTTCCTTCGGACAATTGTCCAGCACATCCGTGCGGGGACCCAGATCGTTTTGCGGAATTCCCCGGTAACACGCGGCAATTTCCGACCGTTCATCGACTACCCCGACCTTTTTCCCGGCACGCAGGTGATTTCCTTTCGAAAGCAGCCGGATACAATCCCTTAAATAGGTTGTTTTTCCGACCCCCGGCGGTGCAAAGAAAAACGTATGATATACATTCTCTCCGCAATACAGCCATGGAATCAGTACCGATGCACACCCCTTTTTTTCGTGAGCCAGACGGATATTTAAACCGCTGATACAGCTTAACAGCTTCATACAGCTTGAGGTTCCGTGTTTCTCATAGCTTGCCCGCCCGGAAACCCCGATCCTGTGCCCGCCTTCCAGCGTAAAATACCCCTGTCGCAGTTCTTCTTCCAGTGCATACACGGAATATCCACTCAGATAATTCAGTACCTCCCGCATATGTGCTTCCGTGAGCAGCCCAATCTCTTTTTCTTTCTCATCCGCATATAAAATTTCCAGCGGTTGTCCGACCCGAAGCCGGATTTCTTCTGCCCCGCACAACGTTTCTGCTTCCATCTGCGTTCGAAAATCTACCGGAAGATATTCTGTAATCTCCATTCTGTCACTTCCTCCATGTTTCTTTCCATAAAAAATGAGCCATAAGGACAAATCCCTATGACTCATTTATATGTTTTATATGTGATTTTAGAACATCCGATTTACATACGGTCCGGTGCAGAAAAACCAAGCACATCGATACAGGTCTCAAGAATATTTTTGGTCAGTACCAAAAGACCGATATAAGAAGCCTGTACCTTAAAATCTTCCTCGGAAAGAATCTTTGTCTCATGATAAAATCCGTTGAATGCATTGGCCAGTTCATAAATATATGCACAGATCTTGTGCGGTGCTTTCTCCTCATATGCATTTTCCATCATGGCATTGAAACGTGACAATACAAGCATCAGGTTCTTCTCACTTGCAGAATGTGCCCCAAGAATCGGTGCATCCGGCAGCGAATTTTTTGCAGTGTATTTCTTTAAAATGGATTTAATACGCACAATCGTATATAAAATATACGGTCCTGTATTCCCTTCAAAAGAAGTAAAACGCTCAATATCAAAACAGTAGTCCTTGCTTGCCTGATTGGACAGATCTCCGTATTTAACTGCTGCCAGAGCAACCGTTTTTGCAGTCTGCTTTGCCTCTTCCTCGGAAATATCGAGGTTTTCCTTTTCTTTCTGGTTCTCTGTAATCTTTTTGAGCATCTCCTCATTGATCTCATCAAGCAGATATTCCAGACGCATAACGCCGCCATCTCTTGTCTTAAACGGTTTGCCGTCTTTTCCGTTCATGGTACCGAATCCGATATGGGTCAGTTCCACATCCGGTCCGACGAGTCCGGTCTTTCTTGCACAGCGGAATACCTGTACGAAATGCATGCTCTGACGCTGATCCGTCAGGTAAATAATGGCATCCGGGTTGTAATCCTGCACACGCATCACAATCGTAGCAAGATCTGTCGTACTGTATAACGAAGCTCCGTCTGACTTTAAGATGATACATGGCGGAATCTCTTTTGTATCCGTATCCTCTTTGACATCCACAACCAGAGCCCCTTCGCTCATGTAGGCAAAGCCCTTGTCCTTCATCATCTGTACCATATCCGGAATATACGGCTGTGCATCCGACTCTCCCTTCCAGAGCTCAAAGGAGACATTCAGATTATCATAGTTCTTCTTTAAATCTGTCACGGAAACATCCAGAATGTGTGCAAGAAGTGCACGGTATCCCCGTCTGCCGGCCTGCAGCTGGCTGGTTGCCTCCATGGCAGCCTCACGGAACGCTTCGTCTTCCTTACTCTTTTTGCTGGCAGTCGGATAGATATCCTCCAGTTCGGAAATGGTAAACGGCGCCTCTTTCGGATATTCTCCGGTATAGCCTTCATCATAGTATACCAGATCCGGCTTACGCTCTTTTAATTCTACAATGATCAGTCCCATCTGCAGACCCCAGTCTCCCAGATGCACATCACCGATCATGTGATGTCCCATAAATTTGCCGATCCGCTTGATACTCTCTCCAATGACAGCAGAGCGCAGATGTCCGACATGCAATGGCTTGGCAACATTGGCCCCGCCGTAATCTACAATAATGGTCTTCGGATGTGCCGCTTTGTCACAGCCAAATCTTCCCTCATCTGCTTTCATATCGCTGACATATTTCGCCAGATAGGCAGGACTTACTTTCATATTGATAAATCCCGGTTTTACAGACTCTACGCTCTCAAACAGTTCGTTTTCTGCCAGCGCCTGCGCAATCTTATCCGAAATTATGAATGGTGCACACTTGTACTCCTTTGCTGCAGCCATTGCTCCGTTACACTGGTATTCACACAGGTCCGGACGATTGGAAAGTGTAACTTTCCCGTATTTTGCATCATATCCCTGACCGGTAAATGCATTTGTCACCTGCTCGGTGATCAGATCTATTAATGTCTTCATCCTAGGGTTCTCCTCTTTTTTTACTACAGATTATTGTATACATCATAGAAGAAAAAGTCAAACGCTTCTTCGTATCTGACATTTTTCTTCATACAAAAACGGCTGCCACATTACGCGGCAGCCGTCTCCACTTTTATCAGTTCTATCCGTTATTGTCTAATTGTTCTTTCCGGAAAGGTACTCATCAATACCCTTTGCAGCTGCCTTACCTGCTCCCATTGCAAGGATAACGGTAGCGGCACCTGTTACGGCATCTCCACCTGCATAAACACCGTCTTTGCTTGTTGCACCGGTATCTTCGGTTGCAACGATACACTTGCGGCGGTTTGTCTCAAGCCCCTTGGTTGTGGAAGAAATGAGTGGGTTTGGAGAGGTACCGAGTGACATGATCACGGTATCACAATCCATCTCATACTCAGAACCAGGAATCTCCACCGGACTTCTTCTTCCGGACGCATCCGGCTCACCGAGTTCCATCTTGATGATGCGCACACCCTTTACCCAGCCATTCTCATCGACAAGAATTTCCGTTGGATTCTGCAACAGATCAAAAATGATTCCCTCTTCTTTTGCGTGATGTACTTCTTCCTTACGTGCCGGAAGTTCTTCCTCACCACGACGGTATACAATATGTACCTCTGCGCCGAGACGGAGTGCGGTTCTTGCAGCATCCATGGCTACATTACCACCACCGACAACGACAACTTTCTTTCCATGGGAAATCGGGGTTTCATATCCTTCCTCAAATGCTTTCATGAGGTTGTTTCTTGTCAGAAATTCGTTTGCAGAGAATACTCCGTTGGCCTGCTCGCCAGGGATTCCCATGAAACGTGGAAGTCCTGCTCCGGAACCGATAAATACAGCCTCAAAGCCTTCCTTTTCCATCAGCTCATCGATCTTTACGGATTTACCGATGACAACGTTGGTCTCGATATCCACACCGAGTGCTTTTACGTTTTCTACCTCGGCTGCTACAACCTTGTCCTTTGGAAGACGGAACTCCGGAATACCGTAACTTAACACACCACCGGCACGATGCAGTGCCTCAAAGATGGTCACATCGTAGCCAAGCTTTGCCAGATCTCCGGCACAGGTCAGACCTGCAGGGCCGGAACCGATCACGGCTACTTTGTGTCCGTTTAACTTCTCTGCTTTCTTTGGCTTGATACCGTGCTCGCGTGCCCAGTCTGCAACGAAACGCTCTAATTTACCGATGGCAACCGGATCACCCTTGAAACCGCGGATACATTTACCTTCACACTGGCTCTCCTGTGGGCAGACACGTCCACAGACAGCCGGAAGTGCGGAAGACTCGGAGATAATATGATAAGCCTCCTCAAAATTGCGCTCCTTGACCTGTGCGATAAATGCCGGAATATTGATAGAAACCGGACATCCCTTCATACACTGTGCGTTTTTACAATTTAAGCAACGGGAAGCCTCTGCAACTGCCTCTTCCTCGTTGTATCCATAACATACTTCCTCAAAATTCGTAGCACGAACCTTTGGTTCCTGCTCACGAACCGGTACTCTGACTAATCCTTCCATTACTTGTCACCTCCGCAATGGCCGCATCCACCGTGATGGGTAGCGCCCTCTTCATATGCGAGCTTTGCTCTGCCTTCTTCTGTCTTATACTGCTGCTGACGCTTCATTGCCTGATCAAAGTCAACGAGATGTCCGTTGAACTCCGGTCCGTCAACACATGCGAATTTTACTTCTCCGCCAACCATCAGACGACATGCTCCACACATACCGGTTCCGTCTACCATGATCGGGTTCATGGATACAACGGTAGGAATCTCAAGCTTCTTGGTAAGGATTGTAACGAATTTCATCATGATCATCGGTCCGATTGCGACACATACATCATAATGTTTTCCCTCATCGATCAATGCCTGTAACTGCTGACAGCCATTTCCGTGAAATCCGTAAGTACCGTCATCCGTACATACATATACATTTCCGGCTACTGCCTTCATCTCATCCATATAAAAAAGCAGATCCTTGGTACGGGAACCCATGATCACGTCTGCATCAATTCCGTGCTCATGCAGCCATTTTACCTGTGGGTATACCGGTGCGGTTCCCAGACCTCCTGCGATAAATACAATTTTCTTTTTCCTGGTCTCCTCAAGGTTCTCCTCCTCACAGAGTTCGGACGGACATCCCAAAGGTCCAACGAAATCTTCGAGAGCATCGCCCTCATTTAAGGCCATCATACGCTCGGTTCCTGCGCCAATCGTCTGTACCACGATGGTGACAGTCTCCTTCTCTCTGTCATAGTCACAGATCGTAAGCGGAATACGCTCTCCTACTTCATCTGTCTTTGCAATGATAAACTGTCCCGGCAGACACTCATTGGCCACACGCGGTGCCTTGATGTCCATCAGGATAATGTTATCTGCCAATGTTTCTTTTCGAACAATCGGGTACATAAACTGCCTCCTGTATGTAATAAATTTAATCTAATCCCTGTTCTCTTTTTCTGCTGAATACAAAAAGAGGTGTATAGCACACCTCTTTATTGTATATGACTTCTTCGCTTTTCGCAACGACTTTTTTACGAAAAATATACAAGCTCATCTTCCGGTTTCTGGGCTTTTTCGATGGAAATCGGGTAAAGAACCGGTCCTTTTCCCTTATATTCCCGTGCAAATTCGACACGAATCTCTGCCGTAATTGTAATCCATGACTTGTGCGGAAGTTCCTCTTCCCTGTCATATTTACATTTGAAACCGATAAATGTCACATCCTCAATGCAGCAGGTCATCGCAAACCGTCCCGGAACAAACACGCCTTTCTTAAGTTTATCCGGATTATATACCAGAGCCAGGAATTTTACTTTCTTGCGATCGTATTTCTTGTAATTTTCCATGGCATCCATGTACCAGATAGCATAATCCGCATCGGTCAGCTCAATCACATCCTGATTGATATCAAACGGTAATTCCTCCGGACGCTCATCAATCGTTCCGTCCTTGCGCTCATAGACAATCTGTGCTTTCCGGTTGATGTTCTTAATGGTACGGCGCAAATGTCCGCGATCGGTATCATCATCTGTACGGTTAAAAATAACCACATCACTGGAAAAAACCTGTTCCTGCATCATTGCACGCATATTATTCATATACAGATCATACGTCGTGGAATCTACGGTTGCCAGTGACTGTACAATCACCCAGCCCTCCGGCATTTTTGCCTCAAGCAGCTTGTCCATCCCCCAGGTGCCGTTGTACTCGATAAAAATTTGTTCCGGCTGATAGGTGTCCTGGATTTCCTGCAGTTTTGCAGGCGTAAAATCCTCTTCCTCTTCGACCGTTACCAGCTTGAAGTTGATGGTTGCCAGTTTTGCTTCGTCATATTCTTTCTCGCCATCTTCGCACATGATGATAATTCCTTTCGAACCATCACCGAAGTTATTCTCAAACAGCGTTTCTTCTACGAGAGTTGTTTTTCCGCTGTCCATAAATCCTGTAAATAAATATACCGGAATATCCTGTGCCATAATTGCTCTCCTTACATTTTTCTTGGGGTTTACAGCATTTTAAAGACCAAATGTCTTCAGTAATTCGTCCTCATGAATCTCCGTTCCGATTACCACGATACGTCCGGTGTAATCCGGCTCACCCTCACGGATCTCATACTCGCCCGGAACCATATCAAAGTACAGCCAGGTGCCATCGGTACTCTCCACCATACCTTTGGAGCGGAGGATATTGTCAGAATCGACAAACTTCTTAAGTACTTCCTCAAGTTTTGCACGCTCAAATTTGTGCGGTGTCTCCTTGCCCCAGCTGGTAAATACGTCATCTGCATGATGATGGTGATGGTGCTCATGGTCATGGCAGCCACAGGTACAGTTTTCATCATGCTCATGGTGATGCTCATGCTCCTCATGATCATGGCAGCCACAGGTACAGTTTTCATCATGCTCATGCTCATGGTCATGGTCTTCGTGGTCATGGTCATGATGATGATGCTCATGGTCTTCATGGTCTTCATGGTCATGATGATGGTGCTCATGCTCATGTTCTGCCTCTTCCTTTGCATGATGTGCCTCGGCAAGAGCCTTCATCTCCAGATTATCCTGTCCTTCCATTACCTTAAGGATCTGTTCTCCGGATAATTTTGCCCAGTCTGTTGTAATAATGGCAGCCTTTGGATTCAATTCCTGAATTTTATTGACACAAAACTCCAGCTGTTCCGGTGTTGCATTCTGGCTGCGGCTTAAAATGACAGTTGTCGCATACTCGATCTGGTTGTTGAAAAACTCACCGAACGCCTTCATCTGCTTGCTCGCCTTAAGCGCGTTTACAACCGTTACCAGTGCGTTTAATTTTACATCCTGCTCTTTTTCAATATCAATCACGGACTTCATAACATCGGAAAGCTTACCGACTCCGGATGGCTCAATCAAAATACGGTCCGGATGATACTTGGTGATGACTTCATTTAAGTTCTTTCCGAAATCACCAACTAAAGAACAGCAGATGCATCCGGAATTCATCTCTGTAATCTGGATTCCAGCATCCTTTAAAAAACCACCGTCAATGCCGACCTCGCCAAATTCATTCTCGATAAGGACAATCTTTTCCCCGGTAAATGCCTCATCAATCATCTTTTTGATAAAAGTTGTTTTTCCGGCTCCTAAGAATCCGGAGATAATATCTATTTTGGTCATGATAATCCACTCCTTTTTTGTTTTTTCAAAATCTATTCTATTTTACTCGTTTTTTTATAATAATGCAAGTTGTGACACAGCCGGTCTAATAATGCATATGATAAAGTTTTTCATACACACCGCCCCGTGCCAGCAGTTCTTCATGGGAACCGGATTCCGCAATCCCATCTTCTGTCAGAACCAGAATTTTTTGTGCATTCTGGATCGTTGTCAGACGGTGGGCGATCACAAATGTCGTACGGTTCTTTGCCAGTTTCTCCAATGATTCCTGTACAACCCTCTCGCTCTCGTTATCCAGCGCGGAAGTTGCCTCATCAAAAATCAGAACCGGTGGATTTTTCAAAAAAACACGGGCTATGGAAAGCCGCTGCTTCTGCCCTCCGGAGAGCTTGATTCCACGCTGTCCGATATCTGTATCATATCCATCGGGAAATGCCATGATAAATTCGTGGGCATTGGCATTTTTTGCAGCAGCAATCACTTCTTCCCTTGTCGCATCCGGCTTTCCATACCGTATATTTTCAAAAATCGTTCCCGAAAACAGGTATACATCCTGCTGCACCATTCCGATATGGTCACGCAGGCTCTTTAACGTCACCTTACGGACATCTTTCCCATCCACGCGGATACATCCTCCGGTCACATCATAGAATCTCGGAATCAGGGAACAAAGCGTTGTCTTTCCGGCACCGGATGATCCCACCAGTGCCATATATGCCCCTGCAGGCACATGCAGATTAATCCGGTTAAGCACCTTCTCCTGATTGTCTTTGTACTGAAAAGAAACATTTTCAAAATCAATGGTTCCTTTCACATCGGTCAGTGCTACAGCATCGTTTGCATCCTGGATTTCCGGTTCAATATTCATAATTTCCTGAAACCGTTCAAATCCCGTATAGCCATTCTGAAACTGCTCGGTAAAGTCCACCAGTGTCCGGATTGGATCCGTAAATACCCCAATATACAGCAAAAACGTAACCAGATCATTGACCGTGACCATTCCCTTTGCAATAAGAACCCCTCCGGCAAGGATGACATTTACCTGAATCAGTGTTGTAAAAACGCCAACCCCGGCCTGAAAACTGCCCATGTAATGATAACTGTTCTTCTTTGCTGCAAGAAATCCGTCATTCCCATGACGAAATTTTTCGTTTTCAATTGCCTCATTGGCAAACGATTTCACCACACGGATACCTGACAGATTATCCTCGATCTGTTCATTAATCTCGGCAATTTTAATGCGGTTCTGCTGAAAGGCCCGGCGCATCCGCTTATTTAACGCAAATGCAAATACAAACATAACCGGAAGCACCGCAAACGCGGCAAGCGCAAGCCATCCATTAATGTTGAGCAGGATCACAAACGCTCCCACTATCTTTAATACCGACAGGATAATATTCTCCGGGCCATGGTGCAGCAGTTCTGTAATATCAAATAAATCTGCCGTCACACGGCTCATCAGCTGTCCGACTTTTGCATCATCATAAAAAGAAAAAGACAGCTTCTGCAGATGCCCAAACAATTCGGCCCGCATGTCATATTCCATTTTTGCCCCCATCACATGTCCATAATTTCCGATAAAAAACCGGCTGTAACAGTCCAATGCCAGAAGCACAAACAATCCGATGCCAATCAAAAAAAGTTTCCGCAACATCATCTGGGGCTGCTGATAAATCAGAGTCGATGTCACATACCGCACAACCAGTGGAATGGTCAGTGCCACTGCCGCAGAAAGTGTCGCAAATAACATGTCTGCCGCAAAAACTGCCCGGTAGGGTTTGTAATAGCTTATCATTTTTTTCAGATTTTGATTCATGGTTCACCTCATCCTGATCATTTTTACAAAAAAGCACCCCGCGAGTTATCCCGCGGGGTTAAATACATTAGTTGTATTTTCTTTTTCTAGCAGCTTCAGATTTCTTCTTACGCTTTACGCTTGGCTTCTCGTAATGCTCTCTCTTACGAATCTCCTGCTGGATACCAGCCTTCGCACAGTTTCTCTTGAAACGACGTAATGCGCTATCTAAAGTCTCATTCTCTTTTACGATTACACTAGACATTCTTTCCTAACCTCCCTCCAGTTGCGATATTGTGCATCAACTGTAAGGTAATCTTAATTGCACTATTGATTATTTTAACAAAATATCCTGATTTGTCAATAGTTTTTCCGAAATTTGCATAGTTTTTTCTTCCACATGCTTAAAGCTTTGTAAACACGGAAGTTTCTTTCTTCAATCCCTCTGCAATCGCAAAGTTCTCATCCATCTTCTTGGAAATTTTATCCATATCGGATACAAGAACCTGTGTGCTGTCCGCTGCCGAAACGACTCCACTGACGCCTTCCTCGATCGCATGGGAAATCGTATTTACGGAATTTGCAATCTCATCCATGGAATTCTGTAAAGAATCCGTCTTTGCCTCAAAATCTGCCATGACACCTTCGATAAATGTTGCCTTGTCATGATATGCCCCACCGGATTCCACAAACTTCTGGAATTCCGGCAGGATTTTTTCATTCATGTACTCTACCAGTCCGTTTGCATTGTCTGCAAGATTATGTACTGCAGTTATAACAATGGCATTGATGCTCTGGATATTGTTAGCCGCTTCCTGACTTGCGGCTGCCAGCTGACTGATTTCGGAAGCAACCACTGCAAATCCTTTTCCTGCATCCCCGGCACGGGCAGCCTCAATGGATGCGTTTAATGCAAGCAGGTTTGTCTGGCTTGCAATATTTAAGATGTCGTTTGTCAGATTGTCTACCTGATTGACACTGTTGCTGTCCTCAATTGCCTGACTCAGCACGGAAACAATGTCATTTACTTTCGCACCCGTTGTATCCATATTTTCACGTGCAGCATGTTCCATTGCCTCTGCATGCTCTTTCATTTCTTTTGTATACTGATTAATTTCAATCGTTTTTTCTGCAATTGACTTGACTTCACCGGCAACCGATTCGGTATTTTCATTAATCCGTGAAGCATTGTCGGAAATATCCTGCATCGTTGCAGAAAGTTCTTCCGTCAGTGCGGACAGATCGGACACACTTCCATTGGAAGTCTGTACACTCTCACGCACTTCATTTACAACGCCCTCAAGTTCCCTGGAATTGCTGCTGATCATCCGGAAAATTTCCTGCAGCTTTGCCATAAAAGAATTGATGCCTCCACCGACAGATGCCACTTCTTTGTTGTTGGTAATGGTAACCCTGCGGGTCAGGTCACCCTGCCGGTTATCAATTCCAGAAATAATCTCATTTATTTCCCTGTTCGTATTTGTAAGCGGATAGATTACCCACCGAAGCACTGCCACCATTGCTGAAAAAAGTGCTGCAATACTAATCAGAATCGTCACTACGCTTGTTACGATTGAACTATGGTATGCAGATGTCAGTTTCTGTCTCTGTGCATCTGCATCCTGATTTACAATTTTCTTGATACTTTCGATATCCGACTCAATGGCATCTGCACACTTGCTGATTTTTCCATTCGCAAGTTCATAGGCATCTTCATTTTTCCCTGCTGCGGAAAATGCCATAACATTGGCACATTCATACTTTAATTCTTCGTAATTTTTTTGGATGTCATTGTATTCTTTTTTGGTATCCGGTGTCACGTATGTCTTGTAACTTTCCAGATCTTTCTCCAATGCATCTTCCTGACTGCGGATTTTTTCCACCAGCTTGATCATGGAATCCAGATCCACCGCTATGATATGGGACAGTCCCAGATTATGGATGTCCTGCGTCTGTTTCTGGATTTCTGCCAGACCCGAAACATTCTTTAAAGATACTTCCGAAATCTGTACGGCACTCCGGTTAACGTTCCTGATATTTGAAACAGACATCACATTCGAGATGATACTGAATATTCCAAGTATAAATACCGGAATTAAAATGATAAGTTTGGTACTTAATTTCTTTTTCTGATTCATATGCTCCCACCTCTTAGCCTGCTACTGATTTTGTAATACCATCGACCAGATTATCCATCAGTTTCTGTAACTTTATGCGGTTTGGATTTCCTGCTGCCATCGTATTCCCGAATTCCATGCTTGCATCCCAGTAACTGTTTCCGACACGCTGCAGTTTTCCGAATTCCGACTGTGCAATCACTGCCTGAATGGATGGAGAAGCCTTAACCGCATCCGAATCCGCTGCCTTTGTATTGGAAGGTCCCTGTCCGTTCATCTCAAACCGGACAGTCTGGTTCTGCTCATTGGTCAACCAGTCTGCCAGTTTTGCTGCCCACTGTGGATTTGCCGAATAAGCACTGACTCCCATCAGCTTATAGCCGGTAAAGGAAGCCATCTGTACCTGTTTTCCTGCCACGGTATAGGTCGGAAGCTTGGCTGCACCAATATCATCTCCCCAGATCTTTTTCAGTTCGGTCTCACTCCATACACCGCTTACCCCTGCAATTACACTGCCTTTTTTTGCACCTTTAATAAAATCTTCATTCACCGCATTTTCAAATCCACTGCTGGAACTGATATCAAGCATCGCCTGCGCAATATCCACGCCTTTGATATCCCCTTCGGTGGAATTCCATTCACAGTGGTTTGTCACATTGTCATCATTGATACCGAAATCCAGTCCTGTATTTCCGAAAAACGAATACAGATACCAGCCGGAAGACCAGTCCATCATAAACTTCTTATGATTTTTTTCTGCTACTTTTAAAATGCCGTCAAGGGTTTTGACATCCGAATCACTCAGGTACTTTTTGTTATAATACAAAAAATACCCATTGTCTGCAGTCATGGGATATGCATAAAGCGTATCATCGACTGTGGCAGCGTCTATTGCGCCCTCCACATTTGCTTTTTTCACTTCGTCTGCATTCGGAACCGGATACAATGCACCACCGGCCACCATAGAAGCCACCTGGTCATCTGCAAGAATAAACACATCCGCTGCATTATGCACATCTCCAAGCACATTGTCACGCGTATCGGAATCCGCATTCTGTTCCAGGGTGATATCAAAAGTTGCCTGACCCTTATACTCTTCCTTGAAACTGTCGATCATCTTATTCAACGCATCATACGTTGATTCCTCTGCCCACACTCTCAGTTTTACCGTTCCGCTCGTCCTGTCCGTCTCCTGTGCACCGCCCTGCGTGGTCTCCGTTGCACCCTGAGGCACCGCCGATGCGCAACCGCCCAGCATAGACACGGCAAAGATTCCTGCCAGCACGGCCGACAATAACCTCTTTCTCTTCATAAAGTCTCTCCCTTTCTTCATGTCGTTTCCACCTTTTGTTGTATATACACAAATTTCACAGTGGATTAACTGTTATTATACTATAAATATTTGCAAAAAACAGGTAAAATCGCATTTTTATTGCGCATTTTTACCTGTTTTTTGCGTTTTTATTATATTCTTTTATACGTTATCAGTGATAGATTATCTCAACATGTTTTCCAGTGCCGTCTTCGCCTGTGCAATTGCATCCGGAATACCAGCCGGATTCTTTCCACCGGCCTGTGCCATATTCGGACGTCCGCCGCCGCCACCGCCAACGTTTCCGGCGATCGCCTTGATCAGATTACCGGCATGTGCCCCCTGCTTCATCGCTGCATCGGTTGCCATGGCAATCAGGTTTACCTTTCCGTCACAATCGGATGCGATCACTACGACGCCCTCACCGATCTTGTCCTTCAGCTGGTCACCGAGATCACGCAGACCATTCATATCCACACCGGATACGCTGGTTGCCAGAAGCTTCACACCTTTGACATCCTCGATCTGATTCATCACATCCCCAAGTGCATCCTTGGCTGCCCTGCTCTTTAACGCCTCGTTCTCGCTCTGCAGTTCTTTCATCTCTGCGGTCAGATGCTCCAGACGTTCCTTAAGGTTTGCAGGTGTGGATTTTACAACCTTCGCTGCTTCCTGAAACTCTTCTTCCATCTTTTTGTAGTATGCAATCACATTGTCACCGGTCAGTGCTTCGATACGGCGCACACCGGCTGCAACACCGCTCTCAGAAAGAATCTTAAATGTCTTGATCTCTGCAGTATTCTTTACATGTGTACCGCCACAGAACTCTCTGGAGAACTCTCCCATGGAAACGACTCGGACTTTCTCTCCGTACTTTTCGCCAAACAGAGCCATTGCCCCGGTCTTCTTTGCCTCATCAACGGTCATGATATCGGTACGGACTTCCATGCCCTCGTTGATCTTTTCATTGACCATGTCTTCCACTTTCTGCAACTCTTCCGGAGTCATGGCTGCAAAGTGGGTGAAATCGAATCTGGTACGTTCACTGTCCTGATAAGAACCCGCCTGCTCGACATGTGTACCCAGCACTTCACGGAGTGCTTTCTGCAGTAAATGGGTTGCCGAATGGTTTGCACAGGTCTTTGCGCGAAGTTTTGCGTCTACAACCAGTTCCACTTCCTCGCCGGTATGGATCATGCCGGACACCATATGCCCGATATGTCCGTATTTACCGCCCAGAAGCTTAACCGTATCCTCAACCTGGAATACACCGTCCGCCGTACGGATCTGTCCCTTATCGCCCTGCTGACCGCCCATCGTGGCATAAAACGGAGTCTTCTCTACGATAATGGTTCCTGCATCCCCATCGGAAAGTGCTTCCACGATCTCGGTCTCGGTCGTCATAACCGTAACTTTAGAAGCATATGTCAGATTCTCGTATCCGACAAATTCTGTTGTGATGGAAGGATCAATCTGCTCGTAAACCGTTGCATCCGCACCCATGTAGTTTGTCACTTTACGGGCACTTCTGGCTTTCTGTCTCTGTTCTTCCATACAGGCCTTAAACTCGTCCTCATTATAGGAAAAGCCCTTTTCTTCAAGGATTTCTTCGGTCAGATCTACCGGGAATCCGTAAGTATCGTAAAGTTTGAATGTATCGGCACCGGAAAGTTCCTTTTTGCCGTTTTTCTTCATCTCCTCCATCAGGTCAGACAAAATGGCAAGTCCCTGATCAATGGTCTTATTGAATTTCTCTTCTTCCTGTGTCAGAACCTTAAAGATAAATTCTTTCTTCTCTTCCAGTTCCGGATATCCATCCTTGCTCTCATTGATGACAGTTTCTGATAATTTTGCAAGAAACAGTCCGTCAATTCCAAGCATCTTTCCGTGACGTGCCGCACGACGGATCAGACGGCGCAGAACGTAGCCTCTTCCTTCATTGCTTGGCATAACACCATCGGATACAAGAAATGTGGAAGAACGGATATGATCCGTAATCAGACGGATGGATACGTCATCCATGGCATCTACTTCATACTTCTTTCCGGACATCTCACAAATCTTGTCGCGGATCGCTTTCATGGTATCAATATCAAATACGGAATCCACATCCTGCATAACAACTGCCAGACGCTCAAGTCCCATACCGGTATCAATATTTTTCTGGGAAAGCTCGGTATAACCGCCCTTGCCGTCCCCTTCAAACTGTGTAAACACGTTGTTCCATACTTCCATGAAACGGTCACAATCACAGCCTACTTTACAATCCGGACTTCCGCATCCGTATTTTTCGCCTCTATCATAGTAAATTTCAGAACACGGACCACATGGACCGGCACCATGCTCCCAGAAGTTGTCACATTCTCCGGTCTCAGGATCACGGTAAAAACGTGTGATCTTCTCTCCCGGAACTCCTACTTCCCTGGTCCAGATCTCATACGCTTCCTCATCTTCTCCATAAATGGACGGATACAGACGATCCTCCTCAAGCCCAAGTACCTTTGTCAGGAATTCCCATGACCAGGCAATCGCTTCATGCTTAAAATAATCCCCAAAAGAGAAGTTTCCAAGCATCTCAAAGAATGTAAGGTGACGCGCAGTCTTTCCTACATTTTCAATATCTCCGGTACGCACACACTTCTGACATGTAGTCACACGTCTGCGTGGCGGAATCTCCTGTCCTGTAAAATACGGCTTGAGCGGTGCCATTCCCGCATTGATGAGTAATAAGCTGTTGTCATTGTGTGGTACTAATGAAAAGCTCTTCATGACAAGATGTCCCTTGCTCTCGAAGAAGTCAAGATACATCCGGCGCAGCTCATTTACGCCATAACTCTTTTTCATTACCAGTTCCTCCAAAATCATTCTTTCGTCGTGTCAGCCTTCGCATCCTTGTGCCTGCGGAGTCTGATACCAATAAATGCCCCTAATCCGCCGATCAAAGCCAAAGCAGCCATCTCGACCACATATCTGCCAATACATAAAAGAAAATCTGTCATATAGTTTTCTCCTCTCTGTTGTTACCCCATTAACTTAATTATTATATATGAATTTTTCTGTAAATTCAAGAGTTAGAGTTCCCCGAACGGAAATACCTGATTCTCCCTTTCAATTTCAATTACGCGGTCTGCCATTCCAAGATTTGTAATGTGTTTTTTGTATTCCCTGATTGCAGAATAATCCTGCCACATATGCATCGGGAAAACAAATTCTGCATCGGTGTTTTTCAGCACAAAATCAATCCCGAGTGTCTGATACGGTCCCAGCCGCGGATCCATCGGGACAAACGCAAAATTGACCGGCTTGTCCGCAAGCTTACGGATCTCGTGCCGGAAAGTGCGTTCCTGTTTGCCGTTTATAAGTTCTCCCACATGTTCCATCTTCCAGTCGTTTAAATCTCCTGCATGGAAGATACTCACCCCACGCACATTCACATAAAATGCCACTCCTGCATCGGTAGACAAAAGGGTCTGGATCTTTAGATCATCCACTTCATAATGGTTGTTTGCGGAGACAAACGTCACTTTTTTCCGCACCCCCGGGTCAATTCCATGCTTTTGCAGAAAATGCGGACTGATGCGGATATCCTTGGATAAAATATAATGTACATTGGTATATTTTTCACTCCAGCGCAGAATATCCATGTCAAAATGATCCTGATGTTTGTGGCTGGCAAACATATAGATTTTTGTATCCGGTGCGTAATCTGGAATCTTTCCCGTAAAGTGGAAACCATTCACCCGATCCCCGCCAAAATAATCAAAAATCAATACCAGATCATCCACTTCCACCAGAAAACAGCTGTGATGTATAAAAATTACCTGCATGTTATTCCAATCTCCTTTATCATCTGTGTTACAAGCTTTTGAAATACCGGAGCCACCGCATCGGCTGCTTCCTGCACCTCCTTATGGGACAATGGCTGTGGCGAAATGCCGCATGCCAGATTCGAGATACAGGAAATTCCCACAATCCGCATCCCCATATGATTCGCCGCCACAGCCTCACATGCCGTACTCATTCCTACGGCATCCGCTCCGAGTGTACGCGCCATTGCCACCTCCTGTGGAGATTCATAGGCCGGCCCGGTAAACTGCAGATACGTTCCCTCTTTTAAATCCGCCCCGGTCTCTGCCGCACATTTTTTTGCGATTTTCTGTAAATCATAATCATAAATCCGGCTCATATCCGGAAACCGCGGTCCCAGTTCCTCTATATTTTCTCCAATGAGCGGCGACGGAACAAAACTTGCAATCTGCCCGGTAAGAAGCATCAGATCCCCCGCCTTCATGCCCAGCTGGATTCCGCCCGCTGCATTTGTCAAAAACAGAACTTCTGCCCCCAGAAGTTTCATCAGCCGGATCGGCCGTACCACTTCCGTCATGGAATATCCTTCATAATAATGCACACGTCCCTGCATGCACACAACCGGCACATCCCCGACATAACCAAACACAAAGCGCCCGGTATGGCCCGGCACCGTAGATACCGGAAATCCCTCGATCTCATGATAATCCACCGTGGCCTCCACGCGAAGCTGCGACGCATAATCACCCAGACCGGACCCCAGTACCAGTGCCACTTTCGGCACAAAATCTGTTTTCGTCCTCACGCTGCGCACACAGCGCATGAGAGTTTCATATTCGTTGCTCATTTGTTCTCCTTATTTTTTGCAATTACATACAGAATTTCATTAACTAATAGTATAACAGAATCAAAAATAAAATAAAACAAGAGCAACTGAAATTCATACTTTTTTTATTTCTCTTAAATAATGATGCAGATCATTCCCCCATTGCTGTCATTGACAATTTTCTGCATAGTATCCTGCAGTTTCAGCTGGCACTCATCATCCATCTGCAGGATCTTGCTGCGGATGCCGTCTTCCATCAGTTCCCCGACCGATTTTCCGAAAATATTTGTGGTCCAGATTCCTTCCTTGCTCTCCTCCCCCTCGCGGATATATGCAATCAGATCATTTGCCTGTTCCTCACTGCCGACAATCGGTGCTATTTCGGTCTCAATGTCTGCCTTGATCATATGAATGGACGGGGAAATTGCCCGCATTTTCACGCCATATTTTCCGGCATGCTGGATCAGCACCGGATCTTCCATCCGGATATCCGAAAGCCCCGGCATGACCACTCCATACCCCTTCTGTTCCACAGCTGCCATGGCATCTTCCACACGCTCGTATTCTTTTTTCATCCGGGAGAGGGAACGCAGCATGGAAATCATCTGATATTCCCCTTCGATCTGCATTCCCGTCATCTCACTGATGTAGGAGAAATAGCACTGTTCCGTTGTCTCCATACGGATCGTCACGGTTCCGTTGGAAAGATCTGCCGTCTGTAGCTGGATGTCACGAAAGACCTCCTCTGCCATCTGCTCATTTGCACTTTTTACCCATTCCTGCCCGGCAAGCACAGCCGCTGCATCCCGCACGCGGCCGATTCCATCCATCAGTCTGGAAGCCGTCTGAATCATGGCTGCCTTTAATTTATGTTCCATTGGAAGCATTTCCGTCCACTTTGGAATTGCAAAGTCCACACGGGTAACCGGAAATTCAAACAGAATCGCCTTCATAACTGTGACCAGATCCTCCCGGTGCATCTGCTGACAGTTGACCGGAACCACTACCGCCTGATATTCCTGCTCTAAGCTTTCTTTCAGTGCAAGTGTCTCACTGCTGTATGGGCGCACGGAATTTAAAACAATCACATACGGTTTTCCAATCTCTTTAAGCTTTTCCACCGCGGTTTGTTCTGCCTCCACATAATTTTCCCGCGGAAGTTCCCCGATACTGCCATCCGTTGTCACCACAATACCAATGGTTGCATGGTCTTTGATTACTTTTTCTGTTCCAATTCTCGCTGCATCCGAAAAAGGAATTTCCTCCTCGAACCACGGCGTATGTACCATGCGGTATCCGTCCCCCTCCAGATGACCATTTGCTCCCTCTACCATAAACCCGACACAGTCAATCAGACGCACACTGACACTGCTCTCATCTGCAAGTGTGATCTCTGCTGCCTCCTGCGGAATAAATTTCGGTTCTGTCGTCATGATCGTTTTCCCGGCGGCTGACTGAGGCAGTTCATCGAGCGTCCGTTTTTTTTCTTCCTCATCTTCGATGTACGGAAGTACAAACAGATCCATAAACCGCTTAATGAACGTTGACTTTCCGGTGCGGACCGGTCCTACGACACCAATGTAGATTTCGCCGTTCGTTCTTTTCTGGATATCTTTATATAAATCAAACTCCATAAAAAAATCTCCCTTCTTTGCATATTCGATTAATCTATCTAATCTATATGCAAAGGGGAGAATTCTTATTCACAGAAATACTCTGTTGTATATTTATTTCTCAGATGACTTCTTTTTGTCGGAAGTCTTCTTCTTTGCAGCTTCTTTCTCTGCTGCTTCCTTCTCTGCTGCTTTCTTTGCCTGCTCAGCAAGCACTTTTTCATTGATGCGTCCATACATCTGCATGTATTTATAGAGTTTCTTTGCCAGATCCTTGGTAATCTGTCCCTCCAGGGCACGCCACTTCCAGTTTTCTCCAAGTGTGGAAGGAATGTTGATACGGGCTTCGGAGCCGAGTCCGATCAGATCCTGCATCGGAACAATCGCCATATCTGCAACGGATGACCATGCGGCACGCATCATACCCCAGTTATATCCTTCCTCCTCGGTCAGATTCAAGTACTCGGTTGCGAACTTGACAGATGCTTTCGGTGCCGTCTTCATCCATCCCATCACGGTATCATTATCATGTGTTCCTGTATACACAACACAGTGACTGGTATAGGTGTGTGGCAGATAATCACTTCCCTCACGGCTGTCAAACGCAAACTGGATGACTTTCATGCCCGGGAATCCGGAATCCTTTAAAAGTTTGCGGACGGAATCTGTCAAAAATCCAAGATCTTCCACAATGATCGGAAGCTTGCCAAGTTTCTTCTCCAGCTGGTTAAACAGATCCATTCCCGGACCCTGTTTCCATTTTCCGTTCTTTGCAGTCTTATCTTTTGCCGGGATTGCATAATAAGAATCAAATCCGCGGAAATGATCGATGCGGATAATATCATACAGCTCGCTCATCGCTTTGATTCGTTTGGTCCACCATGCATAGTTATCTTTTTTCATTTCATCCCAGCGGAACAGCGGATTGCCCCAGAGCTGTCCATCTGCCGAAAATCCGTCCGGAGGACATCCTGCCACTTCAATCGGATTTAAATCTTCATCCAGATAAAACTGTTTCGGATTTGCCCATACATCCGCACTGTCTCCGGCCACATAGATCGGCACATCTCCGATAATCTCGATTCCGTTTTCATTGGCATATGCCTTTAACTCTCTCCACTGTTTAAAGAACAGATACTGAAGCATCTTATAAAACTCAATATCTTCTGCGTACTTTTTTCTTGCCTCATCCAATGCCGCTGCGTCACGCACACGAAGTTTCTCATCCCACTGGGCCCATGCTTTTCCGTCATTGGCATCTTTTAATGCCATAAACAGTGTATAATCTTCCAGCCAGTCCTTTTCCGTCTCACAAAATGACGAAAAATCTTCCGGCATATTTTTTACAAAACGGGCATATGCTTTATGCAGCAATGCATAGCGTGATACATACATGGTTCCATAATCAATGTATTCCTCGCTTGTGCCCCAGTCAAATGACTCACATTCCTTTTTCTTTAATAAATTTTCCTTGCAGAGAATGTCCAGATCGATAAAGTACGGATTTCCCGCAAAACTGGAAAACGACTGATACGGTGAATCTCCGTAACTGGTCGGACAGATCGGCAGAATCTGCCAGTAAGTCTGACCTCCTTTTACCAGAAAGTCTACAAATTTTCTGGCTGATTTTCCCATAGTTCCAATGCCATACGGTGATGGCAGAGAAGATATCGGCATAAGTACGCCACTTGTTCTCATAAGTGATTCCTCCTAAGATCCAATCTATAATCTATAATTATATCATACCACCTTTTTGTCCCCTTGTAAAAAGCATTTTTCAATGCTAGTATGAAAGAAAGGGATTACGAGGTGAAGAATTATGAACGATGTCATAAAACATAAAATCAAACACAATGCACACCGTGCACTGGTATCTGTCAAATGGGTAATTTTTGCAATTCTTGTCGGCGGTATCGTCGGGCTGTGCGGCACGGCATTTTACTTTTGCCTGACATTTGTCACCGTACTGCGTGGACAGAATCCGTGGCTTTTATATCTGCTCCCTGTCGGGGGACTGATCATTGTCGGCGCTTACCATCTGCTGCGGGACGAAAAAGATACCGGGACCAATCTGGTCATCTCTGCCATCCACTCGGATGACGAGCTGCCCCTGCGCATGGCTCCTTTGATCTTTATTTCCACACTGATCACGCACCTGTTTGGCGGATCTGCCGGCCGTGAAGGTGCCGCCCTGCAGATGGGTGGCAGTATCGGAAACGCAATCGGAAAATTCTTCCGTTTTGACGATAAAGATAAACATGTCATGATCATGTGCGGCATGAGTGCTGCGTTTTCCGCTCTCTTTGGTACCCCGATGGCTGCTGCCATCCTTCCAATGGAAATTGTAAGTGTCGGCGTCATGTACTATACCGCCCTTGTTCCATGTGTGATCAGTTCTCTTGTCGCACACGGAGTTGCTTACCTGTTTGGTGTTTCCAACCAATGGTTTTCCATCGAGCACATCCCGGACTTTGGCATTCTTCCTGCCGTGCAGATTTCCATCCTTGCCGTGCTCTGCGCACTGGTAAGTATTGTTTTTTGTGTTCTTCTGCACAAAAGTGAAGAAATTTACCGCAAACTGTTCCAGAATCCCTACATCCGCATCTTTGCCGGTGGATGTATTGTTGTCATTCTGACGATGCTTGTCGGCAACCAGAATTACAACGGTACCGGTATCGGCATCATCCAGATGTGCATTGATGGAACGGTCCGTCCGGAAGCCTTCCTGTTAAAGATGATCTTTACCGCACTGACTCTTGGTGCCGGTTACAAAGGCGGAGAAATTGTTCCTTCCTTTTTCACCGGCGCGGCCTTTGGCTGCCTGTTTGGAACGCTGACCGGCATATCCCCGACACTTTGTACGGCTGTCGGCATGACTGCCGTATTCTGTGGTGTCACAAACTGTCCGATCACTTCACTGTTAATCAGTTTTGAATTGTTCGGTTATGACGGCATGCCGTATTTTCTTCTGGCTGTCGCTTTCAGCTATATGCTCTCCGGATACTTTGGTCTGTACCGGAGCCAGAAGATTGTGTACTCCAAATACAAAACCAGTTACATCAACAAGACAACTCATTAATCCCAAGAACCACACAGCCAATCGCCGGCAATTCCATGTTCGAATGAACCGAACCGATTGGCCGGGTTCCTGCATGCAGGTCATCAATATATAACGTCCATGTCCTGTCATCCGGCAGCAGGAGTGTTTCTTTTCTGCCGGATGCATTGTATGCCACCAGAAGTGTCTCTTCCGGCTGGCGGATTGTAAACGCGATGGTCTGTTCGGATGTCATTTCCATAAACAGAATATTCTGGCGGATCTCCTCTGCGTCTGTCATACGCAATCCTTTATGTGCTTTCCGGAAAGCAATCAGTCCCCTGTAATACTGCTGCAGCCCTTTTTGTCCATCGCTCCAGTCATAGCGCAGTACATTTGTTTCATATGGCAGATTATAACTGTTCTCGGATACCTCACCATTTTTTCCGGCCGGTTTGGTTCGTGCAAACTCTTCTCCCCCCAGGAAAAACGGAACTCCCTGTGCGGTAAATACCATCGCAGCCGCCAGACGGTTCATTGCAAGGCGTTCGCCTGCATCACAATCCGGTCTGGAAATCTGCAGTTTATCCCACAAGGTCAGATTGTCGTGACAGGAAACATAATTGATCACTTTCTCCGGTGTATCCGTCCATGTGCCGCCGGCTGCATAGGTATAAGCTGCATAATCTACCTGTGGATGCCACACACCTCCTGTTGCACAGTAACGCACCGCAACTTTCATTTTTTCCTTTCCGCTGACATAGCCGCAGTCTTTGTTATAAAACACATGTCCGCGCACCATGTCCCGGATATCATCCGAAAACATTCCGATGCCGTCCAGCATACGCGCGTTTCTCTTCATGGCACGCCTAAATTCCGGCATGGTTGAAGTACCGCCTGTCCAGCCCTCTCCATACAGAATGATATATGGATTGATTTCTTTTAACCTGCGGCTGATCTCATTCATGGTATCAATATCAAGAACACCCATCAGATCAAACCGGAACCCATCCACATGATATTCCCTTGCCCAGTAACAGACAGATTCTACGATGTATTTGCGCATCATCGGCTGCTCCGAAGCAATTTCATTGCCACAGGCAGATGCATTGGAATATCTGGTTCCGTTCATCCGGTAATAATAATCCGGCTCACATTTCTGCAGACAGCTGTCCAGATCATAGGTGTGATTGTACACCACATCCATGATCACTCCGATACCCTCCCTGTGAAAAGCCGCAATCATTTCTTTCATTTCCCGGATACGCACCTCCCCATGGAACGGATCTGTTGAAAAAGATCCCTCCGGTACGTTATAATTCAGCGGATCGTATCCCCAGTTATACTCCCGCTTCTTTGGTGCCGCCTCATCAATACTTGCAAAATCATACATTGGCATGATCTGCACATGCGTAATACCGAGCGATTTCAGATAATCCAGCCCGGTAGCTTCTCCCTCTTTGTTTTTGGTTCCCTTTTCTGCCAGTCCCAGATACTTTCCCGGATATTTTACCCCGGAAGAGCCATCCGCGGTACTGTCCAGAACAGAAATCTCACAGATCACCAGATCCGTACGGTTTGAAAAAACCGGTCCATGATCTTCCTTAAAATTCTCCGGATCGGTTTCTTTTAGGTCCAGCACCATACTCCGCTGCCCGTTCACACCGACAGCTACCGAATATGGATCCTGTGACTCCACGGTCTTGCCGCTTCTCTCCAGACGGTATGTATAATAAACATGCCGCAAATCTCCGTCTACCCGAATCGTCCAGGTTCCCTGTACATCCCGTTTCATCGGAAGTGTATCCGACAGGCAGTCCCCGTCTCCTTCCCGATACAGACACAGTGTTACTGCATCCGCAGTCGGAGCCCAGAGCCGGAACGCTGTATATTTCTTTGTGTACACAGCACCCAGATCATTTCCATCATATGGAATCCTTTGCTGCATTCCCTCTCTCCTCCCTGAAATATATTATTTTCGCTTTTTTTCGTAATTCATTATATTTTAATTTTATGTATCTGTAAATTGGAAAAATCACTAAGTTTTTTTCAATATTTTGTGAAATAAGACGAAGAAAAAAGACATTCCATGTTTTATGCCATGAAATGCCTCTTTTTTTGTTTTCCGTATCAGGCAAACCCTTATGCGTTTGTTGCCTGTACCATTGCCTCAAGGGTTCTGACTGCTGCTCCCGAATCGATCGTCTTTGCTGCAAGTGCAATGCCATCTGCAATACTGTCTGCCTTTTTCCCAATATACAAAGCGGCTCCTGCATTCAAAAGCACAATCTCCCTCTTTGGTCCCTGTTCCTTTCCGGAAAGAATATCTCTGGTGATCTGTGCGTTTACAGCTCCATCCCCACCCAGCAGTTTTGCGATTTCACACCGCTTTAATCCAAACTGTTCCGGTGTGATTGTATAGGTGGTTACTTTTCCGTCCTTAATTTCAGATACCGTGGTCTCACCGGTCAGTGTGATCTCATCCATGTTATCCTCTCCGCTGACAACCATTCCCCGTTCTACCCCGAGGTTCATCATGGTTCCCGCAATCACTTCCGTAAGTGCCGGGGAATACACCCCTACAAGCATTGCCCTGGCACGGGATGGATTCGAAAGCGGTCCTAAAATATTAAACACCGTGCGGATGCCCAGCTGTTTTCTGACCGGTCCCACATACTTCATGGCAGGATTAAAATGCGGTGCAAACATAAATCCGATCCCGACCGTCTCCACACACTTTTCTACCACAGCCGGATCTGCGGAAATATTTACGCCAAGTGCTTCTAACACATCTCCGGCACCACTCTTAGAAGAAATGGAACGGTTGCCATGTTTTGCCACCGGAAGCCCGGCTGCTGCCACAACGAACGCTGATGTTGTGGAAATATTAAACGAATAGGTACAGTCTCCGCCGGTACCGACAAAATCTACATAATCCTCTACCTTCGGACTGATCGTATTTGCCTTGTTGCGCAATACGGCTGCCAGTCCCGTAATCTCATCCAGCGTTTCCCCTTTCATGCGGAGTGCTGTCAGAAAACATGCAATCTGCGCCTCTGTTGCCTGTCCGGTCAGAATCAGCTCCTGTGCTTTCATCGCTTCCTCTTTTGTCAGATCTTTTCCCTCTACCAGTTTGGCCAGAATCTCTTTCATCTATGATATCCTCCTTGTTTTATTCGCTTTTCCGTTACATTTCATTTAACTCTTTTTTGAATGTGCTGCAATAGTCTGCTGCAGCCTGCGGATCAAAATCGTGCTTCCGCATCAGTGTGATAAAATGAGAGCCTACAATGGCTCCGTCAATAATCTCTTTCATCGGACGTACATCCTCCGCCGTGCGGATACCAAATCCCATCATAACCGGAATTTTTGCCTCTTTCTTTACCGCTGTCAGATATTCTAAAATCTGACGGTGGAAGGTTGCTTCCTGTCCGGTAACTCCCATGGAAGACACACAGTAGACAAATCCCCGTGCATTTTTAAGGATTTTTGGCACACGGTCTTTGGATACCGGGGAAACCAGCTGGATCAGAATGGTTCCATCCTCTTTCTGTAACTGTGTCTGGAGTTCTTCCTGCTCTTCCAGCGGCAGATCCGGAATGATCAGTCCATCCACCCCGCAGGCATTGCACTCTTTTACAAATTTTTCCACGCCATAATGCAGTACCGTGTTGTAATACATCATAAATACAATCGGGATCTGCACACCATCGTCACGCATCTCTTTCATACAGGTAAATGTCTTCTCCAGATTTGCCCCGCCGAGAATTGCCTCATAGGAAGCCGCCTGAATAACCGGACCGTCTGCCACCGGATCGGAAAACGGAATTCCAAGTTCAATAATGTCCGTTCCTGCCGCTTCCTGTGCCTTGATGATCGCCTTTGTCTTATCATAATCCGGCAGACCTGCTGTGATATAAGTAATAAATGCCTTTTCTTTCTTTTCCTGTAACGCCTGAAGCGCTGTCTCAATTCGATTCATCCCTGTTATGCCCTCCTTAATTCAGATATCCTTTTCCGTCAAGATAATCCGCAATGGTGTTTACATCTTTATCTCCACGACCGGACAGACAGATAATCATGCTCTGGTCCATGGTCATTTCTTTTGCCTTTTTAAATGCATAGGCAACGGCATGTGCACTCTCAATTGCCGGAATAATTCCCTCTAACTTACACAGTTCCATCAGCGCATCCATTGCCTCCACATCCGTAATTGCCACATATTTTGCACGTCCGGTATCCCGCAGATATGCATGCTCCGGTCCGACTCCCGGATAATCCAGTCCGGCGGAAATGGAGTGTGCCAGCTGGATATTTCCATCGGTATCCTGCAACAGATACGAACGCATGCCATGCAATACGCCAGGCTCTCCCAAAGCCATGGCGCTGGCATGTTTTCCGGTCTCAATTCCAAGGCCCGCTGCTTCCACACCGATCAGTTCCACCTCCGGCTCATCAATAAAATCGGCAAACATTCCGATGGAATTGGAACCGCCGCCCACACATGCCATAACCACATCCGGATTCTTTCCTTCTGCTTCCATGTGCTGACGCTTTGCCTCCCGGCTGATCACACTCTGAAACTCTTTCACCATCTTCGGATACGGATACGGTCCTACCGCAGATCCGATAATATAGAACGTATCCTCCGCTGTTTTGGCCCAGGTACGGATGGCTTCGTTTGTCGCGTCTTTTAAGGTATTGCTTCCGGATTCCACGGATACCACTTTTGCACCAAGCATCTCCATACGCATCACATTCAGTTTCTGTCTCTGGATATCTTCTTTTCCCATGTACACCGTACATTCCATATCAAACAGTGCTGCTCCCGTTGCAGTAGCTACACCATGCTGTCCTGCACCGGTCTCCGCGATTACCTTTGTCTTTCCCATACGCTTTGCCAGAAGGATCTGACCGATCACATTGTTGATCTTGTGGGCACCGGTATGGTTTAAATCTTCACGCTTTAAGTAAATTTTTGTACCGTATTTTGCAGACAGACGCTCTGCATAGTAAAGCGGTGTCTCTCTGCCGACATACTGTTTCAGATAATAATGATACTGCTTCATAAACTCCGGATCATGAATGGCCTCCTCATATGCCTGATCCAGTTCCTGTAATGTATTCATCAGCGACTCTGCCACATACTGTCCGCCAAACTGTCCATAATATGCTTTCTTATTCATCTTTCTTTCCTTTCTTCTGCTTCCTCTTTGACACATGTTACAAATTGTTTGATCAATGCTTCATCTTTGCCATTTTCATTTTCCACCCCGGAACTGACATCCACAACATCCGGATGAAACAGCTGGATTCCTTTGTTCACATTTCCAGCATGTAAGCCTCCTGCTAAAACGAATTTTCTCCCGGCAAAAATCCCCTCTGTCTGGTGAAACGTCTGCGTCTTTTGCCAGTCAAACGTCTGTCCGCCTCCGTAATTTGCTCCATCCACCACAAGTGCTGTAATTTTCTGCTGTAACTTTTCCGGCAAATCCAAAAAATCTTTTGTCTTTTCTGCAAACTCTTTGGGATCTGACAGGTTTATGGCATACCAGACGGGAAGTTCCACTGCCGAAAGTGCCTCGGCTGACAGCGTTCCATGCATCTGGATGATATCAAATTTCATCTGTTGCAGTATTTGAATCTGTGCTGCATCCGGAGAAACAGTCACGGCAACTTTCTTTATATCCGGACGGATTTTTTCCATAATTTTTTTTGCTTTTTGACAGCTTACATTGCGTTTGCTTTTTCCATAAAACACAAATCCTGCATAATCGGCACCTGCATCATTTACATATTGTGCATCCACTGGCTTTTGAAGTCCGCAGATCTTTACTTTTGGTCTCATGCCTGATACAGCTCCTTCCACTTTTGTGCAAGCGCTTTTGGATTTTCCGACTCCATAAATGCCCGCCCGATCAAAAAGGCATCTACTCCGCAGTCGCGCAGAAAACGCACATCTTCATCCCCTGTAATTCCACTTTCTGCCACAAACACCTTATCCTCTGGCACATAAGGGCGAAGCCGTCTGGTATGTTCTAGAGAAATCGTAAAATCTTTCAGATTTCGATTATTGACTCCGATGATGCGCGGATTGATTTTCATTGCCCGCTCTACCTCTGCCTCATCATGCGTTTCTACCAGCACATCGAGTTCAAGTTCTCTTGCCAGCTGATAAAAATCATGCATCTGTGCATCATCCAAAATTGCCGTAATCAAAAGTACCGCATCCGCTCCGATCACTTTTGCCTCATAAAACTGATACTCACAGATCATAAAATCTTTCCGTAAAATCGGAAGCTGTGATTTCGCCCGGATTTCCTTTAAATATTCTACATTTCCGTGAAAATGATCTTCTTCTGTCAGACACGAAATGGCATCCACAGATGCATTGTATTCCGCGATCCGCTCCATCAGATCAATCTTGCTTGTAATTGTTCCAAGACTTGGGGATGCCTTCTTAAATTCTCCGATAATAGAAAGTCCCGGTTTCTTTAAATGATTGTAAAAGCAATTGGCTTCCCTCGTCTTTGTCTCCTCTGCCATACGGCGCATCTGACTTTCTGAAATGCGGGCCATATGTTCTGGAAGCCGTCTTTTTTTGTCTGCTACAATTTCTTCTAAAATCATATCGTATCTCCTAACACTTTTCGGGAACATCGGTCCATATAAAGTTTGCCTTCGGCAAAGGACCGACGCTACATGTTAGATTTCCAAGGAAATCTAACACATATCATTTACGAAGTTTTCTATGATGCGTTTGCCGTGTTCGGTATAAATGGATTCCGGATGGAACTGTAATCCGACAACCGGATATTCCTTATGACGCATAGCCATGATCTCGCCATCGTCTGTCCGTGCCAGCACCCGCAGACAATCTGGCAGATCTTTTTCCTGTACCGCAAGCGAATGATACCTTGCCACACGGATCGGAGAATTGATTCCCGTAAATACGCTGCTTCCATCATGCTCAATCAGTGACTGTTTGCCATGAAACAGTGCTTTTGCATAAGAAACGGTTCCCCCTAATGCCTCACCAATACACTGATGTCCCAGACAGATACCAAGAATCGGTTTCTTTCCGGTAAATTCCCGGACAACATCCATGCAAATGCCAGCCTCTTTTGGATTTTTCGGTCCTGGAGAAAGCACGATCCGCTCCGGGTCCATCGCAGTAATTTCATCAATGGTAATCTTGTCGTTTCGGACAACTTTGATATCGGAGTTAAAAATTCCGATATACTGATACAGGTTATAAGTAAAAGAATCATAGTTATCAATCAGCAAAATCATAAATTTTCCTCCTCTATAAGCGTCTTGGCCAGTGCCATTACTTTATTGCAGCACTCCTGATACTCATTTTCCGGAACAGAATCTGCAACTATTCCCGCTCCAGCCTGCAAATATACACGGTTTTTCTTTTTGATCATTGTCCGGATCGTAATACAGAAATCCATATCACCGGAGAAATCGATGTATCCGGTTGCGCCTCCGTAGAGTCCTCTGCGCACACTCTCAAGTTCATCGATAATCTCCATCGCGCGGATCTTCGGTGCTCCAGAAAGCGTTCCTGCCGGAAGGAACGAAGAAACCAGATCCAGCGGATGAAATTCTCCTTTTTTCTTTCCTTCCACCATGGATACGATGTGCATTACATGGGAATAATTCTGCACTTCCATAAACTGTGTCACCTTGACGGTTCCAAATTCTGAGATCCTTCCCATGTCATTTCTCGCAAGATCCACCAACATGACATGTTCGGCGCGTTCCTTTTCATCCCGGAGCAATTCATCCCGAAGCAATGCATCCTCCTCGGCATCCACACCCCTGCGCCGGGTTCCGGCGATCGGACAGGTATACACCCTGCTTCCCTGCTGCTTTACAATCATTTCCGGGGAACTTCCGATCACTTCAAACTCTCCATAATTGAAATAATACAGATACGGGGATGGATTCAGTTCCCGGAGCTCTTTATACAGCTCAAATCCGGTCTGTTTTGTCTCAATCGTCCATCTCTGGGAAAGCACGGTCTGGAAAATATGTCCTTCCCGGATATACTGCTTGATCTTTTCGACTTTTTCGCAATACTGTTCTAAGGTATCGGACTGGTTGACAATCACACCGTCATGTGTAAAATTTCTGTCCGGTATCTGTCCGGCATTTTTTCTTGCCTCCTCAATCAGTTCTGCTGCTTCTGCTAATGCTTTCTTTTTTCCGTCTTCCGAATCTTCTCCAAGAATCACTGCGGTCAGCGTCTCTGCCACATGATCCACCAGGATAAATTTTGTCATGAGCATCATCTGGATGGTCTCGATTCCAATCTCGTCTGGATTGTTATCCGGCAGTACTTCCGCATAGCGGACAAAATCATATCCCAGATTTCCGACCAGTCCTCCGGAAAAAGACAGCTCTTCGTTTTCTTTTACGATATCAAACTCGCTGTAATATTCTTTCAGACGTTCGAGCGGATTTCCCTGCCGGATTTCTTCCGTCCCGTTGTTCCGCCGGATCACGAGTGCATCCCCGCGGGAAGTAATGATCTCTTCCGGTTCTTTTCCAAAAAACGTATATCTGTCATAATTTTTATCATAACTTTCCAGAAGAAATCCTTTTTTGTTTCCTACCAGACTCTCATACATGCCGATCGCTGTTTCATTTACAATGCTGACTGTCTTTTTGTATACCCGTAATCTCCGCTTCATATTACTGCTCCTTTTTTCCAAATAAAAAACGTCCCTGGTCCGACTGCTGCCGGATCAGGGACGATTATCCTCGTGGTGCCACCCTTCTTCGCTCCGTAACTGAAAACTAACAAAGGCAGCCATCCCCGAACCGGAAATAACTGCCACCAATTACGCAACCTCTTGTGATACAGAAAACAAAATCTCTTTGTCTCGATATCCATGCCCCTATAACGTGGGGAAACGGCTCAACTACTCGCCTTACGCTTTCACCTTGCATCTAACGAATCCATTCCATGACAAACTATCCTGCCGGCTCACACCTGCCGCCGGCTCTCTGAAAGGAATCATCTGCTGTACTTACCTTCGCTCAATGATTTTATTTCTCTTTAATTTATTAACAGTTTAATACACTACAGTGTGTCTGTCAACCAAAATTTTAACTTTCAGGAAAATTTCATTTTAGGATACAATCACCTTGCGGAATTTTATATTTTCTTTTTCACTCTTTTCGTGTAAAATACATTTTACGGCAATGTTTATTGCATAACAACTTAAGAAAGGACTTATAGCTATGAGACAAAAAATAGGACTATTTCTTTGCCTTGCCCTGCTCCTTACCGGATGCAGCTACCAGACAAAGACCATCCGTTTCGGTGCAGCCGACATCGGTGGGATGTATTATACCGTTGCAAATGCTTATGCCGGTCTGGCATCCAAAGAATCCTCCGACCTGAAATTTGAAGTTAAAAACACCGCCGGATCTGCGGCAAATCTACGGCTTTTGTCCGGAAATTACATTGATCTTGGGATCGCACAGGCGGATCTGGTCCGGGCAGCCCATGAAGGAACCGGCAGTTTTTCTGATAACAGACAACAGGGATACCGTGCCATTGCAGGACTTTATACCGAAGCCTGCCAGATCGTCGTCCGGGCAGATTCTGATATCCGGACATTAAATGATCTGCAAGGAAAAACCGTCAGCATCGGTGCCAGCGAATCCGGAACCGAACAAAACGCTACCGAAATTTTAAAACTGAGTGGTCTGACTTCGAAACTGGTGCACATGGTGAATCTGGATTATGCAGATGCCGCCGGAAAACTTGCCTCCGGTGAAATTGATGCCTTATTCTGCACCGCCGGCATCCGCACCGCAGTCATTGAAGAACTGGCAAAGGAATGTGATCTGCGGCTCCTTTCCATCGACGATACCTGTCTGGAAAAACTGCTTGCAACCACAAAGGAATACAGCAAATATGTCATTCCTGCAAACACTTACAGTGGACAGGACGAAGACGTGACAACCATTGGAGTCAAAGCCGTACTGCTTGCCTCCGATGCCCTTTCCGAAAAAACCGTGGAAAAGCTTACAGAAATTCTGTTTTCCCACGCACAGGATCTGGCCTATGCCACATCTTTAGACGCTGCTTTTGACGAGACAGATGCATCCTCTGGTGTAACCATTCCCTTCCATCCGGGTGCTGCTGCTTATTATGCCAAGCAGGGAATCAGCGTCAATACAAAATAACATTTGAAAGAAGGACAACTATGGAAATACATTTGAATATGTACCAGACGCTGGCAGTTGCTGTACTGGTACTCTTGTTTGGCAGCTTTTTAAGACACCGCATCCGATTTCTGGAAAAATTCTGTATTCCGGCACCTGTCATTGGTGGTCTTTTGTTTGCAATTTTGACCTGTCTTTGTTATGTTACCGGAATTGTGGAATTTTCTTTTGACGACACGCTCCGGGAAGTGTGCATGGTATTTTTCTTTACCTCTGTGGGATTCCAGGCAAATCTGAAAGTTTTAAAAAGCGGAGGAAAAGCCATGGTCGTTTTCCTCGGTCTTGTTATTACACTCATTGTCTGTCAGAACCTTCTCGCAGTAGGACTGTCCCATGTCCTGCACTTAAATCCACTGATCGGTATGTGCACCGGCTCCATCCCAATGGTCGGCGGTCATGGTACTGCCGGAGCATTCGGTCCTGTATTAGAAGACTTTAATATTCAGGGAGCCACCACGATCTGTACTGCTGCTGCCACCTTTGGTCTGATTGCCGGCAGTCTGGTCGGCGGTCCGCTCGGCAGACGCCTGATTGAAAAACAGAACCTGCTGTCCACGGCAGTCACGGAAGATGACAGTCTGCTGGTTGAGGACGAAAAGAAACATGAGCGCCATACAAACATGTATCCCTCTGCCGTATTTCAGTTAATCCTTGCGATCGGTCTGGGAACTATTTTCTCCTATTTTCTGACCAAAACCGGGCTTACCTTTCCGGTTTACATCGGTGCCATGCTGGCAGCCGCATTGATCCGCAACATTGCCGAATACTCTGGCAAAGCAACGATCCACATGGGTGAGATCAACGACCTCGGTGGTATTTGTCTTTCCCTCTTTTTGGGTATGGCAATGATCACCTTAAAACTCTGGGAACTTGCTTCCCTGGCACTTCCGCTTGTGATCCTGCTGACCGCACAGGTCTTACTGATCTGTGTATTTACTTACTTCATCGAGTTTAACATTATGGGACGGGATTACGATGCTGCTGTACTGGTTGCCGGAACCTGTGGTTTTGGTATGGGTGCCACACCAAACGCCATGGCAAACATGCAGGCCATCTGTGACCGCTATGTACCTTCCGTAAAAGCGTATCTCCTGATTCCCCTGATCGGAAGTTTATTTGCGGATTTTATCAACAGCCTTGTAATTACCTTTTTTATCAATATTTTGTAATTGGGAGGACAACGAAAATGTTTTGGAAAAAATTAAAGAAAAAGGCAGCGGAAAAGCATAATTACGATCTGACCTACGACAATGTAGCGATTCCGGAAGTGCACACCCACAAACCGGAAGATCACGAAGAAACTCCGGGTGAAGATGCCCCGGTGCACTATGACAATGTAGCGATTCCGGAGGTACATATCCGCAGGAAAAAATAAAAGGCTCCGCAGAATCAAATCCCTGAGGGTTCCGGTTCTGCGGAGTTTTTCTTTTCCTGTCATTTATTTTAAATGCAGACGTTCTTCTTTTCCCTGAATCTGCAGCGTCACCGGGCGTTCCACATGTACGCATTCTCCCTGTTCTAACGTTCCTATCACGTTGTCTTCTTTCAGCAGTAAAATCTTCTCCGGAGAATCACTGATCATCCGGTATGTCTGTTTCGAAGGGTCATAGGAAATCTGACAATGTTTCCACTCGAATGTTTTGTTTCCTGCTGTATTCTTCTTTTTTGTGGAAGAATCCTCTTTCCGGCTGCGTTTCTTTTTCGACTTTCTCCGCCGGTGAGCTTTTTTGCGCCGCCAGCCGTGTCCGGACCGCTTCGGATTCTTTTCCCTTTTTATCTGCTCATTTCCCTGTTTTTCGGGTGGCCGGTACCCGCCTGTAATCCATCCTGTCAGTATGAGTATCCATGCAACTCCGTGCAGCAGCGTAAAGAAATATACCCCCGCCAACAGGAACGGATGCAGTGCCGGAAACACAGTCAAAACGACCAGCAGTTCTGCCAGCACCAGACTGATAAACAGCGTAGGCAGGATCATCGTCTTTTTTCCTTCTGCCAGAAACAACATTCCCACCGACAAAAAACAAAGCAGCACCGGGAGCAGTGCTGCGATCGCACAAACTGCCAGAAGCCGCATCTGTCCCACTCCCTGTACATAAGAAAGACTGCTTTTTACCGTACCCACCGTGACCGGAGCTTTTAAAACGAAAGTATCTGCCACTCTGCCTTCTGTCAGATACGTATAACCTGCCCTTCCTCCTGCTTTCACCACATCCAGACCGGACAGCGTCATCTCCTGCCCGCCTGCCGAAAACTTACAAAACGGCAATAACATGGAAAGTAACGCCAGAAGAAGTGCTATTGCTGCTATATTTTTCAATAAACGTCCATACGTTCTCATGCTCATTTCCTCCCATCGTTTTACATTCTGACAGGCTCATTATAGCACGGAATCTTTTGTCTTCTTATTAAATTTCTTTTAAATTTTTGTGATTCACAATTGCCACCCAGATTCCCGTGGCTTTCAACGGCACCGAAAGGATATAGGCCAGCACAACACGCAGCCCCAGAGAGATCACCGTAAGTACCACTGACATCTGTGCTTTGTTGATTGCCCGGTAATATCCGTACAGCAGAAACAGACACCCGATTCCACAGTAAAACGAGCCCTCGATACGCAGATACTGCACACCACACGCGATGACCGCCGTCTCCTGTGCCTTCACAAAAATCTCCATCAGAGATGCTGCAAACGTGCACACCAGAATGGAAATAATGATACTGAATACAATACTGATCGCAAAGGCTTCCTTCGTTCCTTTTTGGATCCGTCCGTAATCTTTCACCCCATAATTCTGTGCGACAAACGTGGAATACGCATTGCCGAAATCCTGTACCGGAAGATATGCAAATGTGTCAATTTTGACCGCTGCCGCAAATGCCGCCATCGTTGTTGCCCCGAAACTGTTTACAAGCCCCTGCACCATCAGAATTCCAAAATTCATGACCGACTGCCGCATCCCCTCCATGACTTCCTGTGGCACACGTAGAAACCACAGAATAGGATGCATACACACATACACCAGCACGTTAACGAAGACCATCACTGCCATGATGAGCACAAAAGCATGCGCCACAGCTACCCGCGCGCATGCTTATCGTTTTTCCCTTTATAAATGGAAAATAAGACTCCTGCCCCCATGGAAAGTCCCAGAAAAATCGAGGTCAAAAAGGTCATAAGTGTATAGGCGGACCCCACCGCCGCGAGTGCATTCTTTCCAACCACGCACCCGACAATCAGTGTATCCGCAATATTGTAAAACTGTTGCATCAGATTGCCCGCCATCATCGGCAGTGCAAATAAGATAAGATTTTTTGATATTTTTCCTTTTGTTAAATCATAGTACATTCTTTTATTCCGTGATGATTTCCCCAACACTGCTTTCCATTTCGTCCTTTTCCAGAAGCATCTGCTGCGCCCGCTTATCCTCCGCGATTGCTGTCATGATACGGTTGATATCCTCCGGGCAGAACATCGTAATTGCCTGTGACAGGTCACTGAGATTATCCCGGTTGACCATCAGGCACCCGCCACCTTTTAAGCTGATGTTCAGGCACTTGCTCCGGTCGGTGACATCCCCGAGTGTAATCCGATTTCTGTCCGTATCACATACAAACGTAACCCCTTTGTACGTGATTGTACCGTTTTGTGCCAGATGCTGATACGGCGCTTTCTTTTCGGTTCCGTCTATATGCTCCCGAAAACTGCTTCCGCGCGTTTGTCCGTTTTGTGTACCCAGTCCTGCTACTTTTCCGTATAATGTAGTGTATCCTGTCTGTAATGCTCCAATTGCCATATTCTTTTTATCCTCCGTAAGTTACATCCTGTTTTTTATACCAGTCCATGGCCCGGTAAAAATCCGATTTTTCATAATCGGGCCACAATTTTTCTTCCACATAAAAGTCTGCGTAAACCGACTGCACCGGCAAAAAACCGGAGAGCCGCCGCATGCCGCCCCAGCGGATCACCATATCAATTCGCGAAATATCCGAAGAATGCAAAAAACCCGCGCTTTTTATGTTGGACAGATCCCATTTCCAACCATAATTTACAAGAAAATTCAGCCGGATACCACCTCCGTTTATCGCAGTTCGATTTGTATACTTCTTTAATTCTTCCGGAAAACATTTTGAATCGGTATTCCCGATCACGAGCAGATCCACCCCCTCTGTGGCAAGATCATGCACCGCCTGCACACACGCCTGCTGAAAGGCCTGCACCTGTTCTTTCGGACGCCTGCAATTGTCAACGGTAAACCCATAATATGTGATTTCCTGAATTCCATACGTTTTTGCCTGCTGTAAAAGAAGCAGCCCCGGTTTTAGTCCGTATGCATAACCGGCTTCTCTGGATAATTTATGCTGCTCTGCCCATCTGCGGTTTCCGTCCGGTATGATTCCGATATGCATTGGTTTTCTGTTTTTCATGCTTTTCACCTCTGGAAAATAATTCCCGGATTTGCATGTATTTATACATTTTCCCAGCTTTTATTTTTGTAATGTATTTATCCAGTTACATACCACAGGCATATATATTTTTCGCCCGAGATATAGCACAAAAAACACCAGTATCACCGTAAGTATTCTCCGAAGCGGCCAGTACCAAGGCTGTTTTCCAAGAAAGCCTTTCAGAATCCAAATTCCCATTTTCGCTTCTTTTTTCTGATTGCACCGCATACAGGCAGTACATAAGTTTTTCATATCATTCGAACCGTGAATTCCAAACAATGCGGCTCTTTTGCGCACGGCCGGATATTTTTCCATACAATGAACCGGGAAAATATGGTCAATGGTTATTTTATCTTTTGGCTTTTTTTTGCCACAGTATGCACATCGGTATTTCCCAGTTGCGGAAGGATGACAGGCAAAAAACTGACTGCGGTAACTGTTACTTCGCGTATATTGCGTCGGCACGGCTTCAAAAGTGAGTCCTTTTCTTCTGCTAAAACGCTGCATATGATTTTTTTCCCGCCTGGAACATTCTTTTTTTTCATAATATACTCTGCCATTTGCCCGTTTGATGCAGGTATATTTTTTCCACCATAGCCATATTCGATATTGTTTTACATGCCTCGTTCCATTTTTAATTCTTAGTGTATATGTCTGTACCAATGCTGCAGTTTCCTATCCCTTTATCTGATTTTCAAGCCTCTTAAATACGCTTTTGTTTCCTGTGGAATTCTTCTGCTTTCGATTGCCTTCTGAATGGACTTATTATGTGTCCATGGCTCTAACACCCTATTTTGTATGTAGGGAAGCGTCGCATCATATTGTTTCACCAATGCCATGCTAAAATACCAAGCCACTGCCATATTTACATAATATTCCTCCGATCTTACATTTGCAACCAGTTGCAGTATTTCTGGCTCAAATGCATTATCCAGATAAAATCCCAGAAGCGTTACAATACCAAACCGAATGGTATACACCGCATCACTTTGCAGCCACTTTTGTACTCTTTCATAAACATAAGGCAAATGCTTCTTAAAAATCTTCGGCGAAAGCATATCACAAGTTGCCCAGTTATCTACATACGGCAAAAAACGTTCTAGCTGTTCCATAAAAGCTATTATATCTTTTGGATAAAGTAAGGACAACAAAGCACCATGCAAATTATTTTCTTCATAATAGATATGTGGAAGGCTTTCTAAAAATATATTTGCTTCCGGCAGCTTTGCCACTTCTTTTGCATACTTCCGTAATACCGGAGTCCGGACGCCAATGATGTTATCGATCGGAATATCAGGAATCAGTTTGGCATGAAATCTACGATAGTTTTCATCCTTTAATGCAAATAAACCATCTGTAATTGTTTTTTCACTCATATCTCAATGCCTCCAGTCATGTTCCCTGTTTCTTTTATACACGATTTCACCGATGATGTCTATATCCAAACAGCCAATCGATCACATGTATGTGTTATGCCCCTGTTCCAAAACGTGCTCCCTTCCATCCTTTCTCCCCTAATATAGTTCATATACTTTCTTTTTGAAAATAAACAATACAGCGACAAACGTTTCGCTTGCAACAAAACGGATCTGCAGAAATGTATCCTGACCACTTGCATCCCTGCTGATCATAACCTGTCGAAATACAATGGCAATGAGAGAAGTAACGACTGTTGCAGGAACCGATTTCCAGATCATACCAACGATGAACGGCCATATGGATAATACCATGCATCCAATCACAGCAGTTATTAGCAAACATATCTGCAAAGTCATTCGCATTGATGTCCCAATGATCCTGAAACCATTTCACCGCTTCCCATTTATATTTTTCCCCCTGCCATCTTTCATCAAAAATCTTCTTATATTCCACAAGCGCATTTTGCAATTTCTCCAGAAAAAGACTTTTTTTGCAGAAAATAAATAAAATTTCAAATTAAAGAGCTTGCAATAGTTTTTATTCAGAAGTTTTCCTTTTTAAAGTTGGTGCCAATAAAACACTTTGTAGTTCAAAATTTGGCGTTACATCATATGAAACATCTGAAATTATCCCATTATAACTGTTGTTTTCTAAAATAGCGCTTACACTCTTCTCTTTTGAACTTCCAACGCTCTCTTTTTCAACATCCGGCTCTAAAGTAGCAACAACATCTCCATTTTCATCAAAAATTAACGTACACTTTTTTACTGGAGGATTCAAGGTTTGCATTGTCGTTTGAAATTCAGAACTGGAATAATCAGCCAGCATAGCATACACTTTATTTTTTAATGCACTATCTGTATTCATTCTATGAAATACATCTCCAGGAATAAAACACTCAAATCTACTATTTGAAACTCCTACATTTATCCCAAATTTATTATAAATTTCTTTTACTATATTATTAACTTCCGTTGTTCCTAATTGATCACTAAACTTAGCATTCTCTTTAACTTGTTTTTCTGTACCATTAACATAATTCATAGATACATTGGATAATGCCAATAAAGTTTCTCCTATCACAATACTCATAATTCACCTCCATTTTTGTATTATCTCTCTTTATCCTTCTAAAATAAAATTCACAATATCATCAACTTTTTTGAATTGATATTTATTTATAACATCAGATGAGATTTCTTTATGATATTGATTACTAACCTCATCCAATAAATATACCAAGTACATCCTCCTGAAAGACATTTTCCTTAAATTCAAGCCATTCTATATCGTATGAGCATAACTCTTTTATGATTCTTACTGATCTATCCATTTTTCATCAACCTTTCAGATTTATTGCCCACCCATATTATAACACAGGTGGGTAATAAATTTATCTTTATTTTGCACTAATTCCACTGTCCGCATCCTTTCATTGATTATTTGGGTTAAATGTACTGTTTTTGATCAATTTATTTACTAATTCATTCCCTAAAACTGGTCAGATGACCACTTTCTAGGAACAAAAAATGGACGAAGCAAACTTTTTTACATTTACCTCGTCCGTTAATGGGTTACAATATTAACTTTTCTTACCTTAGCCCTTTACCAGCACATTATTTCCATCCTGCATATTATCTGATGCATAATGTACTTTGTTCTCCGTAATCAATTCTTCGATGCACTTTCTAAAAGTCTTTGAAGCATTACCTGAATATCCCAGTCTTTTATATAACTCATTTGCAGAAATGCTTTCTTGTTCCAGTTCATTTAATATAAGAGTTTTTATCTGGTCTTTCGTTCTTCGCTTTGGAACAGCAACAATATCTTTCGGTTCGGTTTTGCTACTGACAGCTTCCTTTTTCAAAAATGCCTCATGAATCGGAATAATCACTGAAAAGAAAGAACGTTCTTCATCCGTGAGAAGTAATGGCAGTGGTGATCCGTTTTCCTTTATTGATTTAATTGCTGTTGGAATACCGGTATTTCTACCTTCCACAAGATGCAGTTCCTTTAAGAAATCACCTATTCGTCTATTCCGATACCTTCTTGTTCTCATCTGATATTTACTAATATCCTCATCAGAAATCGACCTGTCTGGTCCCGGAGAACTTGTTATTTCAATTTTATCAGCCTCTATGCGTACTGTGACAGGCTCATGTATCTGGTACGATTTGTGATAAATTGCATTAGAAAGAAACTCTTCGATTGCTTCATAGCTATAATTTTTTACTCTTACAGCCTCTGCTTGTCCGCTAATCTTAAATACCTTTTCAGCAATCACATTGTTTTTTATATAATTCAGAGCGTTTCGTAACTGATCGTCTATCGGTCCTGTAAAGATACGTTCCTCCATTCCTTGCCCTGTTGGATCCGGAATATTAACCACCTCTATCTGACTATACGGGAAAAACGACTCTGGATGATCATTGAAAAATAAAATTCCCACATTCAGCGGCTTGTAATACTCCGACGGTCCGTCTGCTATCCTTAAATTTCTTGCCAACTGCTCTGTATCCATAGTGTCAATATCATTCAACAAGCTACTATCCACATTTTGCAGATAATTCTTTATAATTGGATATTTTAAGTCCTTCATCTCTGCTTTAGGATTTATCCTATCATCAAACGGAATATTGTGAGATAGTGACATTAACTCTTTTACATCTGTATCAGTCGCCTCTATTGTACTGGATAACTTCCGGATATAGTATATCTTTTCGCTGTTCTTTGTATCTGGTGCCTTAGGACATGCGTACGGTCTTTCGTATCCACCAGGACACCATACCAAAAGAAGTAATTTCCCATCAAAATAAACAGGCTCACTCTGAGGAATGTACACAGGTTTAAGATATTTACAGTATCTAAGCAGATCTTTTTGAATCCTATCTACTGCATCTGGAGCAATACCTGTTACTGGACGAACAAGTTTTCCATCCTTTTCTTTCGCTCCTATAACAATGTATCCACCGCCCCAGTTATCAATATCATTAGCAAATGCACTGATTGTCTTTAAAGTAGTATCTGGGTTCCAGCCTTCCTTAAACTCTATTCTCGCCCATTCCACGACATTTTCCGTTAAAAGTTTTTCAATAGTAATTGGAATTGCCATATTTTTTCTCCAATGCTTCTTACGATTTGCTTACGACTAAGCTTACGACTTAATTATAAAGTCGTAAGCAAGTCGCGTCAATTATATTGTTCCACTTTTTTAGAAAACATCATCCTCACTCGCAAAATTGTTTATCTTGCTTCTGTTTTCTGTCTTTCAATAACCTTCTTAACAAACCATTGTACCGCAATCCTGGCTGCGTCCGCTCCATCCCTGATACCAACACTTGCTCTCGCATACCCTAAGATTTCTCCTGACCTGCTATAGCCGCGTCCTCTAAGCTTAGCTTCGTGCCAGATCTGTCTTATTCCGTTTTCGTCAAGTGCTTTTAAATCTGCCGGAAATGGTGCAGATTTCAACAATTCCAAACTGAATGCACCATCTACCTTACCAAGCGCATCCTTATATTCTGGGAAATAAATCTTCATTTCCCTGTGCATACGGTTAATTGCCCGGATTCTGTCCTCATTCAGCTGATCTCTGAACATAGATAACCTGCAAAGCTCCGCATAAAGCTTCTCCGGAAGGTACGGCATCATGGATAATCTTCTCCATCTGTGTTGCTAACGTGACAGGAAGATCATCCGTTTCTGCCCACCCTAATGATGTTGTTAAATCCCCCTGTGGATCAGCGTCCACCAGAAGAACCCTTTTCCCTTGATTTGCAAGTCCTATCCCTAAATTGACCGTAGTGGTAGTCTTGCCTGTTCCTCCTTTCTGATTGGCAATAGCAATCACTTTACATTTTGACATCTCGGTCTACCTCCTCTCTTGAAAAATTTATAGCCACTCCTTTGTGTGGAATGGCTATGTACTAAAAATGGGCATGAAAAAAGCCGAATGATTCTCTTCTTTTTCTCAAACTCGTATGTTTCTTTTTAATTCACTTATATCCCCGTAATTATCAATAATTACCAGTCCATTTCTTTAGCTATTCTAGTTCTCTCATCTTCCACCATTGGAACTAATTCTTCCAATGCATCATGTAATTCCCTGTGATTATCTTTCGAATCATATGTGATTATTTCTAAATTTCGATTTTCCTTTACTATTCTTTTATACTCAGTATTAATTCCATCTTTAGAAGTAATAAAATAATGGCAGGGACTACCCGGAAATACAAATGAATAATTTTCTAAGACTAATTGTATATCCGGATCAGAAAAACCGCAACCTATAAATATAAACGTATGCGTAAGAGAAAGAGCCTCCAACAGTCTATAAAAAGCTGCATTTTGATATCTAGCATTTGTATACTGACTTCTCGTAAAAATCATTTTTGAACTTTCATCAAGAGTTCCATGAATTTTTAAAATAATCCGTTCTTCTGATTTTATCTTATTAACCAAATCTGAATCATAATATTTCTTCACTAAAATTGTTCCTGCTGTTTCTGCCTGCGCATATACTTCATATATTTTATCTACATTCGGTGTAATCACAATTTTTGAATCTAATTTCAGAATATTTTCATGTATTCTATGACTTTTGTATTTAGGTGTCAGAAATTCTTCTCTTGCAATGCGTTCGAACCTTTCATTTCCTATTTGATTTACTAGTACTTCACATGCTGTTAAATAATCTTTTTCATTTAACAACTTTCTTACATATTCAACGATATTTTCATCTGTGACTTCACTTATGCCCTTATTCAAAAACTGTTCCCACGTAGGAGGGCGTTTATCGCCTTTTTCGCTTATAGCATTTGCTGATACCCCCGCACCTAAAAATAAAACTACTTTCCGCTTCGCAATCTTCTCTATAATATCTACTGGCCATTTCATTACATTTTCTCCAAATTAATCATCATCTGATTTGTAATCTTATCCATTACTACTTTAAAATCTTTCACTTTTGCAAAATGAGCACCTACAATACCATCTGTACTAGTTAATTCGAACGCTGGTCTATGCGCTGACTGAGACAGTGGGATAATACTATTAAAATTCGGTATAGTTCCTAATTCATAATTGATCTCATTACCTTTATTTTTTTCATTAACTATATCTATAAGTTCTCTTTTTATGGTCATAGGAACTTCTGATAAAATTCTTTCATAAGCCTGTACAGGTCTTCTAATTCCGTCCACTGTTTTACTGGTATATTGCTGTGTAACATAACCCAAAAATTGTATATATGAAATTGGTTCAAAAATATTTTTTAGTTCTGTATCAGTACACCTATTAAATCCTTCTTTAAACGTATCTCTCCAATTTTTTATTGTTTTTCCTATATTTTCAATAGCCAAAATACTAAAAATATCAGAAGACATAGGGGTCACAAAATAATCACACGATAATAAGATAGATCTATTTATTGCCCCTAATGATGGTCCCATATCAAAAAACACATAATCATAGTCATCAAATTGTTTTATTAAATTATTAAATGTCAATGTTGTTCTAATTCCACGTTCTCCCCCTGATAACGCTGCGCTCCAATCAGATGCCAAAGTATCTTCAAAAAGTGCAAGTTTCGGATCTCCTGCCAAAAAATCAAAACCGAACTTCTCTAAATTATATACTTCAACGTTTTTAACATACCCTATTCCTTGATTTACCGGTTTTATCACGTCATAAATTGTAAATCCCTTTTTGTCATAATACACTTTTGAGAACAAATCATCCGTAAAACAATAAATAGTAGAATTGCATTGTGGATCAGCATCAATTAACATCACTTTTTTTCCTGTTCTAGCAATATATGCACTCAAATTACAAGTTAACGTGGTTTTCCCTACTCCTCCTTTATTATTAAACATTGCTATCGCTTTCATTTTTTCTCCTTTCATTAACCATTCATTTTTAATCTTTATTAGTCTATATTTCATATCTTCTCTATAGAATCTATTAAACTGCTCATTTTTTCTTCACCTCACCCTATTGCTAATTCTTATCGTTCAAAAAACAAATCTCTTACTGCCCACCTTGTATTGGCTAATCATATTCTCTTATTTTGTCCGTAACACTCTCCATTTTGCTTTCTTACTATTTTATCACATTTCATCCGCATAACACAACTGGTCCTATGTCAAGATTTAGTACACCTAAAATGAAATTTTAAATTCCACTGCCCTACAGGGCGGTAGAATTTAGTCCTGCACAGTAGATATTTACTCTTTCATACATCAGTGTTATTGTAAAAATTCCTTCTGACAGCAGTAGAAGGAAAATTATCATGAGTAAATATATCCCTGGAAACCAGAAACATCTAACACTTAATGACCGTATCTACATCGAAAACGAATTATCCAAAGGTGCGACTTTTAAAGACATTGCGGCATTCCTTTGTAAAGATCCTACAACCATCTCAAAAGAGGTTAAATCACGACGCCTTTCTGACTGGTACCACAAAGGAACTTTCTACAATGCCAAAAACTTTTGTGTACACCGCTATCACTGTAAAAAAACAAATGCCTGTGGAAAAATCATGCTCTGCGGTATTAAATGTACATCCTGTCCAACCTGCAACCAAACCTGTAAGGATTTCGAAAAGGAACTGTGCTGCAGACTTGATAAGGCGCCTTATGTATGTAATGGCTGTCCAATGAAAATCAATCATTGTACCATTGCCCATAAATACCGCTATGATGCCCGTTTTGCCGACCGTAAGTACCGCGAATTATTAAGTAGTTCCCGTGCCGGGATAAATATGGCCCGGCATCAGCTGCACCAAAAAGACCAGATTGTTACTCCGTTGATCGCACAGGGACAGTCACCCTATCAGATCCTGATCAATCATCCGGAACTGGATATGTCTGTCCGCTCCATGTACACATACATCGATAAGGGACTGTTCACAGCCAGAAATGTGGATCTGAAAAGGCAGGCAAAATTCAAACCAAGAAAGTGCCACAAAACACAGATCAAAGACCGCGAAGTATTTACCAACAGAACCTATGCAGACTTCTGTTCTTTGGAATTAAATTCTTATGTACAAATGGACACAGTAAAGTCATCAAGGGACTCCCAGAAAACGCTGTTAACCATGATCTTTACAGAGGAAAAACTGTTTCTTGCATTTCTTATTAACCGGTGCACAAAAGGTACCGTCCGTGCTGTATTTGACCGTTTGGAAAAACGTATGGGAACGTATGAATTTACATCTGTTTTTGAAAATATCTTAACCGACCGTGGCTTTGAATTTGGGAACCCAGAAGAATTAGAAACTGGAATTACCGGCATACAAAGAAGCAGCATTTATTACTGTGATCCAATGCGTAGCGGACAAAAAGGAACCATCGAACAGGCGCATACCATGCTCCGCATGATATTGCCTAAAGGAACATCCTTTGAATTTCTAACCCAATGGGATGTCAATCTTATTGTGAATCACATAAACTCTACTCCAAGAGAAAGCCTTGACGGCAAAACGCCGTATGATGCTGCCCTGGAAACACTTGGAGAAGATGTTCTTAAAGCCTTTCAGCTCAAGCCGGTTTCACCAGGTGAAGTCAATTTAACGCCTAAGCTGATACGCTTTAAGAAGTAACTAATTAACTGATCGAAATCTGCTGTCAGACTGGAAGTAAACATTTCACATTTTTTAAATGTGGCTGGTGGAATTTAGTCTGACACACCGAATTCCAGTAGCCTGTTTTTCATGCCATAAAAACAACAAAATTTCGATAAGTTGGCTTAATTATAACAGAAAACAGGAGATTTTGTTAAAAAACCTCCTGCAAAATCAACAAAATTTAAAAGCAGATGGAATTTACTCTTGCACTGGAATTTACTTTTTCAAGTCAGCCAAATTACAACATAAAAAGCAGATACATAACTTCCACCACATATCTGCTTTACTAAAGTTCCAATTCTGCCTCAAGTTGGGGCAGAATTGCAATCGACTTCTAACACCGATACCGTATCCACACCGCATCACTGTCAAATTTTTTCACATCAATTAATTTTAAAATCACATATCTTATGTAAACGCTCCATAGTGGGTACATCCACACAAGCAGCCGCTCCTTATAGAGCGGC
>OMFN01000040.1_pt1 | contig 103629 bp, 96 predicted proteins | sample 1645641 | NCBI WGS metagenome assembly OMFN01 (sample SAMEA103958126, study PRJEB25191) | human gut metagenome
CGATTGCCCCTCTCAGTCGGCTGCGCCGACAGCTCCCCCAAAGGGGGAGCCAAGGGGCGGGGGCTGCAATCCTCCGCCCACCGGCGTACCGGTCTGTTCGGCAATGTGGGCCCCTGTGGGCGCTCTGTCGGTGATAATACCACCGTCAGGTTACTGCTCGTCGTACCCTCTGGCACGGATGAAGTTCACATTATCGCGCCAGTTTTCCTTGACCTTTACCCAGGTTTCCATGTACACCTTGGCGCCCATGAACTTCTCGATGTCCCGGCGGGCCAGGGAGCTGATGCGCTTGAGCATAGCGCCGTGCTTGCCGATGATGATGCCCTTGTGGCTGGCCTTTTCGCAGTAGATGGTCACGTCCAGGTCGACGATGCCGGTGTCCTCCCGCTCGGTGAAGCGGGTGATCTCCACGGCGGTGCCGTGGGGGATCTCCTTTTCCAGGCACAGCAGCATTTTCTCCCGGACGATCTCGGCGCACACCTGGGCGTCGGGCTGGTCGGTGGTCATGCCGTCGGGGAACAGCTGGGGGCCTGCCGTGGCGTAGATCTGCAGCTGGGCCATCAGGTCGTCCAAACCGTCGCCGGTGCGGGCGGAGATGGGGATAATGGCGTCAAACCCGGGATACACGGCACTGTAGGCGGCAATAACCTCCAGCAGGTCGTCCTTTTTCTCCACGGTGTCGATCTTGTTGATGCACAGCACACAGGGCAGGCCCTCCTCGGTGATGCGCTGGAGCAGGATCTTCTCCGGCTCCCCCACATGGGCGATGGGCTCCACCAGCAGCAGCGCGGCCTCCACCTGCTGCAGGCTCTCCCGCACCACCTTGACCATGTAGTCCCCCAGCCGGGACCGGGGCTTGTGCAGGCCCGGGGTGTCCAGCAGCACAAACTGGGTATCCTCCCGGTTCACCACGCCGTAGATCCGGTTGCGGGTGGTCTGGGGCTTGTCGGAAACGATGGCGATCTTCTCCCCCACCAGGGCGTTGGTGAGGCTGGACTTGCCCACATTGGGCCGCCCGCAGATGGTGATCATAGCGGTTTTTGTGATGTTGTTCATAGGTGATCCTCAACTTTCTTTTGAGCAATTTTATTGTGTCAGGGTAAACTGATAAGTGACAGAGTTCTGCCACCGTTCCTCGTTTGCCAGGTCCTGCCCGATCACCTTGCCGCCCATGCGCTCATAGAAGCTGCGGGCGTTAAGATTCTCCGGGACACAGTGGCAGACAAAGGAGGCGGCCTGGTGCGCTCTGCAATACGCTTTCACGAAATCGAACGCTTGCCGGCCGATCCCCTGTCTTTGGTATTCGGCGGAAATATACAGGGATTGCAGGGTGATTACATCGGCTTCGTTTATCGTCAGGTAGCCGATGTCCTGCCGGTCCTTTCGGACCAAGTACACAGAATACGCCGGATGATGGACCCTCAGCAGCTCCATTTCCCTGTGCCAGTCCCAGTCAAAGTTATCTATCATGCTGTCGGGGTAGATGCCTCGGTATGTGGTACCCCAGATTCTTTGCCGCAGAGCGATAATGGACGGCACATCCTCTTCGGATGCCTCAATAAACAGCTTTTCCTCGGCCATGCTATCACATCTCCTTCCGGGATTTTTGCTCAATTTCCACACTCCGGGGCCGGCACGCTCTCCGCTGCCCGATTGCGGACAGCAAACAGGAACACCGGGCGGAGCAGGCCCAGGGATAAAACGGTGAACACGGTCAGGACGTCCCCATATTTACCGGCGCGGCTTTTATAGATCCGGTGGGCGATCAGGGTGTCCAGGATAAAGACCGCCAACAGGGCCATCAGCAGGAGGATGAACCAAAGGGTATTCAGCTCCCGGCAGACGTAGAAATAGACGCAAAGGCAGACGGACAGAAGCGTCAGAAGGGCCGACACGGCGCCCATGACCCGCCGGTCTGCCAGCTTTCCCAGCAGATACTTGCTGTAAAAGGGAATCCAGGCAGGGAATGTATGTGCGTCGCCCGCTTTTATGCGCATGCAGGCGATGGAAAAGCCCTCCAGCACATAGCTGGCCATGATATACGCCGCCGCGGCGGCAAACACGGCGATGAAGAACAGGAAAATCGCCGATAATATGCCCGAAACAATCAGAACGCCGAATCCGGCCATATGCGATACCTCCTATTTTACCCCAGCCGGTCGCCGTTTTCCACAGGCTTGTCCGGGGTAATGAGCACCACGCCGCCCTGGGAGTAGGTGCCCAGCACCAGCACCTGGGAGAAGAAGTCGGCGATCTGACGGGGCGGGAAATTCACCACCGCCAGCACCTGCTTGCCCACCAGGTCCTCCGGGGCATACTGCTGGGTGATCTGCGCGCTGGAGCGCTTCTGCCCCAGCTCCGGGCCCAGGTCCACCAGCAGCTGATAGGCGGGCCTGCGGGCCTTTTCAAAGGGCCGGGCCTCCACAATGGTGCCTACCCGGATATCCAGCTTCATGAAATCGTCAAACGTGGCCTGTTCCATATGAACGCCTCCTGTTATCAATCGCTGTCCAGCTTCAGGACGGCCATGAAGGCCTCGGTGGGTACCTGCACCGTGCCCAGGTTCCGCATCTTCTTCTTGCCTTCCTTCTGCTTTTCCAGCAGCTTCTTCTTGCGGGTAATGTCGCCGCCGTAACACTTGGCCAGCACGTCCTTGCGCATGGCCTTCACTGTCTCCCGGGCGATGATCCGTCCGCCGATAGCCGCCTGGATGGGCACCTCAAACAGCTGGCGGGGAATGTTGTCCTTGAGCTTTTCACACAGGCGGCGGGCCCGGGGATAGGCCTTGTCCTTGTGGGCGATGAAGCTCAGGGCGTCCACGCCGTCGCCGTTGAGCAGCAGATCCACCTTCACCAGCTCACTGGGACGGTAGCCGGAGAGCTCATAGTCCAGGGAGGCATAGCCCTTGGTGTTGGCCTTCAGCGTGTCGAAAAAGTCATAGATGATCTCGTTGAGGGGCATCTGATAGTGAAGCTCTACCAGATGGGTGTCCAGATACTGCATATCCTTGAACTCGCCCCGGCGGTCCTGGCACATGGGCATGATGTTGCCCACATACTCGTTGGGGCTGATAATGGACACCTTCACATACGGCTCCTCCGCGTGCTCGATAACCGTGGGGTCCGGATAGTTGTGGGGGTTGTCCACTTTCACCATGGTGCCGTCGGATTTGTATACATGATAGATGACGCTGGGCAGGGTGGTCACCAGGTCCAGGTTGAACTCCCGCTCCAGCCGCTCCTGGATGATCTCCATGTGGAGCATGCCCAAAAAGCCGCACCGGAAGCCGAAGCCCAGGGCCACGGAGCTCTCCGGCTCAAAGGTCAGGGAGGCGTCATTGAGCTGGAGCTTTTCCAGGGCGTCCCGCAGGTCGGGATATTTGCTGCCGTCCTCGGTGTAAATGCCGCAGTAGACCATGGACTGGGCGGGCCGGTAGCCGGGCAGAGGCTGGGCGGCGGGGTTCTCCGCGTCGGTGATGGTGTCGCCCACCTGGGTGTCCTTCACGTTCTTGATGGAGGCGGTGAAATAGCCCACCTCGCCGGCCTGGAGGGCGTCCGTGGGCTCGTTGCCCAGGGGCTTCAGGTAGCCGCACTCCAGAATGGTATACTGGGCTCCGGTGGCCATCATGCGCACCGTCTGGCCCCGGCGGATGGTGCCCTGCTTGATGCGGAACAGCACCACCACGCCTACATAGGGGTCGTACTGGCTGTCGAAGATCAGCGCCTGAAGGGGGGCGTTGGGGTCGCCGTCGGGGGCGGGCACGTTGCGGACCACGTCCTCCAGCACCGCCTCCACGTTAAGTCCCAGCTTGGCGGAGATCTCCGGCGCGTCCATGGCGGGCAGGCCGATGATGTCCTCCACCTCCTGCTTGGCCTTCATGGGATCGGCGGCAGGCAGATCGATCTTGTTGAATACGGGCAGGATCTCCAGCTCGTGCTCCATGGCCAGATAGGTGTTAGCCAGGGTCTGGGCCTCCACCCCCTGAGTGGCGTCCACCACCAGCACAGCGCCCTCGCAGGCGGCCAGGGACCGGGAGACCTCATAGTTGAAGTCCACATGGCCCGGGGTATCGATCAGGTTCAGAGCATAAATTTCGCCGTCCTGAGCCTTGTAAAAAAGATGGACGGCACGGGACTTGATGGTGATGCCCCGCTCCCGTTCCAGGTCCATATTGTCCAGGATCTGGTTTTCCATCTCCCGCTGAGGCACGGCGTCGCACAGCTCCAGCAGCCGGTCCGCCAGCGTGGACTTGCCGTGGTCAATATGGGCAATGATGGAAAAGTTGCGGATATGGGATTGTTCAAACATTTGCGTTCCTCCTGTAGGTAAGTCCACGCTGACGCGCCAAGTGGCGCGTAACAAGCGTTTTGCGCAGCAAAACCTTGCCGCAGGCGGAATTCATTTCCGCCGAAGGACATTAAATGTGAAAAGGGCTCCCGGTTTGCCGTCAGGCAAACTGGGAATGGGACTTGCCGTGGTCGATGTGGGCGATAATGGAAAAGTTGCGGATATGGGATTGTTCAAACATGTATGGTTTCCTCCTTGGGGAGATGTATCGGATGATCTTTGCTTATTATACCGGATATCCCGGCAAAATGCAATTCCTGTTGCCGCCGCCGGGAAAAAGTGTTACAATAAGGTCACCAACTTTTTGAGAGGAAAGGACGAATGCCATGAAGCTGAGTTTTTTCGGCGCTGACCAGTGTGTCACCGGCAGCTGCCATTGTCTGGAGGTAGGCGGCAAGCGCATCCTCATCGACTGCGGATTGCAGCAGGGCCGGGACGAGGTGGACAACCGCTCCCTGCCCTTTGCCCCGGGCAGCATTGACTATGCGCTTATCACCCACGCCCACATCGACCACTCCGGCCGGGTGCCCATGCTCATCAAAAACGGCTTTCAGGGCCGTATTCTCACCACCCGGCTCACCGCCCAGCTCATGAGCATCATGCTCCAGGACTCCGCCCACATTCAGGAGAGCGATGCCGAGTATAAAAACCGCAAGAACCGCCGGGCCGGCCGGCCCGAGGAGGAGCCGCTGTATACCGTGGCCGACGCCCAGCGGGTGCCGGAATTCATCGACACCTGCGAGTATGGCCAGCCCGTTCACCTGTGCGATGGGGTGGACGCGGTGTTTATCGACGCAGGCCATCTGCTGGGCTCCGCCTCCATCCGCCTGACCCTCACCGAGGGAGGCCAGACGAAAACCATCGTGTTCTCCGGCGATATCGGCAACGTGGACCAGCCCATCATCCGGGATCCCCAGTTTTTCACCGGGGCGGACTATGTGGTCATGGAGAGCACCTACGGTGACCGCAACCACACAGAGGTGTGGAGCTATACCGGCCAGCTGGCCCAGATCATCGACGAGACTCTGGGCAAGGGCGGCAACGTGGTGATTCCCTCCTTTGCCGTGGGCCGCACCCAGGAGCTGCTGTATTTCATCCGGGAGATCAAGGATCAGGGCCTGGTGACCTCCGTGCCGAATTTCCCCGTGTATGTGGACAGTCCCCTGGCCAAGAGCGCCACCACCATTTTCTGCGGCGATCTGCGGGGCTATCTGGACGAGGACGCTCTGGAGCTGGTGAAGGACGGCACCCATATGTTCAATTTCCCGGGTCTGCATCTGACGGAGACCGTGGACGAGTCCAAATCTCTGAACGAGGACCATACCCCCAAGGTCATCATCTCCGCCTCCGGCATGTGCGACGCGGGCCGCATCCGCCACCATCTGAAGTATAACCTGTGGCGGGCGGACAGCGCCGTGGTGTTCGTGGGCTTCCAGTCTCCGGGCACCCTGGGCCGCACCCTGCTGGACGGGACTCCCTCCGTGAAGCTGTTCGGCGAGGACGTGGCCGTCCGGGCCAAGGTGGTGAATTTCCAGGGCCTCAGCTCCCACGCCGACCACGACCATCTGCTGGACTGGATCAGCCATTTCAAGGAGCCCAAGCCCCAGCACGTGTTCGTGGTCCACGGCGACCGGGAGGTGGCGCCGGTGTTTGCCCAGACGGTGAGCCAGCTGGGCTTCACGGCCCACGCTCCCCAGTATACCGAGGAGTATGACCTGCTGACCTGCGCCCAGCTGGCGGCGGGCTATCTGCCCCAGCGCAAGGCCCGCACCTTCGAGGGTGCGCCCCGGACCAGCGCCGCTTATCAGAAGCTGGTGCAGCTGGGCGATTCCCTGGTGGGCCTTATCCGCCGCAGCAAGGGCCGGGACAACAAGACCCTGGCCGCCTTTGCCGAGGCGCTGCGTAAGATCCTGGACAAGTTCGAATTCTAAGCGGACGGGATGTGATATTCCATCGCTTGCAGGGGCGGGACCCGTGTGCCCCGCCCCTGTGCTTTACCGGAAAGGAGGGCGCTTATGCCCGCATTGGAGAAAAACCGCATTTACCGCGCCCATATCGACGGCTATTCCAGCGAGGGCCTGGGCATTGCCCGGATAGACGGCCAGGTGGTGTTCGTCCACGGGGCCGTCCGGGGCGAGACCTGCGACGTTCTGGTGATGAAGGTGCTGAAAAACGCCGCCTTCGGCAAGATCGCCGCCCTGGTGGAGCCGTCTCCCGCCCGGCGGCAGCCGGACTGTCCGTATTATGGCCGCTGCGGCGGCTGCGATTTCCGGCATATGTCCTATGAGGAGGAGCTGTGGGCCAAGCGTGCCCGGGTCCAGGACGCCCTGACCCGCATCGGCGGCGCGGAGGTGACGGTGGAGGAAATCCTGGGTGCGGAGCAGCCCCTGCACTACCGCAACAAGAGCATCTATCCCATCTCCCCGGCGGGGGAGGTGGGGTTCTACCGGGCCCGCAGCCACCAGGTGGTGAACGTGGAGCACTGTCTCATCCAAAAGCCGGAGGCCGATGCCCTGGCTCAGGCGGTGCGGGACTATATCGCCCGGTTTCAGGTGGAGCCGTATAACGAGGCCACTGGCCGGGGCCTGCTGCGGCACCTGTACGTCCGCACCAGCTGCCGGGGGGAGTCCCTGGCGTGCCTGCTGATCAACGGCTCCCGCCTGCCCCATGAGCAGGAGGTGGTGGATATGCTCCGGGCCGCCGCGCCCGGAGTCTGCGGCGTGGTGCTGGGGGAGAATACCCGCCGGGGCAACGCTATTTTAGGGGATCGGTACCGGACCCTCTGGGGCCGGGACTATCTGACGGATACCCTCTGCGGACTGGAGCTGCGGCTGTCGGTGCCGTCGTTTTACCAGGTGAACCACGACCAGGCCCAGCGTCTGTACGAAAAGGCCCTGGAGTACGCCGGACTCACCGGCCGGGAGCTGGCGGTGGACCTGTACTGCGGTGCGGGTACCATCACCCAGGTGCTGGCCCGCCGGGCCCGGCACGTCATCGGCGGCGAGATCGTGCCGGAGGCTATCCGGGACGCGGAGGACAGCGCCCGCCGCAACGGCGTGGAGAACGTGGAGTTCCTGTGCGGCGATGCCTCCCGGCTGGCGGCGGAGCTGCGGCAGCGGGGCCTGCGGCCCGACGTGATCTGCGTGGACCCGCCCCGGAAGGGCCTGGCGCCCGATGTGGTAGAGGCTGCCGCCTCTATGACACCCGGCCGCATTGTGTATGTATCCTGCGACCCGGCTACTCTGGCCCGGGATGTGGCCCGCTTTGCCCCCTTGGGCTATCGCCCCGTCCGCGCCTGCGCCGTGGATCTTTTCCCTGGCACGGCCCATGTGGAGACGGTATGCTTATTGTCCAAACTCCAAAGCAAGGAACATATCGAGATTGAAGTGAAGATGGACGAGTTAGATTTGACCGCTGCGGAGAAAAAGGCAACCTATGAGGAAATCCGAGAATACGTTTTCGAGCATACCGGACTGAAAGTCAGCCACCTCTATATCGCACAGGTGAAGCAGAAATACGGCATCATTGAGCGTGAGAACTACAATAAGCCAAAATCTGAAAACGCCAAGCAGCCACAATGCCCGCCGGAGAAGGAAAAGGCAATTACGGAGGCACTGCGTCACTTTGGAATGATTTGAGGCGGATGTCTTAATCATTAAAGGAACGGTGAGGGTATGAAGTACAAAATTGCAATCTGCGATGACTCCGGTGCGGACAGGCAGTTTGTTTTGAATATGGTGCGCGCCTGGGCTTCGTCCGCCGGTCACACGGTGCATATCGACGATTTTCCCTCCGCCGAGAGCTTCCTGTTCCGCTACGCAGAAGAAAGCGACTACGACATTCTTCTGCTGGATATCGAAATGGGCGCGATGGACGGCGTCACGATGGCAAAAGAGCTTCGCAAGAGCAACGACACGGTGCAGATCATTTTCATCACCGGCTATTCCGATTATATTTCAGAGGGCTACGAGGTGGCGGCGCTCCACTATCTGATGAAGCCCGTGAAGGAAGAAAAGCTCCGGTCGGTGCTGGACCGCGCCGTGGAAAAGATAACAAAAAACGAACGGGTTTTGCATTTCGAGTCCGGCGGAGAAATGGTGCGTGTGCCGATTTATCAGATTCGATATGCAGACGTGCTCGGCAACTATGTGACCGTTCACGCGCGAACGGATGTGACGGTGAAAATGACATTGGGCGAGCTTGAAAAGCAGCTCGACGAGTGCTTCTACCGCGTGGGGCGCTCTGCGCTCGTGAATCTGACGCAGATCAGCCGCGTCACCAAGACGGAGATCCGGCTCAGTGACGGAACCGCCATCCCGCTGCCGCGGGGCGCGTATGAGGGCGTCAACCGTGCCATTATCAACATGAGGTAAGGCGTATGGAATTGTTTGCAAAGAAAATCGAAAAGCAGCTCGCCTCCTATCAGCAGGAGCTGATCGAAACGCATTATCGCGAAGTAGACAATATGTACCGCCAGATCCGCGGCTGGCGGCACGACTACCGCAACCATATCCAGACCATGAAGGCTTACGCTGCCGCGGGAGATTGGGACGCCATCCAAAACTACCTCGACCTGCTGGACACCGACCTGCAAACCGTGGACACGGTCATCAAGACCGGCAATCCCATGACCGACGCCATCTTGAACTCCAAAATCTCCCTTGCAAAGGCAAAGGGCATCGAGGTAGCGGCGGATGCCCACATCCCCGTCAGGCTGAAGTCCTCGGAGATCGATCTCTGCTGCATCCTCGGCAATCTCTTCGACAACGCCATTGAGGCCAGCATGAAGCTGCCGGAGGATAAGCGCCTCATCCGGGTCTATATGGATATGAAAAACACCCAGCTCTACATCTCCTTCACCAATTTTACCGCCGGGAAGAAAATGCAGAAGGAGGGAGGGCTGTTCCGCAGCACCAAGGGCGAGGGGCATGGCTTTGGCCTTGTTCGCATCGACGCCATCGTGGAGCGGCTGGACGGATACATCAGCCGCAACAGCGAGGACGGTGCATTCACCACTGAAATACTGCTTCCGCAGGAGTGAGAGCTGCAATTCATCCCCCGGAAAAAGCGATTCGTCCCCGGAATCAACCGGGGACGATTTTTTTCTGCTATGCTATGCACGTGAGGTGAAACGACATGAAACACAGAGAAAAACCGAAGTACAGCGTCCGGCAAAATGTCTGCTTTATGGTGCGGACCGCTTGGGAGAAGCGCAGGAGAGTGCTGCTCCTTTGCGTTGTGGTCGCGGCCATCAAAGTGGCGTTGGATTTGGCGCAGCTCTATGTCACACCGGAAATTCTTACGAGGGTGGAGCAGGGCGTTCCCGTGGGGGAGTTGCTGACAACTATCGGATTTTTCACAGCGGCACTTCTTCTCTTACAGGGGGCTGCGGCGTATTGCGATGCCATCCGGATGCCCGGTGAGGTCGATGTTCGCTGTGCCATCATCCGCATGATCTCCCGGAAAAGCTGCGAGACCTCCTACCCAAATGTCCACGACTCCAAAATTCTGAAGCTGGAGGAGCAGGCGCAGCGGGCCACCAGCGGCAACGACGATGCGGCGGAGCATATTTGGCGAACGCTGACGGAGCTGCTGGCAAATCTCGGCGGCTTTGCCGTATATCTGCTGCTGTTCTCCCGCTTGAGCCGCTTTTTGATTCTGCTGGTGGTGCTGACCGCCGCAGCAGACTTCTTCGTTTCCCACTACATCAGTGAGTGGGAGTACCGCCACCGGGATGAACGGGAACAGTATGACAAGGAACTGCACTATTTTCTGACGCAGCCTCGGCAGATACAGCTTGCCAAGGACATCCGCGTCTTTGGTTTAGTCCCTTGGCTGCGGGAATTGCGGGAAAAATCCATGAAGGCACTCTCCGCCTTCATCGCCCGCCGGGAAAGGACTTATCTCTGGGCTAATGTGGCTGACGTGGCGCTGACGCTTCTTCGCAACGGCATCGCGTATGCGTATCTGATTCGGCAAACTCTGGTACATGGCTGGCCTGCATCGACATTTTTGCTCTACTTTACCGCCGTCAGCGGCGCTGCATCGTGGGTGACCGGCATCCTGACCCAGTGCAGCCAACTGCATAAGGAGAGCATCGACCTGTCCAAAATACAGGAATATCTGAACATTCCGGAGCCGTTTCGGTTTGAGGGCGGAGTGCAGCCGCCCGCAGCCGACGGGTATGAGCTGCGGCTGGAGAACGTGTCCTTCCACTATCCGGGCACGGAGAGGGATATCCTCAGACACATAGACCTGACCATCCATCCCGGCGAAAAGCTGGCGGTGGTGGGCTTGAACGGTGCGGGCAAGACCACCATGGTGATGCTGCTTTGCGGCTTCTACGACCCCACCGAGGGGCGCGTGCTGCTAAACGGGCAGGATATTCGTGAATTTGACCGCAGCGCGTATTACCGCCTGTTTTCCGCTGTATTTCAGGGGTTTTCCATTTTGGATACCACCATTGCGGAATGTGTTGCCCAGACCACCGAGCATATCGACAGAGTAAAAGTCGATCACTGCCTTGCACAGGCCGGCTTGACAGAGGCTATTGCCAAATTCCCCCAAGGGGTGGATACCCACTTTGGCCGGGAGGTGTATCTGGACGGCGTACAGCTCTCCGGCGGCCAGACCCAGCGGCTGATGCTGGCGAGAGCGCTTTATAAGAACGGGCCCATCCTCGTTCTGGACGAGCCTACGGCGGCGCTGGACCCCATTGCGGAAAACGATATTTACCAAAAGTACAGCGATATGACGGCGGGTAAGACCTCCGTGTTCATCTCCCACCGACTGGCGTCCACCCGCTTCTGTGACCGCATCCTCTTTATAGCAGACGGCGGCATCGCCGAGGAGGGTACCCACAAGGAGTTACTGGCAAAGGGCGGTGCTTATGCGGAGCTATTTGCCGTGCAGAGCCGCTATTATCAGGAAGGAGGTGTGCAGGATGAAGAAGAAAGCTGAGGGTATGAGCCTGCGGGAGACCTTTGCCATCCACCGCCGGGCGGCACGAGATATGCGCCGGATCGCACCGGGCTGCTTTATGCCGTTTATCCTCTGTGCTGTTGTGGAGGCAGCATCGCCCTATGCGGTCATCTGGCTCTCCGCCCGGCTTGTCGATGAACTATCCACCCTTCGCAGACCGGAGATTCTGGCCAAATGGGTCCTTTGGATCGTAGCGGTCAGTGCTGCGGCAGAGCTGCTCAAGGCCGTGCTGGAGAGGTGGAAAAATGTCCGGAGCGAACTGCTTGACAGACAGAAAGAAGTTCTGTATACCGAGAAATTTCTGCGGATGGATTATGCCGACTGTGACAGGCAGGAAACACGTGATCTGTTCTCTCAGATCCGGCAGAATGCCGACTGGTCCGGTTGGGGCTTTGCCCATCTCAAGCTGTACTATACGCAGGCAGTCCAAGGCATCACCGGCATTTTAGGGGCTGCCGCCTTGACGGTGAGCCTGTTCACCCGGCAAGTCCCGACCTCGGCGGGAAAATTGACCGCTCTCAATCACCCGCTTTTCCTTGTGGGCATCCTTCTGCTGATTGCCGCCGTTACCTGCCTTGGTCCGGCGCTGGCCGGCAGAGCCTATTCTGCCTGGAACACGCTGGCAGAGCAGGTATGCTTCGGCAATCGCGTGTTCAGCCACTTCGTTTTCATGCAGCCGGGGGACAAGGAAAAAGACATGGATCGCAGAATGTACCGCCAGAGCGAACTGGCGGAGTATTATGTCCGCACAGTGAATATCTTCGGCGTTGGCTCTCCCGTGGCAAAGGCGTCCCAAACCACTGTGGGACTGAGCAAGGCGCTGGCCGCCTCTCTATCCGCTGTTCTCTCCGGCGTTGTGTATGTGTTCGTATGCTTGAAGGCGCTGGGCGGTGCCTTCGGCATCGGCAGCGTGACCCAGTATGTCAGCGCCGTGACCACATTTTCCGGCAACGCCGCCCTGCTACTGAGCACCGTCAGTCATATGCGGGCCAATGCTGAGTTCCTCAAGGCCATCTATACGTTTCTTGACATTCCAAATTCCATGTATCAGGGGAGTCTCACCACCGAAAAGAGGTCGGATCGTCAGTATAACGTGGAGTTTCGGGACGTCTCCTTCCGTTATCCCGGCTCGGACATCTGGGCGCTGCGCCATGTGAATATGAGGTTCAAGGTCGGAAAAAGGCTTGCCATCGTGGGCGAAAACGGTAGCGGCAAGACCACCTTCATCAAGCTCCTGTGTCGCCTGTACGACCCGCAGGAGGGGCAGATTTTGCTCAACGGCATCGACATCCGCAAGTACCGCTATGATGATTACATGGGCATATTTTCCGTGGTATTTCAGGATTTCCAGCTCATCTGCCAGCCCTTGGGCAACAATGTGGCGGGCAGCATGGAATATGACCGTGACCGGGCAAAGAAGGCTCTGATCGATGCAGGCTTCGCAGACCGTCTTGCAGCGATGGAAAAGGGTCTGGACACCATGCTTTACAAAAATCTCTCCGAGGACGGTGTCGAGGTTTCCGGCGGCGAGGCGCAGAAGATCGCCATTGCCCGCGCGCTCTATAAGGACGCACCCTTCATCATCCTCGACGAGCCAACGGCGGCGCTGGACCCCATCGCCGAGGCGGAGATCTACAGTAAGTTCGATGAGATCGCAGGCAATAAGACTGCCATCTATATCTCCCACCGCCTGTCCTCCTGCAAATTCTGTGACGAGATCGCCGTGTTCCACGAGGGCGCGGTCATCCAGCAGGGCAGTCACGCCGAATTGCTCGCCGATCGGGGCGGCAAATACTACGCGCTCTGGAACGCACAGGCGCAGTATTATACGGAGTGAAGCTGCTCTGTGCGTCAGAAAGAAACCGCTGTAATCCCCATCCCGCGCAGGATGGAGATTACAGCGGTTTTGTGTTTTCAGAGCAGGCATGACAAGCTGCCTTTTGCAGTTTGTATATGCGCCTGCGAAGAAAATGAGGGATTTCAAAGGGAGGTCTCGCCTGTCGGCTCGGTCAGCGCTTCAAAGCGTTTCACGCTTTGAGGTCTCCGCCGGAGACCCGCGCCCCGTTGCCGCGGGGTTTCCAATAGGGGCGCGCAGCATCCCTGTTGGCACACGATTTTGCTTCGCAAAGTCTAGTGTGTTATACCTTTGCTTCCGGCTGACGCGGGAAAGGGGTTGGCGGCGTACTCTGCGGTGCGGCAGAGTGTGGCAACAAACGCTTTTTCGCGGCAGTAGGACAGGCGGGTTTTGTGACGGGGGGTTACGGCACAAACGCAGGATTTTTGAGAAGCAAAATCCGACTGGCCGGAAAAGGAGGCAGAGGTATATAAAGCCCCCGTCCCGCCGCAGCGCCGCCTTTGTTTCAGTGTTTCTTCCGCTTCCCTTTGCCATGGGTCATGGCCGTTTTCCCGCGCTGGCTGATGGGGCTTTTCAGGTGTTTGGACAGCTTCAGCACCTCAATCAAGTTGACAAACTGTTCCATTGTGATGGCATCGTAATCGATCCCTAATGTGGCAAGCAATGCTTTTGCTTTCTTTTCTTCCGAGCTTCCCTCAAAGTTCATTGCCTCCCGTAACTGGTTCTGCATATTTTCTGCAAAGGAGACTTCATCCGCCGTCATGGTATCGGGGCGGTGTTCACTCCGAATATCACGAAGAATGCCTTTCAGGTCATCTGCAATCAGGTTCCCAAAATATTCATCTTCCCGAATCTGCGCCACTTCTAATGTCCACAGATGCAGGTCATTTTCCTCACCGCCGTTTTTCATCAGTGCCGTCTGCCGGACGGCTTCCAGCACGGCGTTCATATCGTTGACGCGCATATCTGCGATCCGGTCAACGTAAATCTCAGCATCCAGCATAAAGCGCTGGAAATCCTTGTGGCAGATCAGTTCCGACAGCAGCCGGTGGTTGAACTTGCCTGTTCTTAATACATCAATCGAAGCATCACCCAAATGCAGCTCATGCAGAGCTGTGTTTGGGTGATTTTTTGTTTCCGTCCGTCCCATCAGATAGTCGCAGGAAACACCGTAATAGTCCGCCAGCAACAAAATGCTGTACGGGCTGATGTCCTTGCCATTATCCGATTCATATTTGCCAAGTGCGGATTTCGAGATACCCACCTCGGCGGCAAGCTGCTCCAAGGTCAGCTTTCGTTCTACTCGTAAATCTTTCAACCGCTCTCCGATTGTCAGCTTGACTTGCATGCAGGAGGTTGTTGACCTATTACATGATGAATATGGCTGGTCGGATAGCGTTTCCAATTTGTCCGCAAAATTGCAGCGGGAGAGCATCCGCTATAAAGAGGTCGTCAAGCTTGCCGACGCGCTGGGTTATGACCTCGTATGGCAGAAACGGAGGGTGAACTAAATGAGTAAGCCACAGTTTGCCATCCTTCGCTTTGCCAAGTACAAAGGGCCGGAGATTTCCAATATTGAGTCGCACAATGAGCGCACAAAGGAGAATTACGCCAGCAATCCAGACATCGACAAGAGCCGCAGTCACTTGAATTTTCACCTGATTACGCCACAGCGCAAGTATCGTGCCGAGGCTGAAAAGCAGATTGTAGAAGCAGGCTGCCGCGTCCGCTCGGACAGCGTGCGTGTGGTAGAAGCCCTTGTGACCGCAACGCCGGAGTTCTTCAAGGGCAAGAAAAAAGCTGAAATCAAAGCCTATTTCAGGAGGCACTGAACTTTATCCGGGAACACCAAGACCCGAAAACCATCCTATCCGCTGTGGTGCATATGGACGAGAAAACGCCCCATATGCACCTTTCTTTTGTCCCGCTGACGGAGGACGGACGGCTCAGCGCCAAAGGGATTGTCGGCAACAAGAAAAAGCTGACATGGTGGCAGGACAGATTTTGGGAGCATATGGTCAAGAAATATCCCGATCTGGAGCGCGGCGAAAGCGCCAGCGAAACCGGACGAGACCATATCCCGCCGCGGGTATTCAAGGAAATGACTCGCCTGACCAAGCAGAAGGCCAAGCTGGAAGAATTGCTTTCAGGCGTCAATGCGTTCAATGCCAAGGGGAAAGCAGCAGAAATCGGCGCTTTTTTGGACAAGTATATCCCGGCTGTGGAGCAGATGCACACGACGCTGAAAAAGTACAATACGGCGTTTATCGCCACGACTGCCGAAAATAAAAAGCTGAAAAAGAAAACGGAGCAGTTGGAACAGTCGCTGGACAAAGCCACGCAGGGAAGTACCTTGAAAAAGCTGGCTGACGCCAAGCTGCATCGGGATTATGAGGATGCCGTCGCCGTGCTGGATCGTATTCCGAAGGAAGTGCTGGCGGCATATACACACAGAACGGAGAAAGAGAGGAAGACTGCCTATGGTAGATGAATGGAGCGGCTTCGCCGCTTTGCTGGCAAATTTGATTGAAAAGTATGCCGTGATTCTGAATCTTGACGCGCTGCCCGATCTCGTCATAGAGGAAGCCGTGTCTGAAAAAGATGATGCTGATAAGAATATTCACGAAAACGATATTGAACCCGTGAAAGCGGCATGATATAATTATCATGAAATAAGTGTCCAAACTCCCATTGCAGGAGCAAAAGCTCCTGCAATGGCAGAAAACGAGGTGAAGTGACAATGGAACGCTGGGAGAATGAGCAGAACAATTCTGAAATGATGATTTATACCACAGAGGATGGCTTGACAAAGATCGAAACGACCTTCGATGGAGATACCGTTTGGCTGTCCATTGACCAGATGGCGGAGCTGTTTCAGCGTGACAAATCTACTATTTCCAGACATATCAAGAACATTTTCACTGAGGGCGAATTGAAGCGAGAAGCAGTTGTTGCAAATTTTGCAACAACTGCCGCTGACGGTAAGACTTATCAGGTGGATTACTATAATCTTGATGTCATCATTTCTGTCGGCTACCGTGTGAAATCTCAGCGCGGCGTGCAGTTTCGTATTTGGGCAACGGGGATTTTGAAGGAGTATATGCGAAAGGGCTTTGCTCTGGATGATGAGCGCCTGAAAAATCTGGGCGGCGGCGGATACTTCAAGGAGCTGCTGGAGCGTATCCGTGATATCCGCGCTTCCGAGAAGGTGTTTTACCGTCAGGTGCTTGAAATCTACGCAACCAGTATTGACTATGACCCCAAGGCGGAAATCTCCATTCAGTTTTTCAAGAAAGTCCAAAATAAGATTCATTATGCCATTCATGGGCAAACCGCGGCGGAGGTCATTTACACACGCGCCGACGCGGAGAAAGAATTTATGGGTCTGACTACTTTTTCGGGCAGTCAGCCCACGCTGAAAGAGGCGGTAGTTGCCAAGAACTATCTGAACGAGAAAGAGCTTCGTGCTATGGGGCAGCTTGTGTCCGGCTATCTGGATTTTGCGGAACGTCAGGCAGAGCGAGAGCAGGCAATGACCATGCAGGATTGGTCAGAACATCTTGATCGGATTTTGACCATGAGCGGAGAACAGTTGCTGGTTGGCAATGGAAGCGTCAGCCATAAGCAGGCTATCGACAAGGCAACTGGCGAGTACAGAAAATACAAAGCCCGTACCCTCAGCGAAGTTGAGCGCGATTATCTGGATTCCATCAAGTTGTTGGAGCAGAAAACAGATAAAAAGTAAGCTGGAGTGGAGAAGATGCGATGAAAAAAGAAAAGATAAAAGTCTATATCTATACTCGCGTGTCCACCGCCATGCAGATTGACGGATATTCTCTGGATGCACAGAAATCCAGAATGAAAGCCTATGCCGAGTTCAATGACTATGAGATCGTGGGCGAATATGAGGACGCCGGAAAATCCGGCAAGTCCATAGAGGGCAGAATCCAGTTCAATCAGATGATGGAGGACATCAAGTCCGGCAAGGACGGCGTATCCTATGTGCTGGTGTTCAAGCTGTCTCGATTCGGCAGAAATGCGGCGGACGTGCTGTCCACCTTGCAGGTGATGCAGGATTTCGGCGTTAACCTAATTTGTGTGGAGGATAGGATCGATTCCTCCAAGGATGCGGGAAAGCTGATGATTTCTGTTTTGTCAGCGGTTGCAGAGATTGAGCGTGAAAATATCCGTGTGCAGACCATGGAGGGCAGAATCCAGAAAGCCCGTGAGGGTAAATGGAACGGCGGCTTTGCGCCTTATGGCTACAAGCTGGAAAAGGGACAGCTTTTCATCAATGAGGAAGAAGCGGCGGCAATCCGCGTGATTTTTGACCAGTATGTGCATACGGATACCGGTGCAAACGGTCTTGCAAAATACCTTGCGACCCACGGGATTCACAAAATCCAAAGACAAAACGGAAAAAATCCCTTATTCGATGCGGCGCTGATCCGCAGGATTCTGAAAAATCCGGTTTACTGCGGGAAAATCGCCTATGGCAGACGACGGACGGAGAAGGTGCATGGCACAAGAAATGATTATCGGCTGGTAGAACAAGACGATTATCTGCTGGTAGATGGTCTGCATGAGGGAATCGTCTCCGAAGAACTATGGCACGAGGCGCAGGTCAAGCTGCTGGCACAAGCGGAGAAATACGAACACGTCAACAGGGGCAAGGATACAAAAATACATCTGCTGTCCGGTATTGTGAAATGCCCGGTTTGCGGCGTAGGAATGTATGGAAACAAAAGCATCAAGCATAAAGCAGATGGTACGAAATACAAGGACTTCTTTTATTACGGCTGCAAGCACCGCACGATGACCCATGGACATAAATGCGACTATAAAAAACAGATCAATGAAGAATTGCTGGACAGCGCCGTTGCTGAGGTTATCGTAAAGCTGGTAAGCAATCCGAAGTTCGCCGCCATGATGCAGGAAAAAATCAGCATGAAGGTGGATACCTCTGCCATTGAGCAGGAGATCGCGGCACATGAAAAGCAGCTTCGCCAGAGTTATTCCGTAAAAGTGCGGCTGATGGATGAAATTGATTCCCTCGACCCGGACGATAAGCACTACATCAAACGCAAAGCAGACCTTGATGACCGGCTCTACAAGATGTATGATAAGATCGAGGATACAGAAAACCAGCTCGTTGCCGCCAGAGCCAAGAAGATGGCGATTGAGGCGGAAAAGCTGACGGGCGACAACATCTACAAGGTGCTGATTTACTTTGATAAGCTCTATTCCGTCATGGACGATCAGGAAAAGCGGCAGCTTATGGAATCGCTGCTTTCCGAAGTCCAGATTTATGAGGAACGGCAGCCCAACGGTCAGTGGCTCAAGTCCATCAAATTCAAGCTCCCAATCATTGCGGAAGATATGAGCTTGAGTTTGGACAACGATGCACATATGGAGACGGTAGTCCTCTTGTCACGGGAAACAGATCCGCATAGCATTTCATGAGCTCCGTTATAGGGACAGCGTGCTTATAAGTTTCCAAAAAAACGGATCTCCGTGAGCCTTCTGGCCCACGGGGATCCGTTTTTCATACTCTTTGCTCAGGCACGCTTCCACTTCACGCCGCCGGGAACGTCGGTGATTTCCACTCCCTGGGCCTTCAGCTCATCCCGGATGCGATCCGCCTCGGCGAAGTTTTTAGCCTTCTTGGCATCGGCCCGGGCCCGGATCAGGGCTTCCACCTGGGGATCCTCCCGGCCGTCCTCACTGACGACGGTGAAGCCGCCTGCGGCGGGGGCCGCTTCCTGGGCCTTGCGCAGAGCTGCCGCCTTCTCCGTCAGCTTCAGCCCCAGCACCTGGTCAAAGCTGTCCAGGGCAGCCAGCTTGGTGGCGTCGGTGGTTTTGGCCTTCAGCACATCATACAGCACCGTCACTGTCATGGAGGTATTCAGGTCGTTGTCCATGGCCTTGGTAAACCGGGCCTTCAGCTCATCCAGGACCGCCGGGTCCACCTCCCCCTTGCCGGGGGTCAGGGCCGCGATTTTAGAGAGCAGCTTGTTGTAGGCCGCCACGGCGTTGTCCAGGTTCTCCCAGGTGAATACCAGGCTCTTACGATAATGGCTCTGCAGGCAGAAGAACCGATACGCCAGGGGGTCATAGCCCTTCTCCTCCAGCAGCGACACAGTCAGGAATTCGCCCTTGGACTTGGACATTTTGCCGCCCTCGGTGTTCAGATGGGCCACATGGCACCACTGGGGGCACCAGGGATGGCCCAGATAGCTCTCTGACTGGGCGATCTCGTTGGTATGGTGGGGGAAGGCGTTGTCCACGCCGCCGCAGTGCAGGTCCAGATATTCGCCGTTATACTTCATGGAAATGCCGGAGCATTCAATGTGCCAGCCGGGATAGCCTACGCCCCAGGGGGAGTCCCATTTCAGAGCCTGATCCTCGAACTTGGACTTGGTAAACCACAGCACGAAGTCGTTGCGATTGCGCTTGTTGGTATCCTCCTCCACGCCCTCCCGGACGCCCACGGCCAGATCCTCCTCGTTGTGGTCGTTGAAGATATAGTACCGCTCCAGCTTGCTGGTGTCGAAATACACGTTGCCCCCGGCCACATAGGCGTAGCCGGTGTCCAGGAGCTTGGTGATGATCTTGATATAGTCGTCGATGAGGCCTGTGGCCGGCTGCACCACGTCGGGCCGCTTGATGTTCAGCTTCCGGCAGTCCTCGAAAAAGGCGTCAGTGTAATACTGGGCGATCTCCATAACGGTCTTGTGCTCCCGGCGGGCGCCCTTGAGCATCTTGTCCTCGCCCTGGTCGGCATCGCTGGTCAGGTGGCCCACGTCGGTGATGTTCATGACCCGGTTGACGCTGTACCCGGCGTAGCGCAGGTACTTCTCCAGCACGTCCTCCATGATATAGCTGCGGAGGTTGCCGATGTGGGCAAAGTGGTACACCGTGGGGCCGCAGGTGTACATTTCCACATGGCCGGGGGTGTGGGTTTTGAACTCCTCTTTTTTATGGGTGGCGGAATTATACAGATACATGGCGTTTTCTCCTTCTATGGTCAATTTTCGCTCTGCAAACAAAAAGCCTCTCATGCCCTGGGGCATGAGAGGCGATATCTCGCGGTTCCACTCTCGTTTATCACTTGCAGCCTGTGACGCAGGCCAATGCGGCGGGCTTCCACATCCCGCGCGCTCCCGGACGCACCTTCTGCCGCACCCCGCAGGACGGCTTGCAGCCGGTGACCGTCCCTCTCTTTCCGGAGCTGCGCGGCATACTCTTTCCGATCGTCGCGCTGTTTGATTGGCTATTATTATAGCGGCTTGGGCCCGGCGTGTCAATACCGGCGGATGACGGCGGCCACCTTGCCCAGAATCCGGGCCTCCCGCCCGTCGATGGGCTGATAGGCCGGGTTTTCCGGCAGGAGCCAGACTTCTCTCCCCTGCCGCTTCAGGCGCTTCACCGTGGCCTCGTCCCCCAGCAGGGCCACCACGATCTCTCCGTTGTTGGCGGCGGGCTGCTGGTGCACCACCACCAGGTCGTCTGGCAGGATGCCGGCATTGATCATGGACTCGCCCCGGACCCGCAGGGCAAAATACTCCCCGTCCCGGCCGCCGGTGTCGAAGGTCAGGTAATCCTCGATGCACTCCTGGGCCAGAATGGGGGACCCGGCGGCCACATTGCCCACAATGGGCACCTGGTTCTCCTGGGGCGCCTCCGTCAGGGTCAGGGCACGGCCCTTTCCGGCCTGCTTGCCGATGACGCCCAGCTCCTCCAGATGCTTCAGGTGAAAATGCACCGTGGACGGGGATTTCAGTCCCACGGCCTCGCCGATCTCCCGCACCGAGGGGGGATACCCCTGGTCCTGAATGGCCTGGGCGATGTAGTCGTAGATCTTCTGCTGCATTTTGGTCAGCTGGGCCATGACGTCCGCTCCTTTACCGAATATTTTCTATATTATATCATACTCAAATCCGGTTTGCAACAGATGTTCGATGATTTTTTCATCTCATTTCCGCCACCCCTGTAAAAAATCACGGTTTTCCTCTTGAAATTCCGGCCCGGGTGTGGTAATATAATGCGTACTATGAGAAAAGTGCCCCCAGAGGGCTGAATTATTTGGAGGGAGTTCCGTTATGAACGCTGTTCTTATCATCATCACCGTGGTGCAGCTGCTGGTGGCGCTGGCCCTGATCCTCATCGTCCTGTTCCAGTCCGGCAAGAGCCAGGGCCTGTCCGGGGCCATCGGCGGCATTGCCGATTCCTATATGAGCCGTTCCAAGGCCAAGAGCATGGACGCCAAGCTGGCCCGGGGCACCAAGTGGGTGGCCGCCGTGTTTGTGGTGCTGACCCTGGTTTTGGACTGCATGGTCGCCGCCGGCATCAAGTAAATCAGACAGACTGCCAGCTGGGGGACGCGCCGCGTCCCCCGGCTTTTTCTATGGAGGGGAGTTCCATGAACGAGCTGATCTTTTCCGCTCCCGGCCGGGTGGAGCTGGGCGGCAACCATACGGACCACCAGCGCGGCTGCGTCCTGGCCGCCGCCATTGACCGCACCACCCGGGCCCGGGTCCGTTTGACCCGCGGCCCTGTTGTCCGGGTCTTTTCCCGGGGCTATGACCCGGTGACTCTGCCGCTGGACCAGCTGTCCCCCCGAGAGGGGGAGCGGAACACCAGTGCCGCCCTGGTCCGGGGCATGGCCGCCGCCTTTGCCCGGCGGGGCATCCTCTGGCAGGGCTTCGACGCCTGGGTGGAGTCCGATGTGCTGCCCGGCTCCGGCCTCTCCAGCAGCGCCGCCTTTGAGGTGCTGCTGGGCCGTATTGGCAGCGCACTGTTTGCCGGCGGTTCCCTGACGCCTGTGGAAATTGCCCAAATGGCCCAATGGGCCGAGAACGTCTATTTCGGTAAGCCCTGCGGTCTTATGGACCAGCTGGCCTCCAGCACCGGCGGCCTGGTATTCATGGACTTCCGGGACCCCGCCGCGCCGGAGGTGCGCCGCCTGAACGCCGCCCTGCCCGGATATGCCCTGTGCATTGTGGACAGCGGCGCGGACCACGCGGACCTTACCGCCCAATACGCCGCCATCCCGCGGGACTTGAAGGCGGTGTGCCGCCTGTTTGACGCGGAGGTCCTGCGCCAGGTGGATGAGGACGCATTCTACCGTCGCCTGCCGGAGGTGCGCCGCCTGGCCGGGGACCGGGCTGTCCTGCGGGCTATTCATGTGTTTGACGAAAACCGCCGGGTCCTGGCCCAGGTCCGTGCCCTGGAATCCGGCGACGTCCCGGGCTTTCTGTCTTTGATCAATGCTTCCGGTGCATCCTCCTGGGAATACCTCCAGAATATCGCCCCCGCCGGCGCGGCGAAGCACCAGGCCCTGGCTGTGACCCTGGCTCTGTGCCGCCGTATGCTGCGGGGCCAGGGTGCTGTCCGGGTCCACGGCGGCGGCTTCGCCGGAACGGCGCTGTGTATCGTTCCGGAGGAGAAGCTGTCCGCTTTCTGCCGGGAACTGGAGACGCATCTGGCCCCCGGCTGCTGCCACCGTTTGCAGATTCGGTGATCCCTTTCCGGACAAGAAAAAGCCTGCCGCTCTCGCGGCAGGCTTCCAATTTATTCGTCGTCCTTAATCATCAGCCGCACGGCGCTGTGCAGGTTCCGGATCTCCACCCGAGGGGCGCTGGGGGCGTACTCACCGTCCAGAGACCAGGGAATATCCTCTCTGGTGGTGACGGTGACACTGCGGACGTGGCGGAAGATCACCCCCGGATAGTTGTAGTCCATTCGGTTCAGCGCCGTAATGAGGTTTTGCAGGTCCAGGGCCGTCTTTGGCATCCGCAGCAGCATCAGCTCAAACATACCGTCATCCATGTGGACCCGCTTGGGATCCAGCTTCACCAACCCGCCCAGAGAAGTAGAGTTGCATACCGCGCCGAAAATAAAGTCCCCGTCAAACATCTCGCCGTCTGCCTCCACCGCGCAGCGATAAGGCCGCAGGGAATCGAGGTTCTTAATGCCCTCCAGGATATAGGCAAAGTGGCCCAGGGCATTTTTCGTTTCCTGGGGCGCGGAGTACGATGCCTTGGTGAAAGCTCCGAAGGACGCCACATACGAAAAATACCGGTCGTTGTGGGTGCCCAGATCCAGGGGCCTGGGCGTACCCTCCACCACGGCCCGGGCCGCCTCCGGAACGGTGGCGGGGATGCGGAGGCTGGCGGCAAAGTCGTTGGTGCTGCCGTTGGGCAGATACCCCACCGGCGGCCGGGTTTCCAGCTGCATCAGGCCCGACAGCGTCCCGTTGAGGGTACCGTCTCCTCCGGCGCACACCACCAGGTCAAAATCTCCGCCCCACTGGGCGGCGAACCGGGCAGCATCTCCCGCTGCCTGGGTCAGCGCCACCTTCACCAGATACCCGGCCTTTCCGAAGGTGGCCACGGCGTCGAACAGGGGGGCGCTGGACTTGGTCTTGCCCGCCCGGGGATTGACAATGAACAGCAGTGTCTTATCCATGAACAGTCTCCTTTTTCTCCATCGCCCCGTCAGCGGGGGAGCGCATAACAGTTCTGTCATTATAACGCTTTCCCCGTTGAATTGCAAGCATTTGGGAATTTTAACAAAACGTTCACGTTCCCGCCGTTGCAAAAACGGCTGGCTTCCGTTACTATGTAGAATAGTCGATTAGGCTTTCATGGCCGTATAAAAGGAGAGACCTTTATGAAAGGAAAGAGCAGCTATCTGAAATGGGGCCTGACGATTTTTCTCACCGTCTGCGCCATTCTGGTGTTCTATGACACGTTTTATATGAACGGCACGCTGCAGCGGATGGTGTCGAAGCTGGCATCCATTCTGTCGCCGGTGCTGGTGGGCCTGGTGATGGCATATCTGCTGGCCCCCATCGTCAACTGGATCGAGCGGCTGATCCGCTCGGGCCTGGGCCGCATAAAGGGCCTGGAGGGAAAAACCATTCCTCACGCTGCCGGCTGGCTCCGGGCCGTCAGCATCCTGCTGACCTGGGCCATTGTTCTCCTGCTGCTGTATCTGATGTTCAGCGTGGTTATTCCCCAGCTGGTAGACAGCGTGGTGATGCTGATCAACAACGCCGAGACCTACTATGACAAGATCTACACCTGGATTGTGAATCTGCTGGACAAAAATCCCACGGTGGAGGACTGGGTCAACGAGAACCTGGATACTTATTATAAAAACCTGCTGGATATCCTCACCAACAAAATTCTCCCCGGGGCCCAGCAGATGCTCACCACCATCACCGGCGGCCTTATCTCCGGCATCTGGGGCCTGGTGAGCTTCGCCATGGACTTTCTGGTGGGCATCATTGTATCCGTGTACATGCTGGCCATGAAGGAGCAGAGCCTGGCCCGCTGCTGCAAGCTGCTGTACGGCGTGTGCAAGGAGGACCACGCCCGCTGGATCGCCCGGGCTGTCCGCCGGGCCGACGGCATTTTCAGCGGCTTCGTCCGGGGCAAGCTGCTGGACTCTCTCATCATTGGCATTTTGTGTCTCATTGGCTGCACCCTGCTGAAAATGCCCTATGCCCCCCTGGTCAGTCTCATCGTGGGCGTCACCAACGTGATCCCCTTCTTCGGCCCCTTTATGGGCGCGGTGCCCAGCGCCTTCCTGATCCTGCTGGTCAGCCCCAAAAAGTGCCTGTTTTTCGTGATTTTCGTTATCGCCCTCCAGCAGTTTGATGGCAACATCCTAGGTCCGAAGATCCTGGGCAACGCCACGGGTATCTCCAGCTTCTGGGTGGTGGTGGCCATTCTGGTGGGCGGCGGCTTCGGCGGCGTCCTGGGCATGTTCCTGGGCGTGCCGGTGTTTGCCTGCATCCAGGTGCTGGTGAAACACCTGGTGGATCAGCGTCTGCGCCGCCGCAATATGCCCACGGAGGCTTATCACTATGTGGACCGCGATCAGCCCCCAAAGCCTCCGGCCCCGTCGGCGTGAAGTGGAAGCGTATCTGAGCACAGGGTATGAATAACGCATCCCCGCAGGCTTTTTGCCTGCGGGGACAGCCTGTAAAAAAGAGAAGGCCCCGGCCTTCTCTTTTTTGCGCTATTTTTCTTTCTGCCGCCGCTGCAGCAGGCCGTCGCTGATGCGGTACACCACATCGGCCCGGTCCATTACCGTCAGATCGTGGGTCACCACGATGACGCAGCGGTTTTCCTCGTGGGCCAGCCGCAGCAGCAGATCAATGATGTTGTCGCTGTTCTCGCTGTCCAGGTTGCCGGTGGGCTCGTCCGCCAGCAGCAGCCGCCGGTCCATGGTCAGGCCCCGGGCGATGGCCACCCGCTGCTGCTCACCGCCGCTGATGTGGGTGGGATACCGGTCCAGCAGCTCGTCCGGCAGGGACACCCGCCGGGCCAGCTCCCGGGCCTGGCGCTCCGCCTCCTGGGCCTCCACGCGGCACAGCTCCATGGGGTACTCGATGTTTTCCAGGGCCGTCAGCAGCGGGAACAGGGCGAAATCCTGATAGATCACCGCAGCCTTCCGGCGGCGGTACTCGTCCAGGTCCATGTCGCCGGTGGGGGTGCCCTCAAACAGCACCTGGCCGCTGTCCGGCAGGTCCAGCCCCGCCATCAGGCTCAGCAGCGTGCTCTTGCCTGCGCCGGATTTGCCCACCAGGGCGTACAGCGTGCCGCATTCAAAGGTGCAGTTCATGCCCCGCAGCACCGGCTTTTCCGCACTGTAGCTATAGCAGACATCTTTCAGTTCCAGAATGGACATATCATTCAACCTCCCTGCGGTTTTTCAGAATATGGCGGCTGTTGGCCCTGCGCAGAGCCACATGGGCTCCCAGCAGCCACAGCACGGCGAAGGCGGCAGTAAGGCCCAGGCCCAGGGCGGTGCCCCAGCCCAGAGCCAGGCACAGGCCCGCTCCCAGCACGGCCCCCAGGGCCGCCAGCATCAGCTGCTCCCAATACAGGCTCCAATAGGCGGTGCGGCTGTCTGCGCCTACGCTGCGCATGGTGCGCAGCTCCTTCCGCCGGGACTGCACCTGTAGGAACGCGATCAGGTATGCCAGGCCCAGGGCGATGGCGTACACCACTGGGAACAGGTGCTGCATGTACCACAGGCGCTGGGCGGCGGCCCGCTCCGTGTTCAGGTATGCCGCGTCGTTGATGATGACGAAGTTCCGGACGGCCCGGAGCTTGCCCACGGCGGACAGCTCCATGTCGTACAGAGCCTGCTTCACCGCCGTCAGATCTGTGCAGTCAGCGATTTTAAACGTGGCGCCGCTGATGGACTTGGCCAGGTAGACGCCGCCCAGGGTGCAGAGCTCCAGATCCTCGTCGTATGCATAGGGGTAGTGCAGCATGCTCAGGTTCGTGTAGATATTGTTGGCCCGGCCCGTCTGGGCATAAGCGCCCACCACACGGAGGCCTATCTGGCTTCTGCTGTAGCTGTAAGCGCTCGAGCACCGAACCTCCAGCCAGATCCAGTCGCCCAGCCGGATGCCGTACTGGTCCATCATGTCCATAGAGATGACGCACCGATTCTCCGCCGTTTCCGGGTCCAACGACGCATCCCAATCCATCTGGAAGCAGCTGGAATCGTAACCCTCCAGCCACTGGGTCTCGATGGACGTGCTGTACATAAACTCCGGCGCACCCTCCAGCCGGTCGATAAACACCAGGTCCGGCCCGGAGGACAGATTCGCCATATACCGTTCGCTCTCAAAGGTGGTGGTGGGCTGGGGCGGCAGGCCGGGTCCGGCCACCAGCTCGCTGCCCCGGTACACTCCCGCGAAATAGTAGGGCGTGGCCGTCAGCCTTGTCAGCTCACTGACGCCGGGCAGCTGGCCGATCTGGTCCAGCACCTGCTCATCCAGCACCAGGCCGGTGGTATACTTGCCGCTGATGTCCGTCATATTGCCCCGGACAGAGCTGTTTGCCCGCAGGTCCCGCAGCTGTCCGTCATAGCGGATAACGATACCCGACAGCTGGCAGAACAGGACGGCCGCGCACACGCCTGCCAGCACCGGCACCAGGGAGCGGAAGCCGCCCCGCAGCACCGACAGCCGCGCATAGGTCCGGGGACCGCCCCGCAGGGGACGGGACGGCGTACCCTGGGCGGCGCGGCTCTCCCGGCGGCGCTTTTTGTGCCGCCGCTCCAGGCTGACCACACTGAACACCAGGCAGGACAGAAGCGCCAGCGCCAGGGTCCCCAGGGCGATGACGGCCAGAGCTCCCCAGCCGGGGGCCGCCAGATACTCTGTGGCGGAGCGATGCATGGCCAAGGCGGTGTTGCTGTAATACAGGTCCAGGGACGTGGCGCCGTCCAGCACCACCTCCAGCAGCTTCAGCACCCCCAGGCACACGAAGCGGCTGAGGATCAGGCCCAGTCCTGCCGCCGGCAGGGCCACCGTTCCGGCGCAGAACAGGAAATAGGTATGCACGTTCCGCCGGGCAGCGCCCACCCGGATCATGGTGCGGCCAATGCCCCGCTGACGGAACACCAGCAGATAGCCGAACAGCACCAGAAAGCCCAGTCCCGCCGCCAGACACACGCCCGCGATGATCTGCACCAGCCGCAGCATGTCCTCCAGCGCCTGGGACACGGCGGCATAGCCCTGGTCATACACGGTGACGCGGATGGAGGACGGCAGATCCTTTTCCAGACGCTCGATGTACTCCTGGGCCAGGTCGTTTTTCAGCTGCAGCTGCCCCAGCGTGAAGGAGCAGTGGTTCTGCTGCATATCGATATCGTTCCGGACGGGGATATAGACCATGGTCTCGTATTCTTCATTGGCGGAGAAAATACCGCTGACGGTATAGGTATCCTCCGCGTCGAAGCCCTCCCCGGCCCAATAGCTGTAGGGGATCAGGGTATTTTTCCGCACCGCCAGGGACAGGGGCAGACTGTCCCCCACGGACAGGCCCAGATCCTTGGCCACCGCCTGAGAGATCAGGCAGCCCTTGCCGCCTGCGGTATAGTATGCGCCCTCTGCCAGGGTCAGATCCCCCTGCTGAAAGGGCAGCAGGTCCGCCGGCCGGTCCGTGGCCTGCACCGTCAGGGAGTGGGTCGTGACCTGATAGGTCTGGGCCACCTTTTCGATGCCCGTGGAGCCGTCCAGCTTGGGCGGCGTGCCGTCGGGCTGGGTGACGTCCAGCACATCGGTGACGCCGGTGTCTACCCCGTCCAGCTCATACTGCCCCATGGACAGCTGCATGTATGATGCACCCATCAGGCTGGACTCGGCATAGGAGCCGTGGAGCAGATAGTAGTGCCCGGGGATCCAGATGCTGTCTGCCGGAGGCACATAGTCCTGGCCGGGAATATCCATGCTGGTCTCCCCCGGGATCTCCAGCAGTACCGGCGAGCCGTCCACCATGCGCTGGCCGGTATACAGCATGCGGCTGATGATGGCGTCATAGAGCGGAAGCACCCGGTCATAAGCGGGACGAGGAGTTTCCTCCACTATGTTCCCGTTTTCATCGATGGTCCAGCCGGAGCCATCCTCCGCCGGGACGTGAAGTGTGACCAGCTCCCGCACCTTCACCATGGCCACAAACCGGTCCTTCAGCAGGAGACGGTTGGTCAGCATGCCCAGGTCCGGAGTATAGCCCAGGGCCATGCGGGTGGGCTCCCAGGCCACCAGGGCCGGATCCTCCCGGTCCAGCTTTTCCTCAAATTCCGCCAGGACCTCCCCGGCGTCCGCCACCACCTTGGTGGTGCTGGGATAGCCCGGGCCCAGATACTCCACCAGCCCAATGGTGGAGTAATTCTCCCGGCACTGGCGCAGGGTGCGCTGCAGGGCGAAGCTCAGCCCCAGGGATGTGCCCAGCAGTGTCACCAGCAGCGTCATCAGCAGCAGAAATGCCACCGACCGTTTGGGGGTCCGCAGGGCGTTTCTGATACCGTGTCTGGCAAACATATGTCCTTCCCTCCTTCGCTCTCTATGAATTCAGTCTATACGGATGCTCCAGGATATGGCGTTTCTGCCGGAGTCGTCCGGCGCATCGTCCAGCAGCAGGGACTGGCCCACCCGCCGGAAGGTGGAGCTTTGACTCCCGTCGGCGCTGAGCACCGTCACGGAGGCCAGCGTATAGGGCTCATACGGGTTGTCCAGGGCCACCAGGTCGTCGTAAGCCGGGTCTATGGGCGGGGCAGACGTTGAACTTACCGCCCGGAACCGCAGGTGAGGAACGTCCATCTCCTGATGGATGTCCCCCTCCTGGGGGTAGAAAACCTCCATATTGGCGATGTTCATACTGTATCTGGACAGAATTCTTTCCTTTTCCCAGTCCGTCATGCCGTCCAGCAGCTGCACCTGATAGCTGATCTGGCCGGTGGCCGGCTCCATAGAGGTGCTGATGATGACCACCGGATTGTCCACGCTGCGGCCCTGCTGCGCTTCCTTCTTCTGGATCCGCTGAAAATAATCCACATAATCGTTGTTATGCGTCCGGGCTTTTTCCGCCGGAGCGTTCTCCGCGGTCTTGGGCTCCGTGAGGAACGTCACCGCCAGGGCGGCGCACAGCAGAACCGCCGCAGCCGACAGCCACACCGCCGGACGGCGATAGCGCAGCACCGACTTCACCCGGGTCCGCACGCCTACCTCGCCAAAGGCCAGGGGGCACAGCACCAGTCTGCGCCGCCGGTTCAGGCTGCATTGCAGCAGGGCCTGGGAATAGGCGGCCCGGTCCTCCCGGGTCATATCCCGCACCACCCGCTCGTCGCAGGCCAGCTCGATATCCCGGCACAGCAGCACATACGCTGCCCACAGCAGGGGGTTGAACCAGTACACGGCGATGAGCACATGGGCCAGGGGCTTCCACCAGTGGTCACGGCGCTTCAAATGGGCCCGCTCATGGCGCAGGACGCTCTCCAGCGTGGCGCCCGTCAGACCAGAAGGCAGGTAAATGCGGGGACGCAGGACCCCCAGGATAAAGGGCGAGGCGATATCGTCGCAGATATACACCCCCTTGGCCACGGAGACGGACGCCGCCACCTGCCGCCGCAGCCGCAGCCAGCTGAAAGCCGCCCATCCCAGCAGCACTGCCATTCCCGCCAGCCAGACATAAGCCAGGGGCATCAGGGACACTCCGGGCCGGTCCGCTTCACCCGTTCGGAAAGCGTAAACATCCTGCACTCCGGTTTCCATCAGGATGATGACCGGCTCCCGGTCCAGGCCGGTCAGCTGGTCGCCGTACTGGACCAGCTCCCCGCTCTGGGGCCGGAGACTCAGTCCGCTCTCCGGCAGCACCGGGCACAAAAGGCATGCCGCCACCAGGCCCCACAGCAGGCAATGGGCCCATTTGGGCATGCGCCGCCGCGTCAGGGCCCGAACGGCCAGTATCGCCAGCACCAGCACCCCGGCGGTGACGCTCATTCCCGCCAGCTTCAGGAATATCCGGCAGAGCACGGGTCATTCCCCCTTCCGGAATTTGCTGATCATCTCCTGGATCTCCTCCGCCTCCTGGGCGGACAGGGACTTCTGTGCGGTAAAGGCCGCCACAAAGGCAGGCAGGGAGCCGTGGAACGCATTGTCCACAAACTGCTCGCTGCGGCGGGAGGCAAACTCCTCCCGGCTCATCACCGAGGACACCACCCCGTTCACATTCTGAAACAGCCCCTTTTCACACAGCTTGCGCAGCACCGTATAGGTGGTGGGCTTTTTCCACTGGAAAACCTGCTCGCACAGCTTCACCAGCTGGCCCGAGGGAATGGGCTCGTTGTCCCACACCAGGTTGGCAAACCGCTCCTGCACCTCACCGATCTCCATCTCACGAACACGCATAAAAATGACCCTCCTTGAAAAGTTTATGGCTTGTAAACTCATATCAGTCTATCATACGTCACCGGCTTTGTCAAGTTAAAGCAAGAGAAATTCGATCTGCGCCATTTGTTTTCACCGGAAGGACAAATGTTGCGCATCTGTCTTTCATATGGAAAATTTGTGCAATTTCCCTTGCCGCTTTTGCAGCTTGCAGGCATGGGTGTGTCCCGGATTTTTGTAAACCAGGCTGCAAGTTCTATTTTGACGAAACATTTTGCAAGCCCGCCCCCCACAAGCTCCATTTTTACCAAATGATTCGGTGTTTTCATGGGCTTAATGGAGAAAATGCCGCCCCAGGCGGCTTTTTGCGGAAAACCGATTCACAACCCCGGGCCGGTGTGCTACATTTATCCTGGACCAAACAAAGAAGGACTCTGCGCCCGGCGCGGAGGCAATATGTAGGAGGTAAATCCATTATGATCCAGCTCACCGACCACGGCATGTACCTGGTAAACGGCGTTCCCCAGGAAACTGCGGCCACGGCCCAGGAGGAAGCCCGCCGCCGGACCATGGCCTGGCAGATCCTGCAGGCTCACAACGTGTCCCCGGACCCCATGCAGCTGCGCATCCGCTTCGACGCCATGGTGTCCCACGACATCACCTATGTGGGCATCATCCAGCAGGCCCGGGCCTCCGGCATGAAGGAGTTCCCCATTCCCTACGCCCTGACCAACTGTCACAACAGCCTGTGCGCCGTGGGCGGCACCATCAACGAGGATGACCACATGTTCGGCCTGTCCGCCGCCAAGAAGTACGGCGGCATCTATGTTCCCGCCAACCAGAGCGTCATCCACTCCTATGCCCGGGAGCAGATGGCCAAGTGCGGCTCCATGATCCTGGGCTCCGACTCCCACACCCGCTACGGCGCCCTGGGCACCATGGCCGTGGGCGAGGGCGGCCCGGAGCTGGCCAAGCAGCTGCTGAAGAACACCTGGGATACCCCCATGCCCAAGGTGGTGCTGGTATACCTCACCGGTACGCCCCGGCAGGGCATCGGCCCTCACGACGTGGCCATTGCCCTGGTGAAGGCCACCTTTGAAAGCGGCTTTGTCAACAACTGCGTGCTGGAGTTCGCAGGCCCCGGCATCAAGAGCCTGCCCATCGACTTCCGCAACGGCATCGACGTGATGACCACCGAGACCACCTGTCTTTCCTCCATCTGGGAGACCGACGAGGTCACCCGGGGCTTCTATGAGGCCCACAAGCGGCCCGAGGATTATAAGCCCCTGCATCCCGGCCAGGACGCATATTACGACAAGATGATCACCATCGACCTGTCCAGGATGGAGTCCATGATCGCCCTGCCCTTCCATCCCTCCAACGCCTGGACCATCCACGAGTTCCTGGAGAACGCGGAGGAGCTGCTGCAGAAGGTGGAGGCCGATGCCAAGCGCCGCTTCCCCAAGGCCAATCCCCAGCTCACCGATAAGATCCACGACGGCGCCGTCTGGGCCGACCAGGGCGTCATCGCCGGCTGCTCCGGCGGTCTGTTCGACAACATCACCGAGGCGGCGGACATCGTCCGCGGCCACTATACCGGCTCCGGCGCCTTCAGCTTCGACGTGTACCCCACTTCCGTGCCCGTGTCTCTGGAGCTGATGAAGGTGGGCTCCACCGCTGACCTGCTGGCCTCCGGCGCCATCATCAAGCCCAGCTTCTGCGGCCCCTGCTTCGGCGCAGGCGACGTGCCCGCCAACAACGGCCTGTCCCTGCGGCACACCACCCGCAACTTCCCCAACCGCGAGGGCTCCAAGCCCGGCGAGGGGCAGTTTGCCGCCGTGTGCCTGATGGACGCCCGCTCCATCGCCGCCACCGCCGCCAACGGCGGACGCATCACCGCCGCCACCGACGTGGAATACACCCCCGTTCATCACGAGTATCACTTCGACAAGGAAGTGTATGACAACCGCCTGTACTACGGCTTCGGCAAGGCCGATCCCAGCGTGGAACTGGTCATGGGCCCCAACATCACCGACTGGCCCAAGATGTACCATCTCACCGAGAACCTGCTGGTGGAGCTGGCCGCCGTGATCCATGATCCCGTCACCACCACCGACGAGCTGATCCCCTCCGGCGAGACCTCCTCCTATCGCTCCAACCCCCTGCGTCTGGCGGAGTTCACCCTGTCCCGCCGGGTGCCGGAGTATGTGCCCCGGGCCAAGGACGTGGCCGCCCGGGAGGCCCAGCGCCGCAGCGGTCAGGTCCCCGCCTCCCTGCTGGAGACTCTGGGCCGCGTGGGCGACGCCCAGGCCCTGGCCCAGACCACCCAGTTCGGCTCCTGCGTGTTCGCCAACAAGCCCGGCGACGGCTCCGCCCGTGAGCAGGCCGCCTCCTGCCAGAAGGTCCTGGGCGGCTTCGCCAACATCTGCTATGAGTACGCCACCAAGCGCTATCGCAGCAACTGCATCAACTGGGGCATCCTGCCCTTTACCATCGACCAGGGCACGCCCTTCGATTATCAGCCCGGCGACTGCGTGTTTGTCCCCGGCATCCGCGCCGCCATCGAGGCCGGACGGGAGGATATCCCCGCCCAGGTCATCTGCCGCGACGGCAGCGTTCACGATCTGCTGCTCCACGTCCGGGGCCTGACCCAGGACGAGAAGGAGATCATCCTGGACGGCTGCCTGATGAACTACTACGCCGCCAGAATGTAAGGCGCTTTCGGACAAAATAAGGAGGAAATACGGCAATGGAAAAAATCAAGATGATTACCCCCCTGGTGGAGATGGACGGCGACGAAATGACCCGCATTCTGTGGGGGATGATCAAGGACCAGCTGATCCTGCCCTTCGTGGACCTGAAGACCGAGTATTATGACCTGGGCCTGCTGCACCGCAACGAGACCCAGGACCAGGTCACCGTGGACGCCGCCAACGCCACCCGCCGCCTGGGCGTGGCCGTGAAGTGCGCCACCATCACCCCCAACAAGCAGCGCATGGAGGAATATCCCCAGCTGACCCAGATGTGGAAAAGCCCCAACGGCACCATCCGCTCCATTCTGGACGGCACCGTGTTCCGGGCCCCCATCCTCATCGACAGCATCCACCCCGTGGTGAAGAACTGGAAAAAGCCCATCACCATCGCCCGTCATGCCTACGGCGACGTGTACAAGAGCGTGGACATGTACACCACCGAGCCCGGCGAGTGCACCATGACCTTCCGGGGCGAGAGCGGTGAGGAAAAGACCCTGCTGGTTCAGAAGGTGGACGGCCCCGCCGTGTGGCAGGGCGCCCACAACAAGGAAAAGAGCATCCGCTCCTTCGCCCGGGCCTGCTTCCAGTATGCCATCGACACCCGCCAGGACCTGTGGTTCTCCACCAAGGACACCATCGCCAAGGTCTACGACGGTGAGTTCAAGAAGGTGTTCGAGGAGGAGTTCGAGAGCTATAAGGCCAAGTTCGACGAGCTGGGCATCACCTATTTCTATACCCTGATCGACGACGCCGTGGCCCGCGTCATCCGCAGCCAGGGCGGCTTCATCTGGGCCTGCAAGAACTACGACGGCGACGTGATGAGCGACATGGTGTCCACCGCCTTCGGAAGCCTGGCCATGATGACCTCCGTGCTGGTCTCCCCCGACGGCACCACCGAGTATGAGGCCGCCCACGGCACCGTCACCAAGCACTATTACAAGCACCTGAAGGGTGAGCAGACCTCCACCAACCCCATGGCCACCATTTTTGCCTGGTCCGGCGCGCTGCGCAAGCGGGGCCAGCTGGACGGCACCCCGGACCTGTCCGCCTTTGCCGACAAGCTGGAGGCCGCCTGCTTTGAGACCTTGGGCGCAGGCATCATGACCAAGGACCTGGTGGGCCTGGTGGACGAGGGCACCCCCGTCACCGCCGTTACCAGCGGCGAATTCATCTCCGCCATTCACGACCGTCTGGCCGCGAAGCTGTAAAGGGGGCAGACATATGAACCTGCTCATCACCGCCACCGCCGGCACCATGGAGTCCAACGACATCATGATCACCCTGGAGCCCGCCCAGTCCGGCGGCATCCGGATCAGCCTCACCAGCAACGTCCTGCAGCAGTTCGGCCGTCAGATCGAGGCCGTCATCCGTGACACGCTGGCTCACTACGGCATTGAGAACGCCGAGGTCACCGCCGTGGACAAGGGCGCTCTGGACTGCACCGTCCGCGCCCGGGTCACCGCCGCCATCTTCCGCGCCGCCCAGTCCGACGCCTATGAATGGGAGGTCAAGTAACATGTATGTAAAAGACAGACTGCGCCGCAGTATGATGTTCGTGCCCGGCAACAACCCCGGCATGATCCGCGACGCCCACATCTACGGGGCCGACTCCATCATGTTCGACCTGGAGGACTCCGTGGCCTATACCGAGAAGGACTCCGCCCGTTTTCTGGTGTATAACGCCCTGAAGACCCTGCACTTCGGCACCAAGGAGACCGTGGTGCGCATCAACGACCTGTCCAGCGGCCTGGGCGTCCAGGATCTGGAGGCCGTGGTCCGGGCCGGGGTCCAGGTGGTCCGCCTGCCCAAGACCGACAGCGCCCAGGATGTTATCGACTGCGAGCGGGAGATCGAGCGCATCGAGCGCCAGGCCGGTATTCCCGTGGGCACCACCGGCATGATGGCCGCCATTGAAAGCGCCAACGGCGTGCTCCACGCCGCCGAGATCGCCCACGCCAGCGACCGCCTCATCGGCATCGCCCTGGGCGCCGAGGACTATGTCACCGACCTGAAAACCACCCGCTCCGACGGCATCGAGCTGCTGTTCGCCCGCTGCATGATCCTCAACGCCGCCCGGTCCGCCGGCATTGCCGCCCTGGACACGGTGTATTCCGACGTCAACAATGAGGAGGGCTTCATCGCTGAGGCCACCCTCATCAAAAAGCTGGGCTTCGACGGCAAGTCCGTGATCAATCCCCGCCAGATCGAGCCGCTGCACCATGTGTTCATGCCCAGCGAGAAGGACCTGAACAAGGCCCGGGCCATTATGGACGCCATTGCCGAGGCCAACGCCCGGGGCAGCGGCGTGGCCAGCCTCAAGGGCAAGATGATCGACAAGCCCGTGGTCACCCGGGCCCGCCGCCTGCTGGACCTGTACGAGGCCGGCTGCAAGATCGACGAAGTGGAGGAGATTTGACATGATCGAGCTTGAAAACATCCCGCATATCGGTGAGATCAGCAACCACGGGCTGTATCACGGTGCCCGCCAGAAGAACACCGCCACATTCCAGGCCCGGTCCACCCGGCAGAACAAGCTGGTGCCCTCCCTGGAGGAGGCCATCCGACGCACCGGCCTTCGGGACGGCATGACCATCAGCTTCCACCACCACTTCCGCAACGGCGACCATATCATCAACACCGTGGTGGATAAGCTGGCGGAGATGGGCTTTAAGAACCTGACCCTGGCCGCCAGCTCCCTGGCCGCCGTCCACGCCCCCCTGATCCGCCATATCCAGAACGGCGTCATCACCCATATCGAAACCTCCGGTATGCGCGGCGAGCTGGCCGAGCAGGTGTCCCGGGGCCTCATCGACTGTCCGGTGGTATTCCGGTCCCACGGCGGCCGGGCCAGCGCCATCCGGTCCGGCGATCTGCACATCGACGTGGCCTTCCTGGGTGCGCCCTCCTGCGACCCCTACGGCAACGCCAACGGCTACAGCCGCGACGGTGAGGATGGCATTGCCTGCGGTTCTCTGGGCTATGCCCGGCCCGACGCCACCTATGCCGACAACGTCATCGTCATTACCAACCACCTGGTGGCATATCCCAACGCCCCCTGGGCCATCCCTGAGTTCGAGGTGGACTATGTGGTCATGACCGACGACATCGGCGACCCCAAGGGCATCATGTCCGGGGCCACCCGCTATACCAAGGACCCCAAGGAGCTGCTGATCGCCAAGACCGCCGCCAACGTCATCGAGGCCGCCGGATATCTGTACGACGGCTTCTCCATGCAGATGGGCTCCGGCGGCGCATCCCTGGCCACCGCCCGCTTCCTGCGCCAGAAGATGATCGACCAGAATATCCACTGCCGCTTCGCCCTGGGCGGCATCACCGGTCAGATCGCCGCCATGCACGAGGAGGGCCTCATCGACCGCATCCTGGACGTGCAGAGCTTTGACCTGGACGCCGCCAAGAGCCTGAAGAACAACCACTTCCACCATCAGATCGGCGCCAGCTACTACGCCAGCCATCTGGTGGCCGCCGCCGTGGACCAGCTGGACTTCGTGATCCTCTCCGCCCTGGAGATCGACACCGACTTCAACGTCAACGTCCTCACCGGCTCCGACGGCGTGATCCGCGGTGCCATCGGCGGCCATCCCGACACGGCGGAGGGTGCCAGCCTTTCTGTGGTGGTGGCTCCCCTGACCCGGGGCCGCATTCCCACCATCGTCAAGCGCGTCAACACCGTGGTCACACCCGGCGACGTGGTGGACGTGGTGGTCACCGACCAGGGCATCGCCGTGAATCCCCGCCGCCCCGACGTGAAGGAAAAGCTGGAAAAGGCCGGGCTGCATGTGTTCACCATCCAGCAGCTCCAGCAGCGGGCCGAAAAAATCGTGGGTGTGCCCGACCCCATCCGCTATAAGGACCGTATCGTGGGCGTGGTCATGTACCGTGACAACACCATCATCGATGTGATCCGTCAGATCGACGAGGATGAATGATCTGCGCATCGTAACGGCGCTTCCGCTGTCCCTGCGCCCGGCGTATGAGGCCTTTCTGGCCTCCGCCGGGCTCCGGGACGAGGGGGACGCCGACTGTACGGCCCTGCTGCTCTCCGGCGGCGGGGCCATACTGGCCTGCGGGTCTCTCAGCGGACGGGTCCTCAAGCAGATCGCCGTGGCCCCCCAGGCCGAGGGTGACGGAGCCTGTGCCCAGATCGTCACCGCCCTGCTGCGCCAGTCCGCCCAGCGGGGCGCAGTCCATCCGTTTCTGTACACCAAGCCGAAAAATGCCCGCCTGTTCCGCAGCCTGGGCTTCTTCCCCGTGGCGGAAACGGCGGACATGCTGATGATGGAGCACCGCCGGGGAGGTGTGGAGCGCTATCTTGCCTCCCTCCCGGCGTATGACGGCGAAAGCGGCGCTGTGGTGTGCCACGCCAACCCCTTCACCCGGGGCCACCGGCATCTGGTGGAGTACGCCGCCGCCCGCTGCCCCCATCTGTACGTATTTGTTCTCAGCGAGGAGACCGGTGACTTTCCGGCGGCAGACCGGCTGGAGCTGGTGCGCCGGGGCACGGAGGACCTGCCCAACGTGGACGTGGTCCCCGGCGGAGACTATATCATCTCCCGGGCCACCTTCCCTGCGTATTTTTTACAGGGCGACCCGGAGCAGGCCCGCTGCGACCTGGAGCTGACCCTGTTCGGCAAGCGCATCGCCCCGGCCCTGGGCATCACCCGGCGCTTTGTGGGCCAGGAGCCCTACTCCCCGGTAACGGCCCGGTATAACCGCCGGATGCAGGCCCTGCTGCCCCGGTGGGGCATCTCCGTCACTGAAATTCCCCGGCTGGAGGGCATCAGCGCCAGCCGGGTCCGGCAGCTGCTGCGCCAGGGCCGCCTGGCCGATATCCAACCTCTGGTACCGGAGACAACCTATGCATACTGTAGAGATCACCTTGGAGCAGGTGCTCCTTGCCCGTGACCGTCGGGTGCAGCGCCAGCAGGCGCTGCACCGGCAGTACGGCGGCACGCTGCTGTCCTTCACCATGAATATCGCCGGTCCCGTCAAGGACACGCCTCTGGTCCGCCTGGCCTTCCAGGCGGGCCTTGCAGCCCTGGACCGGGACCTGGGTGCGCCGGTGCACCGGGAGTCCGTCGCCGCCCCCACAGGCCCCGAGGCCCTGCTGGTATACCACCGCCCTGCCGGAGCCGTGAAGGACCTGTGCCTCCGGCTGGAGGAGCAGGCCCCCGTGGGCCGGCTGTACGACCTGGACGTGCTGTCCCCCGGCGGGGAGAAGCTGTCCCGGCCCCAGGCCCGGCGCTGCCTGATCTGCGGCGGCCCCGTGACGGTGTGCTCCCGCAGCCGGGCCCACGGCCTTGCCGCCATCCAGGCCAAAACAGAGGATATCCTCTGGAGCTTTGCCGCCGGTCACCTGGCCCAATTGGCCCGTCAGGCCCTGGAGGACGAGGTGTGCCTGACCCCCAAGCCCGGCCTGGTGGACCGGCGCAACACCGGGGCCCATGATGACATGGACCTGCCCCTGTTCCACCGCAGCGCGGCGGCGTTGGAGCCGTATTTTTGCCGCTTTGTGTCCCTGGGCATGGCAGGGGCCTCTCCGGCGGAGCTCCAGGCACTGGGCCGGGAGGCGGAGCATGCCATGCTGACGGCCACCGGCGGCGTCAACACCCACAAGGGGGCGCTGTACAGCTTTACCCTGCTGCTGTCGGCCCTGGGCCGCAGCCTGACGGAGGGCGGCGATCCCTTCCACACTGCGGCCGCCATCGCCGCCGCATTGCCGCCGGCCTCCGGCACCCACGGCAGCGCCGTCCGGGCCCAGTGCGGCGGCGTCCGGCAGGAGGCCATATCCGGCTTTCCCACCGCCCGGCATATGCGGGAGCTTCTGTCCCGATCCGGTGCCCTGGCGGCCTTGACCTGGTCCATGTCCCGGCTGGACGACAGCACCTTGGTCTATCGCGGCGGTCCGGAGGGCCTGCGCTATGTACGGCAGGCGGCGTCGGCACTTCTCGCTCTGCCGGAGAATGCTCTGGCTCCGGCGCTGGAGGCTCTGGACGACGATCTCATCGCCCGGCATCTGAGCCCCGGCGGCAGTGCGGACCTGTTGTCTCTGGCCCTGTTTCTGGACGCCGCAGCCCCCGAAACATGGCTGTGACCCATACGGATAAAAACACCCCGGATCATGCAGGCAGCATGGTCCGGGGTGATTTCGATTTTCATTGGGCAAAGAAGGCCCGCAGCTCCTCCTCCGTGCAGGCGGCGCTGCCCTGGGCGAAGCCGTCCCGGCCGCCGCCGCGGCTATGAAGAGCCTGGTTCATGTCCCGGATAAAGGCGCGCAGATCCTGTCCCGGATGGATAACGGCCCAGCGATAGCTGCCGCCGGTGCCGGCAAATACGGCGCACCGTCCGCCGCAGGTACCGCTGACGGCGTCGCACAGACGGCGGACGCTGTCCGGCTCCATGTCCGGCTGCACCAGCAGCACATCCCCGGCGTTCCGGTACTGCTCCGCTGTCTGGCGGAACACCTGCTCCTCCAGGGCGGCGCAGCGCTCCCGGCTCTGCCGCAGCTGCTCCTCCAGCCGCTGCACTGCCGGAAAGGCTGCCTGGGGCTTCACGGACAGCGCCTGGCTGATCCGGCGGCTCTGGTCCCAGCATCGGGACAGGTATTCCATGGCCCGGCCGCCGCACAGCAGCTCCAGCCGCACGCCGTCCCGCAGCTTCTGGCAGGACAGGAACTTCACCAATCCCACCTGGCCGCTGGCGGCCACATGGGTGCCGCAGCAGGCGCAGCGGTCCGCCCCGGGGAATTCTGTGATGCGCACCGGCCCCTCTATTGCCTTTTTGCTGCGATAGGGCAGGACGGTCAGCTCCTCCGGCGTGGGATAGTACGCCCGGAAGAGGTGATTTTCCCAGATATACCGGTTGGCCCGGTCCTCCACCTCCAGCACCTGCTCCCAGGTCATGGGAGCGTTATAGTCGATGATGACGGTATCCGCACCCATGTGAAAACCCACATTGTCGCAGGAAAAGGCAGCGCAGAGCATGCCGCTGACGATGTGCTCGCCGGAATGCTGCTGCATGTGGTCAAAGCGGCGGTCCCAGTCGATGACGCCGCGGACCGTCCGGCCCACCGGCAGGGGGCGGTCGCAGGTGTGAAGCACCCGTCCCTCCCGCTCCTGAACGTCCAGCACCGCCGCGCCGCCCAGTACGCCATGGTCCGCCGGCTGACCGCCGCCCTCCGGATAAAAGGCCGTGCGGTCCAGAGTCACCAGACAGGAGCCGTCCTTTCCCTCATAGCACTCCGTGACGACGGCGTCAAATTCCCGCAGGAATGCATCCTGATCATATAGCTTTTCCGTGTCCATATGGTGTCCTCCCCGGTGGTTTTTCTCTATCATGCCATATTCTTCCGGGATTTGCAAGACCCGCCGCCCACAGGGCGGAATTTTACAGGAAGGGTAGAAAAACAGGGAATAATCTGCTATACTGTTCCTCGAAATCAGGAACCGAGGAAAACGATTATGCTGGAGATCCTTTTATACGCGGGCAGGGCCATTATGCCGCTGCTGCTGACCATGGCCCTGGGCTGCTGGCTGCGGCACTCTGCCCATTGGAGCGATGATTTTTACCGGCAGCTCAACAGCTTCTGCTTTCATGTGCTGCTGCCGGTGCAGCTGTTTCTGAACGTATACGCCATCGAGGACCTGTCGGTGCTGAATTGGCGTCTGCTGGGCTTCATCGTGCTGTGCATTGTGGGTGCCGCAGGGCTGGGCGTGGCCGTGGCGCCGCTGTTTGCCCGGGAACGGGCGCAGCGGGTAGTCATTGCCCAGGCCACGTTCCGGGCCAACCAGGTCATTATGGGCATCCCGCTGGCCAGCGCCCTGGGCGGCCAGGACGCGCTGATTTTCGCGTCGCTAGTCACCTCCGTGTGCGTGCCAGTATTCAACATGCTGGCTGTGCTGATGCTGACGGCATACAGCACAGACGGCAAATCCATCTCCTGGCGGGAGGAGGTGCGGCAGATCTTCCGCAACCCTCTGATCCTGGGCGCGCTGGCGGGTCTCGTCACCGTACTGGTGCGGCAGCTGCTGCCGCAGGTGGATGGCCAGCCGGTGTTCTCTCTGCGCAGCGGCCTGCCGTCCATCTACAAGGCATGCAGCGACCTGTCTAAGGTGGCCTCGCCGCTGGTGCTGCTGATCCTGGGCGCCCGGCTGCGGTTCGATGCGGTGCAGGGCCTGTGGAAAAAGATCCTGGCGGCGGTGTCCATGCGCCTGGTGGTGGTGCCGTTGATCGTTCTGACACTGGTATTGCTGCTGCGGGAGCCGCTGGGGCTGACCACGGTGGAAATGCCCACGATAGTGGCCATCTTCTGCTCACCGGTAGCCGTAACCAGCGCGGTGATGGTCCAGGAGATCGGCGGGGACGAGCAGCTGGCCCAGCAAGTGGTGGCCTGGAGCTCGGTGCTGTCCATGGGAACCATCTTCTGCTTCGCCGCCGCCCTGCGGGCCATGGGCGTCATGTAACGCGCCCCGCCCGGGAGGAATTCATTTGCGCACGGCGGCAATATGTGGTATAATAGTCGAACATTGTAATTTGAACCACCATTAAGGAGGCGCATCTATGCAAAAGCTGGACAAACAGTTCCATATCCACTGCGTGGAGGGCGATGTGGGCCGCTACGTCATTCTGCCCGGCGATCCGGGCCGGTGCGAGAAGATCGCGGCCCTGTTTGACGACGCCCATTTCGTGGCCCGGAATCGCGAATTCACCATCTATACCGGCACCCTGCTGGGAGAAAAGGTCTCCGTGTGCTCCACCGGCATCGGCGGCCCCTCCGCCTCCATCGCCATGGAGGAGCTGCACAACATCGGCGCAGACACCTTTATCCGGGTGGGCACCTGCGGCGGCATCGACCTGGACGTGCGCTCCGGCGACGTGGTGGTGGCCACCGGCGCCATCCGCTTTGAGCACACCAGCCGGGAGTATGCCCCCATTGAGTATCCCGCCGTGGCCAACTTCGATGTGACCTGCGCCCTGGTGCAGGCGGCCAAGAATCTGGGCAAGTCCCTGAAAACCGGCGTGGTCCAGTGCAAGGACGCGTTTTATGGCCAGCACAGTCCGGCCAAAATGCCGGTTTCCTATGAGCTGCTGAACAAATGGGAGGCCTGGAAGCGCCTGCATGTGAAGGCCAGCGAAATGGAAAGCGCCGCCCTGTTTGTGGTGGCCGATGCCCTGGGCTGCCGCTGCGGCAGCTGCTTCCACGTGATCTGGAACCAGGAGCGGGAGGCCGCCGGACTGGACCAGGATATGAGTGAGGATACCACCTCCGCCGTGGAGGTGGGTGTGGAGGCTCTGCGGCTGCTGATTCGCGCAGACCGGGGTGAATAAACAAAAAAATCCCGCTGCCATCGCATGGGCATCTGCCAAAAAGGATTTTTGACAAGCTGACAACGGGTATCCGGTGAAAGCCGGATACCCATTGTTTTTTGCCGTCATGAAAAGCAATGGATTTATCCACAGCTGCCCCCGTCCGGCTCTGCCGGGCGGCGTTTTTTCAGGTCACATCTGCTGCGCGGGAAATATTTCCTCTGTCAGAGCCTTCAGCTCCTCATACATGGGCAGCCCGGCCAGCGGAGCCAGGGCCGCCGTTGTCTCCCGTCACCAGCTCCACCACATGGGGCGTGAACACTTGCCCCAAAGTATGTTCCTCAGTTCAGCATATCCGCGTTGGTGTCGAACAGCTGGCGGATGCGGTCCCGCAGAGCCTGATGGGTCGGCTCCGTCAGCTCCGGATCCCGGGCCATCAGCTGCCGGGCCGCCGTCTGGGCCTCGTCCAGAAGCCGCATGTCGCAGCTGAGGTCGGCGATCTTCATGGCCGGCAGGCCGTGCTGCCGCTGGCCGAAGAAATCTCCCGGCCCCCGCAGCCGCAGGTCCTCCTGGGAGATGCGGAAGCCGTCGTTGGTCTGGGTCATCACCTTCAGCCGGGCCCGGGTCTCCTCGTTCTGGCTGTCCGACAGCAGGATGCAGTAGCTTTTGGCCTTGCCCCGGCCCACCCGGCCCCGCAGCTGGTGCAGCTGGGACAGGCCGAACCGGTCTGCATTCTCCACCACCATACACGTGGCGTTGGGCACGTCCACGCCCACCTCCACCACGGTGGTGGACACCAGGATATCGCTTTCCCCGGCGGCAAAGGCCGCCATGACCTTCTCCTTCTCCTTGGGTTTCATCTTCCCGTGGAGCACCGCCACCCGCAGGTCCGGAAACACCTGCTCCTGCAGCTGCTTGGCGTAGGCCGTCACGGCCTTGCGCTCGTCGGGGATCTGGTCCGGCTCCCCCACCAGGGGGCACACCACGAAGATCTGCTGTCCCGCCGCCGCCAGCTTCCGGATAAACGCCTGGACCCGGGGCCGGTAGCTCTCTCCCAGGGCGAAGGTGTCCACCTTCTGCCGCCCGGGAGGCAGCTCGTCGATCACCGACACGTCCAGGTCCCCATAGATCACCAGGGCCAGGGTCCGGGGGATGGGCGTGGCGGACAGCACCAGCATATGGGGGTCCTCCGCCTTCTGGGACAGGGCCGCCCGCTGGTTCACGCCGAACCGGTGCTGCTCGTCCGTCACCACCAGGCCCAGCCTCCGGTACTGCACGTCCTCCGTCAGCAGGGCGTGGGTGCCGATGCACAGGTCGATGGACCCGTCCGCCAGCCCCGCTAAAATCTCCCGCCGCTCCTTGGCCCGGGTGGACCCGGTCAGCAGGGCACACCGGATGGAAAACCGGGCCAGCAGCGGCGCCAGCCCCTGATAGTGCTGCCGGGCCAGAATTTCCGTGGGGGCCATCAGGGCCGTCTGCCACCCGTTTTCCACGGCGAACCAGATGCACGCCGCCGCCACCATGGTCTTGCCGCTGCCCACGTCCCCCTGGCACAGGCGGTTCATGGGCTTGCCGGACACCATGTCCTCCACGGCGTCGGCAATGGCCCGGCGCTGGGCCCCGGTCAGGGCAAAGGGCAGCCGCCGGTAAAAGGGCTCCATGCTCATCCGCCGGCAGGCCGGGCCTGCCACGTCCCGCCGCCGCTGCCGCAGCAGCTGCAGACCGCAGGTCAGCAGGAACAGCTCCTCGAACACCAGCCGCCGCCGGGCCACCTCCAGAGCCTCCGGCGAGGCGGGAAAGTGGATGTTCTCATATGCATAGTTTACATAACACAGCTTGTGAGCCTGCCGCACCTCATCCGGCAGCACGTCCGGCAGCAGCTCCCGGCAGGCGTCCAGCCCCTGCCGGGCTACCCGGGCCATCAGCCCCTGGGTGACTCCGGCGGTCAGGGGATAGATGGGCATGATGCGCCCGGTGACCTGCTGCCGCCCCTCCGGCTCGAACAGGGGGTTGATCATCTGCTTGCGCCGCAGATCGTCCTCCACCCTGCCGAAAAACACATACGTCTCCCCCATGCGCAGGGAGCTGCCCAGATGCTGGGCGTTGAAAAAAACCAGATCCATGGCCCCGCTGTCGTCCACCACCCGGGTCTTGGCGATGGTGCGGCCTCCGGAAATGCGATAGGCCGTCAGGTCCGCCGCCACCATACCCCGGACGCATACGCTCTCCCCGGCGGTCAGCTCCCGGATGGGCCGGACCTGGGTCCGGTCCTCATACCCCCGGGGAAAATAGGCGATCAGGTCCCCCAGGGTGGTAATGCCCAGCTTTTCCAGGGCGGCGGCCCGGGCCTCGCCGATGCCCTTGATGTATCGCACATTGGTGCCCAGGTCTGCCATAAGACCGCCTCCTTCGTTCTTATTTCCGGCGGTAGGTCACATATTGGAACGACACGCCGCCGGAGGTAAATGTCTTGCTTTGTTCCGCCTCTGTCCACGCGCTGTCCCGGGATAAATCGGGGAAAAACGCGTCGGCCTGGGGCGCGGCGAAGATCCTCGTCAGATACACGGTGCTGCACCGGGGCAGCAGCTGGCGGTACACGCTTTCCCCGCCGATGACCACCGCGTCCTCCGGCACCTCCGCCAGGTCATGGATCACCTCCGCCCCCGGGGCGGTGAAATCCAGATCCCGGGTCAGCACCAGGTTCCGCCGGTCCGGCAGGCCCCGGCCCCCGGGGAGACTCTCCAGGGTCCGGCGGCCCATGACCACGGTTTTCCCCAGGGTCAGCTGCCGGAACCGCCGCAGGTCCTCCCGGATGTGAAACAGCAGTGCACCGTCCTTGCCGATGCCGCCGTTTTCGCAGACGGCTGCAATGGCGGTCATTCCTCGTCCTCCCCGTGGGGACGATGCAGCCACACCACCTGCTCCGGGGCCGGAGTCAGGCCCAGCTTTTTCTGCAGGGCGTGGGAAGCGGGGTTGTCCTCATACACATGGCAGAAGGGGGTCCAGCCCCGCTCCAGGTGCCACCGGATCAGCCAGCCCTCCAGGGCCATGGCCAGGCCCCGGCGGCGATACTCCGGCAGGACCTCTAAAATGCCCATGCTGCCCTCGTGGTGCACACCGATGAAAGCCGCCAGCTGCCCATCTTCAAACAGGCCCCACAGCTGCCCCGCCTCCATCCGGCTGCGCAGATATGCCGCCTCGTCGTCCTCCGGGTGATAGTGGGCGGCGCACAGGGGGAGGTATTCCTCCGTTATAGGCCGCACCTCCGCGGCGGGGACCCGGGGCGGCTGGCTTTCGCCATAGACCCACTGGGTGCAGGGGACGCCCTTTTTCAGGCCAAAGGCCCGGGCCACCTCGTCACTGGCCCCCTGGGGGATGCAGAAAAGCCCCCCGTTTTCCAGCCCCAGGCGGCGCAGAAGCGCCGCCAGAGCCGGTCCGTCGGCGATATCGCTCATGACCAGGTGGTCATTCCGGACCACGCTGCCCTCCGGGCCCCGGTACAGCAGATGTTCCTCCCCTTTTCGCAGCAGCACCTGATCCACGTTGGCGCTGTTCCATTTGTTATGCATACGGATTCTCCCTCTTTCCTTAGTGGTGTCTTTTCCCCCTATTATACCTTCTGGCGGGGAAAATGTAAACTTCCTTTCCGGCGGGAAACGTGCTATACTGGGGAAAACCCTGAAAGGAGGGTCGCCATGACCAAGGATGAGCTGCGGCAGAAGGCCAACGATCTGCCTCTGGCCCCGGGGGTCTATCTGATGATGGACAAAACCGGCAAGGTGATTTATGTGGGCAAGGCCAAGAAGCTGAAAAACCGCGTCAGCCAATACTTCCAGGACACCGCCTCCCACAACGAAAAGACCCGGGCCATGGTGTCCCAGGTGGACCATTTCGACACCATCTTCGTGTCCACGGAGTTCGAGGCCCTGATCCTGGAGAACTCTCTCATCAAGCGCCATATGCCCCGGTACAACATCCTGCTGAAGGACGACAAGGGCTATCCCTTTGTGCGGCTGGACGCCGACGCGGCCTACCCCCGCTTCTCCCTGGTGGGAAAGACCGCTGACGACGGCGCGAAATATTTCGGCCCCTTCGGCGGCCGGCGTGAGACCCGGCTGGCCATCGAGGCCGTGTGCGGCGCCCTGCACCTACCCACCTGTGCCCGCCAGTTTCCCCGGGATATCGGCAGGGAGCGGCCCTGCCTGAACCACCACATTGGCCGCTGCGACGGCTTCTGCCGCCCGGACGGCCCCGGTCAGGCGGAGTATCAGGCCCGCATCCGCCAGGCAGTGCGCATTTTCAGCGGCCACTACCGCCAGCTGACGGCGGAGCTGCGCCAGGAGATGGAGCAGGCGGCGGAGGAGCTGAACTTTGAAAAGGCCGCCGCCCTGCGGGACCGGATCCGGGCCATTTCCGTGCTGGGCAAGACCCAGCAGGTCATTGCCGGGGTCTGCGCCGACACGGATGTGTGGGGCGTGTACCCGGGCCAGGTCCGCTGCGGCAGCGCCGTGCTGCACATTGAGGACGGCAATCTTCTGGGCCGGGAGGTGGAGGTGTTCTCCGCCGCCGCCGACCAGGAGGAGGCGGATATCCTCTCCGCCGTGCTGAGCCAGTATTATCTGGGCCGTCAGGCCCTGCCCCGGGAGATCCTGGTGCCCTGTGAGCCGGAGGATATGGACACCTTCGCCGCCCTGCTGACAGGCCGGGCCGGGCACCGGGTGACCCTGCGGGTGCCCCAGCGGGGGGAGCGGGCGGAGCTGCTGCGCATGGCCCGCCGCAACGCCCGGGAGGAGGTGGAGCGCATCACCTCCGATGCCGAGCGCACCGGCAAGACCTTAGAGCAGCTGGGGACCCTGGCCGGGCTGGCGGAGGCCCCCCGGCGGCTGGAATCCTACGATATTTCCCACACCGCCGGGCAGGACATGGTGGCCTCCATGGTGGTGTTTGCCGACGGACGGCCCCTGAAGCGGGACTATCGCCGGTTCCAGGTAAAGACCCTGGACCACGCCGACGACCTGCGGGCCATGGAGGAGGTGCTGGAGCGCCGGTTCCGGCGGTATCTGGAGGGGGACGAGCACTTTGCCCCCCTGCCGGACCTGCTGCTGATGGACGGCGGCCAGCTCCAGGCGGAGGCCGCCTGCCATGTGCTGGAAAGGCTGGGCCTCACCGTGCCGGTGCTGGGCATGGTAAAAGATGACCGCCACCGGACCCGGGCCCTGGTAACGCCCCAGGGGCAGGAGCTGGGCATCCAGCAGAGCCCGCCCCTGTTCGCCTTAGTGGGCCGGGTGCAGGAGGAGGTCCACCGCTTCGCCATCACCTATCACCACGAAAAGCACACGAAATCCGCCCTGACCTCCCGGCTGGACGGCATCCCCGGGGTGGGAGACATCCGGAAAAAGGCCCTGCTGAAGCACTTCAAAAGCGTCAAGACCATCGCCCAGGCGGAGCTTCTGCAGCTGGAGGCGGTGCTGCCCAAGGCCGCCGCCCGGGCGGTATACGACCACTTTCACAAGGAGGAGACGCCGTGAAAACCTACGCCACCCTTGGCCCCGCCTGCTGCCGGGCGGACCTGCTGACGGAACTGCTGGACATGGGGCTGACGGGCTTCCGTCTGAACCTGTCCCACACCACCCTGACGGCCTGCCGCCCCTGGACCGATGCGGTACAGGCGGCCCGGCAGGCATCGGGCCGGGATGCGGAGCTGATCGTCGATATGCGGGGGCCGGAGCTGCGGATGGGCGCCCTGCCGCAGCCGGTACCCCTGGCGGAGGGAGATTCCGTGACCCTGGGCCCCGGGAGCCTGCCGGTGGAGCCGGATATCCTGGCCGCCGTGGCCCCGGGGCAGGAGATTTTGCTGGATGACGGCCTGATGGCCCTGCGAGCGGAGTCCTGCGGCCGGGCCGTCACCTGCACCGTCACCCGGGGCGGGGTGCTGGAAAGCCGGAAAAGCATCACCCTGCCCGGGGTGGAGCTTCTCCGCCCGGCCCTGACGGCCCAGGACCTGCTGGACCTGGACAACGCGGCCGGGCAGGGGGTCACGGCGGTGATGCAGCCCTTTGTCCGCAGCCGCCATGAGCTGGAGCAGGTCCGGACGGCCCTGGCCCGCCGGGGTCTGGAGCACCTCACGATATTCGCCAAGATCGAGGACCGGCAGGGCTGGCAGAGCCTGCCCCAATGGATGGACGCCTGCGACGTGGTCACCGTGGCCCGGGGGGACCTGGGCAGCAATCTGGGGCTTCTGCACCTGCCCGCCGCCCAGAAGGACATCGCCGCCCGGTGCCGCCGGGCCGGGAAGCCCTTCCTGGTGGTGACCCAGCTGCTGCACACCATGACGGAGCACCCCACCCCCACCCGGGCGGAGGTGCTGGACGTGTACAACGCTGTGCTGGACGGGGCGTCCGCCCTGATGCTTACCGGCGAGACGGCCCGGGGCCGGTACCCGCTGGAGGCCGTCCGCTGGCTGCTGGACATCGCCCGCCAGGCGGAGGAGGATCAGAAATAGCAAAAGGCCGCCCTTCCGGGCGGCCTTTTGCCTGTTTGTATGATTGTATGCAGGTTTTTTTACTTGGCCTGGGCAGCCTGATCGACGTCGTACATGTGCTGGAGCATACGGACCACCATATTGCTGTAGCCGTACTCGTTGTCATACCAGGCGATGAGCTTCACAAAATCGTGGTCCAGCATGATGCCGGCCTTTTCGTCAAAGACGCAGGGGCAGGGATCGGCGATCAGATCCGTGGACACCACCTGGTCGGTGGTATAGCCGATGATGTCCTTCATATACGTTTCGGAGGCGTGGCGGACGGCGTAGCAGATCTCGGCATAGGTGGTGGTGCGGGACAGGCGGGCGGTCAGGTCCACCACGGACACGTCGGCGGTGGGAACACGGAAGGCCATGCCGGTCATCTTGCCCTTCAGGCTGGGGATCACCCGGCCCACGGCCTTGGCCGCGCCGGTGGAGGTGGGGATGATGTTGTTGAGGATGGAGCGGCCGGTGCGCCAGTCGCTGCCGCCCCGGGAGTCCACGGCCTTCTGCTTGGCAGTGGAGGCATGGATGGTGGACATCAGGCTCTGCTCGATGCCGAACTCCTGGTGGATGACCTTGGCCAGGGGGGCCAGGCAGTTGGTGGTGCAGCTGGCGTTGGAGATGACCATCATGTCCGGCTGATACAGCTCGCTGTTGACGCCGTATACAAAGGTGGGGGTGACCTCGTCCTTGGCGGGGGCGGTCAGCAGCACCTTCCTGGCGCCGCCCTTGAAGTGGCGGGAGGCCTTCTCCGTGGTGTTGTTGGCGCCGGTGGACTCGATGATGTACTCCGCGCCGCACTCACTCCAGGGGATCATGGCCGCGTCGGACTGGCTGAACACCCGGATCTTGTGGCCGTTGACCACCAGGTCGCCGCCCTCGTGCTCCACGGTGCCGTTGAAGCGGCGGAACACGGAGTCATATTTCAGCAGATAGACCATATAGTCCACATCTGCCTTCCGCAGGTTGATGCCGCAGACCTCATACTTATCGGGCTGCTCCGCCAGAATGCGCAGGACCACGCGGCCGATGCGGCCGAAACCATTGATACCGATCTTGATAGCCATAATTCGTTCCCTTTCTATATCCGCCCAGCCGTGGGACGGTCTTTTTGTTCCATCCATATTATACCAAAGCTCCCCGGGCCATGTCTCCTGTTTTTGTGCAAAATGGTGCACAAGAATTTTCGGGAGCACCCAGTCTCTTTTGAACATCCGGAACAAAAAAATCAAAAATATTCGCCAAATATTCCATACATTTGAAACCTTTTTGACAAGTTAGGGAAGCAAAAAGCGGGGGCGCACAGCGCCCCCGCTTTGGATAATGGTTATGCCACAAAAAACCCGGCGAACAGCGCCAGCACCGTGGTAAGGATCCCGCACAGGCCGATGGCCAGGCCGCTCATGGCTCCCTCGGTCTCGCCCAGCTCCAGGGCCTTGGCCGTGCCCATGGCGTGGCTGCACGCCCCGATGCCCAGGCCCACGGCCATGGGGTCCTTTACCCGGAACAGCTTCACCAGCAGCGGTGCGCACAGGTTCCCCAGCATGCCCGTCACCACCACCGCCGCCACGGTAATGGCCATCGTTCCGCCGTGGCCCTGGGATACGACGGTGGCAATGGGCATGGTGACGGATTTGGGCAGCAGGGACATGGCCATGGCACGGTCCAGGCCAAACAGGCGGCACAGCAGCAGAATGCTGCCCATGGCCGTCACCACGCCCACGGTGCAGCCCACCAGCACCGGCAGCCAGTGCTTGGCCAGCAGCCTCCGCTGGGAATAGATGGTCACTGCCATACAGGCCGTGGCCGGCCCCAGGAACAGATTGATCAGCGCCCCGCCCTGGTAATAGCTCTCATAGGGGATGTGGAACACCAGCAGCACCGCGATCACCAGCAGCACCGCCAGCAGCATGCCGTTGCAGATGGCAAGCCGGGTCTTGTGCTGGATCTTCATTCCGGCCCAGTAGGCTGCTATCGTCAGCAGCACGCCGAAATACGGCTGGGCAAACAGCTCCTGCATCATTTCCGCTTCCCTCCCCGGTCCATAAGCCGCTGGGTCAGGCGCACGGCCCACACCGTGGCCCCATAGGTCAGCACCATAGACACCACGCACACCGTCAGAAACGCCGCGGCGTGCTGCCAGAGCAGGTCCACATAGTTCATGATGCTCACCGACACGGGGATGAAGAAAAAGCCCAGGTTCCCCAGCAGAAAGTCGGACTTTTCCCGGATGTGGTCCACCCGCACCATGCCTGTCAGCAGCAGCACCAACAGCAGCAGCAGACTGATGACGCTGGCCGGAAAGGCAAAGGGCAGCACCGCCTCGATGCCCTGCCCCACCCAGTAAATGCCGAATACCAATGCCACTTGCAGCAGAATTTTCATAAACGTCTCCACCTTTTTATCAGAAAAACGCCCTTCATGACGAAGGGCGTTTTCATTGTAAGGGCTTTTATGCAAAAAGTCAAATATAATCGAAGGGAATTGGCACATTAGCCAAAAATTATTGAGGCAGAGGCAGACTGTGCAGCATGCAGCGCCCGAAGCAGGTGAGACTGCGGCCGCTGCTGGGGGGCAGCAGCACATCGGCGTCGGCCCTGCGCCGGTTCAGGCTGAACAGATATACCATGCCCAGCGGGTCCCGGTAATACTGCTTGCACACCATCTCGCCGTCCACGCAGAAAATGCCCACGTCGCCGTTTTGCAGGGGATCGTGGTTCACATACACCACGCCGCCGTCGTGAATATGAGGCTCCATGGAGTCGCCCTGGATACGCACCGCCAGCTCGGCCCCCCGGGGGACCTGTCCGGTGACGGGGATGGTCTCATAGTCCTCGCTGAACACCGGAGCGGCGTATCCGGCGGCGGCAGGGCTGAAATACAGGGGGATGGTGCGGGGGGCCTGCTGGGGCTGGGCCTGCTCCAGCTCCTGCTGCATGCCCTCCAGAGCGCGGACCATGGTGTGGACCGTCTGCCGCCCGGCCAGGCTCAGCCGCCGATAGCTCTCCAGCAGGGCCTGCTCCTCGTCGGAGCGAATGCCGCCATTGGCCCGGTAGGCGTCCCGATACAGATAGTTGGGGTCCACGCCCAGGGCGTCAAACAGCCGCAGCAGCACCTCCTCCTTGGGGGCGCTGACGCCGGTCTCATAATTGCCTATGGCGGACCGGGATACTCCCAGCCGGTCCGCCAGCTCCGCCCGGGATATGCCCAGCTCCTCCCGGCGCTTGCGCAGCTGTTCGCCAAAGCTCATGGTTCTGCCCTCCTTCGACACGGTTCGACGCGATTCTGCTGTCAGCATACCACGTTTGTTGGTTTTTGTCAATACTTTTAACAAGAAACTTGTTAAAATGGGCTTGACACACCAAGATTCTTGTGATATAGTAGCGTCAGTCTCAAGATTTCTGGCGCGCCAGGCAAAAAAACCTGCCGCTTTCGCGGCAGGCACAGTCCTTTTTGACAAACGCCGGTTATTCCGGAAGGTCCGCCGCATGGGGCAGGCCCCAGCGGAAGTGGGCGGCGCACAGCCGCAGCACCAGGATCACCGCCGCTCCCAGCAGCATGGAGGGAATATCCCCCAGATGCTGCCAGCACAGGGCGCACAGCAATGCCCCGATCAGGGTGGGGCAGGCATAGAAGTGCTTGACAAAGATGTAGGGCTTCTGGTTGGACAGCACGTCCCGCAGCACACCGCCGCCCACGCCGGTGATGACGCCCACAAACACCAGCAGGAACAGGTTATAGTTCTCCGCCTGCTGAAAGGCGCACTGAACACCCACCACCGTAAAAAGGCCCAGGCCGATGGAGTCCAGCCACAGCATGACCAGCTCATAGGCGCGGCTCTCTACCGCCAGCAGATGCCGCACGGCGGGCAGGAACACCAGGGCCGACACACCCATGGCCACCAGGGCATACACCGGCTGGCAGAACATCACCGGCGGCGTGATGCCCAGGGTCAGGTCCCGGATAACGCCGCCGCCGCAGGCGGTACACACGCCCAGGATCACCACGCCGAAGGCATCCAGCTGGCGCTGGAGCCCGGCCAGAGCGCCGGAGGCGGCAAAAACCGCCGTACCGATGATCTCCAATATAAAAAGTACCGTTTCCGTCATGAAAATCGTCCTTTTCCCACATAATGCCACGGCATTATAGCACAGCCGCCGCCCCTGTGCAATGGGCGCAGCGCCCAAATTTCCCCGTTTTTTCGGCGGGTTTTCTCCCAATTATACCGATGCGGAAGTTTTTTCCCGCCTGTTGCCCGAAAAAGGGCAACCCTCCTGCAATCTTTCGGAAAATTCCCGGGACAGGTAGGGGCAGCCCGCCGGATGGCAAAAAAAAAGACTTCCGGATGCGACTGCATCCGGAAGTCCTGGTGGGGGATGGTGGATTCGAACCACCGAAGGCGTTGCCAGCAGATTTACAGTCTGTCCCCTTTGGCCACTCGGGAAATCCCCCATGTATGAAATTGGAGCTGGTGGACGGATTCGAACCCCCGACCTGCTGATTACAAATCAGCTGCTCTACCAGCTGAGCTACACCAGCGTCTGACCAGCGAAGATTATATTACCAGACTTGTCCCGCTTTGTCAACAAAAATTTTTGCCGAAGGCAGGTTTTTTTCGCATAGATCCGGCGATCATCCGCATTTACCCATGCACACAGGAGAGAGGAGGCAGTTTTATGACGCTACAGGAACTTTCGCCCCAATACGCCCGGCAGGCGGAGACGGTGGCCCGGCGGCTCCGGGAGCTGCGGCAGCAGGAGCTGGCGGAGGGGGACCCCCAGGTGGCCCAGACCCTCCGCCAGAGGCAGCAGGAGCTGCGGCCCCTGCTGCGGGAGGCCCGGGAGCTGGCGGAGCACACCGCCCACTATTACGACAGGAGGTACATAAGACGTGAAAAATACCGCATCTGATATGGCCGGCATCCCCTATGATCCGCTGGACATGGCCAGCCTGCAGCTCTGGGCCCGGGAGAACCGGGACGACAACCGTCTCCAGATCGAGCGGCTGCTGCGGAATCTGCCCATGGCGGTGGAGCAGGATCTGACGGACCGTCAGCGCCAGATCCTCCGCATGCGCTATTCTCAGAGCATGACGGTCAGCAGCATCGCCCGGGAGCTGGGCATCAACAAGTCCACCGTCTCCCGGACCCTGTCCAACAGCACCATGAAGCTGTACCGTTCCCTGCGGTACAGCCTGTAAAAACGTGATTATTTCCCCGGAAAAGCCTTGACTTTTCCGGGGAAAACCTTATAATGCCTATACTGTGTGGATAATTTGGGCGGCGTGTCCGGACGGCGGACAGAAGGCCGCGCCATAGAGAGTAAGAAAGGGTGTTATCTCCGGTATGTTGGATAAGGTTCTGCATAATCGATGGCCCCGGGTGGGGGCGGCGCTGGGCGGCTCGCTGCTGCTGGCCCTGGCCATCAATCTGTTTATCGTGCCCCAGCACCTGTATTCCAGCGGTCTGCTGGGCCTGTGCCAGGTGATCCGGACGCTGTTGGATACCAAGCTGGGCATCCGGTTTGACAACTTTGACCTGGCGGGCACGCTGTATCTGGCGGCGAATCTGCCGCTGCTGCTGCTGGCCTATAAGACCATGGGGCGCTCATTTGTGGCCATGCTGGCCCTGTGTACGGTGTCCAACTCCGTGTTTCTGTCCATTATTCCCATTCCGGCCACGCCCATTATTTCGGATGTTCTCACCAGCTGCCTGGTGGGCGGCATTCTGGCGGGCTTTTCCAACGGCCTGGTGCTGACCTGCGGCGCGTCCTGCGGCGGCCTGGATATTCTGGGGCTGTACCTGTCCAAAAAGACCAAGGGCTTCACGGTGGGGCGGTTTTCGCTGCTGTTCAACGCGGTGCTGTATGCCATGTGCCTGGTGCTGTTCAGTGCGCCCACGGCCATTTATTCCGCCATTTACACGGTGTTCAACGCCCTGTTTGTGGACCGGGTCCATCAGCAGAATATCACCACCCAGGTGCTGGTCGTCACGAAGCTCCGGGATCTGGAGCCCTTCTGGGAGCTGGGGCGGAAAATGGACCGGGGCATTACCTATTGGTCCGGCCACGGGGCCTATACCGGGGACGAGGTGCAGATCCTTTGCATCTGCCTGTCCAAGTATGAGATCGAGACCCTGCAGCAGGAGGTCCGGAAGGTGGACCCCCATGCGTTCTTCATGGTCCAGGAGGGGGTACATACCCTGGGCAACTTCAAGCGGCACCTGAACCCCTGACGGAAAAAACCGTCCCGGTACAGAGCGGGACGTCCCGGAAAACCGGCGGTTTGTCCCGGGACAAAGGCGAGAAAAGGCGGGACGCCCAAGGCTGTGGAAATGCCTTGGGCGTACCGCTGTTTTTTGAGCCTATTCGCCTAAAATTTCGGCAAAAATTCCGATGCTGTCTGCTCTGGCGTCATAGACTTTTCCGCCGGACTGGGTCAGAGGCAGGGTCAGGGTCACGGCGCTGCCGCTGCTGTCCATGGCGGAAATGTGTATTTACCCGGAGGACTTATTCTGCCCGGCCGGCGTGGCGGCAGATGGCCTCAAAGGTCTGCTGGCTGATGTCGTGCTCCATCTTGCAGGCGTCGGCCTCGGCAGTCTCCGGGTCCACACCCAGATGGATAAGAAACTGCGTCAGGGTCTTGTGCCGGTCCAGCATGCTGGCGGCAATGGCCATGCCCGTGTCCGTCAGGGTGATGAGCCCCTCCTTGTCCATGGTGATATAGCCGCTCTCCCGCAGGCGCTTGGTGGCGTAGCTGACGCTGGGCTTTGTCACACCCAGATACTCCGCAATGTCAATGGAGCGAATGTAGCCATGCTTCTCCTTCATCATCAGCATGGTTTCCAGGTAATCCTCCGAGGCTCTTAAGATCTGCATGGCAAACAGTACCAACCTTCCAGTAAGATTATGTATAGGTTAGCATATTTTAACCAAAATTGCAAGGAAGATAAATTTTTCCGGAAAAAGGGTTGACAACAAATGTTAGAGGTGTTAAACTATCCAGCGGTTAAGGGAGCTTAACCTTTTTCTTGGCAAAGAGGTTAAGGCAGATTAACCACTATTTTTCCACGATCGGTTAGCGACCCCTAACCGCTATCACAGGGAGGGAAGCAGCTATGATGCCGCTGACATTAGCCAACATGGGCGAAGAAAATCTCATCCACCGGGTGGGCGGCAGCCCCGAGGTGAAAAAGCATCTGGAGGACCTGGGCTTTGTGGCCGGGGGCACCGTCACGGTGGTGGCGGCCCTGGGCGGAAACGTCATCGTGAAGGTCAAGGAGGCCCGCATCGCCATCAGCGAGGAAATGGCCCGAAAGATCATGATCTGATACCAAAACCTGTTAAAAAGCTTGAAAAGCTTTTTATAGCACCGAAGGTGCGTCAGGTTTTGTATGAGACGTCACAGCGTGTTTTCACACGCTGTGCGTGCGCGCAGCGCACGGGATTCTTGATTCAATTTTTGAATCAAGAATCAGTATTAAAAATCAAAAAATACATAAAAGGAGAGAACCCACATGAAAACACTGCGCGACGTGAAAATCGGCGAGACGGTCCAGGTGGTGAAGCTCCACGGGGAGGGCCCCGTGAAGCGCCGCATCATGGACATGGGCATCACCCGGGGCACCCAGGTGTTTGTCCGGAAGGTGGCCCCTCTGGGCGACCCCATGGAGGTCACCGTCCGGGGCTATGAGCTGAGCCTGCGGAAGGCGGACACCGAAATGATCGAAGTGGAATAAGTTCCCGGAAAGGAGATACGAGAATCATATGGATAAGCAGATCAAAATTGCCCTGGCGGGCAACCCGAACTGCGGTAAAACCACCCTGTTCAACGCACTGACCGGCTCCAACCAGTTCGTCGGCAACTGGCCTGGCGTCACCGTGGAGAAGAAGGAGGGCAAGCTGAAGAAGCACGATGACGTGGTCATCATGGACCTGCCCGGCATCTACTCCCTGTCCCCCTACACCCTGGAGGAGGTGGTGGCCCGGAATTACCTGATCGGCGAGCGCCCCGACGCCATCCTGAACATCATTGACGGCACCAACCTGGAGCGCAACCTGTATCTGACCACCCAGCTGACGGAGCTGGGCATTCCCGTGGTCATCGCCGTGAACATGATGGACGTGGTCCGCAAGAACGGCGACCAGATCAACGTCAAGGAGCTGTCCCGTCAGCTGGGCTGCGAGATCGTGGAGATCTCCGCTCTGAAGGGCGACGGCGTGATGGACGCCGCCGAGGCCGCCGTGAAGGCCGCCAAGGGCCAGACCAAGACCATCCCCATGCACACCTTCTCCGGCCCCGTGGAGCACGCCATTGCCCACATTGAGGAGGCCGCCGTCCACACCCTGCCCGAGGAGCAGCAGCGCTGGTATGCCATCAAGATCTTCGAGCGGGACGACAAGGTGCTGCAGAAGCTCAGCATCCCCGCCGACGTGATGCAGCACATCCAGCAGGACATCCAGGCCGCCGAAAAGGAGCTGGACGACGACGCCGAGAGCATCATCACCAACGAGCGCTATATTTACATCGCCGAGATCATCAAGAGCTGCTACAAGCAGAAGAACAAGGGCCAGCTGTCCACCTCCGACAAGATCGACAAGGTGGTCACCAACCGCTGGCTGGGCCTGCCCATCTTCGCCGTGGTGATGTTCCTGGTTTACTGGATCGCCATGGTAGCCGTGGGCGCTCCCGCCACCGACTGGGCCAACGACGGCGTGTTCGGCGACGGCTGGCACCTGCTGGGCATCGGCAGCAAGGAGTATAACACCGTCAACGACGATTACACCGCCGCCATCCAGGCTGTGGACGCCTTCCTGGGCACGGAGATCGACCCCGAGGCCGAGGACTTTGACGCCCAGGCCCTGCTGGCAGAAATGCAGAGCTTCCAGCCCGGCTCCTCCACCGCCACCGTGGACGTGGAGGACGAGGAGACCCTGGCCATCAACACCATGACCGCCTACTATGACGCCCTGCCCGAGGGTGCGGACAAGCTGGACAACGTGGTGCAGATGACCTTTGTGGACGCCGTGAAGTATCTCACTGAAAACGGATTTGACGCCCCCGACCCCGCCGACTACGGCGTGTGGGTCCCCGGTATCCCCGTGCTGGTCAGCAATGGTCTGGAGTCTGCCGGCGCCGCCGACTGGCTCAGCGGCCTGATCAATGACGGTATCGTGGCCGGTGTGGGCGCGGTGCTGGGCTTCGTGCCCCAGATGCTGGTTCTGTTCCTGATGCTGGCCTTCCTGGAGGCCTGCGGCTACATGGCCCGTATCGCCTTCGTGCTGGACCGCGTGTTCCGCAAGTTCGGCCTGTCCGGCAAGTCCTTCATCCCCATGCTCATCGGCGTGGGCTGCGGCGTGCCCGGTATCATGGCTTCCCGTACCATCGAAAATGAACGCGACCGCCGGATGACCGTTATGACCACCACCTTCATCCCCTGCGGCGCCAAGGTCCCCTTCATCGCCATGATCGCAGGCGCCATCTTCGGCGGCAGCGCATGGGTCTCCACCTCCGCTTACTTCATCGGCATGGCCGCCATCATCGTCTCCGGCATCATGCTGAAGAAGACCAAGATGTTCGCCGGTGATCCCGCCCCCTTCGTGATGGAGCTGCCCGCCTATCACTGGCCCACTCTGGGCAACGTGCTGCGCAGCATGTGGGAGCGCGGCTGGAGCTTCATCAAGAAGGCCGGCACCATCATCCTGCTTTCCACCATCTTCGTGTGGTTCACCACCTACTTCGGCTGGGTGGACGGCACCTTCCGTATGCTGGACGAGAGCGAGATCCAGAGCTCCATCCTGGCTGCCATCGGCGGCGTCATCGCCTGGATCTTCAAGCCCCTGGGCTGGGGCAACTGGCAGGCTGCCGTGGCCTCCATCACCGGCCTTGTGGCCAAGGAGAACATCGTGGGCACCCTGGGCATCCTGTATGGCGGCGGCGACGGCACCGTGTATCAGAACATCGGCGCGGCCTTCACCGGCATCAGCGGCTTCAGCTTCCTGGTGTTCAACCTGCTGTGCGCTCCCTGCTTCGCCGCCATCGGCGCCATCAAGCGGGAGATGAACAACCGCAAGTGGACCTGGTTCGCCATCGGCTATCAGTGTGGCTTTGCCTATCTCATCAGCCTGATGATCAACCAGTTCGGCGGCCTGTTCACCGGCAGCGTCAATGTCATCGGCCTGATCTTCGCCCTGGCGGCCCTGGCCCTGATGGTCTATATGCTGGTGCGCCCCTATAAGGAGGCCACCAAGCTCAACGCCAAGGTCTGAGCAGCGCAAGCTGCCAATTCTGAAAAGGAGTGATCACCCATGCTGCATTGGATCAGCGCAAACCTCTCCACCATTCTCATCAGCATCGCCCTGTTAGCCATTGTAGTCCTTATCATCCGCGGCCTGGTCCGGCAGAAAAAGCAGGGAAAGTCCTCCTGCGGCGCGGGCTGCGCCCACTGCGCCATGCATGGCCAGTGCCATCACAGCCAGCCGTGATTCTTACCCGGGGGGAGACGTGGGCAGCTCCGCGTCTTCCCCCGCCCCTTCACCCAGGAGGTTAGATATGTCTAATTGCATGCCGGGCATGACGCCGGCCGCCATCAAATATCTGCTGGTTCTGGACGACCTGTGCCGGGAGGGCAAGGGCGTCCGCTCCGTGGAGATCGCCGCCCGGATGAATGTGTCCAAGCCCAGCGCCCACTCCATGCTCCAGAATCTCTGCCAGGCGGGCCTGGTGGAAAAGGAGCGGTACGGCACGGTGTATCTGACCCGGGAGGGCCGCAGCGCCGCCGCAGGCTATGCCGCGTGCTTCGGCCCCCTGTGCCGACGGATGCAGGAGGCGCTGGGCCTGGAGGAGGACGCCTGTCAGACGGCGGCCTATGCCATCCTGGCGCAGTCCCAGGACCGGCTGCCCCAGCTCCGGGACCGGCTGCGGGCGGCGGAGTAAACTGCTTTTGCATTTTCCAAGGAGGTAATGATCCATGATCGAAACCATTGTCAAGGTGGACGGCATGATGTGCGGCATGTGCGAGGGGCACATCAACGACGCCATCCGCAGCCATTTCCCAGTGAAGAAGGTGTCCTCGTCCCACAGCAAGGGCCGGACGGTGATCCGGTCCCAGGAGGCCCTGGATCAGGCGCAGCTGCGCCAGGTCATCGACGCCACCGGCTACAAGGCCCTGGACGTGGTGTCCCGTCCCGTGGAAAAGCGCGGCCTGTTGGGCCGCCTGAAAAAGTAAGGCATGACGCACTCATGTCTGCGTGACGCCGCACCGCTGCCGGGGCGCACCGTCCGCCGGGAGACCCCGGACGGGGGCCGGGCGGCGGTGACGCTTTATCCGGTGTTTCCGGGCATTGACATCCGCTATCACGACGTCCACGCCGGGTCCTGTCCCATGGACCCCGCCGCCCCCGGGGCTCTGGAGATCAGCCATTGCCGGGAGGGACGCATGGAGTATCGCCTGGGGAGCCGGTATTTCTATCTGGCCCCGGGGGACCTGTCCGTGGCCCGGCAGGACGTGCTGCCCACCCTGGCCGCCTTTCCTACCGGCCACTACCACGGCATCACCGTTACCGTGGACCCCGGGCTGGCGCCCCGGTGTCTGTCCTGCTTTTTAGAGGACGTGGAGGTGCAGCCCGCCGCCCTGGCGGAGAAATTCTGCGCTGCCGGGGGGTATTTCGCCGCACGGTCCTCCCGGCGGGTGGAGCACGTATTCTCGGAGCTGTACCATGTGCCGGAGGATCTGTGGCAGGGGTATCTGAAGGTGAAGGTGCTGGAGCTGCTGCTGTTTCTCAGCGCTCTGGAGGTGTCTCCCGTTCCGCAGGCGGTCCCGGGGCTGACCCGGGGACAGGTGTCTCTGGCCAGAAAGACGGCGGATTATCTGCTGGCCAACACCGAGAGCAAGGTGACCACCCAGGACCTGTCCCGGCACTTCGGGGCCTCCGCCGCCCAGATCAGGGCCAGCTTTCAGGGGGTTTACGGCCGGAGTCCCGCCGCGTGGCTGCGCCTGCAGAAGATGCACGGCGCGGCGGAGCTGCTGCGGTCCACGGACCGGACGGTGCTGGACATCGCCGGGCAGTTTGGCTATGACAACGCCAGCAAGTTCGCGCGGGCCTTCCGGGACGTGATCGGCGTGTCTCCCAACGAGTACCGCAGCGGCGTGGACCAGGATTCCTGCGCGCCGGTATGATCCGGTAAATACGGAAAATGGCTGCCCTTCTCGGGCAGCCATTTTAGCTTGTCAAAAAAGGGCACCGCCCTTTTTTGACAAAAGAGATTTCGCTCCGACCCGCGCGTCCGTGTGCGCAAGCGCCCACGAACACACTCTCTCCGCGCAAAGTATTTTTCGCGACGTACACGCCGCCGCGAAAAATGGATGGAACTTGATTCGCGGCCTGCGGGCCGCGAACTCTGCGAGGCTTTTTTGACAATTTTTCATTTTTACTGCTGGAGTTCGGAGAGGACGCTGTGGCACACGCCGTTGGTGATGAACACCGACCCGGCGTGGAGCGGGTCCATGGGGCCGCCCTCCAGGCGGGTGGCGGTGGCTCCGGCCTCCTGGGCGATGAGCGTCCCGGCGGCATAGTCCCAGGGGGACAGACGGCACTCGAAGAAGATCTCCGCCCGGCCTGCCGCGATCTGGCAGCAGTCCAGGGCCGCCGAGGCAAAGCGCCGGTAGTCCAGGCACCGGTCATACAGCCGGCGCAGGATGGAGAAGTTCCGGTCCGTATACGTCCGGTCATAGATGGTGGAGCCGCACACCACAATGGCATGGGGCACGTCGTTGCCGCTGACGTGAATGGGGGCGCCGTTGAGGGTGGCCCCATGGCCCCGCCGGGCGGCGAACAGCTCGCCCACATAGGGGTTGTACACCACGCCGTACTCCGTCTGGCCATTGTGGACCAGGGCCACGGAGATGCTGCTGTAGTTCATGCGGCGGGTGAAGTTGGTGGTGCCGTCGATGGGGTCCACCACAAAGACCCAGGGCCGGGTCAGGGCGGGATGCTCCCCCTCCTCGCCGAAGAAATCCGCCTCCGGCAGCAGGCGCAGCAGCTCCCGGCGCAGAAACGCCTGCACGGCCTCGTCATATTGGGTCACCAGGTCCGCGGGGCCGTGCTTTTCCCGGGTGACATTCTGGATATCGTGGGCGGAGAGGACCATGTCCCCCGCCCGGCGAACGATTTCAATGAGTGCTTCCAGCATACGATTACCTCCTGACAATGCGTCCGGCCATGGCGCCGGTGTATACGCCGCCGTCGATGACCGGGGCGCCGGCCACCAGCACGGTGTCCATCCCCTCCGCCATGCGGCAGGGGTCCTGATACGTCCCGGGCTCCCGCAGGTCCTCCGGGGCAAATATGTTGATATCCGCCTGGGCTCCCGGGGCCAGCACACCCCGGTCAGGCATGCCCAGCACCGCTGCCGGACGGCCTGTCATCTTGTGGATGGCCGCCTCCGGCGTCAGGTCGCCCCGCTGCAGGACGAACCGGGTCAGCAGGTGGACAAAGGTTCCGTATACCCGGGGATGAGGCTGTCCCTCGGTGGGATAGGTGGAGTCGGAGATCAGGTTGGAGAAGGGGTCCCGCAGAATGGCGGCTATGTCCTCCTCGTGGGCCATGAAGTCGATCATGGTGATCTCTCCCTGCTCCCGCACCAGCAGGTCGCAGCAGCAGGTCAGGGGGTCCTGGCCCGTCAGGGCGGCGATCCGGGCAAGGCTCATGCCCTGGTAGGGGTGATCCTCCGGGCAGTGGAGACTGGTGAGGAAAATGCCGTCCCAGCCAGCCAGCCGGGCGATATCGTCGAAGCCGTCGCCGCTTTCGATGCGGCGGGCCAGCCGGCGGCGCTGGTCCGGGTCCCCCAGACGGCGGACAATGGCCTCCATGCCCCCGGCCAGAAACTCCGGCGGCAGAATGTGCAGCAGCTGGGTGGACCCGGCGGTGTAGGGATACACGTCGCAGGACAGGTCCAGCCCCTCCTGGCGGGCCCGGTCCAGCAGGGCCAGCACCTGGGGCACCTTGCTGCGCCAGTTGTCCCGGCCCATGGCCTTCAGGTGGGAGATATGCACCGGGGCCTTCAGGGCCCGGGCCACCTCCACCATCTCCTGGGCGGCCGTTACCACGCCGCCACCCTCCTGGCGCATGTGGACGGTGATGGGGATGCTCTGCCCCGCCAGGGGGGCCAGGGCCCGGATCAGCTCATCGGTGGTATAGAAGCACTCCGGCGCGTAGCCCAGACCCAGGGATACCCCCAGGGCACCGTCGGCCAGGGCCTGCTCCAGCCGCCGGTGGATGGCGGCATAATGCGCCGGCTCCAGCCGCTGGACCTGGTACCCGGCCACGCTGGCCCGGACGGTACCGGCTCCCACCAGCATCCCCGTGTGCAGGGGAGCGGCAGGCTGGGCAGCAAAATACCCCGCCAGAGTCTCCTGTGCCGCCTCCGGCGGCACCCGGCCGCAGATAGGCTCCAGATACGACAGGATGGCAGGGAGATTTTCCGGTCCCACCGGAGCGCAGGACAGGCCGCAGTTGCCGCTGACGATGGTGGTGAGCCCCTGGCGCAGCTCCAGCTCCCCGAAGCCCGGGCGGAAGGCCGCAGCGTCGGCGTGGCGATGGATGTCGATAAAGCCGGGAGTTACCCATTTGCCCCGGGCGTCGATGACCCGGGCGGCCTGGGCCTGGGGCAGCGGCTCCACCGCGGCGATTTTGCCGCCGGACACCGCCACGTCGGCCCAACGGGCGGGACGGCCTGTGCCGTCGTACACGGCGCCGCCCCGGATGATGAGATCAAACATGGTATTTCCTTCTTCTGACAGACAGTTATTTCCTCCCGCCCAGCGGGAGAGTCACAATGAAACGGGTGGAGCGGGCGTCGCTTTCGCAGCGGATGGTCCCCTGATGCTCCCGGACGATGGCCTGGGCAATGGACAGGCCCAGGCCGAAGCCTCCCTGGGTGCGGCTGCCGTCGGCCCGGTAGAACCGCTCGAACAGGTGGGGCAGCACCTCCGCCGGGATGGGCGGGCCGCCGTTTTCCACCGTCAGCACGGCCTTTCGGTCCGCCTGGACCAGGGTCATGCGGACCTGTGCCCCCTGGGGGGCGTATTTGATGGCGTTGTCCAGCAGGACCCCCGCCACCTGCTGCAGCTGGTCCCGGCTGCCGGTGACGGCGATGCCCGGGGCAATGTCATAGTCCAGCCGGCGTCCGGCCTCGAAGGCCACGGGCTCGAAGCGCAGGGCCGTGTCCTCCATGGCGTCGGACAGGTCCACCGGGGTCATGGCGGCCTTCAGCCGCCCGTCGTCGGCCCGGGACAGCGTCAGCATATCCTCCACCAGGCGCTTCATCCGCCGTCCGGACCAGCGGATATTGTCCACATAGGGCTGCTGATCCGGCTGCACATCCGTCTGCTGCATCAGGTCCGCCGAGGACAGGATCACCGTCAGCGGGGTCTTCAGCTCGTGGGATGCGTCGGACAGGAACCGGCGCTGCTGGTCCAGGGAGCGGGCCACAGGCCGGGCGGCCAGACCCGCCAGCAGCCAGCTGCATCCCAGCAGCACCGCCAGAGCCGCCACGCCTACGATCAGGCACATTTTCACCACCGCCCGGAGGGTGGCGTCCTCCTGGGCGGCGTCGGTAAAGGCGATGCGGGTATACAGGGGGCCGTCGGCCCGGAGATAGCGCAGGTGATACGCCCGCAGCACGCCGGATTCGCTGCCCTGCTCCAGGCAGGCGGTGACAATGTCCGCCACGGCGTCCTGGTCATCCAGCTGGTAATAGCTGCTGCCGGACAGGCGCACGGTGCCGCTGGGGTATATGTCCGCCACAAAGCAGGGGGCGGACCCCTGGCCGGGCAGGGACGCGTCATACCGCCCCGTCTGGATCACCTGAAGCAGCCGCTGGTTCACGCTGCGCTCCACGGCGGCCCGGCTGGACAGCAGCACCCCGGCGAACACCGCCAGCAGCACCGCCGTCACCATGGCCATGTTGATGGCCACGATCTTCCAGCGAAGGCGGCGGATCATGCCTCCACCTCCAGATAGTACCCCACCATCCGGCGGGTGCGGATGGACACGGCGGAGTGCAGATGGGTCAGCTTCCGCCGCAGGAAGGAGATGTATACCTCCACGTTGTTGTCCTCGGCGTCGGAATCATAGCCCCACACCTTCAGCAGCAGCTGCTCCTTGGACACCACGCGGCCCTGGCTGCGCAGCAGCAGCTCCAGCATATCGTATTCCCGGCGGCTCAGCCGCAGGGACCGCTCCCCGCAGGACAGCTGGAACGTTCCCGGCTCCAGCCGCAGGTCCCCGAAGGCAATGGCATCGTCGGTTTTGGCCTCGCCGCCGCCCCGGCGCAGCAGGGAACGGATGCAGGCCAGCAGCTCGTCGGGCTCGAAGGGCTTGGTCAGATAGTAGTCCGCGCCGCAGTCCAGGCCCTGGACCCGGTCGGCTACGTCGCTGCGGGCCGTCAGCATCAGCACCGGCACGGCATGGCCCCCGGTGCGCAGCCTCCGCAGCAGGGTGAAGCCGTCCATCCCCGGCAGCATGGCGTCCAGCAGGATCAGGTCATAGATATCCGTCACGGCGTTGTCGTAGCCGGAGACGCCGTCGCTGCTGACGTCCACGGTGTATCCCTGCCGCCGCAGCAGCTCCGCCAGGTTCTGGGCCAGGCGCTTTTCATCCTCGATCACAAGCAGCCGCATGGGGCGCCTCCTCTTATTCCAGGCCCGACTGGGCCAGGGTCAGCAGCGGGGCCAGAGCCTCCGCGCTCATAAGATAAACCGTATCGTCATCGGAAACGGTGACGCAGTAGCCTGCGCCCCGCTGACCGCCCACCGTCAGGGTAAGGCTGCGGTCGGCCCCGGCGTGGGTGTATGCCGCCGTCAGGGTCACGGCGGGCTTGTCCAGGCCGCACAGGGCCGCTGCCCCGGCGCTGGGCCGCCAGTCCACACAGGCCGCCAGGTGCATGTCCCCCAGCCAGGCGGTCAGGTCCGCCAGCTGATCCGTTACATCCCGGCCGTCGGCGGTCCAGGCCCCCTCCGCAGGAGTCAGGGTCAAGGTGCGCTCTCCGGCGGTGACGGTCAGGGAGGTGACATTCTCCGCCGTCAGCTGGGGCAGCTCCGGCAGGGCCATCATGTCATAGATGCTGCGGCCGATCTGGCTCATCAGGTCCGGCACGGCGTATACCGTGGCCTCGGCCCCCTCCCGGTATACATACACGCTGCCGTCGGACTCCTTGCCCAGGCGGTAGGTGACGGATGCGCCCTGGCTGTCGGTGACGGTGACGTATTTGGTGGGGCTGTCCAGCCCATAGTCCGCCAGCTGGGCGGCGGTGGTGACAGGCGGCAGACTCTCGATGCCCTGCACCGTCTCCAGCAGGGCCAGGGCATAGCTCTCGTCTAGGGGGAAGGTCTTGTCGTCGGCCCACAGCCAGTGGCCCTCCTCCAGGGAAAAGCGCAGGGTAATGGAGCCGTTGCTGCACACCAGGTGCACCGGCACCGCTTCCTCCTTCTGGGTGACGTTGGGGTCCTCCGGCTGGGGATGATCCTCCTTTTTGCCGCAGCCCGCCAGGGCCAGCAGCATCAGCGCCAGCAGCAGGGCGCATACGATTCGTGTTTTCATGGCAGTTCTCCTTTTTTTCTTACCGTTCCAGGCCCAGCAGGGCCATGATGGCCTCCTCCCGGCCTCGCATCTGAGCCTTCATAGGCCCCTCGTCCAGGTGGTCGTAGCCCAGCAGGTGCAGCACCGAGTGGGTCACCAGATAGGCCAGCTCCCGCCGCTTAGAGTGGCCAAATTCCTTGGCCTGGGCCGACACCCGCTCCATGGACAGCACCATGTCCCCCAGGGGGATGAGCCCCGTGCCGGGATCCGCGTCCCCGGGGCCCGGGTGCTGGCCGGGGACAAGGCCGAACTCCGGAAAGCTCAGCACGTCGGTGGGGCGGTCCACCTGCCGCATGTCGCGGTTGATCTGATGGATGCCGTCGTCATCCGTCAGGAGCACGTCCACCTCGCAGGGGAGCGTGACGCCCTCTGCGGAAAGAGCCGTGCGGATGGTGCGGCGGATCAGGGCGCAGTTGGCGTCGCTGGCGGCGCCGGGCACGTCGGCGGTGACGGGGATATAGTGGGTCTTTCTCATTTCTTTTTCTCCTCAAACCGGGCATATGCCTCGATAATGCGCTGGACCATCACATGCCGCACCACGTCGGCCTTGCCCAGCTGGCAGATGGACACGCCCTCCACCCCCTTCAGGACCTTCATGGCCTCCTTCAGGCCGCTGGGCTTGTCCCCGGGAAGGTCGATCTGGGTAATGTCGCCGGTGATGACCACCCTGGAGCCGAAGCCCATGCGGGTTAGAAACATTTTCATCTGCTCCCGGCTGGTGTTCTGGGCCTCGTCCAGGATGATGAAGCTGTCGTCCAGGGTGCGGCCCCGCATATAGGCCAGGGGGGCCACCTCGATGTTGCCCCGCTCCAGGTATTTCTGGTACGTCTCAGCCCCCAGCATATCGAACAGGGCGTCGTACAGGGGCCGCAGATACGGGTCCACCTTGCTTTGCAGGTCGCCGGGCAGGAAGCCCAGCCGCTCTCCGGCCTCCACGGCGGGGCGGGTCAGGATGATGCGGTTGACCTGCTTGTCCCGGAAGGCGGCCACCGCCGCCGCCACTGCCAGATAGGTTTTGCCGGTGCCGGCAGGGCCCACGCCGATGGTGACGGTATCCTTCAGAATGGCGTCCACATACTGCTTCTGACCGATGGTCTTGGGCTTCACAGGGCGGCCCTTGGACGTGATGCAGATCACGTCCTGGGTCAGCTCCCCGATGCGCTCGGACTGGCCGCTGCGGCACAGGCCCACCACATACCGCACATGCTGCTCGCTGATGCTCTCGCCCTTGGCGGACAGGGTCAGCAGGGCCTGCACCGCCTTCTCCGCCAGCATGACGTTCTCCGGCTCGCCGGAGATCACCAGCTCGCCGCCCCGGTTTACCACCGTTACCTGGAATTCCGATTCCAGCAGGCGAATATTTTCGTCAAAGGAGCCAAACAGATTGATGGCCTCCTCCATGCGCTCGATGCCGATGCGCTGTTCCATTGGGCATGCCTCCCTATTGTATATCCAGATTGTATAGCCATATTTTTCAGTCGTCCGTCAGCGGGACCTCCCGGCCGATCTCCTCCAGGCACTCCGCCCGCAGGGTCACCGTCAGCCAGCCGCCCTGCTCCACCGCGTCCACCCGGACGCTTTCCGCCGTGCCGGTATCCGCCAGCAGCCGGGTCAGCCGGTCCCGCAGCAGGGCCTCACCCTCGTCCCGGGCCTCCTGGACCGGACGGCGGACCGGCGTACCGCCGCCGCAGGACGTCACCGTCTCCGACACCACCGTAATGGGCAGCCGCAGGCCCCACAAAAGGGTCACGGGGTGATACCGGATTATTTTATCACAGTCTGCCCCCAGTGTGCTACCCTTTCCATAGAATTTTATCCGTTTTTTGCCGATATCCAGGGCATACCGGGTCCGGGAGGAGACCGGGGCGCCCTTCTCCGACACTGTCAGGGGAACCTGCGCCGTCAGCTCGTACCAGGTCCGGGCCCACACCCGGCCCATGCCGCGCTGCCACCGGAGACCCCCGTTGTCCAGGTCTACCGCCCCGGAGATCAGCAGCTGCCCCTGGGTAACGGTGGCTCCGGGCAGCACCATGGCCTGGCCTCCCAGGGCCTCCACCCGGGTGACCAGGCCCGGACACCGGGCCACCACATTGGTGAGCCGGTCCTCCACCACAGCCTGGCCCCGGACCCGCTCCACCACCTGCACCTGGGCCACGCAGCCCTTCACGTTCACCGCCAGCCACACCACGTCCTTCAGCTCCAGCAGCACATGGTTGCGCATGTCCTTCTGGTCGATGTCCAGACTCCGGGTGCCGATGGTGATGCCGTAGTCCTCCAGAGCACGCAGAATCACCTCGTCCGGCACCGTCTCGTTGCCGCTGACCCGGAATTCCCAGATGGTAAAGTTTCCCTCCAGCACCAGCAGCACCGTCAGCAGAAGGCCCGCCAGCAGCACATACCGCCGCCGCAGCCGCCGGGCCAGCAGGGGAGCCCCCTGCTCCCGCCGCACCGTGGCCGCTGCGCCCACCTGCCGGGCCGCCTGACGCACCTGGGCCAGTCCCCGGCGGGTGGTGCGCAGGGTCAGCTCCACCGGCGACAGCCACCGCACGTCCCAGAAGGGGACCTCCGCCCCGGCGCACAGATTCACCACCCGCTCCGGGCAGCCGCTTTCAATATGGACCAGCACCTGGCCCCGCAGGAAGTTCAGCACGGCTTTATACATGGTCCCCTCCCTGCCGCCGCAGCTCCACGGCGGCGATGCGTCCCCGCAGACGCAGCTCCCCCTCCGTCATGGCCATGAGCTGCAGGTCCGTTCCGATGACCCGCACCGTCATGTCTCCGCCGCCGATGTCCACCGTCTCCGTGGTGTAGGACAGCACGCCCCGGTGCTGGGTCATGAAAAATTCCCGGTCGCCTACCAGCTCCATCCGCGGCACCCCCGGCTGGATATCCCCCGGCAGGTCCAGCCGCTCCATGGCCGCCTGTCCCGCCCGGGTCAGCCATCCCTTTTCCAAACCGCTGCCACCGCCTTTCTTCCGATTCCGTAAACTCTATGCGTCCCCGGGAAAAAACTTGCATGTCCCACCGGCGGGGGGCATACACTCAGGCGGGAGGTGACGGCCATGCGGGAAAAGCTGGGGCTGCTGGGATGTCTGGCTGCGCTGGGGGTGCTGCTGCTGTGCTCCGCCGACACGGCCCGGGCCGTCCGGGAGGGACTGGCCCTGTGCGCCGGGTCGGTGATTCCGGCGCTGTTCCCGTTTCTGGCGGTATCGGGGCTGCTGACGGCCCTGGACGCCGGGGCGGCTCCGGGCCGGGGGCGGATGCTGCTGGCCCGGGTGCTGGGCTGCGGCCCCGCCGGGGCCGGGGCGTTTCTGCTGGGCCTGGTGGGCAGCTATCCTGTGGGAGCCCGCACCGTGGCCCAGCTGTACCGGGAGAAGCGGATCTCCCGGCCGGAGGCCTGCCGCCTGCTGCTGTTCTGCAACAACTGCGGCCCGGCGTTTATTCTGGGCGTGGCGGGCCTGGGCTGCTTCGGCAGTCTCCGGGCCGGGGGACTGCTGTGGGCCGTCCACATGCTGGCAGCCCTGGGCATCGCCCTGGTGCTGCCCCGCCGTCCGCTGCCGCCGGGCCGGGATGCCGCCGGGGTGCGGCCCCCGGCCTTTGCCGCCGCCTTTGTCCGATCCGTCCGGGATGCCGCCGGGGCCATGGTGCAGATCTGCGGCTTTGTGGTGTTTTTCCTGGCGGCGCTGCGGCTGACGGCACGGCTGACGGGGCTGTCCCACCCGCTGCTGTCCGGGGCGGTGGAGCTGACCCAGGGGATCCTGGCCCTGCCCGCCACGCCCACGGGCTTCGTGTGGGCGGCGGCGCTGCTGGGATGGGGCGGCCTGTCGGTCCACGGGCAGTCTGCCGCCGTGCTGTCCGGAACGGATCTGCCTCTGGGGCCGTATCTGGCTGCCAAGGCGGCCCAGGCTGCTCTGTCTGCCCTGCTGGCCTGGCCTGTGAGCCGGTATCTGTGGGGATAGGGCGGGGGACGTTCTTGTTTTCCGGCCCCGCGCATACAGTGAAGAAAAAACAGGGGAGGGGCTTATGATGAAAAAATGGCTCGGGGGCGCAATGCTCCTGCTGATGCTGCTGGTGCTGTGGCCGGGAAGGGCCTGGGGTGTGGAGCTGCCGGTGCAGGCGGAGGCGGCGCTGCTGATGGAGAAGGAAACGGGGCAGGTGCTGTACGCCAAAAATGAGCACCAGGCTATGGAGCCAGCCAGCGTCACCAAGGTCATGACCCTGCTGCTGGTGATGGAGGCCATCGACAGCGGGACCCTGTCCTATGACGATGCCGTCACCGTCAGCGCCTATGCCGCCTCCATGGGAGGCAGCCAGATCTTCCTATCCGAGGGGGAGAGCATCACGGTGGAGGACCTGCTGAAGGGGGTGTGCGTGTCCAGCGGCAACGACGCCGCCGTGGCCCTGGCGGAAAAGACGGCGGGGGTCACGGAGCTGTTTGTGGAGCGGATGAACAACCGGGCCCGGGAGCTGGGGATGCAGGACACCCATTTCGTCAACTGCACCGGCCTTCCGGCGGAGGGGCACGTTACCAGCGCCTGGGACATCGCCGTGATGTCCCGGGAGCTGATCGTGAATCACCCGGACATCCGGCGGTTTACCACCATCTGGATGGACACCCTGCGGGACGGACAGTTTCAGCTGTCCAACACCAACAAGCTTATCCGGTTTTACCAGGGAGCCACGGGGCTGAAAACCGGCTCCACGGACTCCGCCAGATACTGCATCTCCGCCACGGCGGAGCGGGAGGGCATGGAGCTGATCGCCGTGGTGCTGAAATCCCCCTCGGGGCAGCAGCGGTTCGAGGACGCCAAGGCCCTGCTGAACTGCGGGTTCTCCACCTACGGCCTGGTGCATGCGTCTCCGGAGGAGCCGCTGCCGCCGGTGCCGGTGCAGCTGGGGGCTCAGGGAACGGTGCAGCCCCGGGTGGACCCGGCGGAGGGCCTGCTGCTGGCGGAAAAATCCCGGCTTCAGGGGCTGGAGCAGACCGTGACCCTGCCGGAGTCTGCGGAGGCCCCGGTGCGGCAGGGAGACGTGCTGGGTACGCTGACGGTGACCCAGAACGGGGAGACGGTGCTGGAGGTCCCCATCCGGGCGGCGGAGACCGTGGAAAAGCTGACCTTCGGGCAGATGCTGCTGCGCCTGGCCCGGACCATGTGCTTCTGCGGGTGATAAGATTTTCATCGTTTCGACGGGTATCCCCTTGTATTTTCCCGGGAAAAGCGGTAAGATACGAGATGATGGATAAATCCGATACACATAGGAGGTAATCTCTATGATCCAGGTGGACCTGACCCACATGCGGCATTTTATCGCGCTGCCCTATGAGGCGGCGCTGGCGCCCCGGCTGCGCATTGCCCACAATCATTTGCAGAAGAGCGACGGCCCCGGCGGCGAGTTCACCGGCTGGGTGCGCCTGCCCCAGGAATACGACCGGGAGGAGTTCGCCCGCATCCAGGCGGCGGCCCGGCGCATCCAGAGCGATTCCCAGGCCCTGGTGGTCATCGGCATCGGCGGGTCCTATCTGGGGGCCCGGGGCGTTATCGAGTGCCTGTGCTCCCCCAACTATAATCTGAAGCGGAAGAACACGCCCAACATCTATTTCGTGGGCAACGGCCTGTCCGACCGGCAGCTGCGGGAGACGATGGAGCTGCTGGAGGGGGTGGACTTCTCCGTGAACGTCATCTCCAAGTCCGGCACCACCACGGAGCCTGCCGTGGCCTTCCGGTTCTTCCGGGAGCTGCTGGAGAAGAAATACGGCCCGGAGGGGGCGGCAAAGCGCATTTACGCCACCACCGACCGGCACAAGGGCGCGCTGAAAGCTCTGGCCGTCCAGGCCGGGTATGAGAGCTTTGTGGTGCCCGATGACATCGGCGGACGATACAGCGTGCTCACCGCCGTGGGCCTGCTGCCCATCGCCGTGGCCGGAGTGGATATTCAGGCGCTGATGCAGGGCGCGGCCCGGATGCAGGAGGCCTGCACCGCCGGGGATATGGAGCAGAATCCCGCCTGGCAGTATGCCGGAGCCCGGTATCAGCTCTATCGCGCCGGGAAGAAGATCGAGGTTCTGGCGGCTTATGAGCCTGCCTTCCGGTTTATGTCCGAGTGGTGGAAGCAGCTGTACGGCGAGTCCGAGGGCAAGGAGAGCAAGGGGCTTTTCCCCGCCAGCGTGGAATTTACCGCCGACCTGCACTCCATGGGGCAGTATATCCAGCAGGGCGAGCGGCACCTGTTTGAAACGGTGGTGCGCTTTGACCCGGAGGCAGGGGAAAGCGCGGTGCCCTTCGATGCCGCCGACGGCGACGGGCTGAACTTCCTGGCCGGAAAAACCATGGACTTTATCCGCACCCAGGCCATGGACGGCACCCTGCTGGCCCATGAGGAGGGCGGCGTGCCCAACATCATCCTGCGCTGCGGGGCACTGGACGCAGACACCCTGGGGCAGCTGATCTACTTCTTTGAATACGCCTGCGGCCTGTCGGGCTATCTGCTGGACGTGAACCCCTTCGATCAGCCCGGCGTGGAGGCCTACAAGAAGAATATGTTCGCCCTGCTGGGAAAGCCCGGCTATGAGGACATGGGCCAGGCCCTGCGGGAAAAGCTGGGCCGGTAAAAAACCGTATATTTTCCCATTGCCATTTCCGTCGAGTTATGGTATGGTATACATATATGCAAAAGGAGTGATCTCTTATGGTTAGATTGATTATGGGCGACAACGGCGCAGGCAAGACCAAGCAGCTCATCGAGCTGGTTCATGCCTCCGTGGCCGAGGAGGGCGGCTGTGTCGTCTGCATCGAGCCTGGCGCTGATATGACGTACGATATCAAGTCCAGCGTGCGTCTGGTCAATGCTGGTGAATACCACTTGGATTCTTTTGAGTGCCTGCGGGGCTTCATCAGCGGTCTGTATGCGGGCAATTACGATATTTCCCACGTCTATGTGGACAACCTCTGCAAGATCGTACATAGCGAGGACTTCACCGCCGTGGAAAAGTTCCTGTGCTGGCTGGACAAGTTCAGCGACGCCAACACCGTGAAGTTCACCGTGACCCTTACCGCCGACGCTTCCGTGGCTACCGATGGCATGCGCAAGTATCTGTAAGCCAAAAGAGCCTGTAACACCTGTAACAGCTGAAAAATCCCTTGACCGGTACGGTCAAGGGATTTTTTGCGCGTGTGGGTATCTGCTTGTCAGTCCTCGATGACGCCGCCGCCCAGCACCTGATCCCCGTCGTACAGCACCACGGCCTGGCCGGCGGTGACGGCCCGCTGGGGCCGGTCAAAGACCACCTCTATCCGCTGCCCCTCCAGGGGGGTGACCGTGGCCTCCGCCTCCGTCTGGCTGTACCGGGTTTTGGCGGTAACCCGGATGGGGCCCGCCGGGGCCTGCCCGGCAATCCAGTTCACCCGGCAGGCAGTGAGGCGGCCGGTGAACAGATCCTCGTTGTCGCCCAGAAGGATGGTGTTGTCGGCGGCGTTTTTCCGCACCACATACACATGCTTCCCGGCGGACACCCCCAGGCCCTTGCGCTGGCCGGTGGTGTAGCAGGGAAGGCCCTTGTGGCGGCCCAGCACATGACCGTCCTGGTCCACAAAGTCCCCGGGCTCCATAGCCACATGGCCATACTCCCGCAGAAACTCCGCATAATCCCCGCCGGGGACGAAGCAGATATCCTGGCTGTCCGCCTTGTCGGCGTTCAGCAGCCCCGCCTGACGGGCACTGTCGCGGATGGCGGGCTTGTCATAGTTCCCCACCGGCAGCAGCAGATGGGCCAGCTGGTGCTGGGTCAGCTGATAGAGCACATAGCTCTGGTCCTTGCGCCGGTCCCGGCCCCGCAGCAGGCGGTACAGTCCGGTGTCCGGGTCCCGGTCCACCCGGGCATAGTGCCCGGTGGCGATATAGTCGTAGCCCAGCACCAGAGCCCGGTCCAGCAGGGCCCCGAACTTCAGGCAGCGGTTGCAGTCGATGCAGGGATTCGGCGTGTGCCCGGCGCAGTATTCCGCCACAAAGCGGTCCATGACCTCCCGGGCGAAGCGTTCCGTTTCGTTGAACACATAGAATTTCATGCCCAGCCGGTAGGCCACGGACCGCGCATCGTCCGCATCGTCGGCAGAGCAGCAGGTCCCCGCCTTCTCCCCGTTATACAGCCGCAGCATGGCTCCGTCGCAGTCGTACCCCTGCTGCCGCAGCAGCAGCGCCGCGGCGCTGCTGTCCACGCCGCCGGACATGGCCACCAATACGCGTTTTCCTTCCACGCCAGACCTCCTGTGCATAAATCCGGTAAAACCGGGAAAAATTACTCAATATAGTTTTTGGTGAACGCCTGATACGGCAGGGCGTCCGCCAGCTCCACCAGCGTGGGGTTGAAGCCGCCGGCATAGTGGAACGGCATGTCCCGCACCAGGGTCACGCCGCTGCGGCGGTCCGGCAGGCGCACCGTCACCGTGGTGCCCTGCCCCTCCCGGGATGACACCACAAGGCTGCCGCCGTGGCCCTGGGCAATGCGGCGGCACAGAGGCAGACCCAGCCCCAGGCCATGGGCCGGCAGGTCCATATGGCTGTGCTGCCACCGGTCAAACAGCTGGGCCTGCTTGTCCTGCGGAATGCCGGAGCCGCTGTCCTTCACCGACAGCAGCACGCAGCCCTGGCCGGAGCGCAGGCACACGTCCACGGTCCCGCCCCGGGGAGTGAATTTCATGGCGTTGGACACCAGGTTCCAGAACAGCCGGGCCAGATACTCCCGGTTGACAGCCACGGTGTGGGCCCGTTCCGGGCAGGTAAAGGTCAGCCGCAGCTCCATCAGCTGGGCCAGGGCCTCCCCCTGGCGGCACAGGCCGTCCAGAAAGCGTACCAGCTCCACATTTTCCGTATCCAGAGGCTTTTCCTCTGCCAGCATAGGCGCGTCGGACAGATTGTTCACCACCCGCAGGATGCGGTAATAGCTCTGGCACAGAATGGCGGCACTGCGGTCGGTGTCGGTGCTGGCGTCCCGCGCCTGCTCCGGGGCAAGGCGTCCCAAAGCTGCGTGGATGTTGGCCAGAGAGCCCCGCAGCTGTGTGGCGATGCCCGGCAGGATCTCCCGGAGCATTTGCTTTTCCGTTTCGCTGTACTCCATATGATACAGCCTCCTTCCCCTGTATACGATTCCGGGAAGGCATAGGACTTATCCCCGGAATGATCTGGCTGTCATGCGAATTTATACCATACTATATCAAACGCAAAGGAAAAACACAAGATATTTGTCGCAACCTGCTAAAAGATAAGAAAATTTGCACGCGGGTATTGCATTTTCCAAAATTCTCGCATATAATACTAAACGTACCATATGTTTGATATATTCCATCACAGAGAGGAAGCTGTATTTATGAGCATCAAAGTCGGTATCAATGGTTTTGGTCGTATTGGCCGCATGGTCCTGCGGTGCAGCCTGCACCACCCCGAGATCGAGATCGTGGGCATCAACGACCTGTGTCCCGCTGATTACCTTGCCTATATGCTGAAGTATGACACCATGCACGGTAAGATCGACGCCCAGGTGTCCTCCAGCGAGAACGCCATCATTGTGGATGGCCGTTCCATCCCCGTGTTCGCCGAGCGCGACCCCGCCAACCTGCCCTGGAAGGAGATCGGCGCGGAGTACGTCATCGAGTCCACCGGCCTGTTCCTGACTAAGGACAAGGCCAAGGGCCACATCGAGGCCGGCGCCAAGCACGTGGTCATGTCCGCCCCCTCCAAGGACGACACCCCCATGTTTGTTATGGGCGTGAACCAGGACACCTACACCTCCGACATGACCTTCGTTTCCAACGCCAGCTGCACCACCAACTGCCTGGCCCCCATTGCCAAGGTGCTGCATGATCACTTCGGCATTGCCGACGGCCTGATGACCACCGTTCACTCCACCACCGCCACCCAGAAAACCGTGGACGGCGTGTCCGTGAAGGATTGGCGCGGCGGCCGCGCTGCCTCCGGCAACATCATCCCCAGCTCCACCGGCGCCGCCAAGGCCGTGGGCAAGGTGATTCCCAGCCTGAACGGCAAGCTCACCGGTATGTCCATGCGTGTGCCCACCCTGGATGTGTCCGTGGTGGACCTGACCGTGAATCTGGAAAAGCCCGCCTCCTACGACGAGATCTGCGCCGCCATGAAGGAGGCTGCCCAGGGCGAGCTGAAGGGTATTCTGGATTACACCGACGAGCCTGTGGTGTCCTCCGATTTCCTGGGCAACACCCATACCTCTATCTTTGATGCCAAGGCCGGTATCGCCCTGACCGACACCTTCGTAAAGGTGGTCTCCTGGTACGACAACGAGATCGGCTATTCCGATAAGATCCTGTGCCTCATTGAGCACATGTACTCCGTGGATCACAAGTAAATCCGCTTTCCATCCTTTTATTGTTTTCCTTCTTTTTGTTCCGGAAAGAACGCCGTCCGCTTGGGCGGCGTTTTTTCCGTCAGACGGTCAAAAAGTGCGGTGGCCGCCGGCTTCGGAAAGGAAGATAGTTACGAAAGAAACCCATCAGGGGTGTCTTTCGTTTTTAATCACCGCATTTTCAGGACTTCTATGGAAGTTCTGAAAATGCTACGGAGCGTGTCAAATAATCTTTGACACGCTCCCGGAAAGAACGCCGTCCGCTTGGGCGGCGTTTTTTCCGTCTATTTGCCGGAGGGAGGGGGACGATTTTTGTGAATACCGCCCTATTTTCCGGTTCGTTCTTGCAATTCCCTGCATTGGACGCTATAATAAACTTGTTATACTGTCCGCCTCGGAAGCGATTGCGGCAGACAGAAAATGAGAGAAAGTAGGTGGCGGCATGGAGCAATCTCCCCAGTATGTGATCGAAATGCTTCACATCACCAAGGAGTTTCCCGGCATTAAGGCCAACGACGACATCACCCTGCAGCTGCGCAAGGGTGAGATCCACGCCCTGCTGGGCGAAAACGGCGCCGGCAAATCTACGCTGATGTCCGTCCTGTTCGGCCTGTACCAGCCGGAGGAGGGCGAGATCCGGAAAAACGGCAAGCCGGTGAAGATCAACGACCCCAACGACGCAACGGCACTGGGCATCGGCATGGTGCACCAGCACTTCAAGCTCATCGATGTGTTCACCGTCCTGGACAACATCATCCTGGGCGCGGAGGACACCAAAATGGGCTTCCTGCAAAAGAAGGCAGCCCGGCAGAAGGTGCAGGACCTGTCCCAGCGGTACGGCCTGCGGGTGGACCTGGACGCCAGGATCGAGGACATCACCGTGGGCATGCAGCAGCGCGTGGAGATCCTGAAGATGCTGTACCGCGACAACGAGATCCTCATCTTCGACGAGCCCACCGCCGTGCTGACCCCCCAGGAGATCGACGAGCTCATGGAGATCATGCGCAGCCTCACCAAGGAGGGCAAGTCCATCCTGTTCATCTCCCACAAGCTCAACGAGATCATGGCCGTGGCGGACCGGGTCACCGTTCTGCGCAAGGGGCGCTATGTGGGCACGGTGAACACCTGCGACACCAACAAGCAGGAGCTGTCCAACATGATGGTGGGCCGCCCGGTGCAGCTGCAGGTGGTGAAGGAGCCCGCCCAGCCCAAGGACCCCGTGCTGCGGGTGCGCCACATGTGCGTGGCCTCCCATCAGCACAAGCGGGACGCCGTCCACGACGTGAGCCTGGAGGTCCGGGCCGGTGAGATCGTCTGCATCGCCGGCATCGACGGCAACGGTCAGACGGAGTTCGTCCAGGGCCTGACGGGCCTGGACAAAATCACCGGCGGCACTGTGGAGCTGTGCGGCAAGAACATTACCCACGCCTCCATCCGCCACCGGGGCGAAAACATGAGCCATATCCCCGAGGACCGGCATAAGCACGGCCTGATCCTGGACTTTACCCTGGAGCAGAACATGGTGCTCCAGCGGTATCTGGAGCCCCAGTTCCAGACGGCAGGCTTCATCAAGAACGCCGCCGTCCGGGAATATGCCCAGCGGCTTATTGACCAATACGATGTCCGCAGCGGCCAGGGCCCCGTGACCATCGTGCGCAGCATGTCCGGCGGCAACCAGCAGAAGGCCATCATCGCCCGCGAGGTGGACCGGGATAAGTCCCTGATCGTGGCGGTGCAGCCCACCCGCGGCCTGGACGTGGGCGCCATCGAGTATATCCACAGCCAGCTGGTGGCCGAGCGGGACCGCGGCAAGGCGGTGCTGCTGGTGTCTCTGGAGCTGGACGAGGTCATGAGCCTGTCCGACCGCATCCTGGTGATGTACGAGGGCCAGCTTGTGGGCCAGCTGAATCCGAAAACCACCACCGTGGCCGAGCTGGGCCTGTACATGTCCGGCGCCAAGCGGGATGATATGGGAGGTGACCAGGCATGAAAAAGAACGCACTGGCAGCGCTTTACGAAAAAGACGGCACCAAAAAGGTGCTCTCATCCCTGATCTCCATTCTGGCGGGTCTGCTGGTGGGCGGCATCGCCGTGCTCATCGTGGGCCTGTGCAATGAGAAGATCTCTCTGACCGGCGCGTGGGACGGTATCCGCATCATCTTTGCCGGTATTTTCAGCACCGGCCGGGACGCCGCCGGTACCCTGACCTGGGGCTTCAACGCCGTGAACCTGGGCAACATGCTGTTCCGGGCAACGCCCCTGATCATGACGGGACTTTCCGTGGCCGTGGCCTTCAAGACGGGTCTGTTCAACATCGGCGCCCCCGGTCAGTATCTGATCTCCACCATGGTCACCCTGATGGTGGCCCTGTCCATCCCCTCCGAGTCCGTGCCCGTGGGCGTCATCTGGGTGCTGGCCTTCCTGGCCGGGTGCCTGTCCGGCGCTCTGTGGGGCGCGATCCCCGGCCTGGTAAAGGCCCTGCTGAACATCAACGAGGTGCTGGCGTGCATCATGACCAACTGGATCGCCGCCAACCTGGTGACCTGGATGTTCGACATCAGCAGCTTCAAGAACCTCACCGAGAGCACCAAGTCCGGCTACATCTATAAGACCACCTTCAACGGCGTGGCCACGCCCAAGCTGGGCCTGGACATGCTGTTCCCCGGCTCCCAGGTCAACGGCGGCATCCTGGTGGCCATTGTCATCGCCATCGCCATGTACATCCTGATGAACAAGACCACCCTGGGCTATGAGCTGAAGGCCTGCGGCGCCAACCGCCACGCCGCCCGCTATGCCGGTATCCGGGACAAGCGCAACATCGTGCTGTCCATGGCCATCGCCGGTGCGCTGGCCGGCGCCGGCGCTGCGCTGTACTGGCTGTCCGGCAACACGGAGTTCTATTGGTCCACCTATCAGTCCCTGCCCGCCGTGGGCTTCAACGGCATCCCCGTGGCCCTGCTGGCACTGAACAACCCCATCGCCGTGGTGTTTACCGGCATCTTCATGGCCATGCTGAACATCGTGGGCCAGCAGCTGACCAACCTGACGGCTTATAACGAATACATCACCGACGTGATCATCTCCGTCATCGTGTATCTGTCCGCCTTCTCCCTGGCCATCCGCATGATGCTGTCCCGGAAGAAAAAGCCCCACGCCCATGTGGAGGAGACTGCCGCCCCGGCGGCGGACGCCGCACCGGCGGAGGAACCGGCGGAGGAACCCACGGAACCGGCAGAGCCGATAGCGGCTCAGACGGAGGAAGGAGGCGACCAGGCATGACGTTCCTGATCCAACAGACGCTTATTTATGCGGTGCCCCTGATGATCGTGGCCCTGGCCGGCGTGTTCGCCGAGCGCAGCGGTATCATCAACCTGGCCCTGGAAGGTATCATGATCTTCGGCGCCTTCATCGGCGTGCTGTTCGTTCGGCTGATGCAGGGCTCCGAGGCGGTGCTGGCCGCCAAGCAGGCCGGCGACTGGGTGGCCCTTCAGGGGCTGGAGCTGCTGACCATGCTGGTGGCGGCGGCCATGGGCGCGGTGTTCTCCCTGCTGCTGAGCTTTGCGTCCATCAACCTCCGGGCGGACCAGACCATCGGCGGCACGGCGCTGAACCTGATGGCCCCCGCTCTGGTGCTGTTCCTGATCCGCATCATCGCCAACCAGAATACCCTGCAAATGGCCACCGGCGACTCTGCCAGCTGGTTCATGCTGAAAAAGTCCACCTTCGGCGTGGACAAGAGCGTGGACTGGGGCTTCTTTGGGGAAACCTTCCTGAACAAGATCTATCTGGCCACCTACATCTGCATCCTGCTGTTCATCATCCTGTCCATCATCCTGTACAAGACCAAGTTCGGCCTGCGTCTGCGGGCCTGCGGCGAGAATCCCCAGGCGGCGGACTCTCTGGGCATCAACGTCTACAGGATGCGCTATGCCGGCGTCACCATTTCCGGCGCTCTGGCGGGCATGGGCGGCTTTGTGTACGCCATGACCACGGCCAACTGCTCCTCCAACGGTGACGTGGCGGGCTTCGGCTTCCTGGCTCTGGCCGTTATGATCTTCGGCAACTGGAAGCCTCTGAACATCGCGGGCGCGTCCCTGCTGTTCGGCCTGTTCAAGTGCATCGCCGCGGCATATGCCAGCATCGACATCAACGGCGACGGCGTGTTCCTGCTGGCCGACATCGGCATCAGCGCCCACCTGTACCGGATGCTGCCGTACCTGATCACCCTGCTGGTGCTGGCCTTCACCTCCAAGAAGTCCCGGGCCCCCAAGGCCGAGGGCATCCCCTACGACAAGGGTCAGCGATAAAATTGCTCTGTGCTTACACAAACCGGCCCCGGCGCAAAAGCGCCGGGGCCGGTTTGCGCACTCAAAGCTCCACCAGCTTTGTGGCGATCTTGTCACAGAACATGCGGTCGTGCTCCACGAACAGAAGGGTGGGGCGGAAGGCCGTCAGCAGCTCCTCGATCTGGATGCGGGAGAGAACGTCCACATAGTTCAGGGGCTCGTCCCAGATATACAGGTGGGCGGACTGGCACATGCTCCGGGCCAGCAGAACCTTTTTCTTCTGCCCGGCGGAATAGTCGGACATGTCCTTCTCAAACTGCACCCGCTCAAAGCCCAGCTTGCGCAGAATGGTTTTGAACAGGGTCTCGTCAATGCCGCAGCGGGCGGCGTAGTCCCGCAGGCTGCCCCGCAGGCCGGATGCGTCCTGGGGCACATAGGAGATGACCAGTCCGCTGGCCAGCTCCAGGGTCCCGGTGTGGGGGATGTCCTGGCCGCACAACAGCTTCAGAATACTGGACTTGCCGGAGCCATTGGGGCCGCAGAGAGCGATGCGCTCCCCCTGCTCCACCTGGAAGCAGACGCCGGAGCACACCGGCGCGCTGCCATAGCAGATGGTCAGGTCCCGCAGCAGCGCCAGCTGCCTTGCGTGGTGGGTCAGGGGATGCAGCTTCAGGGGCTGGTTGGTCTCCAGGTTTTTCAGCAGGGCGGATTTTTCCTCAATGGCGTTCTGCTGCCGCCGCTCCAGATTCTTGCGGCGCTGCTGCATGCGCCGGGACTGCTCACCGATGAAGGCCCGTCCGCCCATGGCGTCGGCCTCGCCCTTGGCCTTGGCGGAGTTTGCGCCGATCTTGGTGCTCTCCACCCGGTCGGCCCAGGCGCTGGACTGCCGGGCTGCCTCCTTCAGCCGCCCGATCTCCTTTTTCAGCTGGGCGTTCTGGGCCAGCTCGTAGGCGTCCCGGCGCTGCTTGTTCTCGTACCAGGAGGAGAAATTGCCCCGCTGGAGCTCGATGCCGCTGGGGTTGATGGAGAGGATGTGGTCCACGCAGCCGTCCAGAAACGCGCGGTCGTGGGACACCAGCAGAAAGCCCCGTTTGCTCCTGAGATAGCGGCTGACCAGCTCCCGGCCTGCCCGGTCCAGATGGTTGGTGGGCTCGTCGATCAGCAGGAAGCGGTTGTCCCGGGAAAAGAGCATGGCCAGCAGAATTCTGGACCGCTCCCCGCCGGAGAGCGTGGAAAACGGGCGGTACAGTGCCTCCTCCGGGACCTCCAGCGGCGCAAGCTCCCGCAGAAAGCACCATTGGGGCACCTCCGGGCAGATGGCCGGCAGCAGCTCCAGGGGGCACTCCTCCGGGTCCGGCACCGTGTAGGGAAAGTAGTCGAAGCCCACGCTGGCGCGGATGGTTCCCCGGTGGGGGTACATTCCCTGCAAAAGCCGGAGCAGGGTGGTTTTTCCCCGGCCGTTGCGGCCGGTGAGATCCAGCCGCCAGTCGGTGTCGATCTGGAAGCTGACGTTTTCAAAAATGTTGTCGCAGCTGCCCTCGTAGCAGAAGGTCAGGTTGGATACTTGAATCAAGGACATGGTTATGCCTCCTATAGCAAAAATGGCTGCGGGAAACGATTCCCGCAGCCAAATGCACATACTGTGCCCGCAAAAGGGCAGGGCAACACCATGCATGGAGCCGAGAGATGAACCGATTTCCCGCGAAAAGGCACAACGAACCAGGCGGTCAACGCCGCCCGAAGCATATTGCGCCAGATGTTCAGCAGGAGATCATGATCATCTTTTCAGCTCCCTTCTTTTTCTCTATCATATCATACTGCCGGGAGGAATGCAATGGCCCGGACCCGGAATTTCGCATTTTTCGCCTGTCTGCCATTGCACATTTCCGCTGCATGGGGTATAATAGGGCATCAAAAACTCCAGACAGAAAAGGGGAGACCATATGCAGGCAATCATACTGGCAGCGGGCATGGGCAAACGCCTGAAGGAGCTGACCCAGGACAGGACCAAGTGCATGGTACAGGTCAACGGCGTGGCCCTGATCGACCGGATGCTCCATCAGATCGAGCGCCGCCATCTGTCCCGCATCGTCATCGTGGTGGGCTATGAGGGCGAGAAGCTCATGGAGTACATCGACACCCTGGGCATCCGGACGCCTATTGTCTATGTCCATAACCCCATTTACGACAAGACCAACAACATCTATTCGCTGGCCCTGGCCAAGGACTACCTCTGCCAGGACGATACCCTGCTGTTTGAGTCGGATCTGATTTTTGAGGACTCCGTCATCGACCAGCTGCTGGACGACCCCCGGGAGACGCTGGCTCTGGTGGACAAGTACGAGAGCTGGATGGACGGCACCTGCGTGAAGCTGGGGGCAGATGACAGCATCGAGTCCTTCGTTCCGGGGAAGAACTTCAAGTTCCAGGAGGCCGGCGAGTACTATAAGACCGTCAATATCTATAAGTTCGGCCGCCACTTTTCCCAGACCCACTACGTCCCCTTCCTGGAGGCGTACTCCAAGGCCCTGGGCAACAACGAATATTATGAGCAGGTCCTGCGGGTCATCACCATGCTGGATGACCCCGAGATCCGGGCCAAGCGCCTGAACGGCCAGCTCTGGTACGAGATCGACGACATCCAGGATCTGGATATCGCCTCGTCCATGTTTGCCGAGGACCCGGACTTCAAGGTCAGCCTGATGCAGGGACGCTACGGCGGCTACTGGCGTTATCCCCAGCTGCTGGACTTCTGCTATCTGGTGAATCCCTACTTCCCGCCCCAGCGGCTGATCGACGAGGTGCAGGCCAACTTTACCCCGCTGCTGACCCAGTATCCCTCCGGCATGCGGGTGAATGCCCTGCTGGCAGGCAAGAATTTTGCCGTTCACCAGGACAATATCGTGGTGGGCAACGGCGCGGCGGAGCTGATTAAGGCCCTGATGGCCCGGCTGGAGGGCGTCACCGGCTTCATCCGTCCCACATTTGAGGAGTATCCCAACCGCTGTCAGGACCGGCCCAACGTCTGCTTTACCCCGGCGGGGCCGGACTTCCGGTATACCGCCGACGACCTGATGGCCTTCTTTGGCGGCCAGACCATTGACAACCTGGTGCTCATCAACCCGGATAACCCCTCCGGCAACTATATCCCTGCCGGGGATGTCCGCCGCCTGATCCGGTGGGCGGAGGAAAAGGGGATCCGCCTGATCGTGGACGAGTCCTTTGCCGACTTTGCCGACGAGGCGGACAACACCTTCATCCGCCAGGAGCTGCTGGATGCCCACAAGCGGCTGTATGTGGTCAAGAGCATCTCCAAGTCCTATGGCGTGCCCGGCCTGCGGCTGGGTGTTCTGGCCTCCGGCGACACGGAGCTTATTGATGCGCTGAAAAAGGACGTGGCCATTTGGAACATCAACTCCTTTGCCGAGTTCTATATGCAGATCGAGGAGAAGTATAAAAAGGACTATGCCCAGTCCCTGGACCGCATCCGGGCCGAGCGGGCCCGCTTCCGGGCGGAGCTGGAGCGCCTGCCCAACCTGCGGGTGATCCCGTCTCAGGCCAACTATCTGATGGTGGAGCTGCTGGGCGGCCTGTCCTCCCGGGCCGTTACCCGGGAGCTGCTGATCGGCAGCCGCATTCTGGTGAAGGATCTGTCCGCTAAGCTGGGCGGGCGGCAGTACCTGCGCCTGGCCGTCCGCAATACGGAGGACAATGACAAGCTGCTGGCGGCCCTGCGCCCCCTGTGCAGCCAATAAAAAAATCCCTCCTGACCGGGAACGGTCAGGAGGTTTTTTTCAGAAATCAACAGTGCCGTCCAGCACCCGCAGATCGTAGGGCTCAAAGGTCACGCGGCGGTATTTCTCCACGTCCATCTTCACGCCGGTCCAGTCGGAGTGGATCTCGCCGTTCTGCTTGATGAGAATATCATACAGAATGTCATAGGTCACGCCGTCGTCGCCCTTTTCCACGATGGTGGAATAGGGCAGAGTCTTGTGGTACGTCATGTGCAGGCCCTTGTACTCAAAGTGGAAGCCGTTGCGCATGCGGCAGCCGTCCAGCCCCCGATAGGTGAACAGGCGCTTCAGGTCCTGCAGAATGGGGTCGTGATCCTGGTCATACAGGTTCTCCGGCGTGGTTTCGGTATAGTCATACCGGAACTGGATGGGGATGCCATAGGGCAGGAAACGCTCCACATACTGGGGGAGCTTCTCCGCCGGGTATTTCTTGTACAGCACGCAGTTGATGCGGGTGGGGCAGGCGATCTGCCCCAGCACCTGGTCGGGACTCTCCTCCACGTATTTTACCAGGTGGCGGGAGATGTTCATGCAGGTGATCTTGTCCCGGTTGCGTCGGGTGAAGTCCAGCATTTCCTCGGCGGTGTAGAACCCGGTCTGCACCGGGAAGGTGGTGTTGATATACACCTTGTGGGTGGTGGGGATAACGTCCAGCATTTTTTGCAGGGACTCCAGATTGGCCAGAGGCTCGCCGCCGGTGAACACGAAATCGCACCGGGGGGTGATGGCGTCCATGGTGCGGATGCTCTCCAGAATGGCGTCCAGGCTGAAGCCGGTGCAGTCGGCGTATTCCTTTTTGTTGATGCAGAAGGGGCAGTGGTTGTTGCAGTCGTAGGGCACGAAAACCGTGACGGTTGCGCCGCCCTCGCGGGTCTTATAGGGGTTGTTGCTCATATGTTGATCCAGTCCTCCCAGAAAATCTTCCCGAATATTCTATACCGTCTTCGGCAGAAAAGCAAGGAATTTCTGATAAAATGCCTGTTTATTTTAAGACGAACCGCCAAAATTTTACGGCAATGGCAATTGACAGCCGCCCGGGATTGGTATACAGTATCGCAGGGCCCTTTTTATGGGAAATGCGGCGGCCCGGACATTCCAGGAGGTGTGTTTTGTTGAAGGAATTGCTTACCCTGTTTCTGACCTTTGCCAAGGTGGGGGTCATGACCTTCGGCGGCGGCTATGCCATGCTGCCGATTTTGCAGCGGGAGGTGGTGGAAAACAAGGGATGGGCCACCGATGAGGAGCTGACCGATTATTTCGCCATCGGCCAGTGTACCCCCGGCGTCATTGCCGTGAACACCGCCACGTTTATCGGCCAGAAGCGCCGCGGTATCCTGGGCGGCATCGTGGCCACCCTGGGCGTGGTGTTTCCGTCCCTGGTGATCATTGCGGCCCTGGCCGGCGTCATCACCACGTTTTCCCATCTGGCGTGGGTGCAGCACGCCTTTGCCGGGATCCGGGTGTGCGTGTGCGTGCTGATTTTCAACGCCGTGCTGAAGCTGTGGAAGGGCGCGGTGAAGGACGTGTGGGGCCTGGTGATCTTCCTGGTGATCCTGGCGCTGTCGGTGTTCACCAAGCTCTCGCCCATTATCTATGTGTTGGCGGCAGCCGTGGCGGGACTTCTCATTAAGAATCTGGGGGCGAAGCGGTCATGATCTATTTGCAGCTGTTTTATGAGTTTTTCAAAACCGGACTGTTTGCCGTAGGCGGCGGTCTGGCCACCCTGCCGTTTCTGTATGACATGGCGGACCGCACCGGATGGTTTACCCGCACCCAGCTGGCAGATATGCTGGCGGTGTCCGAGTCGACCCCCGGCCCCATCGGCGTGAACATGGCTACCTATGTGGGCTTTGTCACCCGGGGCATTCCCGGGGCCATCGTATCCACTCTGGGCCTGGTGACACCGTCGGTGATCGTGATTCTCGTGATTGCGGCATTCCTGAAGGCCTTCCGGCACAACCGGTATGTGGAGGCGGCATTTTACGGGCTGCGCCCGGCGTCCACGGCCATGGTGGCCGCAGCGGGCCTGTCCGTGGTGGCCATCACCCTGCTGAACACCGGAGCCACGGGCCTGGCGATTGTAAACTGGAAGGCATTGGCTCTGGCGGCGGTGATTCTGGCGCTGACCCGCTGGGTGAAGCCCACCAAGGGCCTGCACCCCATTGTGTTCATCCTGGCCTCCGCTGTGGTGGGGATCGTGTTCGGCTTCTGAATACGGATAGTGATATTTCTGAATAATATTACGAATTGGATTCGTTTTTATCGGGAAAAACGTCAAATACAAAAAGAAAGACACGCGCAAGCGTGTCTTTCTTTTTGGTGCCCCGTCGGGGATTCGAACCCCGGACACCCTGCTTAAAAGGCAGGTGCTCTACCGACTGAGCTAACGGAGCGTGGCACATATACAAAAAGGATGGGGGCATCCGAAAAGGCGTGGCAGGGATGGCTGGACTCGAACCAGCGGATGAGGGAGTCAAAGTCCCTTGCCTTACCACTTGGCTACACCCCTGTGTGGAGAAAAGGAATCAGGGACTGGGATCGCTCCCAATCCCTGATATTCAGTGGGGTGGGTAAAGGGACTCGAACCCTCGACACCCGGAACCACAATCCGGTGCTCTAACCAACTGAGCTACACCCACCATATGAAAACCGCAAGGGACGCTGCCGATATGCTCCAGTAAAGAAGTGGCGCGCCAGAAGGGACTCGAACCCCTGGCCTACTGCTTAGAAGGCAGTTGCTCTATCCAACTGAGCTACTGGCGCATGAGTAAGTGGAGCGGGTGACGGGAATCGAACCCGCATCCCCAGCTTGGAAGGCTGGTGCCCTGGCCATTGTGCTACACCCGCATGCGCCCTCCGCGAAATCGTCAGCTTTGTCATGATACCATATGTATCCGGGCTCTGTCAAGAGAAAAATAAATTTTTCCCCGCGAAATCCGAAAATGGGCGCGCGGCGCGGGGCCGCGCGCCCTGAGCGGCTTATCTTCCGGTTTCCGGCAGGGGAAACAGGGTCCAGGGCCAGGCGGCCGGGGGCTGGTGGGTGAACACCATGCTCCGTCCCGTTTCCGGGTGGGTAAAGCCCAGCCGCCAGGACCACAGGGCCAGCGTCTCGCCGTCCCCGGCGCCGCCGTATTTCCGGTCTCCCACCAGAGGGAAGCCCCGGCTGGCAAACTGCACCCGGATCTGGTGGGTGCGGCCGGTATGCAGGGTGATCCGCACCAATGACAAGCCGTCCCGGGAGGCCAGTCGCTGAAAATCCAGCTCCGCCGGGCGGACGTCCGGCCCCGGCTCCTGTGCCACCACCGTGCGCCGCCGCACCGGGTCGCGGCCCAGCAGGTCCCGCCATGTCCCGCTGTGTCCCGGGTCACCCCGGACCACGGCCAGGTATGTTTTCCGGAACTGATGGTCCCGGACCTGGCCGGACAGGATGGAGGCCGCGGCGGCGGACCGGGCGAACACCATGACCCCGCCGGTGGCGGCATCCAGCCGGTGAACGGTGCGGATGCAGGGGGTGCCCAGCTGGCGGCGCAGCAGCTCCGGCATGCCGCCGGGCTCGTCGGTGCTGAGGATACCAGGGGGCTTCACCGCCACGGCGATGCGCTTGTCGGCGTACAGCAGCTCCATATCACTCACCGGTCTGGACGGCCTCGCCCACGGTGCCGGGCAGGGCGTCCAGACTCTCGCTGTACTCCACCCGTCCGATGGAGCAGCCCTCGCCGATGCGGACCCGGCGTCCCCGGACCACGTCGGCCTGGGTGTATTCCAGGTCCACGTCATCGCCCTCGATATCGCCTGCCTGGGCGCAGGAGACGCTGCCGTGGAACAGGCCCAGCAGGGAGATCTGGGTGGGCTTATAGATGCGGATGCTGCCGCCGCCGATGCTGCCGATCCGGATGCCGCGGTTGGCGGCGATCTCCACGGTTTCCGCGTTCAGCAGGCCCGGGATGCCGGCCATGCCGGAAATGCGGACGGCTTCCGCCTCCACGCCGCCGGAGACGTTCATGGCGCCGGAGCAGCGCAGCTCCTGGCAGCGGATGTCCGCCGCCTCCAGGCCGCCGGATACGTCTACCTCGCCGCCCTCCAGGCTGCCGCTTACCTTCATGGCGCCGGAGCTGTGGATCAGGCCCCGGGACAGGATGCTGCCCTCGCATTTCACCGCGCCGGAGCAGCTGAGGCTCTCGCAGGTGATGCTGCCGGTGACCTTGCTGCTGCCGCTGCTGCGAACCTCGCCGGCGCAGTCCACGTCTCCCTGGACCCGGGCGCTGCCGGAGCAGCTGAGGCTCTGACACCGCAGATCTCCCTGGACCGTGCCGCTGCCGCTGATGGACACCCGGTCGTATTCGCCGCCGGGCATGGTGCTGCTGCCGGAAATTCTCATATCCATCTTCTCGTTCATAATGTGACCTCCTTCAATAATTCCAATACATCCTCCTGGCGCTGGCCCTCCGCCACCACGGCGCGGCGGACCTCCTCCAGGGGAAATTCCCTGCGGCCATAGGCCGTTTCAATAATGAGCTTTCGCCGGGCCATAACGGTCTGACGCTTCTCCGCCAGACTGGCCGCCAGCTCGTCCAGGGTCTGGTGCTCCTTGTTGTCCAGAATCAGCCGGACCCGCTGGCAGATCTGGTCCCGGCGGAAGAAGGTTTCCTGTCCCGTGGACGTGGACCGCCGCAGGAACCACGCCTCCGGAATCAGCCCCATCCGCTTCCACCGGTACAGGGCCCCGTAGGAGATGCCGAACGTCTCCAGCAGCTCCTTTTTTGAGATCAACTCCTGATCCATATCGTTCCTCCCGTCGCTTTTGGATACGTAACAGCGTTCCGTAACACTGTTATGATAATAGCATAACAGTGTTACACTGTCAAGGGGGCGGATAAAAAATTATGGCTCCCATCATTGTGCACAATTCCCAGAGCTTTCCCCATAGGAAAATATAGCTTCGCAGGGGGTTGTTTTGCGGAAAAAGCGGTGTTATACTGTCCCATTGAGTACAGGATTTTTTGAGATCAGAGGTGTGTTCCATGGAAGAAAATCGCAAAAGGGGCGCGCTGTCCGTCAACATGACGGAGGGGTCCCTGTGGAAAAATATGCTGCTGTTCAGCCTGCCGCTGATGATGACCCAGGTGCTGGAGGTGCTGTTCAACCTCAGCGATGTGGCCATCGCCGGTAAATTTGCCGACTATCGTGCCCTGGGCGCGGTGGGGTCCACCACGCTGCTGGTGTCGCTGTTTACGGGGCTGCTGATCGGCATGGGCAGCGGCGTCAATGTGGCGGTGGCCCGGGGCCTGGGCATGGGCGACCGGGAGCGGGTGGAAAAGACGGTCCACACGTCCTTCGTGCTGTGCGCCGCCTTCGGCATCATTGTGTGCCTGATCTGCATACTGCTGGCAGGTCCTATGCTGACCATGCTGCATACCAAGGACGAGCTGATTGACGGAGCCACTCTGTATCTGAAAATATATGCCCTGAGCATGCCGGCCATGGCCATCTACAACTGCGGCAACGGCATTATGAGCGCCATGGGCGACACCCGGCGGCCGCTGCTGTATCTGTCCGTCGCCGGTGTGCTGAATGTGATCCTGAACCTGTTCTTCGTCATCCGGTGCCACATGGCCGCCGAGGGCGTGGCCGTGGCCAGCGTGATCGCCCAGTGCCTGTCGGCTCTGCTGATCGTGCTGCACCTGCTGGGGCGGAAGGACGCCTGCCGTCTGTGCCTGTCCAGGCTGCGGGTGCATCCGCAGGAGGCCAGGCGGGTGCTGACCATCGGCATCCCCACGGGTCTGCAAAACGCGATCTTCGCCATTGCCAACCTGTTTGTCCAGGTGGGCGTCAACTCCTTCGATGCGGTAACGGTGTCCGGCGCTGCGGCCGCCGCCAACGCCGATACCCTGCTGTTCAACATGATGGCGGCGTTCTACACCGGCTGCGCCAGCTTCGTCAGCCGGAACTGGGGCGCGGGCAAGACCCAGCGCATTACCAAGAGCTATCTGGTGAGCATGTGCTATGCCGCCGGTGTGGGGGCCATATGCGGCGTTTTGCTGCTGCTGTTCGGCCGCAGCTTCCTGTCTCTGTTTGCCAACGAGACCGGGGTCATCGACGCGGGCATGGAGCGGCTGCGGATCATGAGCTTTTCCTATGTGGTGTCGCCCCTGATGGACGCCAGCATCGCCGCCTCCCGGGGCATCGGCAAGAGCGTGGTGCCCACGGTTATCGTGGTCATGGGCTCCTGTGTGTTCCGGGTCATCTGGGTGTACACCATCTTCGCCTGGTTCGGCACCATCACGTCCCTGTATCTGCTGTATATCTTCTCCTGGGCCATTACCGGCATAGCGGAGCTGCTGTATTTCCGCCGCAGCTACAAAAAGGTCATTCTGGCGCAGCAGAACTGGTAGGCATAATTTCTTCCCTCCGCGCATGTAATGCATGGAGGGGGGAAATGCGATGAAGCCTGCTGTTTTCCTGTACGGCGTGCCGGGCCAATACGGCAATTATGCGGCGGCGCTGGAGGCTGCCGGAGCCAGGGTGGTGCTGTGCCGGGACCTGTACCGCAGCCTGGACTGCGACGGACTGCTGCTGCCCGGCGGCGGGGACATCCGGGGTCCGCTGCCGGGAACGGAGACGTTCCTGGTGGACTCCTTTGTCCGGTCCCGGCGGCCCATCCTGGGCATTTGCCGGGGGATGCAGGCGCTGAACGTCTATTGGGGCGGCACCCTGCGGGATATTTCCGGCCACCAGCTGCCCCGGGGCGATATGGTGCACCCCACCCGGGCGGAGGGGATCATGGCGCAGCTGCTGGGGGAGCACCCTGCCGTTACCAGCTGCCACCATCAGGCGGCGGACCGCCTGGCAGAGCCCCTGCGGCCGGTGCAATGGGCGGAGGACGGCGTGACAGAGGCAGTGGTGCATCAGGAGCTGCCGGTGCTGGGGGTCCAGTGGCACCCGGAGCGGCAGAGCTATGCCCTGCGCCGGGAGGACGCCCCGGACGCCCGGGAGATCTTCCGCTATTTTGTGACACAGATGAAGGAGACGCCATGAGCAAGCCCATACGGGAACTGAATCTGGAGCTGGGACGGCCCGATGCGGCGGAGGCTCTGCGCCGCCTGGCGGCGGAGGTGGAGGCGGCCCGTCATCTGGGGACCCCGGCCATGAAGCTGATCCACGGATACGGCTCCTCCGGCAGGGGTGGGCGGCTGCGCACCGCCTGCCGCACCTGGCTGCGGCAGCAGGAGCTGTGCTTTTTGCCCGGGGAGGAATTCACTATATTCAATGAGGAGGCACGGCGGTGGCTGGACGTGTGTCCCCGCCTGCGGCAGGACCGGGACCTGGACGCGGAAAACCGGGGCGTTACCTTTGTGCTGCTGAAAAAATAGAATATCCTCCGGCATATCCTGCGGCGGACGCCTTTGCGTCCGCCGGTTTTTCTTGCCCGGAGCCGCCGGATGTGCTACACTGAGGAGGAACTGTACGCACGGAGGACCTTTTATGAAACGCATTGCCAGTATCCAGGACATCTCCTGCCTGGGGCGCTGCTCCCTGACGGTGGCGCTGCCGGTGATTTCCGCCATGGCGGTGGAATGTGCCATTGTGCCCACGGCGGTGCTCAGCACCCACACCATGTTCCCCGGCTTCATCAGCCGGGACCTGTCGGACCAGCTGCTGCCCATCGCCCGCCACTGGAAAAGCCAGAACGTGACCCTGGACGCCATCTGCACCGGCTATCTGGCCTCCCCTCTGCAAACGGAGGAGGTCTGCCGGTTTTTCGACCTGCTGGCGGGGCCGGATACCCTGCTGTTCGTGGACCCGGCCATGGCCGACGGCGGCCGGCTGTATGCCGGCTTCGGGCCGGATTTTCCCGGGTATATGCGCCGGGTGGTGGCCCGGGCCCATGTGGCGGTGCCCAACGTGACGGAGGCCTGCCTGCTGACGGGAACCCCCTACCGGGAGACGGAGGACCTGTCCTGGTGGCGGGACCTGCTGCGCCGGGTGGCGGACCTGGGACCCCGGTATCCGGTGCTCACCGGCGTGCCCTTCGGGCCGGACCGGCTGGGCGTTCTGGCCCTGGACCCGGATACCGGCGGCTTCTTCGACTATCATACCCCCCGGGACCGGCGACATCTTCTCCGCTGCCTGCGCCGGGGCCATGGTCCGGGGCAAAAGCCTGCCGGAGGCTCTGCGCCTGGCGGCGGATTTCACCCTGGCCTGTATTCAGGCCACCTGCCGGGACCCCAACGCCCCCTGGTACGGTGTGGAGTTTGAGAAGGCGCTGCACCTGCTGCCGGGGCTGCTGGAGGGTTGATTTTGCCCCGGCCGGGGAACTTTTCCGGAAATTTTGCTGAAAATCCCTAAAAATATAGTTGTCAGAACCGGCAAAATATTATATAATCCATATGTTGAGCGAATGCGCGGCGGAAAAACCGCGCTTGTACAGAAAACGAAGGGAGAACAACCACTATGACTGCCAACGACATCCGCAACATCGCCCTGCTGGGCCACGGCGGCTCCGGCAAGACTTCTCTGGCCGAGCAGATGCTCTTTATGACCAAGGGTACCGACCGCCTGGGCCGCACCGCCGACGGCAACACCACCTGCGACTACGACGCCGAGGAGATCAAGCGCCAGATTTCCATTTCCCTGGCCTTTGCTCCCGTGAATTATAAGGGCGTGAAGATCAACGTCATGGATGCCCCCGGCAACTTCGACTTCTCCGGCGAGGCTCTGTCCGCCATCCGTGCCGCCGAGTGCGCCGTGCTGGTGGGCGCCGCCAAGGACGGCCTGTCCGTGGGTATGGAGCGCTCCTGGAAGATGCTGGGCAAGAAGCCCCGCATGATCTTCATCAACCGCACCGATGAGGACAACAGCGACTACCAGTCCTGCCTGGACGCCCTGAAGGGCAAGTTCGGCCAGGCCATCGCGCCCATCGTGGCTCCCGTGATCGACGGCAACAAGAAGGTCACCGCCATTGTGGACCTGCTGCATAACACCGCCTATGAGGTCAAGGGCGGCAAGGCCGCTGCCTGCGCCATCCCCGCCGACATGGCCGACGAGGTGGAGGCCCTGCGTGCCGAGCTGATGGAGGCCGCCGCCGGCGCCGACGAGGAGCTGATGGAGAAGTTCTTCGACACCATGGAGCTGTCCGCCGAGGATATGGCCAAGGGCCTGAAGCTGGGCGTCCGCGACGGCAGCGTCTGCCCTGTGCTGTGCGGCTCCGCCATCACCGGCCTGGGCGTGGAGATGCTGATGCAGACCATCCTGGACCTGGTGCCCGTGGCCACCGATATGCCCGCCGAGGCCGCTCAGGATGACAACGGCAACGACATCCAGGTGGCCTTCGATCCCAACGGCGCCGCCGCCGCCATCGTATTCAAGACCATTTCCGATCAGTACGGCAAGTATTCCATGATCAAGGTCGTCCGCGGCAAGGTCACCGGCGACGTGGCCCTGTATAACCCCACCACCGGCAACACCGAGAAGCTGGGCCGCCTGTATGTCATGAAGGGCAAGAAGGGCGAGGAGACCAAGGAGATCTGCTGCGGCGACATCGGCGCCATCGGCAAGATGGACCGGGTCAAGACCGGCGATACCCTGTGCGATCCCAAGAACATCGTGAAGCTCCACGGCATGGACTATGCCCAGCCCTGCTACAGCCGCGCCATCTCTCCCAAGACCAAGCAGGAGATCGAGAAGCTGGGCACCGGCCTGAACAAGCTCAACGAGGAGGATCCCACCTTCCATGTGGTCAACAACGCCGAGACCCACCAGACCGTCATCTCCGGTGCCGGCGATATCCAGATCGACGTGCTGTGCGCCAAGCTGAAGAGCCGCTTCGGCGTGGACGCGGAGCTGTCCGCTCCCCGGGTAGCCTATCGCGAGAAGATCCGCTCCACCGTCCGCAAGCAGGGCCGGTATAAGAAGCAGACCGGCGGCAGCGGCCAGTTCGGCGACGTCCATATCATCTTCGAGCCCCAGAACGAGCAGGAGGATATGATCTTCGAGGAGAACGTGTTCGGCGGCTCCGTGCCCAAGAACTACTTCCCCGCCGTGGAAAAGGGCCTGCGCGAGAGCTGCCAGCACGGTGTGCTGGCCGGCTATCCCGTGGTGTTCCTGAAGGCCACCCTGGTGGACGGCTCCTATCACCCGGTGGACTCCTCCGAAATCGCCTTCAAGCTGGCTGCCAACCTGGCCTTCAAGGCCGCTCTGCCCGAGGCCAAGCCCGTGCTGATGGAGCCCATCGGCGAGCTGAAGGTCACCATTCCCGACAGCTATCTGGGCGACGTGATGGGCGACCTGAACAAGCGCCGGGGCCGCGTCATGGGTATGAATCCCACCGGCGACGGCGAGCAGGTGCTGGAGGCCGAGGTCCCCATGGCCGAGATGATGAGCTATGCCATCGACCTGCGCTCCATGACCCAGTCCCGCGGCACCTTCACCTTCAACTTCGTCCGCTACGAGGATTGCCCCGCTGCGGCCCAGGAGAAGGCCATTGCCGAGGCCAAGGCTCTGGCCGAAGCCGAATAAACTGACATCCAAAGCCAAGACCTCCGGCGAAGCCGGAGGTCTTGTGGGCTTGCCCGCGTATGCCTTCTGGCAGGCATTGAGGATATAAACTATGAACTATCGCATCATTTTCCATACGACGGGCAAGGTTCTGCTGGTGGAGGCGGGGCTGCTGGCCCTGCCGCTGCTGGTATCGGTGCTGTATCACGAGCGCTGCGCCTGGGCGGTGCTGGCCTCCATGGCCGCGGCGGCGGTGATCGGCGGACTGCTTACGCTGCTGGCCCGGCCCCGCTGCCATACGTTCTTCAATCGGGAGGGCTACATCATTGTGGCCCTGGCGTGGGTGCTGCTGTCGGCGGTGGGGGCGCTGCCCTTCTGGTTCAGCCGGGAGATTCCCTCCTATGCCGACGCGTTTTTCGAGACGGTCAGCGGCTTCACCACTACGGGTGCGTCTATTCTGACGGACGTGGAAGCCATGAGCCACGGGCTGCTGTTCTGGCGCAGCTTTACCCATTGGGTGGGCGGCATGGGCGTGCTGGTGTTTATCACCATGATCTCCGGCAGCTCCGACCGGTCCATGAACATCCTCAAGGCGGAAATGCCCGGTCCCGTGGTGGGTAAGCTGACCCCCCGCACCCGGGACACCGCCCGGGTGCTGTACCTGCTGTATTTTCTTATCACGACGGTGCTGGTGGGGATGCTGCTGCTGGGCGGCATGCCCCTGTTCGACAGTCTGGTCCACGCCTTCGGCACCGTGGGCACCGGCGGCTTCGGCATCAAGGCCGACTCCATCGCCTCCTACTCCCCGTATATCCAGGGGGTCATCACCGTTTTCATGATCCTCTGCGGCATCAACTTCAACCTGTATTATCTGCTGCTGCTGCGCCAGTGGCGGTCGGTTCTGCGCAGCGACGAGCTGTGGACCTATCTGGGGCTGGTGGTGGTGGCCACCGGCGTTATCACCCTGGACCTGCGGGGAGTGTACGGCGGCCTGGGCACCTGCCTGCGGCAGGCGGCGTTTCAGGTGGGCTCCGTCATCACCACCACCGGCTATGCCACGGCGGACTTCAACGTCTGGCCGGGGCTGTCCCGGGCAATTTTATTTGCGCTGATGTTTATCGGCGGCTGCGCCGGGTCCACTGCCGGCGGCCTGAAGGTGTCCCGGGCCATGATCCTGCTGCGGACCATCCGCCGGGAGATCAATCGCCTGGTCCACCCCCGGCGGGTCACTGCCGTCCGCTGCGACGGCAAGGCCCTGGGCAGCGAGGTCCAGCGGGGCGTCAGCATCTACTTTGCCCTGTACTGCCTGTGTATTCTGGTGGCATTCCTGTGCCTCAGCGGCGAGCCCTTCACCCTGGAAACGAATCTGTCGGCGGTGGTGTCCTGCTTCAACAATGTGGGCCCCGGCCTGGGGGCGGTGGGTCCCGCCGGAAGCTATGCGGACTATTCCGTCCTGTCAAAGCTGCTGCTGTCCATGGCCATGCTCATGGGCCGGTTGGAGATCTATCCCATGCTGGTGGCGCTGTCCCCCTCCGTCTGGCGCAAGGATTAAGAAGAAAAAACTCTGTATAAATCATATGCTCCCCCTATGAGAGACGGCGGCACCCTGCGGCCTCTCATAGGGGGAGCATTGTCATTTTTATTTCAGATATTTCTTCAGATACTGCCCTGTGTAGGACTGGGGGCACGCCGCCACGGTCTCCGGGGTGCCGGCGCACACCAGCGTACCGCCGCCGGAGCCGCCCTCGGGCCCCAGGTCGATGATCCAGTCGGCGGATTTGATCACGTCCAGGTTGTGCTCGATGACCAGCACCGTGTTCCCGGCATCTACCAGCCGCTGCAAAACCTCCAGCAGCTTTTTCACGTCGTCGGAGTGCAGGCCGGTGGTGGGCTCATCCAGGATATAGAAGGTGCGGCCCGTGGCCCGGCGGGACAGCTCCGTGGCCAGCTTCACCCGCTGGGCCTCGCCGCCGGACAGCGTGGTGGAGGACTGGCCCAGCTTCACATAGCCCAGGCCCACATCGCACAGGGTCCGCAGCTTTTCGGCGATCTTGGGCACCGGGGCGAAAAATTCCAGCGCCTCCTCCGCCGTCATGTCCAGCACGTCGGAGATGCTCCTGCCCTTGTATTTCACCTCCAGGGTCTCCCGGTTGTAGCGCTTGCCGTGGCACACCTCGCAGGGGACATATACGTCGGACAGGAAGTGCATCTCGATCTTCAGCATGCCGTCGCCGCAGCAGGCCTCGCAGCGGCCGCCCTTGGTGTTGAAGGAGAATCGTCCCGGGCCGTAGCCCCGGGCCTTGGCCTCCTGGGTGGCGGCGAACAGATTGCGGATCTCGTTGAACAGCCCCGTATAGGTGGCGGGATTGGAGCGGGGGGTGCGGCCGATGGGGCTCTGGTCGATGCCCACCACCTTGTCCAGGAACTCCTCGCCCTCTATGGCGTCGTGCCGGCCGGGCCGGGCCTTCATGCGGTTCAGGTCTGCCCCCAGGCGCTTGAAGATGATCTCGTTGACCAGAGAGGATTTCCCGGACCCGGACACGCCGGTAACGCAGGTAAAGGTCCCCAGGGGGACGGATACGTCGATATGCCGCAGATTGTTTTCCGCCGCACCCCGGACGGTGAGAAATTCCCCGCTGCCGGGACGGCGCTTTTCCGGCACGGGAATGGACCTTTTGCCGCTTAAATACTGGCCCGTTAGGCTGTTGGGATTGGCCATGACCTCCTCCGGCGTGCCGGCGGCCATAACCTGTCCGCCGTGGGCCCCGGCCCCGGGGCCGATGTCGATGAGATAGTCGGCGGCGCGCATGGTGTCCTCGTCGTGCTCCACCACGATCAGGGTGTTGCCCAGGTCCCGCAGCCGCTTCAGGGTGGCCAGCAGCTTGTCATTGTCCCGCTGGTGCAGACCGATGGAGGGCTCGTCCAGAATATACAGCACCCCCATAAGGCTGCTGCCGATCTGGGTGGCCAGGCGGATGCGCTGGCTCTCGCCGCCGGAGAGGGTGCCGCTGGACCGGGACAGGGTCAGGTAGCTGAGGCCCACGGACTGCAAAAAGCCCAGCCGGGCGCGGATCTCCTTGAGGATCTGGGCCGCGATGAGCTGCTGCGTCTCCGTCAGGGTCAGGGCGTTGAAAAATTCCAGCTCCCGGTCCACCGGCAGCTCCGTGGCCTCCATAATGGACAGGCCGCCCACCGTCACCGCCAGCGCCTCCGGCCGCAGACGGCGGCCCTTACACGCCGGGCAGGGGCACTGGGTCATGAACTCCTCGAGCTCCCGCTTGCTGGCGTCGGACTGAGTCTCCTGATACCGGCGCTCCAGGTTGTTGGCGATGCCCTCGAAGGGCTGGTACAGGGTGCCCCGGCCCCGGGGCTGGTCATAGTGCAGCTCCAGCTTTTCGCCCCGGGTGCCGTAGAAAATCACGTCCCGAACCTCCGGGGACAGCTGGCGCACCGGGGTTTGCAGGGAGAAGCGGTATTTTTTCGCCAGGGCCTCAAAATACATCCGGCTGATGCCGTCGGAGCGGATGGAGTTCCACCCCGGGGCCACGATGGCCCCATCCAGGATGGACAGGCTGTCATCGGGGAGGATGATGGCCGGGTCCGCCTTCAGCTGCATCCCCAGGCCCGTGCAGGTGGGGCAGGCGCCGAAGGGATTGTTGAAGGAGAACATCCGGGGCGTCAGCTCCTCGATGCTGATGCCGCAGTCGTCGCAGGCGTAATTCTGGGAGAAGGTCAGGTCCTGCCCCTCCCGCACCAGGTTCACCAGCACGATGCCGCCGGACAGATGCGACGCCGTCTCCACGGAGTCCGTCAGCCGCTGGGCCCCGTCGGGCCGGACGATGAGCCGGTCCACCACGATCTCGATGCTGTGCTTCTTGTTCTTCTCCAGGGGGATGTCCTCGGACAGGTCATAGAGGTTTCCGTCGGCCCGGACCCGGACATAGCCGGAGCGGCGGGCGTCCTCCAGCACCTTGGCGTGCTCGCCCTTGCGGCCCCGGACCACCGGGGCCAGCACCTGGATGCGGGTGCCCTCCGGCAGGGCCATGATCTGGTCGATGATCTGGTCGATGGTCTGCTGGCGGATCTCCTTGCCGCACTTGGGGCAGTGGGGCGTGCCCACCCGGGCCCACAGCAGCCGCAGATAGTCGTAGATCTCCGTCACCGTGCCCACGGTGGAGCGGGGGTTTTTGCTGGTGGTTTTCTGGTCGATGGAGATGGCGGGGGACAGGCCGTCGATATAGTCCACATCGGGCTTGTCCATCTGACCCAGGAACATCCGGGCATAGCTGGACAGACTCTCCACATACCGGCGCTGGCCCTCGGCATAGATGGTGTCGAAGGCCAGGGAGGATTTCCCGGACCCGGACAGCCCCGTCAGCACCACCAGCTTGTCCCGGGGAATGGTGACGTCGATGTTTTTCAGGTTGTTCTCACGGGCGCCCTTGATGAAAATATGATCTTGCATGGTCGTTCGTCCTTAGTCCACAATAATATCCGCCGTTTTGGCCCGCAGCAGGGACAGCAGAGCCTGGGGGTCACACTGGACCTGGTGGCCGATCCTCCCCGCCGACACCATAATGGCGGGAAGGTCTGCCGCCGTGGCATGGAACACCGTGGGGAACTGCTTTTTCATGCCCACAGGGCTGCATCCGCCGTGGACATAGCCCGTCAGCGGCAGCAGCTCCTTCTGAGGCAGCATGGCCACGGACTTTTCCCCCACGGCCCTTGCAGCCTTTTTCAGGTCCAGATTTTCCGCCACCGGGATGTCGAACACATAGTAGCCCCCGCTGGCTCCCCGGGTCACCAGGGTCTTAAAGACGCAGGCCGGGTCCTGGCCCAGAGCCTGGGCCACGGACACCCCGTCAATGGGGCCGTTGGGGTCATAGGTGTGGGGGGTATAGGGGATCTTTTTCTGCTCCAGCGTCCGCATGACGTTGGTTTTTTCTTCCTTATTCTTGGCCATGATGTGCCTCCTTATATTCCAATGCTCCGGGCCAGCCACCACAGAAGCAGCAGGTGTGCCGGATAAAATGCATACCAGATTCCTTGCAGGACGGGGCCGTGGGGGCCCTGACGGCCCCGGTACAGCCAGATGGGGAGCAGGGCCGCCGTGGCCAGCAGCTCCACCGGCAGGGTGACGCCCCAGAGGGTCATATCGGCGCTGGGCAGCAGCCAGCCGTTGATCACCAGCATGGCCGCCAGCTCCGGAAGCCGCCCTATATGCCATTGGCGGCACAGGGCGAACACCAGCACCGTCAGCACCCCGGGGCCGAAATAGTCCGCCTGCATCCATTCGCCCAGCAGATAGCCCGCCCCTGCGGCCGGCAGCGCCGCCAGGGGCAGGGGAAGGTGCAGCCGCTCCTGCAGGGCATCCGCGGCCCACAGTGCCGCCGCGGCGATGAAGAACGTCCACAGGACATTCTGATACCCGGCGTCCACCGGCGTTCCGCTGAAGGCCAGGTCAAAGGGCACCTCCGACACCACGGCGCAGATCAGCAGCCGCAGGGTGTATTTTTCCCGGTCGTGGGTCCTGTACCACCCTTCGGCGATCTGGAAGGCGAAAATCGGGAAGGCCAGCCGCCCCACATACCGCATCCACATGGCCGTGGGAAACAGGAGATAGCCCATGTGGTCCACCAGCATGGCGGCCATGGCCAGGAGCTTCAGGTCCAGGGCGCTGAGGTCAAGCCGGCTTTTTCCCATGGCCTCTCCTCATACCCGGCCGGACACGGCGGCGGCCGCCCGGGCCTGCTGGGCCCGGACGTATTCCTCCACGTCGAAGGGCTCCGCCTGGGCGTCTGCCCGCAGATACAGGGGGTGGTGGGGGTGCCCCGCCTTGGACCGCCTGCCGCAGGTGACCCACCGGGCGCCGTATTCCCGGCCCAGGGCGATCATATCCTCCAGGCAGGGCCACAGATAGTCCCGTTTTTCGATGATGGTGCCCCAGGCGGCCCACACCACCGGCCGGGGATTCAGGGACAGGGCATAGGCAAAGGCCCGCATGTTCTCCCGGTGCAGCTCCGGGTTGCAGGTCCTCTCCATGTCGTCCGGCGACGTGGCCCGCTGGGCATAGACGTTGAACATGATGAATGAGTCAAAGCCGTTGGCCTTGGCCACCCGCTCCACGCTTTTCAGGGTGGGGTCCAGATCCCCGGGCCGGGCGGTGGAGGGGTTGATGCCGATGCAGATCAGGGGCTTCTGCCCCCGGGTGCCCAGGATATACCGGTACTCCGTGTATTGGTTGGGCACGAACAGCCATTGGGACACGTCATAATCCGGGCTGGGGCGCAGGGCGCGCTCCAGCTGGGTGTCGAAGCGGATATCTCCCAGGCGGCGGATATCCACGGTGGGAACATGGGGCATGGCGCTTCCTCATTTCTCCCCCCGCAGGGCGATGATCTGATCGCGCAGCAGGGCGGCGTATTCAAACTCCAGCATTTTGCTGGCTTCCTTCATTTCCTTCTCCAGACGGCGGATGGTGGCCTCCCGCTCAGCGTCGGTGAGCTTGCGGCGGCCGGCCTGCTGCTCCTGCTGGGCGTCCTTGGAGATCTCCAGCACCTTACGCACGTCCTTGCGGATGGTCTGGGGAACGATGCCGTGGGCCTTGTTATAGGCGTCCTGCTTCTCCCGGCGGCGCTCCGTTTCGTCCATGGCTGCCCGTATGGAGGGCGTGATGGTGTCGGCGTACAGGATCACCAGGCCCTGGGCGTTCCGGGCGGCCCGGCCGATGGTCTGGATGAGGCTGGTCTCGCTGCGGAGGAAGCCCTCCTTGTCGGCGTCCAGAATGGCCACCAGACTCACCTCCGGCAGGTCCAGTCCCTCCCGCAGCAGGTTGATGCCCACCAGCACGTCGAATTCGCCCAGCCGCAGGTCCCGGATGATCTCCATCCGTTCAATGGCGGCCACGTCCGAGTGCATATACCGCACCCGCAGGCCCAGGCCCTTCATGTGGTCCGTCAGGTCCTCCGCCATGCGCTTGGTCAGGGTGGTCACCAGCGTCCGCTCGTTTCTCTCGATCCGCAGGCGGATCTCGTCCACCAGGTCGTCGATCTGGCCCTCCACCGGCCGCACCTCCACCCGGGGGTCCAGCAGACCCGTGGGCCGGATCACCTGCTCGGCCACCTGGTCGGCGTGCTCCCGCTCATAATCTCCCGGCGTGGCGGAGACAAACACCGCCTGATGATACCGCTCCTCAAACTCCGGGAATTTCAGGGGCCGGTTGTCGAAGGCACAGGGCAGACGGAAGCCGTACTCCACCAGGCTCTCCTTCCGGGCCCGGTCCCCGTTGTACATGGCCCGCACCTGGGGCAGGGTCACATGGCTCTCGTCCACGAACAGCAGGAAATCCTCCGGGAAATAGTCCAGCAGGGTGGTGGGGGGCGAGCCCGGCGCCCGGCCGGAGATGACCCGGGAATAGTTCTCGATACCGGTGCAGTAGCCCAGCTCCCGCATCATCTCCAGGTCATACCGGGTGCGCTGGTCAATGCGCTGGGCCTCAATGAGCTTGCCGTGGTCCTCAAACCACTTTTTCCGCTCCGCCAGCTCCCGTTCGATCTCCGCCGCCGC
>OMFN01000049.1_pt1 | contig 94674 bp, 109 predicted proteins | sample 1645641 | NCBI WGS metagenome assembly OMFN01 (sample SAMEA103958126, study PRJEB25191) | human gut metagenome
AGTGGGGCGTGCGCGTGCGCTGGTCGGGCCGCCGGCCGAAGCTGTGGAAGTCCGTGATCGACGAGCTGGAAGTGGCACAGGAGAAGACGAAGAACAACAAGACCATCGATGTGGTGTTCTGCCTGAACTATGGTGGTCGCGCCGAAATCGCGGACGCGTGCGCAGCGATTGCACGCGAGGTTCGTGACGGCAAGATCTCTGGCGATCGCGTGACGGAGAAGATGATTGCTGAGCACCTGTACAACCCGGATATTCCCGACTGCGATCTGGTGATCCGCACGTCCGGCGAGCAGCGTACCTCCAACTTCCTGCCGTGGGAAGCCGCCTACGCGGAACTTGATTTCGTGCCGGAACTGTTCCCGGATTGCGGCCGTGAGGTGCTGTGGCGTTCTATCGACCACTACATCCACCGCGATCGTCGTTTCGGTGGCGTGAAGCGATAAGGAACAGCCCGGTGGGCTGTTCCAGCTTCACGCCCGAGCGGCTATGCCGCGAGGGTAATGTTGAGCCGGCCGTAGGCCGTCAATAATTGCAGGACGTGAAGAAATAAGAAAAAGACCACCGCGGGGGTCTTTTTCTATTCTGCTCCTAAAACGGCTTTTAATCGCCTGCCAGTTGCGCGATTCGCCACGTGAAATCAGTTATGAAACGATCATGATCCACGGTGAGCGCCACGTGCACGCGTGGCGCCGACGGGTCAATCAGTCCGGCCGGATCGCCGATGGTGCGGCCGCGCGTGCCATGAAAATCGCCTGTCTCCGTTTCGACCTTCATCGGCAGATCGAAACATTCCACCAAACTCGGATCCGCCGCTACGGCTGCGGCGAGCGGATCGTGCAATGGCATGCCCGTTGAGAAAAGGCGTGCGTCCGCCTGAATATTTGCGGCAATCGAAAAGTCGACGATATCGGCAAGAAACGTCCGCGCATCGGTACGCGGATCATGCGATTGCGATGCTGCCTGGCGCCACCGCATAGTCGCGTCGGAACCCAGCAGGCACTGGTGCGTCACGTCCAAGCCGACCATGGTCACGTCCGCGCCGGAATGGAATACACGGTCGGCAGCCTCCGGATCCTGGATGATATTCGTTTCGGCGGTCGTGTCCCAGCAATTGCCTTCCTGCGTGAGCGTTCCGCCCATCATCACCAATCGCAGTTTGCTTGCGATTTCCGGCGCCGCAGTAAGTGCCGCATCGACGTCAGTCAGTGGGCCGGTCGCCACTACCGTGACGTCGCTGCCGTATTTACGGACCATATCGACGATGAATCGCACACCTTCCGGTAACGCAGGGGAGTGGGCAGCGCCATCGCAGGTCGTGAACGAAAGTGAGAACGAATCGGCGGCAGGATTCGCGTGCGGGTCGTGTACGTCGTATCCGCCGACGGAAATCAGCCCGCGCCTCACTCGAGTGTCCGATTCTCCTGAATCGGACACATAAGTAGTGCTGAGGGTACCGGGAATGTCCGATTCACCCGAATCGGACGCATAGACGGTGTTCGTGGTGCTCTGAATGTCCGATTCTGCAGAATCGGACACATAGGGTGCCGAATCGGACTTCCAGATGTCCGTTTCACCAGAATCGGACACGCAAGCAACGGCAGGAGAGCCAACAGCCGGACCGAATCCGCCCAGCCCATCCGTACCATGGAACTGCGCGCAACCTGCGTCGGGAATGAACGAGGCCGCCCAGGAGGGACGTGTCGAACCACGTAATACCGGAACGTTCCGGAACCCCAACCGTTCCAGTACGTAAGCCGTGTTGTATACGGCAGTGTCGGCTGCAACGTTGCCGTAGGTGCCGATGACGCCCAGTATCTCGATGTTGTTGAACGAGGCGAGATATGCCAGTGCAAGCGCGTCGTCAATGCCGGTATCGACATCGAGAATTAGCTTGCGATTGCCGTTCGTGGTTTTCATAGGCACAGCCATAGTCACAACCTCCAACTGCGATTTTCCAGCACAAAAATGTACGGTACCATATGTGCCAACAGCGTCAGCACCTCAATAACCAATAGTGCCAAACATGCGCTTCGACCCGTGATTTCGGGCGCGTTTCACATGTTTGGCACTATGAAAGCTGAAGATGGAGCAGGCGACTGCTTACTTCAAGAACTCGTCGGTCGAGATGTCCTTGGCCACAGGCGCGGTGTGAATCACCTTATCGTGCGAGTCGGTGTAGGCGTTCTCTTCGGCGAGGAAGTCAAAGTACTTCTGCGCGCCGGCTGTGTCGTTGGTGCCGAACGTGAACGAGCCGTCCTTGATCTTGGCCGGATCGCCCCAATACTGGTCGTCCACGATAGTCTTCATACTCTTCTTGACGAAGTCGAGCTTCAGATTCGCGTCCGGAGCCTCCTTGACGAGAATCGCAGCGGCGTCATCAGGGTGCGAGTAGGCGTATTCGTAGCCCTTCTTGGTGGCCTGTACGAACTTCTTCACAAGTCCTGGGTTGGAGGAGATGGTCTTGTCGCTGGTGATCACGCCGATGGTGTCCGCATTGCCAGGCACGCCGTAATCCGGCTCGGTGAAGCAGTTGAGCTTTGGACCGTACATGTCGGCCTGTACGCCTTCCCATGTGGCGTAAAATCCGCCGAAATCGGCCTTCTTGCTGGACAGCGTCTGGAACGTGGACGTGCCGACGGTCACCTTGTCGAACGTGCCCTTGCCGCCGTCGGTCTGGATCATGCGGCGGATCACTGCGTCGGATTCGTTGGAGCCGAACGTGGCGAAGGTCTTGCCGTCGAAATCCTTCGGGGACTTGATGTCCTTGTTCGACGCGAGCGAACACCAGATGGCGCTCGGCTTCTGCTGCACCTGCATGACCTGTTTGATTTTCGCGCCCTTAAGCGTGTAAATGCCCACGTTGGTGAGGTTGGACAGCGCGAAATCCGCCATGCCGTTGTTCACGGCCTGCTCCGCGCCGGCCTGCGCCACCGCCACGATGTCCACGTCAAGACCGGCCTGCTTGAAATAGCCTTTGTTCTTCGCCACATACACGCCGATATGGTTGGTGTCGGGCGCCCACGAAAGCATGAACGTCACCTTGGTGAGGTCGTTGCCGTCCGTCGCGGTTTTCGTGGAGTCGTTGCTTTGCCCGCATGCGGCCACGCCGACGAGCATGGCGATCGAGCCGAGGATTGCGATTGCTTTGCTGAAGATGGTCTTCTTCATACCTTGCGATTTCCCTTGAATCTTGCTTCTCTACCGTTTTCTAGGGATGACGCTGCGGGCGGGGTTCGGGCAGAAAACGATACGAAGGGCTAAGGCCCCCGCTCGTCCAATGCCCCCGACGTTCCTTATGGTGCCTGCCGCCACACGGTTGACCGTTTGACGCCGAAGCTGTGGAACATTGCCGGTTTGCCACACATTGGCTAAACAGCGAGTCCCATTATACGGGTGTGCATGACGATGATGAGGGCCGCAATGGTGATTGTTGCGTTTTCACTGGTCCGCGTCCGGATCGGCGTCCGCGTCGGCTGGGCCGAGCAGCAGGCGTTCGCTGAGATTCACGAGGCACATGAGTATGCCGGTGATGACGATGATGACCAGCGTGGCCGAGAAGATCAGCGGCGTGCGGAACGAATTGTAGGCTGCCTGCAGCCAGATGCCGAGACCCTTGCGCGCACCCAGATACTCGGCAGTGGTGGCGGTGGCGAAGATGTATGCGGCGGATACGCGGATGCCGCCGTAAATCTGCCGTGCGGCGACGCGAAGCTTCACATGCCACAGCGTCCATGCGCGGGTCGCGCCGCATGTCAACGCCACATCGGAATAGAACTGCGGCACCGCCTCAAGCCCGCGAACCGTCTGCACGGCGATCGGAAACAAGCCGAACACGGCCACGATCACGATTTTGCCGGAAATCTCGAAACCGAACCAGATCAGAAACAGTGGCGCGATTGAAATCAACGGCATCGTCTGCGCGGCCGACAGCAGCGGGAACAACGCGGCATCGGCAATACGGGAGCAGTACAGCAGAATGCCGATCAGAATGCCGCATGTCACGGCGAACAGGAAGCCGACGGTGCCTTCCAACAGCGTGACTTCGGTCGCGGGCCACAGGGTCGGCCATGTTTCGACGGTCGCCTGCGCGATTTCGCTGGGGGCGGCGATCATCGTGGATGGCACGTGCCCCAATCGCACCCATGCCTCCCATACGACAAGCAGTGTGATGACGGCGATCAGCGTTGGAATACGACGCTTCGCCATACCGAGTAGTTTGTGTTGAACGTGCGCTTCCGCCATCGTTCACCTTGCTTTCTGCGTCAAAGTGGACGCGCACGTGACCGACTGCGGGAAATCAGTAAGGTGAGGAGCCTGCCCGCCAATCGGCCAGAAAAGATTGTTACCGGCTCGCCAGTATAGACGGTGGGGCGGAACGTAGGCAAACCCGCACAGCAAGTACGGCAGTAACGAGAGATAACGTGCGTTGGATACCATCCCAGATATCACTTTAGATATAGAGAGACAGATATAGAAAGGCCTCCGCACCCTTCCGATGCGGAGGCCTTCCCATATACCCCTTGCTACTGCCTTATGGTTGTTTGCCTGTCAACCATGACAGACGTCTATCATTCCAGTCCGATGGACTTCATGTGGTGAAGCACCAGGGACTTGACCTTGAGCGTGCCGGATTCGGCAACAAGCTTGATGGCGCGCGGGCCTTCGGAAGCGTAGCTGAAAGAGCTCATGGCCTGGCGTCCGTCGTTCACATACACTTCCACGCAGCCGCGATCCACAAACACGCGCAGCTTGAGTTCGCCGGAAGCCAGTTCCTCGGCGGAAAGCGGGGCGGTACGGTAGCCGCGATCACCCTGTGCTGCGGCTTGACGGTCGATTACCACACGACCGATCTGATCGTCGAACGCCACGTACGTGTAAGCGCCATCTTCAGTCGCATGAATCTTCAGACCAGCACGTTCCGCAGTGGAGGCGTTGAGATCGATGGTCATTTCGATTTCCACGGCTTCAGCATCATCAGCAATGGTCTGCTCGCCATTGACACCAAGTGAGATTGCGCCGAAATCGGTAGTGTTTTCGCGCAAGCCATCCATCTCGGCAACCGGAGCGGTGTGCAGATCGCCGTCGGCGCCCAGCGTGATCTCACGCGGCAGAGTGAGATTGCCGCACCAGCCGTCATCCTGCATCGGAATCGGCTCAACGAACGGGCTCATCCAGCCGTATACAATCTGACGCTCGCCGTCATTGAACGATTGCGGAGCATAATAGTTGTGGCCGCAATCCCACAGACGGAACTCGGTTTCCGGCTGGAATGCCTCTCCCGGAGTCCACGTGCCAATCATGTAGCCGGCGTTGGAAACGTTGCGGTTCATAAAGCCGGAAGCCTTGGCACCCATGGCGGAGAAGCCGATAACCCACTTCTCGTTGCCTTCGGCGTCCTTGATCGGGAAGAAGTCCGGGCATTCAAGCATAAACACGTCCGGATCCGGATGCTCGAACAGCACCTGCTCATAGGTCCACTTGACCATGTCGTCGGAGGAGAACAGCCACATCTGGCCGCGCTTCTCGGCAGAGGAGACACCGAAGGTCATGTACCACTTGTCGCCGGTCTTCCAGACCTTCGGGTCGCGGTAGTGGTGGTTCACCTTGTCGGTCGGGCAATCAATGACCATACCGCGCTTAGTGGCGCTGGTCAGCTCATCGTTGTCTGGTTCGGCGAGCATCTGTACCTGCCAGTCGCCGCCGGTGTTGTCCTTGCCGTTGGCCCAACGGTGGCCGGTGTAGTAGAACTTGAGCTTGCCATCGTCGCCGATCACTGCGGAGCCAGAGAAGACGCCGTCCTTTTCCTCTTCCAGAGACGGGGCGAACATAATCGGCTCACGCTTCCAATTGACCATGTCGGCGGAGGAGACATGACCCCAATGCATCGGACCCCACTGGGTGCCATACGGGTGCAGCTGGTAGAAGACGTGCCAACGGCCCTTGTAGAAGCACAGGCCGTTCGGATCGTTGATCCAACCGCCATTGGATGCGATGTGGAACTTCGGATACCAGCGGTTGTTACGCTTGGCTGCGAAGGCCGCGACGCCGGCCTCTGCCTTGGTGAGTTCCTCGCCGTGGTTCTTGATTTCGTGAAGGACAGGTGCGTCCGGAGTAAAGCCAGTCATCGTTGAATGCCTTTCTGAATCTGGGTTATGAATTGTTGGATAAAAAGCTTTTTGAAGATGGTGCCCAAAGCGGAAAAAGGGAAACGCTTCGGACACCACGATTGTTGTTATGACGCGTACGGTACCGATGATGATCGCGGGAGAAGGGATGTAGGTTGCGACCACCATCGACGCCGTACGCCGACTTAGTACGGGCTGAGACTCAGGCCTTCACTTCCGCACCAGCGGCCTTCATGGCCTTGAGCTGCTTGTCAGTGTAGAACGGATCGCCGCCGACTTCCTGATCATCCTTCTTGATGACGAAGAAGCCGTAGACCAGAGCCGCAAACACGATGGCAGAGATGGTGAAGAAGGTCGGACGGTCGCCCATGGCATCATGCAGAGCACCCATCGGGGTGGAGAAAATCACCTGGCCGACCTGGGAAGCGATCTGGAAACCAACCATGTACAGGGTGGCAGACAGCTTCGTGTCGAAGTGCAGGGTGAAGTAACGGAACGCCGGCAGGCAGAACAGCGGAACCTCGATGGAGTGGAACAGCTTGACGATGGAGACGGAGACCGGGTCATGGAACACGCCGCACAGACCGATACGGGCGAACATCACGGTGGCGCCGAGCAGCAGGGAGTTGCGCACGCCGATCTTCTTCATGATGATCGGGACGACGCCCATCATGGCGGACTCAAGGAACACCTGGAAGGAGTTCAGGGTGCCGTAGGTGGCGTTGCCGATTTCAGTGGTCGGGAACAGGGAGGCGTAGTAGTTCGGGAACATCTGCTGATCGAACACGGTGTAGAAGGTGTTGGTGAACAGCATGAAGACGATGAGCACCCACAGAGTCGGCATCTTCAGGACGGAGACCATTTCCTTGAAGGACGGGTTGGTCGGAGCCGCGTTCGGATCGGCCTCCTTCTTGAGTTCTTCCTTTTGCTCGGCCGGAACCCAGAAGGCGTAGACGCACAGCATGCCGAGGCCGCAGATGGAACCAACCCAGAAGTTCAGCAGCGGGTTGATGTTGAACAGGAAGCCTGCGCACAGTGCCACGACAGCGTAGCCGAAGGAGCCCCAAGCGCGGGACTGACCGTATTCGAAGCCGAACTTACGGGAGTAACGTTCGGTGATGGCTTCGAACAGGGAGCAGCCGGCCATGAAGCCTGCGGACAGCACGATGGAGCCGAGAAGCACGCCGATGAATCGGGTGGTGCCGCCGGCGGTCAGCATCGGCTGGTACACGAACTGCACGAACGGGCCAACGCATGCAGCGACCGCAGAGATGAAGATCACGAGCTTGCGCTTGATGCCCAGCTGGTCCTGAATGGTGCCGTAAACGAACATGATGACCAGGGTGGCCAAGGAGTTGATGGAGTAGATCTGGCCCTGTTCCGCGGAGCTCATGCCCAGACCGTGGGTCGGGTCAGTGAGCCAGCGGGAGAAGAAGGACCACCAGATGCCCCAGGAACAGAAGAACATGAAAATGCCGAAGGAGCTCTGCAGATAGGAAGGATTCTTCCATACAGAACGTGTTTTACTTGCCATTTTGATTCTCTTTTTCTCTTCGCGGTGCCGCTGCCGCGCGGCATCGATCGCTTCCGATGTTGTTTTGGCTTGCGCCTGCTCGGATTTCAGCTGCCGTGCCGAAAAGCGAACATGGCTTCAAGATAGCATATGGCAACTGCTTCGTCAAACGTTTGACGTCAATCGTTTGACGTCAAACGTTTGTAAGGATTTGCGGATAGTTGAAATTAAGCCTGAATCAACTGCTGGCGGACTGTTGACACGATTGCTTTATTCGGCGTGTCGTGAACAAACGCACAATTTTCATGTATAGAAAATGGCTGTGCGAACAATCGTAAGCATTTGAATCGTTGTAAAAACAGAAAAATCAGGATATGACGGAATCTTTTTCCAACAATGCGCAGTGGATCTTCGCCGGAATCGGCGCATCAAGCGGCGGCAGGGAAGCTCTGGCGGATGGACATGAACTGGTATCCACATCCTTGCCTTCAATCATGGAAATCAGCTTGCAGGCTGACCAATAGCCCATTTCGTAATGTGGCAGTTCGACGGTGGTCAGCTGCGGTTCAAGTGTCTCTGCGAACACGCGGTGGTTGTCCACGCCGACCACGGAAATATCTTTGCCTACCGTAAGCCCTCTTCTTGCCGCGCATTCGTACACATACCAGGCGCGCGCATCATTGAAGCAGAAGAAGCCGTCCGGATGCTCGTCGTCGAACAACTTGTTCACGGCGCGTAAAGCTGGACCGTTGTTCATTACGTTGCATACCAGCGATGGGTTGAACGCACGTCCGGCCTCCTGCAACGCGGTGCGGTAGCCGGCAAGACGACCGTCCTGCGCGATCATGTTTTCCGCGCAACCCACGTATGCGATGCGTTTGCATCCGGCCTGGATCAGCCGATTCGTGGCGTCGTAGCCGATCATGAACTCGTCCGGCTCGATGCTGGGCACTTTGTTCTCGTGGTCGGTGGCGTCCACCATCACCACGGGGTATTCGTTCAACGATTCGGGAACATGTGCGATGCGGTTCGACATCTTCGAATAGAAGAATCCGTCCACGCCGTACCTTTTCAGTGTGGCGATCTCGTTTTCCTCGCTCGCCTTGCCGTCGGTGCTGACGGTGAACAGCATGTAGCCGTAGGCGCTGGCCGCGTCCTGCGCGCCCAGAATGATGCCGCCCGCGTACGGTGTGGTGGCGACTTCCTCGCTGATGAAGCCGAGGATTCGGGTTTTGTTGGTGCGTAGGCTTCGCGCCAACGGGTTGATCTTGTACCCGAGTTCGGTCGCCTTGTTCCGCACCAGCGAAGCAAGCGTGGGATTCACCCTGCCTTCGTCGCGTCCGTTGAGCACGAGGGATACAGTGGAGATGGATACCCCTGTCTGTTCGGCGATTTCCTTCATCGTGGTCATAATCGCAACACTATACCCAAACAAAAGCGAAAGGCGCGCTTTTCCCAGAAAAACGCGCCTTACGTGTGGAATTCCCTGTTCCGTCAGGGGTTATTTCGACAGAATCTCGTTTACCAGTTCCTGCTTGGCGTGGATCTGTCCTTCGAAACCGGGGCGGATGTCGAGACGGATCACCACGTCGGTGCGGTATCCCTGGCCGGCGAGCTTCATGGTAGCGTCGCGGATCACCTTGAGCACATCGTCGATGTCTCCTTCGATGTTGGTGAACATGGCGTTCGTCTCGTTCGGCAGGCCGGATTCACGGATTACGTCCACGGCCTGCGCCACGTACGTGGACTTCTCCGGGCTGGCGCCGGCGGGGGAGATGGCTACTGCGGCAAGCGTGTTGATATACGGTTTGCCGGTTTCCGGATTGACGGGCACTTCCTGCTTTTCTGCGTTGCGATCGAGCGTCATGATTACCTTTCTCAGCGTTGTCTCGTGTGTTTTCGTGCGATTACTTGTTGTACTGTTCCAACGGCTGCCATGGTTCGCGTGGTTTGCGTGGCTTGGTTCAACGCCACTTCCACGCGTGGTCCATCGGACCGGAACCATGTCCAAGATCGAGCTGCGCTTCCAAAGCGCCGGTCAGGTACAGCTTGGCATGGTCGACGGCCGTCGGCAGCGCCTCGCCAAGAGCCAAATGGCTGGCGATGGCGGAAGACAGCGTGCAGCCGGTGCCGTGCGTGTTCGGGTTGTTGATGCGACGGGAACGGAACCAGGTGATCTTGCCATCCGGCTCGACAAGCACGTCACTCGCGTCATGCGTGCCGTGGCCGCCCTTGACGAGCACCGCGCAGCCGAAATGGCCGGCGAGCAGATGACCTGCGGTCACCATGTCGTTCTCGGTGGAGATGGATTCGCCGTTCTCATAGTCGATTGCGCCCGCACCTTGCTCTACGGCCAAGTCGCACAGTACCTGGGTCTCCGGCATGTTCGGCGTGATCACGGTGGCCAGCGGGAACAGTTTGGACGTCAGCGCCGCGATGGCATCATCCTCGATGAGCTTCGCGCCGGACGTGGCCACCATCACCGGGTCGAGCACCACGTTCTTCGCGTTGTGCGCGGTCAGACGGTCGGCGATCACGGTGATGAGCTCGGCGCTGGACACCATGCCGATCTTCACCGCCACCGGCGGAATGTCTTCGAACACCGCGTCGATCTGCGCCGCAAGCATTTCCGGGGGAGTGTTGGTGACCATCGTCACGCCGGTGGTGTTCTGCGCGGTCAGCGCCGCGATCGCGGTCATGCCGAACACGCCGTTGGCGAGCATGGTCTTCAAATCCGCCTGAATGCCGGCACCGCCGGACGAATCCGATCCTGCGATACTCAATACCGGTGGCAATGTGCTAGTCATGGTAACTCTCCTTATTAGGCTCACTGATTCATTGATTATCTTCACTGAGCTCACTGATACAGTGTAGAACCACCCTTGCGGAACTTCTCGCTCATCTCAGCGGGCTTGTCGATTTCCTGTACGACGGACTACTTCACACGCGGCACATAGCCGTGCTTCGCGTCGCCGCGCACCGCCTTCCAGCGCGTCACCATTTCGCGGGTGGCCGCTTCCGGATCGTCGGCACCGGCGATCGCGGACACCACGAACCAGCCGGCCGCCTTCGAACGGGCCAGCATCTCCATATCGTCGGCATGTACGCCGCCGCCGACCACTACCGGGAACTCGCTCGCCGCGCAAATCGCGTTGATCTGTTCCTCGTCAAGCGTATGCCCGGAACCGTCGTTGCCGCCCACGGAAGCCTCCGGCTTGGTGGTGGACACATGTAGCGGGCCGGCGCCGATGTAGTCGATGCAGCCGCTCGGCAGCTCGTTGATAAGCTTCACCAGACTTTCGGTCTCGGCGGACAGGCCCACGATGGCATCCTCGCCGAGCAGCGCGCGAGCCTCCTGCGGTTCCATATCGGTCTGGCCGATATGCACGCCATCCACCTTGATGCCCTTGTCGCGCGCCTGCCATACCACATCCACGCGGTCGTCGATCACAAACGCCACGGAATCGGACTTGCCGCTGTTCTTGATGGCCTGCGCGATATCGCGGGCCATTTCGGTGATATCCTTCGCATCCGCGTTCTTGGCGCGCAATTGGATGAACGTCGCGCCCCCACGCAACGCGTCATCCACCACATCCGTCACCGGCCGGCCCTTGCAATCCTGCGGACCGACCACGAAATACGCGCTCATATCAAAGCAGTCGCGCATCGAGGCGAATGGATAATTATTCATTGGTTTCCCCTTTGTTGTTCTTTGGGTAAGTGCTCCAGAAGAAGTCTTGTTATTTTCCGTTTATTTTCCGTCGCACCGCACTGAACGTATATATTCCGTATATACGATTGCGATGGTGCGAAACCATCAACGGAACGTTGCGGTCAGTTGGTTTCGATGATGTCGGACGCGGCCACCTGGTCGGCGGTGACGTTCCGCAGCGCGTCGAGCAGCGCCACCTGGAACGAACCGGGGCCATCGGATTTGACTTCGGCGATTTCGGACGCACGATCATACAGCAGCGACGCGGCAAGGGCGGCGACCAGCGGCTCGGCCACGGCAAGATACGTTGCGGTCACGCCGCCGAGCGAACAGCCGGCGCCGGTGATCTTCGTCATCATCGCGCTGCCTCCGGGCAGGCGGAACGTGCGCTCGCCGTCGGTCACCAGATCAACCGCGCCGGACACCGCAACCGCGCCCTTGCCGACGGGGGAGTGCTTCGCCAAATGGCGGGCCACACGTTTGGCCGCGTCGATGGCCGCGTCGACCTCGTCAACGGCCTCCACTCCAGCCGGACGCGTGGTCGGATCAGTGCTGTCGGCGTCGGCCAGCCCCCACATCGCATCAAGCGCGATGACCTCGCTCGCATTGCCGCGCACAATGGTCGGAGGCGCGTCACGGAACGATTCAAGAATGAACGTGCGTGTTTCGCCAATGCCCGCAGCAACCGGGTCTAGCACCCACGTCTTGCCGTTTTCGTGCAGTTTGCGCGCGATTTCCGGCAGCGCGTCCTTGAAGAACGGCAGCAACGTGCCCACGTTGATGTAGTTCGATCCGGCGATTTCGGCGGTGGCGATCACATCATCCGGCAGATAGCTCATGGCCGCGGTGCCGCCCGCCGCAAGCTGTGCGTTGGCAACGAGATTGATGGTCACGAAATTGGTGAACGACTGCGCCAGTGGTGTCTGCTCGCGTACGTCCATGACGGCTTGTTTGATGGCGGCACGCAATGTGCCGAGTGCGTCATTGGCGGATGAGTCATCGCTCATGATCTGCTCCCTACGTTGGTCCTAACCAACAGGTTCAAAGGGTCAGGCGTTCATGCCTATCTCAGCTTGATGGACTTGGCCATCAAGCACCCCCGCATGTTTACAACAGTGCTTAATCTATCTACGTCCCTTGACAGGCGCGATTTCGTAGGTGATTTTGGGCTTCCGTAGGTGGTTGCTGCCGGATAAGCATCGGCGAGATGCCTGGAATTAGGCGTTTGCTCGTGTCCGGATTCGAAGCTGACCGCCTACGGAACGCAAAAATCACCTACGGAACGCAGTCAGTCGCTTTACGTGACATTTTGCCTGCCGTAATAAAATGAAGTCCAAGAAACGGCTTCATTCCAACGATTCCAAGCAGTCGCCCACGCCGTGTCAAACGGAAACGTTAGGAAAAAAAGCGCATTAAAACCACTCCTGAGGTAGTCTAGAGGTGGTATCTCGAGTGGTACCACCAATCACGAGAAGACACGAAAAAGGAAAATCGAAATGCGCAGGTTCGGCAAGATCGTCGTCAAGCCAAACAAGTCGAATCCAAAATACATCGAGGCATCCTACCCCACACCGGTGGACGCCTTCGGACAATGGCCCGGACTGGCGGCGAGGCAGACCACCACCTTCCCGCTCACACCGGAAGGCCGCGACGATGCGGCCGCATGGCTCTCCGCAGCGCGAAAAAGAATCGATGCCGGAGTCTGGCAGCCCGAGAGGATCATCCGAAGGCGTGAGCGGGAGAAAGGCATGACCTTCGCCGAATTCGTGGACAAGTGGAACCGCGTCCGCTTGGAATCGGGAGTGCTGCACGAAGGCACGACGCGGCTGTCGGAGTATTACGGACGCATCCTCTGCAGACGCTTCGGCCACATGGTGCTCGACCGCATCGGCCCGAAAGACATTGAAGCATACGACCAAGAGCTTGCCGCCGAGACCACGGACCACGAGCGGCGCGTCAGGCTCCTCTACCTTCGGCAGATACTCGCCGCCGCCGCCAAACCGGACGCCGACGGCCATTCCGTCATCAAGCGCTCGCCTTTCGATGTCAGGATCCCACCAGTCCGTCGCCGAAGTGAGACCGAACCGGCCACCGCGGAAGAGCTCCGAGTCATCCACGATTCCATGCCACGCCATCTGCGCCTCGCCATCACGCTCGCCATCGCCGCCGGAGGACTGCGCATCGGAGAGGTCTGCGGACTGCAAAGGCAGGACATCGATCTCGATCGCCGCACCATCACCATCCGCCGGACCAGACTCGCCGAGAAACGCTCGATCGCCGGCGACCCGAAGACGCCGGCCAGCCGACGCACGGAGCCACTGCCGGAATCCGTCATCCCGGAAATCAAAGCACACCTCGACAGATGGGTCCAGGACAAACCGGACGCATGGATCTTCCGTGGACGAATCAGCATCATCCACGACCGAAATTCGCCGATCGCACTATCGAGCATGCGCAGCAACTTCATAGCCGCCCGCCACAAGGCCGGACGCGACGACCTCAGATTCCACGATTTGCGCGTCACCGCGCTCACCATGCTCGCACAACAGGGCGCCACCGTCCGCGAACTCATGGCCGCCGCCGGACACACCACACCCAACATGGCCATCCACTACCAGCGCACCACCGAAAAAAGACAGCGGGCGCTCGCCGACAAGGTGGCCGCCACGCTCGATCCGTCCAAGGCGTCGAAGGCGTCCGAGCGTGACCAGGAGATCGCCAGGCTGCGCGCGCGGCTCGCCGAACTAGAGGCGATGGGGGAGTAGATACGGTAAAGCCCGGCTTTCATCGGGCCGGGCTTCGTGATTACTGCTTGGTGAGAGTGCCGCATGAGCTGATTTTGAGCTGCTGGCCATTGCCTACCGTGACTTCCGGATAGCCGCCGCCAGGGAAATCGTTCTGGACGATGTTGTCGCCGTTGTCGGTCGAGATCTCCCAATAGCAGTCGCTTCCTACCTGGCTTGTGGCGCGATATGTGCCGGCGTCGATGTCCTTGCCGACCTGCCACACGCCGTCGGAGATGGAATTCTTCTTCGCCTGGTCCACTTGGCCGGTCAGGGACTGCAGCTCGGCCTTCTTCGCGTCCACCTTCTTCTGCAGGTCGTCGTGCTGTGTATTGAGGTCCTTGATGCCGGACTTCACGTTGTCCGCTTCGGCGATCGCGTCCTTGGCGTCGTTGTATTCGTCGGCGATTCCGTTGTATTCGTCAACAAGATTGTTGTAATCCTTAATGAGCTTTGCGTAGTCTTTTTTGTCGGCCGCCATGCTCTTGGCCACTTGTTTCACGGCCGCCGACCTGACGCCGATTGTGTGCGCTATCGGAGCTGTGATCAGCACGGAGAGACACACCAGCGCCACGCATACGCATGCCGCCGATTTGAAGCTCACATTGCTCTTCGTCAGAGCTTTGATTTTCGTTTCCAGCTTGTGTGGCTGGTGGATTTTCAGACCATTCTTCGATGACATGGTGCCCCTTTCTCTTCTCCTGCACCAGCTTTAGCTTAGATAAGGAAACACCCCTGCCGCAAAGTAGCTGCAGGGGTGTGTCGTTCAGTTGGACTTCTTTTTGCTCGTGCCATCCATTGGCTCCGAGAGATAATCCGGCACGGCAGCCTGTTGCTGCACGCGCCTTACTCGAGGCGATGGGGAAGAATTAGTGGTTATTCGAGATCAGCGTCCCCATCGGCGGGACAGTGCGCCAGCTCCTCGCCATCAACGGTAAGGGCAAGCATCCAGGTGGGATTATCACCCTTTTGATGGATCATCGTGTCCGGGATACTGGTTTCAAAGGTGGCGTCGTCGGCGGAGAGATTCCATCCTGGATACTTGTTGCTGTCATTCGTCGACAGATTCGTTATCTTCCGCTCGGTTTCGCCGGACTCCGTGAAATCGGTGAGATTCACTTGGTACCAGGTGCCATCGGGATCCTTGACCATAAGCGTGTAGGCATAGAATTGCTCCGCGTCCAAAGCCTTGACATTATCGAATCCATCGATTGAGATGCCGAGATACTGGCCTGTCGTCTCCACTCTCGCCGCCGGCATCAGGTCGGAATCGCCATCGCAGAAACCGGACAACCCACTCGCGAGCGGAGAGCCGTCATCGCCGTCGTCGGAATCCTGCGAATCGGTTTCCGTATCCTGTGATTCCGTCTGACTGTCAGCGCTCGCCGATTGGCTGGACGCGTCTTGATTGCCGCATCCTCCCGTCAACGCGACCGGCAGCATGACGGCGAGTGTGGCGACGATTGCTTTTCGAGTGATTCTCATCTTCTTCTCCTTCTTTTTCATGAAAGTCTACGCCTCCTCCGGCGCGCACTCACTGAAGCGTCAAGGAAAGAAGAACCCCTGCCGCAATGACGCGGCAGGGGCGTGTCATTTACTGCGCGGCTTTCGATATGAGCTCTTCCGGGCTCATATCCCACGCTTCGCAGATCTTCGAAATGTCGCTGAGCGCCCATTCCTTTTCATCTGCGACTCGCTGCCTCACATATGTCTCACCTCTTCCTATTGTTTTCGCAAGTTCCCTACCCGACATTCTGTGGATTCCCATTTCGGATCTTATGGCCTTGCTCACCTGCAGACCGAATGGGCTTACTTCTAGTTTTTTGCTACCCACATCTTTCATTATAGCGCGCAATTACGCGGACATGCGCGCGGGTGAAACGAAATGCGCGTGTTTTGATTTGACAGTGCGCGCAATTGCGCGCATAATGTGGTCTGTTAAGGAGGAAACATGACATACGGAAACATCAACGACATGGCATCGGCGAGGATTCGTGCGGTCATGGCCGCTCAGAACATCCCGGTCGCCAAAGTGGCTGAAGTCTGGCACCAATCAGTCGACATGGCCAGCCGCCGCATCAACGGCACCGTCGAACTCAAACTCGGCGAAATCGACGCCTTCGCCGCCAACACCGGCTACAAACCAGTCGACTTCCTCGCCGACCGATTCGAAATCAAGATGCCGGCGCTCGCCGACGTCGCCTGAGAAGGGACGCGCCATGCAGGAATCAACCACCATCGACCAGCCACTCCTCGACTCCGTCGCGCTCGCCCATGAAATCGCGAAGGAAGCCGTCCGGCAGACGGCATACGTGCCACGCTGGGTCAGTCTCAAACAGGCCAGCGCGATGCTCGGCGGCGTCGACAAGAAGACCCTCCGCAAATGGGCGAGAGCGGGACGGATCAAGATGCGCCAGCCAAGCGGATACCACGGCAAGGTCATGGTGTCCGTCGCATCCATTGAAGAATTCGATGCCAACGCCGGGACGCGCCGGCGCTAAGGAGGCAAACATGCGCAAGGAATCCAAGCCGAAAGACCACTCCGCCGTCATGGTCATCCGCGACCACAAGTGCGGAGCCGACGTCAAGGCCGCGCGAATCAGCATCGTCACCGACGAAGGCCACCTCGCCGGAGTGACCATCAGCCGCGCAGCGCTCGAATCGCTGCAGACCAGCATCGGCCGTCTGCTGCGCGAGATGGACGAGGAGGAATCATGACCAAGCTCGCACACGCCATCCTCTGCCAGCTCGTCGCCGCCATCTGGATCGCCGCTATCTGGGTGCTGTACTGCACACCGGCGTGCACGCATCCCATCGAACACCTCATCGCCGCGCCGATCGCGGTGCTCATCCCCGCGGCCGTCGTCACGTGCCGCATCTGCTCGGATCCCCGCGTCATGCGATGGCTGGAGCAGCAGAAGTGAAGGACTTGGATGGCTCCGCTCACATTGCGGCATGGACGTGTCTCGTCATGCGCGTCCATGCGGGAGCCACCCAACCGTCAAGGGAAAGACGCTAAAACCGGCCGGACGGGTCATCTTCTTCTTCTCCTCCCGTCCGTCCCGCCGGAGCCCGCGACAGGATGCGGGTGCCATGGATCGGCGCTCCGACAGCGCCGGCGGATGGATGCGCGGTTCGATTCCGCGCTCCGGCACGACATCAATCCAAAGGAGGCAAACGTTGCCAAGCAAAACACCAAGCAGACCGGAGGGCGAGAAGTGGTTCGAATGGCCGCTCACACCCGCCAGCGTCGGCATGACATCCGCCGAACTGATCGGCGAACTGTACGAGACCATCAGCGCGCTCAACCGCGACCGGGGCTGGAACCTCACCATGGTCGCACCGGCACGCTTCGGCGAGGTCGTCATCGACCGCGAGGCCGGATGCCTTCGCGCCAAGTGCGCGTGGAAGGCCAAGGATCCCAGCCAGCTCGGCCCGGAACCGGCCGGATACGTGAGAGGGGAATGACATGGCCATAGGCGAGACCGTCATCACCATCGTCGGCAACCTCACCGCGGATCCGGAACTGAGAACCACCGGCCAGGGCGCGCAGGTCGCCAGCTTCACCATCGCAAACACCGCGCGCGTCTATAACAAGCAGACCGGCCAGTACGAGGATGGGGCGGCGCTGTTCATGCGCTGCTCGGCATGGCGTGACATGGCTTCGCATTGCGCGCAGAGCCTTGCGAAGGGCATGCGCGTAATCGCACAAGGCCGTCTGCAACAGCATTCCTACCAGGCGCAGGACGGCACCAACCGCACCGTCATGGAACTGCAGGTTGACGAGATCGGCCCGAGTCTGCGCTACGCCACCGCGCAGGTCAGCCGCATCGACCGACGGCCGCAAGGTCCCGTCTACGGCAATCCCGCCGCGCAGACGCCGACCGTCAACACCGGAGCGGGCGGCTGGAGCCAACAGCCGGCCCAGTCCACGCAACCGGCCGCACCTGCCGATGATCCGTGGGGCGCGCCGCCGGCCGACCAGTCATCATTCGGAGGTTTCGGCAAACCCGATCCGGAACCGGAATTCTAAGGAGCAGTAATGAAAGTCAGCGAACAACAGGCGCTCATCCCGCAGGAGGCCACGCCCGACACGCTCATCGACCTCATCGGCAAGACCCAGCAGGTCACCAAGTCCGCGGCCGTCGTGCTCAAGGCATGCCGCACCGTCATGGACACCCGCACCAAGAAGGAGCACATCGACAAGTGGGGCGGCATCCACGCCATCACCGAAGCCGTGTACGACTGCGCGGACCTCGCGCAGCGCATCCTCGACGCGGGACTGGCCATGGAGAACATGTGCGCGAAGCCCGCCACGTCACGGCAGATGATCCTCATCGACGACTTGCGCCGCAGCCTCGACATGGACGACGGCGACGTGGAGGCGACCGTCGATCCGGACACCGGCGAGATCGACTGAAACACCGGAAGGAGAAGAAGAGATGTGGTTTATTGTCGACGACCAGATGGCCGACGACAGGCGCATCCGCCGCCTGCCGCTCGCCACAGTGGGCCTGTGGGTCAAGCTGTGCGTCATCCACTCCAAAGGCGTCTCGATGCAGGCCAAGGACCCCGCCGCGTACCCCGGCCACTTCGACAAGCTCGACCTCAAGGACGCCGGCGGCACCATGAAACAGCTGCAGCAGCTCATCGACTCCGGGCTTATGGAGGAGCACGACGGCGGATGGCGTCCGGTCTACGCGGAAGGCATCTGCAGGGAGCCGAAGACGCTGACCGAAGAGCAGCGCGAGGCGCGCAGAAAGGCCGGAAGCAAGGGAGGACGCCGCAAGGCGGCCAACCAAAAGGCCAAGCAGACGTCTGGCGACTTGCCGGAAAACAGCCAAGCAAACGGAGAGCAAAACGGTAGCGAGATGGGTAGCAAAACGTCTAGCAAGTTGCTAGGGGACAGCCAAGCAAAAACATGGCATAAAACCGATACCGATACCGATATACCCTCTCCGACCCCTCCCGCCGGCAAACCGAAGCAACCCGCCACGCCGGAATCCGGCTTCGACCATTTCGCCGAAACCTATCCCGGATCCGTCGGCGCGAAAGGCCGCAAGACCGAAACCGAAGCACGAAGCCTGTACGCGGCCATCGCCGGAAACCCCGTCGAACTGACCCGCCTCCAGGCCGCGCTCCGCCGCTACAAGCACGCCGTCAACGACGGCCAGATCCGCAGCGGCCACATCCCACGGCTCAACACATGGCTCCGCGACCAATGGGAAACCTGGGCGCCCGAGCCAATCTCGCCGCCGCCAAGCCACAAGCACACCTGGAACTGCGAACACGTCCACCAGCTCATGGATCCGCATGAGGACGAATACGACCACACCGGAAGCCTCCGCAACGGCAACCCAAGCGAATGGTGGAAGGCATGCCAGGCATGCGCAGACGAACTCAACAACCAAGAAACCAGCAAGGAGAAACAATGAGCAACTACCACCAAAGCAACCAGATCAAGCTCATCAACCCGAGCCTGATCGACCCGCACCCCGACAATCCACGCAAAAACATCGGCGACGTGACCGACCTCGCCGCCAGCATCAAAACCAACGGCCTCCTCACGCCCCTCAGCGTCGTACCCAACGGCGAGCGCTACAGGGTCATCGCCGGCCACCGCAGGCTCGCCGCATGCAAACAGGCCGGAACTGGAGCCGTCCCATGCTTCGTGCTCCAACTCGACCCGTTGCAGCAGCTCGAGGCGATGATCACCGAGAACTGCCAGCGCGAACAGCTCACCGTGTTGGAGGAGGCTGACGCCATCCAGGGCATGCTCGACCTCGGAGCCACCACCGCCAGCGTCGCCCACCGGCTCGGCCGAAGCGCCGACTACGTGCGTGACCGCGCCAAGGCCGCCAGCATCGACAACGAGGTCAGAGCGACCCGCGACGATTTCAGCCAGCTCACCATCGGCCAGCTCGTGGCCATAGCACGATACGACGGACGTCCGGATCTGCAGAAGAAGCTCGCGCAGGCGGCCGGCACCTCGAACTTCGACTACACCCTCCGCAACATCGAACGCGACGACCGCGACCGGCAATGGATCGAATCGGTCGCCGCGCTCCTCGTGGAGTCCGACAGCGGCTTCAACCTCATCCCCGACCCCGAAAAGCCCTACAGCGACCCGGAATGGCGATACGCCGGCTGCATGTTCCCGTCCGCCGGCACCCCCGAAGAAATCATCGAGAAGATCCGCGAACAGAACCCCGCAGCCGTATCCATCCATATGGAGCAGGTCTACCTCTGGACCCGCCGCGACCACGCCGCCGACGACGAAAAGGAAGCCCGACGAGCCGCCGAACAAGCCGAACGCGACGCCCGCCGGCACGCGCTCGAGGAATACGCCGCCGCCTCCGCAGACAAGCGCATGGCATGGCTCCACGCCAACCTCCACGCCGTCAAACGCGACAAGCTCGTCGAAACCACGGCCCGGCTCGGACTCCTGCAGATCATCGACCCATTCCCAGGCGGCTTCACCGACGCCCTCACCAACTGGAACGACCACACCGGAAGCCGCGAGGAATACGAGAAGATCACCGGCATCACAGCCGACGACGCCCCGACAGCCGCCCGCATCAGCCTGCAGACCGGCGACTGGCCATTGGAAGCAGTATCCATCCTCGCCGCACGTTTCGAATGGTTCATCGACCCGACCGACTGGACCACCGTCAACGACACCAGCAGACGCATCCCCGGCTACTACCAGATCCTCCAAGACCTCGGCTACACGCCCGCCGACGACGAAACCAGCCACCTGACCAGCCTCATCGCCGCCATCAGCGAAGCCGACTCCGACGAAAACGAAGAAGACGAGGAGAACAACCAATGACCAGGAAACAACTCGAAAGACTCGCCCAACTCCTCACCGACACCGCCCAGACCGCCAGCACAATCGAACTGCGAGCGCTCGCCGGTGGCAGGGCGGATGACGGCATCGTGGCGATGGCGGCCGGGCTGAGGGCCGACTGCACTTCGTGTTTGGTGCTGGTCGACGGTCTGATGCAGGAGGGGGTGCGTTGTGAGTGAGTTCGACGATTCCAAGCGTGCCGCCTTGGAGCGGCAGGGATGGCATTGCCTGCGTTGCGGGACGAACATCCATGACCCGTCACGCTGGCCAGGACGCAGTGGCCATCACCGTCAACTGCGGCGGGCGGCTGATCCGGATGTGAGGCACAGTCCGGCCAACATCGTCGAGCTGTGCGGTTCGGGCACGACCGGCTGCCATGGGTGGGTCCACCAGCATGTGAAGGAGGCCGAACGCCTCGGGCTGATAGTCCCGCTCGGCATAGATCCTCTCTCCACCCCGGTGCGCGACTGGCAGGGGAGATGGCTCTGGCTCAACCAGGACGGCACGGCCACGCCATTGACCATGCGCGAAACATTGACAATTCAAACGGAAGGAATGACAAATGCACGAGAATAACGGCAAACCGGAGGCGCTGCTGTGGATCGACTTTGAGACCACAGGCGTGGACAGGCGCAAAAGCCTGCCATTGGAGATCGGTATGGAATGTACCGACATGCTGGGCGAACAAAAGTTCGGATCATTGTCCCGCATCATCCGCCCGGACAGACTCGACCTCCTGTCCATGAGCCCCGTTGCCTTCTCCATGCACACCGACAACGGCCTGCTGTTCGAACTCATGGGAGGCTCCGTGCGCAATGACAGCATGGTCGTCGTGGCCAACGCCGTGGAGGAATTCCTTGACTCGCTCTCCCAGCGCTTCTCCCTCGTCCCCGCGGGGACCAACGTGGACTTCGACCTTGACTTCCTCCGCCGACTCAACCTCAACCCTGACGCGTGGCTCACCTACCGCAAATACGACATGGCCACCATCCGCCGACTCGTCACCGTGCTCGGCGCCCCGGATCCATACCAGGGCGACAGCGGCCCGCACCGGGTGAAATCCTGCATCGCACGCGACATCAAAGACTACAAGGCCATGCTCGAGACACTCGCCGTCAAGACGGGAGACCACAAGTGAGAAAGACCATCAGCCACCTCGCCGACCGGCTCGGAGACGCCATGGCCACGCTGTTCACCCTCCTCGCGCTGCTGCTCATCCCGCACGCCGTCATCAGGGCGATCATCGGACAGGCGCTCCACCAGTGGACACCAATCACGTGGCTCGCCATCCACACCGCACTGACCATCGCGGCGCTCGCCACCAGCCTCGCCAGCTACGCGATCGCCGCACTGCTCGCACCGCCAAGACCGGAGACCTACCAATGACCGAAGACCAGCAAGACCAGCTCGTCATCAGCCTCGACACGCAATACGCCGTCGCGCACGCCATCTACAACCGATTCCACGCCAACGGCCACCGCAAACACCTCACGTGGGAAAACCTCGACGACGACGGCCGCGAACCATGGCGCCTGATAGCCAAGGACGCGATCACCGAGATGCTGGCCAGCCCGGAGATCGGAGGAACGGCATGAGCCACACCGCGATAATCCTCCTGGCGCTCGCCTTCCTGATCGGCTGGATGGGTGGCCGGGAATGAGCATCATCGTCCCATTGCACAAGTGGCGGTCGGCCGACCCGGCCATCCTGATCGGCCGCCGCTGCATCGCCCAAACCGACCAGGACGTCATCATCGACGGACGACTCGAACTCATCCGGCATCCGGACGGCACCGCCAGCCTCCGCTTCCAGGGCATCGGAAACGACATCATCTCCCACGATCCGAACACATGTTCCAACAGCATGAGCGCCGGCATACGAAGCCTCGCCATCTACGGAAAGGAATGAAATGCACACCGTCAGAATCGCCACCAACCCACGCAAATGGCGCAGACCTGCGCCCTGCCCGGCATGCCGCAAGTCCCGGCCGCTCATCCTGACCCTCGGCGCCATCTACAAACTCCGCACACGCAAACCGGTCAACACTATCTACGGCTGCATCTGCCCCAACTGTCGGCACAAATGCATCCTCCACGTCGACGGCAGAAGCCTCAAAAAAGCCATCCGCCTCTGGAACCACCACGCCAGCCATCAAAGGAACGAACAATGAGAAACACCATCTGCGCCACACTTACCGCCATCACCCTCACCCTCTGCACCGCGCTCGCAGGATGCGGAAGCACGTCGGAGCCTTCCACGCCAGCGCATGCGGTCAGGTCCGTCGACTCGCAGTGCTCCGCCGGGGCCGACGTATTCACGGAATGCGTCATCACCCTGACCGACACGAGGCAAGTGGACTGCGTCGTCTACTCGGGCTACCAGAAGGGCGGCCTGTCATGCGACTGGAGCCATGTGAGCGGAGCCGACAGGGAACCGGATCGATGAGCTACCAGGAAATCCATGAGCTGTACGTCATCTGCGACGAGTGCCACACAAGCCTTTCCGTCTATGATGCGCTCGCCGAGGACGCCGACAACGAGGCCGCCGACCACGGCTGGCAATGCGACGAGCTCCAAGGCAGGCACTACTGCCCGCTCCACTGGCACGTCGAATGCCATGACTGCGACATCACCGACAGTGGAGCGCCGGACGAACTGGAAGCCGCAGGATGGCACATCGACCGAGATTGCCCCAACGACAGCCTCTGTCCGAACCACCACCATCTCTCATGCCGCGAATGCCGCAAGTGGGACGTCGGACCGCTGCACCGGCTCGAATACGAGGGATGGCAGCTCAACTCCACCGACCCCAACGACAGCCTCTGCCCCGAATGCGTCAAAGCCAAGGAGGAAACAAAATGAGAAACAGCGACGCAGACATCGCCATCAATACGCTCAACAAACTCATTGCCCATGAGCTCGAGGCCGCGAGCGCCAGTCAGAGGAGAGGTGACAGGACTCTTTATGAGAGCGCGGCGATTAGGTATCACGCCTATCTCGACGCCAGGGACAAGATTTGAGAGGCGCTCGCCGATGCCGTGGAGGAGCGGGATGCTCGGAACCCGTTCCAGTGTCAGCGTGATGAGTTGGTCACGCAGGATATGCATACGTGCGATCTGTGTTGCAGGCGGGTGTCCAGTCCGGTCTATGCCGTGCATCTTGCCTATATGGATCAGGCGAAGACCGCCTCGGAGGTGTGCGCCGATTGCATGTGGCGTCTCAAGTTCCGGCCGGTCAGAACCATCTCGCTGGACCTTTACCGTCGGTTCGAGCAGTGGCTGGATCGACGGAAGGAGGAGCAGTGAGAGACATAAGGCGGGGCAATCGGCGTTCGCCGCACGCGTGCCGCAGCGCGTCCGGGATATTCGTCTGCGCATCCAACGGCATCGGCCCGGCACAATACGGCGACGTCAGCCTGCGCAGGATAGAGCGTTGCGTCGTCTGCGGCAGATGGTGGAAGCCGCGCGCCGCGTCCCCGCTCCTGACCATCTGGACCGAAATCCCCGGATGGGTCGTATTCCTGCTCAGGCACAAGACCTGGAAGACCATGCGCAATCGGAAGGAAAGGCAATCATGATAAAAGCGCAATACACGAAACGAAACCACATGCTCAGCATCATCGACACCAACTGCACGCGCACGCCGACCGTGAGCGCCAAGACCGGATGCGTCGACATCATCTTCGAGGACGACGAGACCGCCATGGCCGTGCGGGACGCCATCACAGCCGAACATCCGTTCGAACCGAAAGACCAGCCGGCGAGCGCCGACGGTCCGGACATGTCGGATGTGCGTGGCCTGTTCGGCGAATTGCAGGACGATCTCGCGGAGGCGACGTATATCGACCTGTTGAACCATCGGGGCGACATGGGCGACCTGCAGTTCTATATCGGGCGTATGGACGCGTTCTCCACGGCGCTCGCATGCTGCAGGCAGTGGCTTCTGAAATCGTCGAAGCGGCCACAGGATGCCGGGCGGGAGGATAAGGCGTGAGCGGCGCGGACGACCCTGCCGGGCAGGACGATCGCCGGCTGGAGCTCGCACGCGCGTGGGAGGCCGGATATTCCGCCGGATGGACCGACCAGCAGTGCGACTTCCCACCGCACGCGGCCGACAATCCATTCAAGGAGCGCCAATGAGGAAATCCACCGAAAAGGACATCATCCGATGGCACGCCAACGGCATCACGGCCGAGGAGATCCACCGCATCCTGCCGCAATTCACCGTCGACGAGATCCGGGCAGTCATCCTCAACCACAGTCATACCGATGATGGCGCTCGCCGACGGTAGAATCTAAGGGAACATCCGTTCGAATCTAAGGAAGCCATGAGAACCAGCGCGCCATGTCCGAACTGCGGTAGTCCAGTCCCGTCGGGTTGGACGGTCTGTCCGTCCTGCCTGCACGGATACATCGAGGACATTGGCTCGCTGGCCCATGTGATTCCGGCGTTGCGCGCGCTGGCGGATCGTGCCGCGCATATCGGGGCTCGGACGCATTCTCCGTCGCGTGGCGTGGCTCCTTTGCCGATCAGCGTGCATTGGCAGGGGCAGTGGGAGCGTGCCGCGCGTCTCATGCTGGAGGTTGCCTCGACTGTCGACATCCGTTATGGTCTGCTCAGGCCGGAGGCGTGGCGCAGGGCGTGGCGCAAGGCCATTTCCAGCCGCAATGCTCTGGCGGCCAGTGGCAGGACGCCGGACCTTATGCTCGACCTGCGTGCCACGCTCGTGGATCTCGACGGCATGATGTGCGAGCGTGATCCGCGTGTCACCGTGGTGGAGTGCCCGGAGTGCGGGCAGAAGGTCGCGGCGCCGTTCGGCATGAGGGCGGGTGACTGTCCTGGCTGTGGCGTGCGGTTGGATCTCGCGTCGCTGGTCGAGGAGCATGAGCGGGACGCACGGTCGCGCACCGTCGACGGCACTCCGGCGCAGTTGGCGTCGTGGCTGTCCGGTGTGATCGGACGGCATGTGTCCCGCAAGCAGGTCGAATGGCTGCTCAGGTCGGGCAGGTTGCATGGCTGCTCTCGTCTCGGCTCGGGCGTGTGGCGTGTGACGGCCGGCGAGTTGCTGGATGCGGCGGCGGGATTGGACTGACCGCGACACGCCGAACGTTTGTTCGAAGTCCTCTCGCCGTTTAATGTGTATGGTGAGCGCGAACTGTGGAACGAGGTTCCGCGTGTTCGTGTCTTTTCGTGATTCTGGAGGCCGCCGGGCGTATGCCGGGCGGCCTTCCTGCTTCGGTAGGCTCAGTGGTAGAGCCGCAGGGGCGCGCATGATCGGGTGGCCCGTCCGCCCAGGTTTCTTCTTTTTCGCATGCCAGCGCGCCGTCTGTGGGTCGTGGGTTCGACTCCCACCCGAAGCTCCCATGGATGGAGGCCGCTTATGTGGAAGGTGTGCTCCACTCCCGGCTGTCCCGACCTGGTCTCCTCCGGCTCCCTGTGCGACAAGTGCAGGAAGGCCAAGGACAAGCGCCGGACGCGCGCCCGCAATCCGTACACGCTCAAAGCGCACCGGCTGGCACGAGCCAGAGTGCTGGCACGGGACCCTCGATGCGTCTGCCCCGGCGACGGACCGGGCGGATGCGGACGCCACCACGGACTGTGCGGCGCCCCCAGCACCATAGCCGACCATTGGCCGCTCGAACGCACCGAGCTCGTCGAAGCCGGACTCGACCCCAACGACCCGGCGCGCATGCGTGGAATCTGCAAGCGTTGCCACGACAGCAAGACCGGAAGAACAAAACCTTCAGGCTTCAACGACCGAAGCCAAACGTGAACTTTCAAACCTTCGACGCCATGTTCCATGCGACGTCGAACCCGTCGAAGCCGCGCGTCGCGCGACGCGAACGCCGCACGAAGACGAAAACGAAAGAGTCCGACTCTTTTTCTTTTCCGCCGCACGGCCAGCCGCGACAGCGAGCGCCGAATAGTGTGAATCGTTGGAATTCCAACGGAATCGACCTGTGGAAATAGACCGGGGGTACCCCCCTGACGGGTTAGTGGCCCGAACCGCCGGAGAGCTGTCTCCGAGGTGCGGAGGGTTCAAAGGTTTCAGAGGGGGTCGGGCGAAAGGCCCGGCCGCCGACAGCGAAGGAACGGCGCGAGGCCGTCCGACGATGGAGGAGACATGCCAAGAGGAGGAAAACGCGTCAGATCCGGTCCGATGCCGGATCCGTCGAGCGGAGCGAGCGAACGCAGGGGATACACTTTGCGCAGCCTGCCCAACACCGAATACAAGGGCCGGCCGCCGAAATTCCCGCTACCACCGTATGTGCTCCGCGATTTCGACAAGGAGTCGCAGGAGTGGGTCGAGGACACCGCCGGTTCGGAATCCTGGAACAATCGGGAGGCCGAACTGTGGAAACAGCTGTGGCGTCTGCCGCAGGCGCGCGCATGGAAACAGCCGCAGCTGAAGTACCTGCACTACCAGATTGCCTCGTACGTGCGCGAATGTGTGATCTGCGAGAGCTCATTGGCGAAGGCCGCGGACGTGGCCGTGAAGATCAGGCTTGAGGATCGCATCGGCCTGTCCGAGGCCGGATTGCAGGCGCTCGGCTGGAAGATCTCCGAAGACAACGTCGACATGGCCGCCCACGAGGTGTCCGCCACGGACGTGGAGGCCGCCGCCAGCGGAATGGACACCAAGATCGTCCAGTTCCCACGACGCCTGAGGGCGTGACATGGCCGACGATTGGATCATCGACTTCCCGACATTGGCCGACCTGCAGGACGCGTGGGTGCAGCGGCATGTGCGCCAGCCAGACGGCATCCTCCGCGGCAAGCCATTCTGCTGGTCCGATTGGCAATTCTGGTACGCCGCGCACCGCTGGCGGGTGCGCGAGGACGCGGAATTCGTGCCTCCCGAGGAGGTCACGGTAGACAATCCGCTCGTCCTCAACCAGGCCTTCCAATACCGTCTGACCGGATGCATCGGACCACAGAAGACCGGCAAGGGACCGACCGAGGCCTCATGCGCGATACTCGAGGCCTGCGGGCCCGTCGTGTTCGCCGGTTGGGCGAAGCCCGGCGACGTGTACCGATGCTCCGACAACGGCTGCCCCTGCGGATGGGTCTACCACTACAATCCGGGCGAACCGAAAGGCATGCGTCACCCTTCGCCACTCATCCAGCTGACCGCGAACTCCGAGGACCAGGTGCGCAACGCCTACCGTCCACTCGTCGCGATGATCCGGCTCGGCCCGTTGAAGCAGCTGCTCAAGGTGCGCGAGGGCTTCATCCGCATCCTGCGCCCCGGAATCAACTTGGACGATGACGATCTCGACCTTGACCGCATCGATGTGGTGACCGCATCGGCCACCAGCCGTCTGGGCAACCCGATCAGCGATGCCGAACAGGACGAGGCCGGCCTGTACACCAAGTCGAACGGCATGCTCGACGTGGCCGACACCCAACGCCGCGGCGCCGCCGGCATGGGCGGCAGAACGCACTTCTGGACCAACGCCTACGACCCCGGCGAAAATTCCTATGCCCAACAGCAATTCGAGACATCGGCATCGGATGTGTGGATCTTCTACCGCAACCCCGACCTCAACCCGGACCTGCGCCACAAGGACGGTACGCCATACAGCTTCAACAACCGGCGCGAACGCCGCAAGATCCTCGAATGGGTGTACGCCGGCAGCCCCTGGGTGCCCTTGGATTCCGTCGAGGCGGAGGCCGAGGCCCTCATGGAAAAGGATCCCGCGCAGGCGGAACGCTTCTTTGGCAACCGCATGGTGCAGGGCGGCGGCGCATGGCTCGAGGACGGACTATGGGAGAGCTGCTATGCGGGACAATAGACCACTCAACAAATCAAGGATGCGGACGATGAGGCAATACAATCTTCCGCTGCTGCAAAAGGTGCGGACAGTTGGCCGATACGACATGCCAATGCTTGCAAAACAGGACGTCACCCCCCCTGACACGTTGATAGGCTTCAATTACGCGACCGGCAAAAAGACAGTCAAGCATTGCGGAATCCATTTCTTCATCGATGACTACCAGTTCCAGAGAGTCTGGAACCAGCCGGACAGATACATCGCACCGCTCAAACGCTTCCAGTGCGTGCTGACACCTGATTTCAGCACATACATGGACATGCCGGAAGCGATGAAGATCTATAACGTCTTCCGAAGCCGTCTGATCGGAGCATACTGGCAGGCCTGCGGACTGAAAGTCATCCCAACACTTCAATGGGCGGGCCCAGAGTCATTCCCGTACTGCTTTTCAGGCATTCCAAACAACTCCACCGTCGCGGTAAGCACGGTCGGAACGAACGACAATCCGACGGCAGAACTCTATTGGCGGCTCGGCATGCGATACGCGATCGACAGGCTCGCACCGGAAAAGATTCTCCTCTACGGAGATGCCATTCCGTTTTTCGACTTCAGTGGCATCGAAGTGGTCACATACAAAAACAGCAATGCGGAAAGGATGAAAAAATGGGCGGAAGAGGATCAAGCTCAGGCGCAGGACGTGGCGGACATGGCGGCGGAGGGGGAGGCTCTTCCTCTGACCTTTCATCCGTAAGCGACACGGATCTCACCAAGATGATGCGCGACGCGGGAAACCGCATGGACACCGCATCGGAAATCATGCAGAGAACCGCGCACGGAGCCACGCAATACAACCAGCGCATGCCGGAAAGCGTCTTTCCAGAGGCAACCAAGGCGAACTACGACAAATACCGGGCAGCCTCCAAGGCATTCCGCACCGCCAGGGCACAGCGCGACAGAATCTCCGACGAACAGATCCGACGCCAACCAAAATCAAGCGGCACAAGCCACGCATTCGTCAATTCCTTCGGCGAAGCGACAACAAGGGAGATCACAAACCAGAACTACCAGCGCTCGCAGAAGAGTTTGTCAAAATCGGTCTTGAGGAACATGGGATATTAGCGTGTCCGAGCATGAGCTTTGGCTTGAGAACCCGTCGAAGGGCACCGAGGTGTGCCTCGGCTTCGACGGCTCCGAGAACGACGACTGGACATGCATCAAGGCCGAAACACGCGAGGGCTTCATCTTCACTCCGCGCTACGGCGAGGACCGGCGTCCCACCATCTGGAACCCGAAGACATGGGGCGGTCGAATCCCGCGCAGCGAGGTCAACGCCGCCATGGACGAGCTCAACGACCGGTACAAGATCGTGCGCGCCTACTGCGACCCCGGATTCCGCGACGAGGTGTCGTGGGAGTCGCAGATCGAGGCATGGGACTCCCAATACGGGCCGAAGAAGTACATTCCCTGGTCGATGAGCGGCTCCAGCCGCATCACCGCCGTCTGGGAGGCATTGAAACGCTTCGAATCCGACCTCGAGCACCACGCCATCACCCAGGATGGCTGTCCGATCACCATCACGCACATGCGCAACGCAAGACGCTTCGCCAAGTCCGGCGAACGGTACGGGCTCGGCAAGCCAAAACAGACAAGGAAAATCGACGCGGCGGTCACCAGCGTGCTCGCACATGAGGCGGCATGCGACGCGCGCGCCGCCGGCTGGGGCAGGAAACGCAAGGCCTACCTGCTGACCGGCTCGACAACAAGGGGATTCTGAATGATTCGCACCGCCGCGGACGTGAACCGTATGGCGAACCTACTCGCCATGAAGATAGAGCAGCGACGCTCGGACATTAGGAAGCACACGGACTACGTGCGCGGCAAGCGTGGCACCCTGAAATTCGCGTCCGACGAATTCAAACGCTACATGTCGGATCGTTTCAGCGGATTCGCCGATAACTGGTGCCTGCCTGTGGCGCAGGCGCCCGTGGAACGCATCCACTTCCGAGGCTTCATCCCATACGGCGACGTCGAACTCGACTCGCACGTGATGCGCGTGTGGGAGCGCAACGACTGCGACCGCAAACTGCAGGAGACCGCCCTGATGATGACCACCACAGGCAGAGCCTTCGGCCTGGTCACCTCGATGCCGGACGGCAGGGCGCGCATAAGTTTCGAACACCCCGACTCGGCGGCTGTCCACTACGATCCGCTCACCGGCGAGGTCGACGCCGGCCTCCTGGTCAGATACGACGAGGAGCACGAATTCGGCACGCTGCTGCTGCCCGACGTGGTCTTCGACGTGGTGCGCGTCCGCGCGGGCGGAGACGACGAACGAGACCGTCTGCCGCCGGGCGTCGAGGGATGGATGTTCCTGCCGGACTCCGCCCGCCCGAACCCGCTCGGCCGCGTCCCACTGGTCGAATTCCGCAACCAGATGCTCCTGGACAACCTTCCCATCAGCGACGTCGAGCAGGTCGAATCCATGCAGGACGCCGTCAACGTCTGCTGGGCATACACCTTGAACGCATTGGACTTCGCGTCCATGCCCGCGAGGGTCATCCTCGGCGGCGACAGCCTGTCCGAACCGGTGTTCGACAAGGCCACCGGAGAGCAGGTGGGCGAACGTCCCGTGAACCTCGACAAGCAGGTCATGGAGCGCATCATGCAGATCACCGGCGACAACGTGTCGATCGGCGAATGGACGGCAAGCAACCTGCAGGCCTTCCTTCCGATCATCCAGAAGGCGGTCGAGCACATCGCCGCCGAGACGCGCACGCCAGGCCATTATCTTTTGACGAACGCGGAGGTGCCCGCCACCGGCTACGAGGTCGCCGAAGCCGGATTGGTCAGCAAGACGTTGGAGCGCATCAGCTTCATGCGCCAGCCGGTGCGTGAGCTGTGCGAGATGGCCATGACGCTCGAGGACGACGAGCAGTCAGCGCGCATCCTCGAGGACTCCAAGGTCGTGTTCGCCACGCCGCAGTACCGCAGCGAGGCCCTCATGGCCGACGCGATGCTCAAATACAAGCGGCTCGGCTACCCGCTGCAGTGGATCGCCGAACAGATGGGCCAGAGCCCCGAGGACATCAAGCGCATCATGCGCATGATCGACGAGGAGAACAGCGACCCGGAGATGGCCGAGATAGCGCGAACCCTGCAGGTCGGAGGTGCATCTGATGACGGTGACGATGGACAGCCTGTCGGACAGCCGGCACACCCTGGCCAGACTATGCCTGCTGGCCGTGAAGGCGGCGGACAAAACATGGAAGGGCGTGGATCCGCGACGGGTGCGTGACAGCTGGAATCGGACGAACGCCGACTTCCTGACGCTCTTCGCCACCCTGCAGACGCGCGCCGCCGCCGACGCGATGGACTCATCCACGCTGATGCTCGCCGAACAGAGCGATTACATCCAGCCAGACGGCGGCATCGCGAATCCTCTCGCATTCGGAACCGGCTTCGCGCCGAGCGGCATCGACCTCGAATCGTATTTCGGCATCCCGGTCACGCACACCCTGTCGGCCATCAAGTCCGGCATGGACGAATCGGATGCCATGCAGGCTGGACGCGCGACGCTCCGCCAGATGGCCATGCAGGCCATCGAGGACACGTCAATCAGCGCGATGGGCGTCAGCATCACACAAAGGGCAGGCGTCGGCTACGTGCGCGTCGAATCACCCGACTGCTGCCCACGATGCGCCATCCTCGCCGGAAAATACTTCCGGCACAACAACGACTTCCTCCGACACCCGAAATGCCACGGCCGCACCATCCCCTGCAAAGGCAAGGAAAAGGCCGAGAAACAAGGCTGGATCACCAGTCCGATGGACCGCTTCAACAATATGAGCGAAGAGGAGCAGGACAAGGTCTTCGGACATGCCGACGCACAGGCAATCAGAGACGGCGCCGACATCTACCAGGTCGTCAACGCCCACCGCGGCATGCGGCCAATCGGACACGGCAACGTCCACATGACCACGTCCGAAGGCACTGGCCGCTACGGATGGAGCCGCATGATTCGCAAATACCAATACGGACAACAGCAACACCGCAGACTCACACCCGAAGGCATCTACAGCTTCAACCTCCCGCGCGAACAGACCATCGAACTCCTGAAGCGCGAGGGCTACATCCTCCCCGACAACTGGAGAACCCAAGTCCCAGCGCTCCGACGCCAGCAATGGCTCCACAACAACGAATGGCGCCAAGGCAGACACGAAGAACAGACCGCCGCCCAGAAACGCCTCCAGAACGCACGACTCCGCTACGAAGCAGCGCTCGCCGGCCGCAACCCGTACCAGCCGGATTCGCCGGTCACGCCTGACGTGCTGGCCAGAGCGGAGAACTCGTACCGCAGATGGCTCGCCAGCAACGGCGAGGTCTACACCAAATGAAAGGAAACACCATGTCCGAAGGACAACAGCAGGATCCGAACACCAACGATCCGGGCGCGCAGGAGCCGCCCGTCGACTGGCATGACAAGTTCCTCGGCCAGAAGAAGGTCAATGGCGATCTCGAGGCGAAACTCAAGGCCGCCTACGAGAAGGCCGACCGTGTGGACGACTTGGAGAAGCAGGTCGCCGACTGGGAGAAGCGCGGCAAGGAATTTGACTCCGCGCAGGCCACCATCGCCGGACTGCAGAAGCAGGTGCTCCAGGCGAACGTCACCGCCGCAGCCACTGGCAAGCTCATCAATCCGGGTGACGCATTGAAGCTTATAGATTTCTCCGATCTGACCGCTGACGATCAGGGAGGATACGACCAGAACGCGATTTCCAAGAAAATCGACGCTCTGGTCGCAGCACATCCGTATCTCGCGCAAGGCGGGAACAAGGCTGGCCTGGCGGGAATCATCCCACCGTCGGGCGCCCGTGATGGCGATCATCAGGCGGGACAGCTTACCAGGGACGATCTGAAGAACATGACCACGAAACAGATCGACGAGGCGCGCCGCAAGGGCCGCCTGGATGATCTGCTCGCAGGCCGCAGCAAGTAAGGAGGCCACCAGCAATGGCAATCACCAATTTCATTCCCGAGGTATGGTCCGCCGCCATCCTCGAAGCCCTGCGCGCGAAGCTCGTCTTTCCGAGCCTGTGCAACCGCGATTATGAGGGCGACATCCGTGAGGCCGGCGATACCGTGCATATCACCGGATACGACGATGTGACTGTGCGCAAGTACGTCCGCGGCCAGGCGATCACCGTCGACGATGTCAATGACAAGGAAGCAGCCGTTCTTGAAATCAATCAGTCCGACTATTTCGCTTTCAAGGTCAACGACCTCGACAAGGCTCAGGCCAAGGCGGACATGACCGGAAAGTTCACCAATTCCGCCGCCTACAACATGATGAAGAACGTGGAGAACTACATCTCCAATCTCATGGACACGGCCGTCGAGACCCCGGCGAAGACCGTGGCCGTCGGCACCCCCGCCGACGCGTATCTCGCCGTCGTGGAAGCCGGACGGAAGCTTGATGTGCAGAACGTGCCTGACGAGGGCCGCTGGCTCGTCGTCAGCCCCGACTTCTACGCGCTCCTGCTGCAGGACTCCCGCTTCATCGAAGGCACCGAAGCAGGTCATAATACGCTGCTCAACGGCGTGGTCGGCCAGGTGCGCGGCTTCACCGTCGTGAAGTCCAACAATGTGCCGCACAAGTCCGCCAGCCCGGACACGCAGTCCATCCTCGCAGGCACCAACGCCGCCGTGACCTTCGCACAGCAGGTCAGCAACGTCGAGGCTATGCGCATGCAGACCGACTTCGCCGATATGGTCCGCGGCCTCGACCTGTACGGCGCCAAGGTCATCCGCCCCGAGTGCCTGACCAAGATCACCCTGAATCTCTCCACCACCACCGGTCGTTCCCTGCAGGATGCGCAGGCCCCCGTCGTGAGCGATACCACCGCAGACGGCGACGGTGAAGAGGATGCTGCTGCAGGCAAGAAGAGCGGCAAGTAGTCGAGTCCGATGATCGGAGGCTGAAATGACCGCACTGGCCACCTTGGACGACCTGAAAAGCAACGGAATCGAAGTAACCGACGAGCAGACGGCAACCAGTCTGCTCGATTCGGTCTCCGACGCCGTCCGCTCGGCCGCCGGCTGTCCGATCACGCTCGGCGAATGGACCGTCGACATCCCCGGCGAACAGTCCAGGAAACTCGACCTGCCATGCAAGGCCGTCAGAAGCGTTTCCAGGGTGCTCATCGACGGCAAGACCGTCTACGACTGGCGACTCCTCGGATCCTCGCTCTACCGCGAAGAGCCATGGAGTCCCTTCGGGCGCATCCCGTCGGTCGTGACCGTCACCTTCACGGGCGGCTGGAATCCGATACCCGCCGACGTCGTCAGACTCGTCTGCTCGTACGTCGCGGCCGGACTCCACCAGCTCGAGGACGGTGGCCCCGGCGCACACGTCGGCGTCAGCTATGAGCGCGTCGACGACGCACAGGTCGGCTACACGCAAGGCGATTCCGCCCAAATCGACGTGACCGAATTGCCGGAAGCGACCAAGCGCAGGCTGCGCAACCGCTTCGGCGCGAACGTTACGTCGATTGGAGTGTTCCGATGAAAATCAGCGCATCATTCCTCGCCAAGGCCCGCCGCGACGCGGAAAACCTCATGACCGACCATTGCACGGTGACCCGACCCGGCGAATCCACTACGGATCCGGACACGGGACTGCCGAACACCGGCACGGAGCAGGTGTACCAGGGCAAGTGCAAGGTGCAGACCTCTGGTGGTCTCGCCAGCGAGCAGGCCGAGGGGAGTGCTGCCCAGGCCATGGGCGCCGTAAGCCTCGTCTGGTCGCTCTACGTGCACTTTCCCTACGACACCAATGGTTTGCGTGCCGGAGACGTCGTGGAGATCACCGAATCCGCGAACCCGCTGCTGACAGGCAGACGGCTCAGGCTCGTCTCCCCGCAATCCGAGAAGACGCACGCCACCGCCTGCCGCTGGAACGTGAAGGAGGATGCATGAACGCCACGAGCCTGTTCGACGCGTCCGAGCTGACCGCCTTCGCCGACAAGCTGCTCGCCAAAGGCGTCGCCCGCCGCGCGGCGATCACCATGGCTGTGAAGAAAGGCGCGCAGAACGTCAAGAACGACCTGCGCGAAGACCTCTCCAGCTCCGGCAACAAGGCATTCCGACGCATCCCAATCACCTACACGGTGAAGGAAGCGCCGGGACGCATTTCCGCCGAGATAGGCCCTACCAAGGGCGGGGCTGGTTCGCTAGCCAATATCGCGTTCTTCGGAACCGCTAAAGGTGGTGGAACACACCGGTTCTACGAGCATGGCGAGGAAGAGCTGCCAAAGCTCGCGGAATATGTGGCTCGTGCCGCAGTGGAGGGATTCTAGTGCAGTCGATAATGACCTTGTCGAACACGATTCTCGACCATGTGCCAAAACCTGCGGATGGGTGGAAGGTCTTCAAGCAGACCACGCCAAAACCGACGGAGAAGCCACCGTGGGTGATCGAAACGGTCACCACGAACGGGCACATCGTCGGGGAGACGCAACACGTGCATTGCGGCATCGGCACTCTGCTGGTGCGCATCGTGAGCACCACCACCGATTCCGTCAACGTGCTGGCCGATGACCTCATGATTCCAGCCTTGGCTGGAAAACGGTTCGTCGCGCACGGGTTCGACACCGGCTGCCTGACGTTGTTCTCCGATTCCGGCGCATATGCGGCCGGACTCACCGCAGAGGACACAAGCCTGCTCTATCAGGTGCGCCTATTGACTTTCAAATTCAACTGGTCACGCATGTGACCCAATATTTATAAGGAGGAGTCATGGTTTTGACTCTTGGAACTGAAGTTCCTTCCACACCGGCGGACGGTCTGGTCAACACGATCTGGGTGCCGTCCATCAAAAACATTCAGAAGCCGACCGCTGCAGAGATCGGCGCCGGCACCGACCTGAGCAACTACGTCACCCTTGGCGGCTGGTCATGCTCGCCGTCGCAGGATTCCATCTCCGACCAGCGCGAGAACAGCGCGCAGGATTACGAGAATCCCGGACGCAAGAAGATCAGCGGCCCGAGCGTCGAGGTCATCGACAACACCAACACTTCGCATTCCACGCAGAACATGGCAATGGAGACGTTGACCGAGGGTGCGGAAGGCTACTTCGTGCGCCGCTATGGCAAGCAGACGGATTCGACTTTTGTCGCCGGCGACATCGTGAACGTGTACGCGGTCCGCGTCGGCATGAGCGCCAAGGTGGCGATCGCCGCGAACAGCATCCTGCGCAGCAAGGTCAATTTCTCCGTCCGGGCTCCAGGCTGGGCGGAGAACGTGAAGGTCGCCTGATTCATTCTTCCCGCATCGGACTTTCGTTCCTTTCGCCGGCGCGGGACCCTCTTTTTTCTCTTCCCCAGTAAAGGAACATGAATATTAGAGCGAAGGAACAACAATGCTTAAAGTCACCAGGCGCACGCGCGAGGTCGACATCATCCTCAACCAGCAGATCGCCGAGGACATCGCCAGATTGGGTGATACGCTGTCCGAGGAGACCACGCGCGAACAGATTACGGAGGCCGGGACGAACCGGCAGGCTAAGGCCACCGCCAAACGCATCGAACAGCTACGCGAACAGGCGGATGCGGAGACATTGAAGCTCACGTTGCGGGCGTTGCCGGTCAGCAAGTGGGCGCAGGCATTGGCCGCGCACCGCAATGAGAACGGCACGAACGACATGTTCGGCACCGCAGCCGCGGCATTGCCGCTCATGCTTGATTCCGCGACCATCGGCGGCAAGCCGGTAGCCGACGAAGACAAGACCGAACAGGCGTGGCGCAATCTGTTCGACGAACTCACCGATGGCCAGTTCACGCCGATCTGGCAGGCCATCGCCGAACTGAACGGCACCGCAGCGGACCCAAAAGCGGCATTCGACCTCGCCTCGAAGGTTCTCCGCAACTAGTCGAGGACCTACGGATCTGCCGCCAGCTCGGCATCAGCTACAAGCGGTTCATGGGCTGGCGGGCGCGCAGGGGCGATGAGGTCGAATGGGATGAGACGGAGCGTAATTGGATGCGCTCGTTGGCGGAATACGAACGCTCGTTGTGCCCACTATGCGGTTTGCCGCGCTCGATCTGCCAAGACCCGAAGGCCGAACTTACATTGCATGCCGAAACGAGCGTCTGCTGGGCCACCGCGCACATGCAGCAGGCCATGAAACGGTGGACTGATGCGAATGGCAGGGACAATCCGGCCGCGAACGCGTTGACCGCGCACCTGACCTGTTGACATTTTTGGAGGATGCTTTGGCTGAGAACAAGAACATCGTCATCCGGCTGATGGCCGACACCGCCTCATATGAGGCGGCGATGACCCGCGCCGGAAGCACCGCGAAAACGGTCGCTTCGGGCATGGAGAACACCGGCCGCAAGAGCGCGCTCATCACCAGCGGCCTCACCGCCGCCGGACTCGCCGCCGCCGCTTTCGGCGTCGCATCCATCAAGATGGCAGCCGACTTCGACCAGCAGATGAGCACTGTGCAGGCCAACACCGGAGCCACCGGAGCTGAACTCGACCAACTCCGCCAAGCCGCCATCGAAGCAGGCGCAAGCACCGTCTACTCCGCCAGCGAATCAGCCGACGCGATCAACGACCTCGGCAAGGCCGGCATGAGCGTCACCGACATACTCTCCGGCGGCCTGACAGGGGCCCTCAACCTCGCCGCCTCGGACGGCATGGCCGTGGGCGACGCCGCGGAATACATGGCTAACGCATTGTCGATGTTCCACTTGTCCGGCAGCCAGGCTTCGCAGGTCGCCGACACGCTCGCCGCTGGCGCTGGCAAGGCAGTCGGCAACGTCAGCGACTTCGGAGAAGCGCTCAACAACTGCGGCGCGCAGGCCAACAGCTTCGGCATGAGCATCCAGGAGACCACCGGCGTCCTCAGCCTCTTCGCCCAGAACGGCACCATCGGCGCCGAAGCCGGCACACAATTGAACAGCATGCTCATGAAGCTCGCCGCGCCATCCAACGACGCGGCAGCCACCATGAAGGAGCTCGGCATCAGCGCATACGACGCTTCCGGCAACTTCGTCGGCATGGCCAATTTCGCCGGACAGCTGCAAAAAGCCGAGAAAAACCTCACGCAGGAACAGCGCAACCAGGCGAATGCGACAATTTTCGGCAGCTACGCCATCAAGGCCGCCAACTACCTCTACGACGCCGGAGAGAAAGGCGTCAGGAACTGGACCAAGGCGGTATCCGAAAGCGGATACGCAGCCGAACAGGCAGCGGCAAAGAACAACAACCTCAAAGGCGACCTCGAAAACCTCTCCGGCAGCATGGAATCGCTCATGATCTCCATCGGCGAAGGCGCGCAAGGGCCACTGCGCAAACTCGTCCAGGGGCTTGACACCCTCGTGGACTCCTTCGCCAGCCTTCCGGCCGGCGCGCAGCAGACCATCATCGTCATGGCCGCTCTCGGCGGCGTGCTCGGCGGCGTCCACAAGGCCGCAAGCAATCTCAACGGCAGCACCAGCACGATGGCCAACAACATTGGTCTGGCCATCGACCCGATCCAGCGTATGAAAAGCGCTCTGGCCTCCGCGCAGACCGCCTTCCAGATGTTCCGTGCGAGCGGCATGAGCGCGCAGGAGCAGATGGAGGCGTTCGGCACGAGCGCCAGCAGAGCCGAACTGAAAACCGCCGGATTCAAAGCCGTCGGCAGCAGCGTCATGAGTCTGCTCGGCGGACCGTGGGGCATCGCCCTCACCGTCGCCGGAGTGGCGCTCACCTCATTTATTGAGCGCCAGCAGAAGGCCAAGGAGGCCACCGAACAGCTCCAGTCCGCGCTTGAATCAGGCAGTGACGTCCGTAGCACCATCGCCGACTCCTACCAGAAGATGAACTTCGCCGGAGCCGACATGACGCATTGGATGGGCGAGGCAAAGGTCAGCCTGACCGACATGACCAGCGCAGCCATGGGCAACAAGGACGCGACTGACAAGGTCAACGCCGCGTTGAAGGAATACGGCAAGCAGGGCCATTCGCAGATGGCTGTCGCGCAGAAGATGCGCGACAGCATCAAGGACGAAGCCAAGGCATACAGCGAAGCCAAGGAACAGACCAAGCAGAAGGCCGCAGCCACCAAGAACGCCGTGGACGCCGACGGCAACGCATCGAAGGCCGCCAAGGACACCGCCAGCGCGAACAAGGACCTCGGAAGCAGCGCCAAGGACGCGGCCGAGGAAATCGACGGACTTGTCAAATCGCTCTTCGGCTTGGAATCCAACAACCTGACCGCCGACGAGGCCGTGGACCAGCTCAACCAGAAGATCGGCCAACTGTCGGACACCTGCAAAGACAATGGTCGAGTGTTCAACGAGAACGGCGACCTGCTCGACCGATTCAGCGAGAAGGGCACAAAGACCAGGCAGGCCTTGGAGGATATCGCCAGCAGCGCGCAGAACGCTGCGGAGAAGATACTCAAGCAGGGTGAGAACACCAACTTCACCGGAGGCGAGATCGAACGCGCCAACGGCGTCCTGCAGGATGCGCGCGAAGCCCTCATAAGGCAGGCCGAAGCTTCGGGCATGGGCGAACAGGCCGCTAACGCTTTGGCGGACCGGTGGGGTCTGAGTTCCGACAGCATCAAAGCGGCGATCGACAACATCAAGAAGACCGCCGAAGGCAACCAGCCGAAGCTCGACGTGGACGACTCCAAGGCCAAGAAGAAAACCAAGGATTCCGAGACCAACCTCGACAAATTCAACAAGAAGGTTGCGAAAGCCAAGCTCGAAGCCGACGACAAGAAGGCCACGGACAGCGCCAAGAAGGCGCGGAAGATGATGGACGACTTCGGCAAGAAGCACGTCAAAGGCACCATCGACGCGACCGACAAGGCATCCAAGAAGGCCAAGACCGCATCCGCGAACGTCAACAAGCTCAACGGCAAGAAGGCCACGGCCAAACTCGACGCGAAAGACAACGCGTCTCCGAAGGTCGACAAGGCCAACTCGAAGAAGCTGACCAACAAGCGCAACACCTTGGATTCCACGGACAAGGCCACGCCGAAGACGAACGCCGCGAACGCGAAGAGGCTCAAAGACAAGCGCAACACGCTCGATTCGGCCGACAAGGCCGGACCGAAGGTCGACGCCGTCAACCGCAAGAAGCTGAACGACAAGAAGAGCACCGCCTCGGTCAACGACCAGGCGACTCCGGTGCTCCGGTTCATCAACAACTTCAAGATCGCGGACAAGAGCTTCACCGTCACGGAGAAAACGAAGAAGGAGGGTGGCTACACCGGTGGAATGTTCACCGACGGCACCTTCCAGCAGTTCGCCGGAGGTGGCATGTTCTCCGGCTACGTGGATCCGGCATGGGCGCCCGGCAATGGTCTGAGCGACAGCGTGTACCTGCTCAACGCTCGTCTCGCCGCGGGCGAGTACACGCACAATGCCGCGGCCACGGCCTATTACGGCGTCGATACCATGCGCCTGCTGAACGAGCGGAAGATTCCACGCGAAGTGTTTGCCACAGCCAATCAGATGACAGGCAATCAGGTCAGCATACAGGTTGATACCGCTTCCGTGGTGGCGGCGATAACCAGCCTGCACAACGATCTTGGCGCGATCATCAGCGCCGCGTCCGATGATTCGACGGTCGGCGATCGTGACTTGGGGAGGTTGATCCGCAGATATGCGCGAGCTTAGATACGCGTCGCATGATGGCACGGTCATCGACCTCAACACCGATAGTCTGTGGGTGGCCGACCTGCAGGAGATGCGCGGGTACGCATGGACGTACACTTTGGCCACTCGCGGTATCAAATCGGTGAGCCGGAACGCGTCGACGGCGAAAATGACCGTCCGCACCACGGATCCGTCAAGATTGGACGTGGTGCAGACGGCTTTCGATTCGGACGTGCAGGCGGTTACGCCAGGCACGTTGACGGTGGATGGCGAATGGTTCCAGCGGGCGTATGTCGTCGGCTCATCGCTCGGTCTCGTGCCTTGGCCGGAATACGCGCAAGTCGATTACACGATTGTCCTTTGCGATGGTGTTTGGCGTCGCGCGCTGCCGGTGCAGCATTTCTTCCCGATGACGCCAGGCACCGGTTCGCAGATTGACCTCCCCCTGGACCTGCCGACCGATTTGGCTCCGTCGAAAATCGCCTTGACGGTGAATAATCCGACCGGCAAGGCCGCCGAGTTCACCGCGGTCATTTTCGGCCCCTGCGTCAACCCGTCTTTCCAGATCGGCGGCAACACCTACGCGGTTGATGTGACAGTGCCGGAAGGCGGTCGTGTGTCGCTGTCGGCCACCGGATTGCGGAAGACGATAACGTTGACAGCTGAAAACGGCGACGTTTCGGATGTTTTCGACAAGGGCGTTCGTGGCAACGGCAGGGGAAGCGGCTCATATGTTTTCGAGCCGATACCGGCCGGAGATTCCCTGTTGACGGTTTCCGGCAATTATGGCATCGATTTGACCATGTTTGACGTTTCTGGAGGTGTGCCTTGGCTGACGTTATCCTCGCCGACGGCAAGCTGACGCCACGTGCGAGCGTTTCGCAGGTGACGTTGGATTGGGCTTGCGGCACGGACGAAAACGATTTCGAATTGACCATCGACGATCCGGATGCGCCGGAAATCGAACGTGGCTGGTATTTCTGGCTTGACGGCAGTGACGTGGGAGGCCGGATCGTCGACCGTCGCGTAACTGTTTCCGGTGGCGTGTCCACGGCCACGTGGATCGGCCAATCGTGGACTGGCATGTTGGCGGCGAAGATATTGCAGCCGGACGCTAACCAGGATTACCTGACCGTCTCCGGCAAGCTGCCTGACATCCTCAAAACCCTTTTGAAGCGCATCAGTTTGGATTCGGTGTTTACCGTCGACTCGTCCGATGCTTCCACCTTGTCTAATTGGATGTTCCGGAATCCACGCTACGTGGACGCCTACACAGGATTCCGCAATCTGCTCGCATCCTGCGGCAGACGCCTCGACTTCCAAGCCAAGGATAATCACATCCTGCTTGGCATCACGCCGGTCGGCATCATCGACAACACGATCGATTCCGACTTGGTGGATTTCAAGGCCGAAACCAACCGTCGCGCGGTGAATCATCTCATCGGCCTTGGCTCGCAGGAGCTTAAGAATCGTCTGGTGGTCAATTATTTCGCCGATGCGACCGGTGCGGTGAGTCAGACGCAGACACTCGTTGGCGCCGATGAGGTATGCGCCACATACGACTATTCCAACGCGGATTTATCCACGCTGCAATCCGAGACGCAGAAACATCTGCAGGAACTGCAGACCGGTGGATCGGTCGAGGTGACGTTGTCCGATGAGGTCGGCGATGGGCTGCGCGTGGATGACAAGATTATTGCGACGGATCAGGCTTCCGGCGTCAACGTCACCGCCGTGGTGACGAAGCGGATCGTGAAAATCGATTCCGGGATTTTGGCTTCGACGTTCGAGGTCGGACTGCCGGTGCAGTTGGCGAATGCGAACTATTCCGGTTCTTCCTCTTCGGCTTCCGGTGGTTCGACTGGTGGTGGCGTGTCTTTGACGGCTGGCCGTGGCCTGTCGATTTCAGGCGGCACGATCAACGCGGAGGTCGCTTCCGAGGATTTGGATTCCGTCAGGCAGGTTGCCGAGTCGGCGAACAGGACGGCTTCCGGTTTCGCGGCGCAGATCGGCAAGGCGAATCAGACCGCCGAGAATGCCGAGTCGATTGCGTCTGATGCGAAGAGTGTTGCCGACAGTGCCAAATCGGGCATGATGACCGATGATGAGCGGTCGAAGCTCGCTTCGGTCGAACGGGGCGCGAACGCCTACGCGTTGCCGAAGGCGTCCACGGACGTGTTGGGCGGTGTAAAGGTGGACGGCAGCACGATAGTCTCCGTTGACGGTGTGATCAGCGCGCATGTCGGCGGCGACGATTCCGGGAGGGTCGCGTTCCCGATCGGCTATGTGGTGATGAACACTACTGGCGTTGACCCTTCCGTTGATTTCGGTGGGACGTGGCGGCAGTTGCCTTCGCTTGGTTGTTTCACTTTTGAAAGGATTGGATAGTGAAGTCTGACGGTTACGTGAAGTACGTGTGCGACAAGTGCGGCAAGACCGCCTATGTCGCAGCTGGCGATACGGAAGCGCGTGAATGGTTCACCGTGCGCCGGTATTCGGCTGGCAAGGCGACCCGCATCGCGGATGATGTGACGCCCGACATCTACGAATTGTGTCCCCAATGCAATGCGTCTTTCATGACGTTCATGCAGCAGGACGACGCTTCGTTTGAAGCATGGTTGAAGGAGGCTGAACAGTGACCATCGAACTCGTTGACGGCAAAGCCGGTACGGCTCATATTTCAAGCGAGGACAAGGCGATCATCCATCAGGCAAAGTTCTCGAAGTCCGACGTGGTGTTCGACTGGGGTGATGCGTTCGAATGTTCGATGAGTTCGTCCAACAGGGCGACGATCGGCACCGGCTGCGCGTCGATACAGGGTCTGGACTGGCATATCACGGCGGCTGAATCCGTGACGATCTCCAACGGTTCGCAAGGCATGAAACGCAACGACATCATCGCCGCGCATTACCATCGAGATTCCAAGACCGGTAATGAGCTGGTGAACTTGACAGTGTTGAAGGGCACACCGAATGCGACGACCGCCGCCGACCCGACCATTCCGTCAGGGAAGATACTGTCCGGCGCGGTTGACGCGTACATGCCTCTCTGGCGTATCCCATTGGACGGTATCACGGTCGGCACTCCGGTGCGCCTGTTCACGCCGAAGGGGGCTTTGTGGGATTCCGTAACCCTCTATAATGCCGATGGTTTCGTTGTCATCAAAGCCGGAATATTGATGCTCGTGAAGTTTAGCGGCGCGATAGGGGTCGGAAGCTGGGATGCGAAACAGTGCAAGTATGTTCTGCCGGAAGCGTATAGGCCGCCAATCGAGGTCAACAGCATGTGCTGCGTCACGAATGGCCAGACCGCGCGAATGCTTATCGTACAGGCCAACGGTATCATCCGGGTAGCCAACATGGGATCGACTGGTAGCAGCCAAGGTTGCGTCGGAACTGTCGTATACCCAATCTGCTAGCTTTCCGTAACCCTCACCAAGACGAACACTAACTGGAATGTGGATTACCGTACCGCGCTGGTCGGCAAGATGCTGATAGTCGCATTCCACGCCACACGCCTCAACTCCGACTGGAATGCTGCGAAGGAGTGGGAGATATCCCAGCTTTTCACGCTACCAACCGGCTTGGAGGCGGCTTTCGAGGTGCATTGCGCCGCCGTGTCCAATTCCAGCGTCGGGCTGCATGGCGTCGAAGTGCAGACCGCGGGCAACGCCATCGCCCTCCGCTCGTCGGGGAAGATGACGATCGGCAAGGGCGGATGGGTCGAGGGATGCATCACGGTGCCGCTCGCCTAGGCGAATGTCACGCCATCTGGCACGGGGATAATCTTCGAGAAGCATTGGATGACATCGTTTGGCCCTACACCGCCGATGAGGACCACCGACCCATCCGTGTTCCAAGTCGCCTGTTTTCCGTACGCGATGCCTGACACGTTCGCGATGCACCCCAAACTGACCGCTTTGGAGGGTTTCACACCCGATTTGAACATCCAGACAGTGAAGTTGCCGACGTTCACGGAGCTTCGGAACGAGGACAGGTCCACGAAAATCAGACCATCCCTGACCTTGATGGTGTTCGAAGCGCCGTAAGGCGCCGGAACGAACGAGACGGTGGACTGCCATTGCAATTGGCACGTCTGGGTTACGGAAAGCTAGCAGATTGGGTATACGACAGTTCCGACGCAACCTTGGCTGCTACCAGTCGATCCCATGTTGGCTACCCGGATGATACCGTTGGCCTGTACGATAAGCATTCGCGCGGTCTGGCCATTCGTGACGCAGCACATGCTGTTGACCTCGATTGGCGGCCTATACGCTTCCGGCAGAACATACTTGCACTGTTTCGCATCCCAGCTTCCGACCCCTATCGCGCCGCTAAACTTCACGAGCATCAATATTCCGGCTTTGATGACAACGAAACCATCGGCATTATAGAGGGTTACGGAAAGCTACTGTGCTGTTATCCAGCAGCCGTGCGCCGTGGAGTAGGCGGATTTCGGGTCGCCAAGCATCTGCACCTTCCCGTCACGCATGACAAGCAGGCTGAAACCGCAGGACGGGAACGCGATGATGCTCTGATCGGCGAGTGGGCGGAACGCTTCAGGGATGGTCTCAACCGCCATCGCGTAGTTCTGCACTCCGCTGCCGGTGAACTTGACGTTGCCGTTGACCGTGACTGTGCGTCCGACCCGACACAGCGTGAGGCTGTTGTTCGTATACGGCGGTTTCCACGGTTGGGTTACGGAAAGCTATTCAGCAGGTCAACACCAGTCGTTGCCATGCTCGCTGCATGTCCTTGAGCACGCTCAGATCGGGCTTGAGGTAATACCGTGCGGTGGTTTGGATGTCGGAGTGCCCGAGCTGTCGTGCGACCACGCTGATGTCGGTTCCGGCCTTGATGGCCAATGTGCCGAACGTGTGGCGCAGGTTGCGTGGCGGCACGCAGGGGAGTTTCATGCGCTTGCACCAACTGCGGTAGTGGTTTGCCACTTGGTTCGCGTTCAGACTGCCGACCAGTCTGCCTGTCTTCGTGCCGTGGCGGATTTCCGCCAGTCGTTTGACTGCGAATCTTGGTAGGGCGACGGTTCTGCGGCTTAAATCGGTTTTCGGTTCGGTGACGGTCTCATGACCGGCGACCCATTGCACGGAACGTTTGACGGTGACCGTGCCGCGCCGTAAGTCAAGATCAGTCCATTCGATGCCGACCGACTCGCATCGTCTCAATCCGGCGCACACGGAGACCAACAGCCATGCCTCCAACGCGTGGCCATAGAAGCCCTTCAGCAGCCGACGTACCTGGCGTGCGTCCAACACCTGTGGCTCGTAACGGCGGAGATGCGGCAAGCGGATCTCCCTTCTGGTCACGTCATTGTCCGTGACCCCGCGCCGGTAGGCGAGCCGCAGTATCGCCCTCAGCACGGCCCACGCCTTGCGTGCGGCGCCTGCCTGCTCGAACGATCCCAACCATTCCTCGATGTCTGATGCGGTGATCGACTCCAAATCGACGCCACCCCACCTCGACCGGATGTGGCAACGGTAAGACGACTCGTAGCCCACCCTCGTGCACTCGCGGAGCTTCGCACAGGCAGGCCACCAGACCTCATCCACGAACGTTCCCAACAGCATTTCTCACACCTTTCACTTTGTGAAAACCCACAATCGGCATCGTTCCGGCGGGACGTTCCGGCTTGTGGGTTTTCCTCGTTTTTCAAACCACTGTTCTAAAGGAGGACACGGATGACACAAGTCAAAATCGACATCGGCAAACTCGACGCCAACGGCATCGTCGACCTGGCCAACGACTCGATCAGCGTCACGCCCACAAGCCGCTTCGCCACCGCCACCAAAAAGATCGTGGTCGACGAACCGCTCAAGACCGCGCTCGACCAGCACGGCACCATCACGCTGAATCTTCCGCCGACCGGAAAGGACTGGGCCTATCAGCTGCATGTCGGCGCCGGAACACAGCACGAATTCAAGGTCACCTTCGACGTGCCCGACAGCGCCAATCCAGTCAACTTCGCCGACCTCGTCACCGTCGACCCGGACACGCTGATTCCGAACGCGGGGAATCCGCTGTCCGACATCGACCAATCCGACATCGACTGGGCCGTCGATGCCATCAACGCCTGAGTAGAAAGGAACGTAAATGGTGAATGCAGACAAAGTGATCCGTCTGGGCGATTACGTCCGGCTGGAACGCGCGCAGAAGTCCAAGGACGGCGCAAATTTCAAATACGACGCGTCGACGGGGCGCGTAACCAATCTCGCGGAATACTTCGCGGCCCACGCGGACCCGAACATCTATACCGTCCGGTTCCCGCTCTGGACCACGTCCAACAGCACGCAGGGCGTGAAACTCGACGACAACGCCGGATTGTCCATCGTCCCGTCCACCAACACCGTGAGCGGCCGCGACGACTACCGCTCGCTCCCGGCTTTCCGCGTGTGGGACGTCAACGGAGGCGTCGACGACGCCGGCCAGCCGTTCGTCACGGCCATCAAGGACAAGGCCGGAACATGGTCCGCCGACGGCTCTCACGGCGACGCGCTCGTCATGACCGCCACGGGCTTCTACCGCCTGCAGCTCGACTCCCAGTACATGACCCTCAGCTACAGCGGCGTCCAATACGACGGCTTCGTGCCCATGCCCGGTGCCATGCTCCCAGACGGTTCGCTCCGCCCGTGCATGCTGTTCGCGAAGTACCGCGCATGGTGCGACGGCTCCGGCATCCCGCACTCCTTCACCGGCAAGCAGACGTCCACCGCCTTCGGCTCGCAGAACGGCTGCATCGATCAGGCCGCGAAGAAAGGCAAGGGCTGGAGCGGCAAGACCGTGGCCGACACCTGGTACATCCAGCTCATGCACATGCTCAAATACGCCGACCGCAACATCGAGAACACCCTCGGCGGAGACTTCGGAGGCAACGGGCAGATCACCATCAGCAAGGCCGAAGCCAACGTCACCAGAGCGCTCGTCAAGACGACCGACGCGCAATACATCGACGTCGGCTCCTATATTTCCGTCGGCTCGGGCACCGACCGAGGAGACCCGAAGGTCGGAGAGGCGGCATCCTGGCGGAAGGTCCTGTCCAAGACCGTCGTGGACTCCGTCACCACCGCCATCAACGTGGCCGGCAGCAAATTCACGACCACGACCGCCATGCACGTCACCCAGATGCCATGGCCGACCGGCGCCACCGACGGCGTGCTCGGCACCGACGGATACGCCACCGACGCGATCCCGCGCAGCCACCAGCCAATCCGCATCCAGGGCATCGAGATCTTCACCGGCGTCTACGAGGTCGAATCCGACGTCATCCTCAACAACGTCAAGGACTCCGATACAGCCGGCCACACCGAGATCTGGAAGGTCTTCGACGTGACCAAGGCGTCCAAGTCGGCCATCACCTCCGACTACGTCCACCTCGGCGACTTCCCGGCCGTCACCGACAAGACCAACAACAACTGGCAGTACGCCAAGGGCTTCACCTTCTCCCACGGTATGACCATCCCGACAGAGTGGGGAGGCACCAGCACCAGCGGCCTGTCCGACGCGACGCTCATCAACCCGATCAGCAATCCCGGACTCCACGAGCTCCACCGCGGCGGCGATCTCAACGACGGTTCGCACTGTGGGCTGTTCTGCTCGAGCTGCAGGTGCGGCCTCGCGGACACGTGGTGGATCTTCGGCGGCCGCCTATCGACCCTCGGCCGGACGAGGGCGTAGCCCGAATCCGGTGGGGGTGAGCGAAGCGAGGGGGCGACGCCCCCTCCACTCGCCCCGCCGAACCATCAGGGGATTCGTGACGACACCACCGGGGGTTCCATCCGTCTCCGCTCCACCGCGGCGGCAATCTCAACGACGGTTCGCACTGTGGACTGTTCTGCTCGAACTGCAGGAACGGCCTCGCGAACACGTGGTGGAACTACGGCGGCCGCCCATGAGGACAGCAAAAACAACCATTCCGTCACGACTACCTCCCGCGTGGGAAGCGAGGAGGCCCAGCCCCGGCCAGTTCCGAAAATCAAACCGAGAAGGCGGCCGGTAGACGCATCGAAAGCCGCCATTGTCCCCATAGCTTATAAGGACACGAAAAATCAAAACATACTGCAGACATTCACCCGTCACCGATCCGGCGTTCGTTCGGGAATGCATCGACGCCTGCCTCAAGGGCAAAGGCCACAGAGGGGACGCCAGACGATTCCTCGAACGCCATCCCGACCTCGACCGATTCGCCCGCAAGGTCGCCGACGACATCCGCACCGGCGAATTCCACCTCCCGCCGATCACATACCACCGGCACGTCGAGCCGATCAGCGGCAAGGTCAGGATCATCGGCAGGGAGACCATCGAGCATCAGATCCACGACTACGTCGCGGCCCGCGCGCTCATGCCGCTGTTCCACGCGAAGATAGGACGCTGGCAGACCGCCAGCATCCCGGGCCGTGGCATCAACGACGCGCGCAAGGCCATCAGAAAATGGGTGAGGGAGCGCGACAGCAGGGTCTTCGTCAAACTCGACGTCGTCAAATGCTATCCGTCGATCGACCGTGCCGTGCTCAAAACGATGCTCGCCCATGACGTCGGCGACAGGCGTCTTCTGCGGCTCGTCTTCACACTCGTCGACCAATACCGCGGAGACCGCGGCCTGAACATAGGCTCGTACCTCTCGCAATGGCTCGCGAACTATTACCTTTCCGCGGCATGGCATTACGCCGAGGGATCTCTCTCCGCCGTCAGACGAAGCCGCAGGAGGCAAGGCGAGGAGATACGGCGCCGTCTCGTCACCCACGTGCTGTTCTATGCCGACGACATACTGCTCATCGGCCGGTCGAAACGCGACCTGACCATCGCGGTCAAACGCCTCCGAGGATTTTTGCGTGACCGGCTGCATCTCGAGATCCACCCGACCTGGAACGTCAAGCACATCGAAGTGGAGCCGATAGACATGGTCGGCTACACGTTCCGTCCAGGACGCACCGGAGTCAGACCGGCCATATTCCTCCGAGCCGAACGCGCCTACTCCCGCGCAGCGAAACGTCCGATGACCATGGCCATGGCGCGCAAATGCATCAGCTACTACGGATGGCTCTACCACTCCGACAGCGTGGCGTTCCGCCGCCGCCACGACATCGACAGGATTTTCCACCAGGCGAGACACGTGGTCTCCGCCGCCAAAACAGGAAGGACAACACAATGATCCAGAAGGTATCATCCTCCGAGCAATTGCAGGAGCTCGACTACCACGCCCGAGGAGACGGAACGGCCGACATCCGTATCCGCAAGAACATCAAGCAGGTCACCCACGAGGCCACCGACCAGACACCTGCATGGAGCGAATGGACCGCCATCGAATCCTACCAGGTGCTCCCTTTGCAGGAGCAGGAGGCCATCGAGCAGGCCGACATGCTCTTCGAAGGCGACGTCACCAGCTCCCAGCCGGTGCTCGACCGCATCACTGCGCTGGAGCAGTCCTCACTGGACAACGCCCAGCTTTTGGCCGACCTCCTCGCCGACGATTCCACAGATGACTCCACCGATGATTCCGCAGATGACTCGGCCAACCACACGCCGTCCGACACCGATGTGGCCGATGACAAGACCACCACCGGCCACATCGATTCCGTCGACACAGACAAATCCGGAAAGGAGGAGTGACCATGGCCAAAGTCAACCGCGCGGCAGCCGTCCGCATGTATGTCCGTCTCGTCAAGGCCGGACGCATGGAATTGGACGAAGTGCCCGAGAAATATCGTGACGACGTTCAGGCGAAGCTTGATCCCTGGGAGGATTGATGCCACCGCTTTTTTCGAGCACGGAATTCTGGACGTCTCTGCTCGTCGCGCTGGTCGGCGGCGGGGGAGTCGGGGCCATCATTGGCGCCATCTCCAGCCGTCGCAAGGACACCGCGGACATCGCTGCGAAGGCGTGCGACATCCTGACCGATTCCGTCATCAAGCCATTGCGCGAGCAGGTCGAGTCGCAGGAGGAGCAGATTCAGCATCTGGAGGTCCAGCAGCGCAAATACTTCGCGCTCACAGCTTACACACGCTCGCTTTTCCACTGGCTTCAGCAGTTCTGCGAGATCGTCGAGCCCGACTTTTTGAAAAGGCATCCGAAACCGCACCTGCCGGACGAGCTGCGTGCCGACGTGGCGCCCGAGACCGTGGAGGACGCATGACCTTCGTCATCGCCTGGATAGGTCTCGCCGCGCTCGTCCTGCTTTTCAACCGTGGCGCCCACATGTGACGCCATCAGCCATGAAACCCCGCGTGAAAACGTGGGGTTTCCCGTTTCATCAAGAGAAAGGAAATGAATGCGCAAGCACAAGCCTCCGTGGCTCAAACGAATCCGGCTGGCGGTGACCGGCGTGGTCATGGCCATCACCATGGCCGTGGCGCCCGCCGCGATGGCCGACCTCAACGGCGTCGACATCAGCGGCTACCAGTCGTCTGACATACCGTCCGCCATCTCAGCCGACTTCATCATCGTCAAGGCCACACAGGGGCTCTACTGGAGCAACAACAACTACGCCACGCAGCTGGCCAACGCCGACCGCACCGGCAAGGAGACCAGCGTCTACCACTTCGCCAACGGCGGCAACGCCACGGCGGAGGCCGACACCTTCGTCAACGCCGTCTCCGGACGCGTCGGACGCTCCATACTCGCCCTCGACTGGGAGCAGTGCCTCGCCTACGGGCGATACGGCTGCGCGACCGTCAACCCGAACTGGGGCAATCCGGCATGGATCCAGACATGGGTCACCCGAGTGCACGATCGCACGCAGGTCTGGCCCATCGTCTACGTCCAGCGGTCCGCTGTCTGGCAGGTCAACACCTGGGTGCGACAGCGGTGCATGCTCTGGGTGGCGCAGTACGCCAACACGGCCCCGACCGGCTACCAGAGCTCTCCGTGGAACGGTGGAGTGTCCGGCGAGGGCATGACCCAGTACAGCTCGACCGGCTACATCGACGGCCGAGGTCCACTCGACCTCAACCGCTTCTACGGCGACCGAACCGCCTGGAAGAAGATCGCGTGCGGCGAACGCCGTGGATGCTCCACCGGAACCGTCACTCCGGCACCGCAGGTCAACAAGCCCGCGGAGCAGACGCCGACCGACCTCAACGTGCTGGCCGACAAGGTCATCCACGGAGACTACGGCAACGGCCAGGAGAGGATCAACCGTCTTGGCGGCAACTACAACGCCGTCATGGCGATCGTCAACTCCAAGCTCGGCGGTAGCTCCTCCGCTCAGACCACCGCACGCACGACGACCCGCACCTACGTTGTCCGCTCCGGCGACACCGTATCGGCGATAGCCGAGCGTACCGGCCTCAAGCCGGCCTCCGCATGGCGCGTGCCATCCGGCAACATCAACCGGATCTATGTGGGGCAGGTCATCACCTACTACGGCACGACCACCACGGCCGCATCCGGCTACTCCACTCATGTGGTTCGCGCAGGCGAATCGCTGTGGTCCATCTATGGCTCCGGCTGGGCATCAGCGGCCGCCCGCAACGGCCTCCGCTCGCCGTACGTCATCTATCCTGGCCAGCGGCTCCGCTGACCTTATTCCGGCTCCATGACTCTAAATGTTGTGGAGCCGCGGTCTTCCGCAACACTTAAGGAGGTGTGAAATGGATAAGGACACCAAGACCGAGCTCGACTATCTCCTGCCCGACAAGGCGTATGAGATCCTCAAGTGGGTCGCGCTGATAGCTCTGCCGGCAGTCGCATGGCTGGTCGGCGTGGTCGGCCCGCAGTGGGGGTTGCCTCATTGCGGCGAGATCGTCACGACCATCAACGCCGTCGGCGTTTTCGTCGGCGCTCTGATCGGCGTGAGCCAGCTCACGGCCACCAAGCCGGACGATGATTCCGACAAAGATTAAGCGTTGCCACAAAATCAGCGACAACACTTAACAGAACTTCGTATCGGACTTAACAGCTGTTAAGCTGCCGCTAAGTCCATACGAAGTTGCCCCTCTCTCAGCCAAGGCTGGGGGAGGGGCTTTTCTTGTTATTCGGTCTTGTTCTTGCGTGGGCGTCCTCCGCCGACGCCGCGACCGGGGCGACTGGCGTTCCATCGGTCGATGGTGTCGGGGAGCCATCCGCGAGTGCGGCCGATCGTGGCGTCCGGCTCGGGGAGCTTGTAGGCGCTGACTGCGGCCGTGCTGATGCCGAGCCGTTTGGCCACGTCGGTGACGCCCAGGTATTCGGTGGTCATTCGCCGTCCTCCCATTTCGTGGAGGCGAGGGCGAGGATTCCGGCGAAGCATCCGAGCGTGCCTGCCGGGAGGGCCTTGCCGCCGACGCCGAGCAGCAGGCTCACGATTCCTGCCGCGAACGCGATTTTGATTAGTTTGTCCTTCATTGTGCGCATGGGTTAATCTGGTGGGGCCGAGTCCCGGATAGGTAGAGAATCCGGGACTCGGTTTTCAGCGCCGTCCGTGTCGGCTTGGCCGGTGGATGAATATCAGGATGACGGTTGATATTCCGACCAGCGCGGAGCCGATGTCGCCGAGTATCGCGGCGATGTCCTTGACGGTCTGCCAGATGTTTTCCATGTTCACCTCCTTTCCTTGACATAAACTATATTAGCACAGTAAATAAAGTAATGCAAGTCGAAACACAAGAAAAACACCATGGAAGGCGGAGTCAGGCAATGCAAGGCTCCGCCTCTCTTTATCCATCCACCGCCAACCGAAGAGGTGGTGACCGCCGCAGTGGAAAAATGATGAATCCAACGACACTCTGGGAGTGGTATCTCGAGTGGTGCGACAATCCATCACCATTGAGAAACGGCTTCATTCCAACGATTAGATAGAGTTATCACGAAATCAGTCGCTTTGCGTCGTGTCGATGACGTTGCTGCAGTATGCCGTCCTGCCGGCAGTCACGTCGGCGTAGAAGCGCTGTTTTTCATCGATGTAGGCGATGGCTTTACGCAGTTCCTCCATTGCGTCTCCAGATGCTCGCGTTTTTCGGCAAGGATTTCCTGACGTTCCGGTATCGATGACTCACCTTCAAGACAGAGCTGCGTGTAGTGCCGCATCTCCTTGATGCCCAGACCGCAGCGTTTGAGGCATGTCAGGTCGTTGATCCATGCGATGCATCGCGCGTCGAAGACGCGTCGGTTGTTCTGGTCTCGTTTGAGACCGGGCACGAGTCCTGAATTGCAATAGAACTTCAATGCTTCGTAATTCATGCCGGTTAGTTTGCAGGCCTGCTTCATCGTATAGGTTTTCATGTTCTTATGGAGTGGCACTGCCGTGATTGCTATACGTGGCTCCTTTCGGACGCTGCGCGGCAGGACGTTCGGCGGGTGCCGCCGGATGGGGTCGGGCTTGAGGCGCATTGTTCTTTTTTGTTTGTACCTATCATGTCACATTTCCGGTTATTAATACCGGTAGATAGTACCGGCGTGCCGTAATTTGACCGGTAGCAGCTACCGGATTTTATCTTGGGGGTCAGAACGGCATACATGGCGGCACTGAATACCGACGAATTTATGGAAGGAAAAACAGTGGAATACGTGAAACTTGCCAACGGTGTTGAGATTCCGAAGATCGGATACGGCGTCTTCCAGATCAGCAAGGACGATGCTCCTCGCTGCGTGCGCGAGGCCATCGAGACCGGGTACCGCCATATCGACACCGCACAGTCGTACTTCAACGAGGCCGAAGTCGGCCAAGGAATCAAGGATTCCGGTATCGATCGTAAGGATCTGTTCCTCACTACCAAGATCTGGATCAGCAATTACGGCTATGAGAACACGCTGAGGTCCGTCGATGTGTCCTTGAAGAAGCTTGGCACCGACTATCTCGATCTGGTGTTACTGCACCAGCCGTTTTCCGATACCTACGGCGCGTGGCGTGCACTCGAAAAGCTCTACAAGGACGGCGTGATCCGCGCCATCGGCGTGAGTAACTTCTATCCGGATCGTCTGGCCGATATGGTCGCCTTCAATGAGATCGCCCCGATGGTCGATCAGGTCGAGACTAATCCGCTCAACCAGCAGATCGAAGCTCGCAAGAACATGGTCAAGCGGGGCGTGGCTCAGGAAGCATGGGCTCCGTTCGGGGAGGGCATGCAGAACATGTTCTCCAATCCCACCCTGGCCAAGATTGGCGAGGTACATGGCAAGTCCGTCGCGCAGGTGATCCTGCGTTGGCTCACTCAGCGCGACATCGTCGCTCTGCCCAAGTCCACGCACAAGGAGCGCATGGAAGAAAACCTGAACATCTTCGATTTCCGGCTCTCCGACAGCGAGATGACAACCATCGCGGGCCTTGACACCAAGACCAGCATGTTCTTTCGCCACGACACCCCTGAGGCGGTCGACCGCTTCGTCAGTTATGTCAAGGAACGTGCCGGCCGCGAGTGATTCCGGCCCATGACATGGTCGGTGCCGGCAGCACTGTGTATCTGGGCTTCCCGATTTGGTGGATGGCACCTGTTTGGCTGGTGAACGATTCCGTCAAATCCAACGATTTCGCAGGTAAGACGATCATTCCGTTCTGCACTTCCGCCAGCTCCGATATCGGCAACAGTGCATCCACGCTCCAGAAAATGGCAGGCAGCGGTACATGGCTTACCGGGCACCGTTTCTCGGAATCTGTTTCCGAGAAGGACGTGACCGATTGGCTGATTTAGTCCAAAAACGGCATCGCCGAATACGAAGACATGGGGCGACCATTGTACGTTCGGCTGCAGCATTTCGTGTGCTGAATAGCAGGTCGCCTCTTCCACGCTCTTTTGAGTATTCCATCCGAATGTTTATGCCGGCGTGGAAGTAGTAAGTGGTATGTGTGCTGTCCTGCTCTGCAGGAAGACATGGCTGGCATTTTCATTATGATGAAAACGTTATTAAAATATCGAATTATTTCCGATAATCATTCCACGAGATGGGCTTCCCCGTATTATTTCCTGAGACGTTTGTGATGCCCCTATGTATTTGCATGCGGGGATAGAATTGTTGACGGAAGAGAACCGTGAAAGGAATGTGCGTTGGCGAGAAATGGCGGGAGTCGAAGGAGGCGGGGCGGTCTTTGCGATAGGTTGTTCGGCGATTTCAGTGCAAAAAAGTTGCGTAAGGTGTTGTTTGGCGCTGTTGCGGCAATTGTCACTGTTGCAGTTGTCCTGTTTGTGTGGAACGGTGTCGTTAAACCTGTTTTTGACAATGCAAGGACCGAATCTACCATCAGTGTGGAAAGCCAGTTGCAGGCGGCTGTGAATATCGACGATCTATCGACCGCGAAATTCCATTATGGCGGTGTTGCTGTAAAGAAAGACAATGCTGGTAAGGACAAGTGGCATGTTGCATATGAGGCGACGGTGACTGCTGGCGTCAAGATGAGCGATATCACGTTCGAAGTGGACGATACCGCGAAGACCGTCACTCCGATTCTGCCGAAGCCGACTATTGGGGACGTCGTGGTTGATAGCGGCAGGCTCGACTTTTTCGAGAACAATCCGTCCGTTGAAATTGATGAGGTGATCAAGCTTTGCAAGCAGGATGCGCAACAGGAAACCAAGACAAACGGAGACATTATTTCTATTGCTGCCAGCAATCTTGAACAAACTGTGGATGCGTTGACCAAGGATCTCGTGGAAGCAAAAGGATACAAATTGCAGAAGGCCGAGACCGTAAAGCTCACTAAGGAGACCGCGCATGCTGACGAATAATCGTTCCATGAAACGTGCGATTGCCGCATTATGTGTTGCTACGCTTGCATGTTCTGCTGTAGGGTGCGGCGAGGAAAAGAAAGAAGCTATCCCAACTTTCTCGAATGCCACGTATATCGCACAGATGGCCACATTAAAATGTTATTACCACAACACGGCCAAGCTCAGTCATGAGGGATCGTGGTTCTTCAATAATGGCTACAAACGTATGTGGATGGAATACAGTGGCATCGTGAAGTACGGTATTGATGCCGATAAAGTAACAATTAGTCCAGATGCCAACGGTCATAGAGTAATCATTACCGTGCCTCCAGCTCACGTGTTGGATGATCCGGACGTAAATGAGAAGTCGTTCAGCAAACCGCTGGTGAGCACTGGTTTCGCCACTTCGATTACCGCCGAAGAGAAAACGGAAATGTTTGATAAGGCCCAGCAAAGCATGCTGAAGCAGGCGAAAACCGATTCGGCGTTGCTTGCCCAAGCCGAAGCTCGCGCGCGGACTATTCTAGAGCAGTATGTGCGCAATGTGCTTGGCGACGACGCGAAGAACTGGACTATCGAATTCAAGGATGTGCAATAGTCGCCAAGCGAGAACTGGCTTACCTCACCCGCAATTGCCATCGTGGATGGCGGTGGCCAGCTGATCGCTGGATGCATCCATCGCGTATTCGGCGACACCCTGCTGCTGATTCGTGATGCGGTCGCGGTCGGCCCCGAAAAACAGCACCGAATAGGAATTCGTCACCGCCTCCGTACGGTCGGCTGCGATTGTCGGTTGCGTGGTGCCGCAGGAGATCATGATCGAGCGGTGCGAGAGCTCGTGCTTGACCATGTCCACCAGCCAGGGGCTTCGCGCGGTCTGCGTCCAATCCGGGTGTGTGGTGAGGATATGCATGATATCCCGCTGCGAGCGGTCGGGCATCTGGCAGTAATACGCAGCCACGAATCCACTCGGATTCTCGCCTGACTGGCCGCCGCAGTTGAATTCCATGGTCTGTTCGATCTGCACGCCCATCGTCGATGCCACGTTCGTGGCGAGCGTGTACCATCCGGCCGGATCGAGATCGCCGTTGCGTTCGGGCACGGCGATCGCAGCCGCTGCGGCTTCCGCGTTATGCAGATTGCTGACCGCAGTCGAGACCTGCTGTTTCACGTCCGAGCGTAGTTTGTGCAGCGACCGTAGGTCGGCGAGCATCTCCCTCATCGATGCATACGCGCGCTGTTTGCCGTATCGGTCGATGAGCTCGTTCGCCTGCGTCGGATCATCCACCTGCAGCAGCCATTGCGCCGCATGCTGGCTGAAATCATCCGCCATGGCCGCGTCGACCGCGCTGAGCAGCTCCTTGGTCTGTCCGTCGAGATTATGTGCCGCCACGCGCATGCTGTCGATGATGGTGCGCTGCTGGTTGCGGTACAACAGTCCGATGATGCGTTCCTGCAGATTGTCCGACAGCAGATACTTGATCTGCTTGGCGTCGGCAAGCCGGTCGTAATCGTCCATGCACTGCTGCACGGTTTCGATGTGCGCGGCGAATCGGTCCGGATCATCCAGGCCCTGCGCGAACGTGATGCTGTCCTGCGCGGTCTGCCGGATGCCTTGCATGGTTTCGATCTGCGGCTTGACGTTGCCGGCCGCTTCGCTGGTGGTGGCGTGCAGGAAATTGGCGACGCCGGCGATGACGGCAAGCACGACGAGCACGCCCACGATGCGTAGGACATTCCGCCGGCTGCGTGAATTCGGGTTGTGGTACAGCATGTCTCCAGCCTATCTTGTGTGATGTGTCGATGTTCCGTTTGGTGTTGTTTGGACGGCATATGGATTGGCGCCCATTTCCAAGAGATGTAGCTGCGTCCTTTATAGGCATTCTTGAAGTGAATGCGGTTTGCCGAGCCATGGGCAGTACGATTGCTCATATCGCGCAGACGTGAATAATTCGGTATCGGGGCAGATCTGATGGCAGAAATCAAGATTGATTATTCGTGCGATGCAGAAAGCCGTCACCGTAAGCGCTTTCCGTTGTTTTATTGCGGCCGCAGCAGATAGAACCGTGCCTCCGGTGACCCAGGAATCGTCAATTAGCAGGACGTGTTGAAGCAATGACTGATTGTATTCTTCAGCGAGGGCAAAGGTATCGAGGCTGAGTCTTCTGGCCTTTGATCCTGTGGGAACAAGCTTGATCTCAGGAATGCCCGCCATGTAAGGGTATACCAACGCGTTAAGGGGGTGACGTTGATTGTCACGAGGCGCGCCCTGTGTGGATGGCACTGTTGCCCATGCTGTCACATCCCGTCCTCCGCAAAGTTTGACGAGACATTTTCTGTGCACGATTAGAGCGTGCATCAGCATGTATTTCAGGACGTTTATGGCTTCTGTATTAGTGCTGGATGCTTTGTAATCGTACATGTACTTGGTCATCTGGCTGGCGATTTTTCGCCCGGAATATTCGGGTGCATACACCATCGCTCTAATGGGGTAGGGGAGAAGCTGAAGAGAGCCTAGGTTTTTGGCACGGGCATGGTTCCTATTGCACTGGAGGCATAGATCATAGTTCGGGCTTTTGGGCCCTCCGCAAATACGGCATATGTGGTTGGAAGGATCCGAATAGATTACGTTCGAGGCGAAACCTCCGACCAACTGATTCAGATTGTGCTCGACATTCCTGTAGACGGATAAGGTATCGGTCATGCCGTCAGTCCTTGCGCCATGTGAATGCGCTGCAGCATTTCATCCGCATCGGAGTTGATGCTTTTGATTTCACGGAGGGCTTGTTCGACTTGTTCCACACTATCCACCACGTAGACTCCGGGCTTTCCCACGTATGTTTTGGCCCATTCCGTGCTATCTACTACATTCCGTCGGATGATAACCGGTCGCCCATGCTGTAGGGCCTTTCGTGCCTGGATTCTTGTGCCGGAATATTCGTGCGCTTCAACGATCACAGTGGCGATGCCATAGCCTGACATGAGTGTGTTGCGCATAGGGAAGGTTTTTCTCGTCGGTGCTGTATCGGGGTAGAACTGAGAGAATACTAAGCCACGCTGTTCGATTTCATGTTGAAGGTCCTTGTTCGACGGCGGGTACTGACGGCAGATTCCCGTACCGATGAACGCCACGGTTCGGCCTCCCGATTCCAATGCTGTGGTATGGGCGAAGGTGTCGATCCCTTCTGCCAGGCCTGCGATTACGGTTAGTCCGTTGTCGACAAGCATATGCGCGGTTTCCTGTGCGAATGCCATACCTTCCGGAGTGCATTTGCGCGAACCGACAACACTGACACCCAGTTCGTTGGTTTGGAGTTTGCCTTTGTAGAAGAGAAATGGGGGAACGTCGATTATCGATCGAAGACGTTCGGGGAAATCCGCATCTAGGACGTTCAAAAAGTCAAGTCCGCGGTTATTCCAATCAGTGTATTCGGCTTCTGCGAGCCGCCATGCGTTTTCCAATTCAGTACGGCGTGAAAGGTGTTCGATTTCGGATGATTCGTTGAACAGCGTTCCTTGCTCGAACGATGCATCGTCCTTCTCGAAAAGCGGATATGTCACGGGGTCGATGGCGTTACGGTAAACCTTTATGGCGTTGCCTGCAATAATGCACTGATTGGCTATGGATGACCAAGTATCCGGCTTATGACAGGCTCGGAGCAAGGCCAGCAAAGCTATGTTGTTCTTGTCCTGCTCGTTCAAGAATCAAGTACCTCCCCATGCCTTTACGATGTTGAATTATCAATATAGATTAACAATTTCGATGAACATTTAGCTCGACTTGCTTTCCAAGCATGAAGAGCACAAATGCTATATGCGTGGCGTAGCGCGTTTCACTTGACCGGTCAATAATTCGGTTGCAATCTGGTTGGGGAACAAATGCCGTGCTTACCGCCGTTTGGCTCCATCCGGCCATGCGATGCCGGTGTCAGGGGAGTGCAGGACGTTCTTGTAGATGTCGTTGCGTACGTAGATTTCCACGGAACCGCGCGATCGCTGGTCTTTCCATGGCGTGACGGTTTCGGCGATGCGTATTTTCGTGTAGTCGTTCCGGTCATAGCCGAGGGCGCTGAAGAAGAACGGCTGATAGATGGTGTCGTAGAATTCGGGTTCGCCCCATGATCTCCAGGTTTCGATGTCTTGTTTGCCGGCATAGGGGTCTATGCACCATTCCCAAGAGATGTAGCTGCGCCCTTTGTAGGCATTGGACATGAGCGTACGCTTGAAGTACGGGTCGGCGCGGCAGCTCGCCACCATGGTGGCGGCTGGCGTCTCGCTGATCCGAGCCTTGAACATCGTCACCGAACAAATCGAGAACGTGAAACTCCGCAAGGCAGTGCAGGCCTGCGTGGCGCAAGTGGAAGGCGGCTCGTCCTTCTCCGAAGCCATGTCGGCGGATCCCGATTCCCTGTTCCCGCCGATCATGGTCAACATGGTTCGTGCCGGCGAGACCGGCGGCTTCCTAGACAAATCGCTGCTCACCGTGGCGGACAGCTTCGAAGCGGATGTGAGGCTCCAAGGGCAGATCAAAAGCGCCATGGCCTATCCGGTCGTGGTACTGGGCATCGCCCTGATCTTGGTGATGGTGATGCTGCTCACCATCGTGCCGATGTTCGCCGGCATGTACGATTCCATGAATGCCCAGTTGCCATTCGTGACCCAGATCCTGGTGGACCTCGGCAAAGTGATGCCCTACGTGCTTCCGATGCTGATCGTGGCCGTCGTGGCGCTGGCCATGTTCTGGAAGCGCAACCGTAACAAAGACATCATCCGCACCTGGTGGGATCCGTTCACACTCAAGGCACCGGTGTTCGGCAAGCTGGACACCAACGTGGCCCTGGCCCGCTTCTGCAATAATTTCTCTTCCATGCTCGCTTCCGGTGTGCCAATTCTCCAGGCACTTGATATCGTCGGATCGACTTCGGGCAACTATGTGATCGATTCGTCTTCGAAGCGTGTGGGCCGTTTGGTGGAACGTGGCTACCGTCTGGCCGACAGCATGAGCACCGAAAAGATCTTCCCGAACATGCTGGTGCAGATGGTGTCCATCGGCGAGGACTCCGGCGCCATCGACAAAATGCTGTCCAGCGCGGGCCGAGCGTATGACGAAGAGGCCCAATCCATGGCCAAACAGCTCACCTCGTTGCTGGAACCACTGATGATTCTGTTCCTCGGCGTGGTGGTCGGCTTCATGGTGGTGGCATTGTATATGCCGATGTTCTCCATGTTCGACGCCATCAATGGTCAGGCCTGACCTGATATCCGAGTACCCGAGCGAAACATACCTTTATATATAGGAGCAAGCATGAAACAGACCGGATTGTGGTCCAGACTCAACCGCAGGTACCGTGCGGCATTACGCGAACGCATGGGGGAGCACGGCGCCGCCATGATGCTGGCCATTCTGTTCGTGATGGTGGTGCTCACCACATCCGCTCTGGTCATGACTACCCTGCTTGCCCAGGCGATTCCTTACAAGAACAATAAGGAAAACTCCCAAGCCAACTATGCGGCCGAATCCGGCCTTGAAGTCGGCTTGAGCTATATCAATGAAAATCTGGCGAAGTTGCAAGGTTCTACGAGTCTTGATGATTTACAGAAGGTGTTGCCTGCCGTTGATGCTGATATGAACGACAGTTCCAAGGATGGTGAATTTGCCAAATATGATGGCGCATCCGTATTGTTGAATCATGTTGCTTTGAATAAGACGGTAAAAACATCGGATACGGCTTCATATACGCCAGATGACCTGTCCTATCGTGTGCGCATCAATTTCTACGACGCCAATCCGGATGACGCATCGGCGGAGATGATCGGCTCTCCATCCGATCTGAAAAACCTACAGTATGCCGAAGTGGTGGCCACGGGCTTCATCAACCGGTATAAGGACGGCCGTACAGCAGGCAACACCAAAAGCCCGCAGGCCATGAAGCGTGCGGTATGCAGGATCGAAGCCAAAACGGACTCCACCACCACGAACCATTCCAGCACCCTGGGCGTCGGTGGCCGCATGGGCATGGGTTTTTATGCCGCGGCGCCCTACAACAGGCTCGATTCGCAGTTCGTATGGGTACCCGTGGATTATGATGGCGTGTCCATCGGATCCGATCCAACCGGCGAAGTTAAATTCTCCGGCACGGTGGATTCCGGACACACCAATACCAGCCAGCTGTCCGATGGCACTGCGACGTTGAATCCAGTGAACCGCACCTGCATGCTGGCCACCACCATTCCGGTTACCAACGAGAAGAAAAGCATTGCCGAGAACCTCGATTTAAGCAAATCGCCTCAAGCCGGTTCTGGGCTGGTGGTATTGCCCGCCGCATACAACGCGGGAGGTGACACCTACCAATATACGGAGGAATGCCGTGCTGACGGTGCGTACTCCTCATTGAACACGTGGGTGTACTACAAGGACAATTCCATCCGTCTGGCCTCGAATATGGGATTGTGCGTCACCGGCGTGAGCATCGATGACACCGACGGCAAGACTCCAGCCACCTTGCAGCCATGCGGCACATCATACGGAGTCCACTTCCAAGGCGATTATTATACGGATCCGAATAAGGTTGCGCAGCAGACGGAGAAGAACGACCCGAACAGTCTGCTCAACAAATACCAGAAATGGAACTTCTACAACGGGTTCATCAACGCCGGATACTGGAACGAGCTGACGGGCGATGTCAGTGCGCAAGCAGCGTCATATGATTCCGCTCTGCCTGAAAGCAAGGGATATGCCGTAGCCGGCGTGCAGAGCGGCAAAAAGACCAAGTTCCAACGTCTGGAAGTCACCCATTACGGCGGTAGCCCACAAGACAGTGGCGATCCGCATTTTGCGGGCGGCAATATCAAAGCCACCCCCTACAGTCAGGCGTATATGGTGTCGCAATGGACCTATAACTTCAGCGATTCCTACTTTTCGAACGGTGCCGACATGCAGGATGCCACCGCATCCTTCAGCCAAGCAGGCGAAGCGGGATACGGCACCAATCAGATGGTGAACTCCGCATCCGGATTCTGCATGGTGATGGACGGCAACGACGTATACGCCGACACCTGCGACGTGCATAGTGCGGACTTCGACGCGAAATGCTACCAGAAGACGATCATGGGGCAAGGCAGCGATTTCATCTCGACCTCTCACTGTTCGACCGCCGACAAGGAGAACTTCAACTTCATATCCGACCGCGTCTCCTATACCGAAGATGCCAGCGCCGATGGCACTGGCATCGACACCACCATAGCCCTGCACGACACCAACGGCAACACGAAGTACCTGCATGTTTCCGGCAGTAAGGTGTCGTTGACCGATAATCCAAGTGACGCCACAAAGTTCCGCCGATATAACGAGCACAACACCTCGAAAGCGGTGAGTTACGGCGGCAAGACGCAGTATCCATGGGCTGGCACTTTCCAAACCAGCGAAGGCATGTGCCTGACGGAAATCTATCCGGGAGACTATGTGGAAAGCAATGGGAAGAAAGACCGTCAATACAATCGCTCAGACGGTCATTCCATGCTGAAAATGGTTTCATGCGGAACCGATCGTGACGTGCGTGGGCGACTGGTGAAATCGCAGGCATGGAACGCTTCAGTGAATTATGGTGATGCCGGATCGGCCGGTAGCATTACTTGGACAACGACAACGACCACCGTATCTATCCCTACCAGTACCTATTTCTCAGCGGTTGTGGACTCCACCGTCACATCCAGAAAGTGGTGAACGGCATGGATATAGTGAATGATGTTCCTACCGTGGTGATACTGCTGGTGGCCTCGCTGATCATCGGCTGTATCTTCGGATCTTTCCTGAATGTAGTGATATGGCGCGTGCCGAACCACATAAGCATCACCAATCCGAAACGTAGCTTTTGTCCGAAATGCGAATCGCCAATCGCTTGGTATGACAATATTCCCATCTTTTCCTGGTTGGCACTCGGCGCGAAATGCCGACACTGCAAAGAACCGATTGCCGCACGATATCCGCTGGTCGAATCGCTTGGCGGACTGTCCTTCCTTGCCGTAACCGCAGGTGGACTGTTCGGCGCATACCCGTTATGGGCACTACCCGTGCTGTACGTGTTCGCATGCGTGTCCATCGTCATAGCGTTCATCGACTTGGACCACCATCTCATCCTCAACGTAGTGCTACTGCCGACGCTTATCGCAACGGTGTTGCTGCTGGTTGTGGCATCGTTTGGCATAGGGGAGTGGAATCGTCTTGGTCGCGGAGCGCTCTGCGCGCTGATTCTCTTCGTGTTCTATTTCGTACTCTCACTCATCTGGAAAGGTGGCATGGGAGACGGCGACATCAAACTCGCGTTCATTCTCGGATTGCTGCTTGGCTGGCTTGGCTGGCCGCAATTCATCATTGGATCGTTCGCCGCGTTCTTCATCGGCGGTGCCATCAGCTTGGTATTGCTGGCCAGCAAAAAGGTCGACCTTCATGGAGGCATCCCCTTTGGGCCATCCATGCTGCTCGGCGCATGGCTTGGCATTTTCGCCGGCGTACCAATCGCCACACTATACCTGCAACTCACCGGACTTGCGTAACGCATCCGCATACAAGACCCATATATATAAGGAGAGACCATGAGAGCAATAACGGCGCTGTCGATTGCGAGCGACGCCATACGAGCGGCGGTCATAGCCGACCCCTATACGGATTCGCCGACCATCAAACACTTCCAGGCGCTTCCGCTGCCCGTTGGAGCTGTGGTGGATGGCGAAGTGGTGGACGCCGAAGTGGTCACCGGTCTACTGAAAACGTTGGTGCAACGCTTCAAGTTCCCGCGTGAGAACACCATACTCGTTTATTCGAGCCGTCGTATGGTGTTCCGTGAGGCGGACTTCCCCTACATGTCCCTAGCTGATTTACGCTCAACCCTGCCATTCCAGGCCAAAGGCATGATTCCATTGCCCATTGAGGAATCCGAACTTGACTTCGTGCCGTTGTCTGTAGTGGATGACGAGCAGAACGGCAAGCAGCTTCATGGCATTCTCGTAGCCACTCTGCGCGGTGGTCTGGAAAAAACTGCGTATACCGCAGAAGAAGCGGGTTTCGTGATCACCTCCATCGACGCCGGTCCGTTCGCGTTGGCCCGCCTGTTCAGCGACACCAACCAGGCGCAGACCGAAGCGGTGGTCAACATCAACGGCAACTGCACCGACGTGATCGTGCTCAATAACGGAAAACCTGCCTATATGCGCGTCGTGCCGTCCGGTGCCGACGACGTGTCCGACGCCATCGCCAATGCGCTGAGCATCTCCTTCGAAGACGCGGAACGCATCAAAAACCAGATTGGTCTGCAAAATGTGACCGGTGACGAACGTCTCGAAAAAGCCGAGGAAGTCATTCGTGAAACCACGGCGCAGCTCATCGTCGGTATTCGCAATACGTTGAACATGTACGACGTCGACCATGCGGACAGCACCATCAGCGGCATCATCCTCACCGGTACGGGTGCGCGACTCATTGGTCTGCCCCCAGTGTTGGCAAGCTCCATCAACAAGATGGTGCGCATTGGCGATCCGTTCATCCGCTTCAAGCTGTCCAAGGAAGTCGAACGTCAGAACATTGTGGCGCACGCGGTCGATTTAGGCGGGGTGCTGGGACTGGTCATCGGAAAGAAGCCGAGGTGAGTGTGATTATGAAACTTGATATGAAATCCAAGAAAAACAAGGCCAACTCCCACCGTGGACGTGGCAAGGAAATCGCCTATCCGGACACTTCGGACGGTCAGAAGGGCACCCTGCTATCCATGAACGTCTCCGATATCAGCAATGCGTTGAAGGCGGGCGGTATCGGCAAGCGTAGCACCGCGCCGGAAAACCCAGCCGACTGGACCATGCGCGCTAACCTGATTCCGCGTTCCATCGTCGGATTGAATCGCGATCGAGCCATCAAATACCTGTTAACGTATGTGCTGATCGGCGTGCTCATTGTATCTTTGGTGGTCAGCGTGTTCATGTTCGCCCAATCCACATGGGCGGACCATCGTGTGGAAGTGGCTCAACAGAAGACCATTTCCCTGCAAAAGGAGAAAGCGCAGTTCAAGGATGTCGAAGACACGTTGAATTCGCTGGACGATGCGCAGAAGGCGAAGATTGCCATGCTGTATGACGAAATGGACTGGATGAAGGTCGCCGATTCGCTGAACAGCTCGCTTCCGGAAGGCGGCCAGTATACGAATCTGGAACTCAAAAGCTTCCAGATCGCTTCATCGAACAATTCGTCCTCATCCTCCGACAATACGTCCACTGTGTGGTCTGGTAACGGCGTGATTTCCGCGGACTTCACCATCGAATCGCCGAATTTCTACTCGGCCAAGGACTTTATCAACAATTTCGCCTCGATCCCCACGTACAAGACGGGTTATGTGAGCTCTATTACCAAGAATGACAGTGAAGGTGGCACCACCTACACGTATACCGGAACGATTTCACTGGTGATGGACGGCAACACCACTTCGCGAAGCGACAACTCAGCAGGCGCGACCCAGGCCAACCGTGATTTGCTCGCCAAGCTGCGCGCAAGCCTCGACAAGGCTGCGTCCGGACAGTCTGATGCTTCTGCCAACCAGTCGACTGACACCTCATCCGATGCCAGCGGATCGTCCAACTGATAAGCAGGAGGAAACATGAACAAGCATAAAATCGCATGGATCGCACTGGCCGTCGGCATCGTAGTGGTGCTGATGTTGACATGGCTTGTAGGCGTATCTCCGCGTCTTACACACATTAAGGAAGCCGACGCGCAGACTGCGCAGATCGAAGAAAGCAACAAGAAAACGCGTGACCAGATTGAAACGCTGCGTATGGCGAGCGAGACGATCGGCCTGCAGAAGGATCGTTTGCGTCAGCTGCAGCGCCAGATTCCTGACGGCTATAACCAAAACGAATTCATCGATTCGTTGAATGCCGCTGCTGATGGTGCGGGCGTCTCCATCCAGTCTGTGACCTTCGATGAGGCCACCACCGCTGAAGTGCCGTCCGAAATGCAGGGAACCATCAAAGCCGGCCGGCTTGTGCAGGTTCCGGTGAGCATTACTGCGAATGGCAGCTATGATGCAATGCGTGGCTTCGTTCAGGCCGTGCAGGGCATCAACCGTATTGCCGTTCCTGAAGATGTGACGTACACCCTTGATAAGGGCGGCGACGCCACCAAGAACAACGTGACCATCAATTGTAAAATCTGGTCGCTGCTGCTTAACAATGACACCGTCGAAGACGAGAACGTTACCAAGCAGTGACAAACAATACATAAAGAACGATTCTCTCCTTATCCATTACATGGGGCCTTCCGCATTCGCGGGAAGCCCCTTATGTATCTTCACATATTCTTATGTGTTTTCATTCGGTTCTTGCATCAATTTGCCGTTCATCCCCATCGGAAATCACGTAACTTGCCATGCCGTGAAACTGTCAGGCAAAACTGTCAGCATGTGACGGTAGGCTTTGCGCTTGTAAAGACCCCAAACCATTCAATCCAGAAGGTGCATTGTGGCTGTATCCAAACTCGATGAAGTCGTATCCCTTGCCAAGCGTCGTGGCTTTGTTTTTCCCGCCGGTGAAATCTACGGCGGAACCCGTTCCGCATGGGATTACGGTCCGCTCGGCGTGGCGCTGAAGGACAATATCAAGCGCGAATGGTGGCGCTCCATGGTCGTCACCCGTGGCGACGTGGTGGGCGTGGACACCTCCATCATCCTGCCGACCCCCGTGTGGGTGGCTTCCGGCCACGTGGCCGTCTTCAACGATCCGCTGGTGGAATGCCTTAACTGCCACAAGCGCCAGCGTTCCGACAAGCTTGAGGAATCCTATGCCGAGAAGCATGGAGACAAGCTGCCGGAGAACGGCATGGCCGACATCGTGTGCCCCGACTGCGGCACCCGCGGCAAGTGGACCGAACCGCGCGACTTCAACATGATGCTGCGCACCCACCTCGGCCCGGTCGAGGACGAGAACTCCCTGCACTACCTGCGTCCGGAAACCGCGCAGGGCATCTTCGTGGACTTCAAGAACGTGATGACTTCTTCCCGCAAGAAGCCGCCGTTCGGCATCGCCAACATGGGCAAGTCCTTCCGTAACGAGATCACCCCAGGCAACTTCATCTTCCGTACCCGTGAGTTCGAGCAGATGGAGATGGAATTCTTCGTCAAGCCCGGCGAGGACGAAGCCTGGCACCAGTACTGGATCGACGCCCGCACCCAGTGGTACCTCGACCTCGGCGTCAAGCCGGAGAACCTGCGCCACTACGAGCATCCGAAGGAGAAGCTGGCCCACTATTCGAAGCGCACTGTCGACATCGAATACAAGTTCGGCTTCCAGGGCTCCGATTGGGGCGAGCTCGAAGGCATCGCCAACCGTACCGACTTCGACCTGTCCGCGCACGCGGAGCACTCCGGTGAGGACCTGAGCTACTTCAACCAGGCCACCGGTGAAAAGTACGTGCCGTACGTCATTGAGCCGGCCGCCGGCCTGACCCGTTCCCTCATGTGCTTCCTCGTCGACGCCTATGACGTGGACGAGGCTCCGAACACCAAGGGCGGTGTGGACAAGCGCACCGTCCTGCATCTCGACCCGCGTCTGGCTCCGGTCAAGGCCGCCGTGCTGCCGCTGAGCAAGAAGCCGGACCTGCAGTCCGTGGCCCAGAAGCTCGCCGCCGACCTGCGCCAGAACGAGTGGATGATCGACTACGACGAGGCCGGCGCGATTGGCCGTCGTTACCGTCGTGAAGACGAGATCGGCACCCCGCTGTGCGTTACCGTCGACTTCGACACCCTTGACGACCAGGCCGTCACCATCCGTGAACGCGACACTATGCAGCAGGAGCGCGTCAGCCTCGACAAGGTGGCCGACTACATCGCCGAGCGCATCGGCGAGAAGCGCGTCAGCGTGCCGCAGATGCCGGTCGAAATGGGCGGCGAGGCTTGGCCTGAGTCCGTCAAGATCGCCGAAGCCGGTGGCCTGTACTGATCGCCACGAATCGGTCATATCGAACGGAACAAGTCTGACCTATGCCAGATAGCATTGTGAATGCCTACGAGGAATCCGACGTGCTCGACCCGCGTACCGACGCGGAACGGCCGTCGGTTCCTCCCGTTATAAAGCCCGTTGATCTGGGTCCGGTGCACGTCGAAACGCCGGTGGTGCTTTCGCCTATGGCGGGCGTCACCAACTGGCCGTTCCGCGTGATCTGCGAAAGCTACGGTCCCGACGGTCTGTACGTGGCGGAAATGATTACCGCGCGCGCATTGGTGGCCCGCAATCCGAAAGCCCTGCGCCTATGCCGTTTCGCACCCAGCGAGAAGATTCGCTCGCTGCAGCTGTACGGCGTCAATCCCTCGATTGTGGAGCAGGCCGCGAAAATCGTCATCGACGAGAACATGGCCGACCATGTCGACCTCAACTTCGGCTGCCCGGTGCCCAAGGTGACGCGTCGTGGCGGCGGTTCCGCGCTGCCATGGAAGACGGACCTGTTCCGTGAGATCATCCAACGTGTGGTCAAGGTGTGCGACGCGGCCAACGTACCAGTCACGGCCAAAATCCGCGTCGGCATCGACCATGAACACGAGACGTTCCTCGAAGCCGGGCACATCGCGCAGGAGGAAGGCTGCAAGGCCGTCACCCTGCACGCGCGCACCACCGCCGAATATTACGGTGGGCATTCCGATTGGTCCCGCATCGGCGAGCTGGTTTCTGAGCTTGATATTCCCGTCTTCGGCAACGGGGATATTTGGGGTGCCAACGACGCGTTGGCGATGGTCGCCGAAACCGGTTGCGCGGGTGTTGCGATCGGCCGCGGCTGCCAAGGCCGTCCATGGTTGTTCGCCGACATCAAGAACGCGTTCGCCGGCAGTGACGAGCGCGTCGACCCCACGCTGGGCGACGTGTGCCGCGTGATCGAACGGCATGCCGAACTGCTGACCGAATTCTATGATGGCGACGAGCGGATGGCCGTGCATGACCTGCGCAAGCACGTCGCGTGGTATCTGAAGGGCTTCCCCGTGGGCGGTTCCACACGCCGTGCGTTCATGGAATGTGAAAATCTTGAGGATGTCCGGCGCGAGATAGGCAGACTCGACCCGAACATTCGGTTCCCAGAACGCATCGCCGACAAGCCAAGGGGGCGCGTGCGCTTCGCCAAAAAGGTGCATCTGCCTTACGGATGGTTGGAATCCCGGGAAACCACGCACGAGGAGCGTGAGGCGCTGTTCGGGGATGACCCGATGGATGCCAGCTACTAAAGCCCGTCACGCATGTTCGAAGAGCCGTGTACAAATGACTGAAGGGGTCAACGCAGGCAGAATGAACATGCTGACAGCAAAAAAGTGAAAAAACGGTGGTACACGCCTGGAAAAGTGCGCGTATCATCGGCGCGATTGCGATAGAGTTGTTCATATACGTGAGTGAACAGGAGACAATGGTGAGCGAGATTGCCCAGACTGACAATTTCAACGACAAGACCAACATCAAGGTCGTCGGTGTCGGTGGAGCCGGAGGCAACGCTGTCAATCGCATGATTGCGGAGGGTCTTCAAAGCGTCGAATTTATTGCGATCAACACTGATGCAAAGGATCTGCTGCGATCCGACGCCGATGTCAAGATCTCGCTGAACGATGCCTCCAGCCGTGGTCTGGGCGCTGGCGCCGACCCGGAAAAGGGTGCCAAGGCGGCGCAGGATCACCAGTCCGACATCGAAGAGGCGCTTAAGGGCTCCGACATGGTGTTCGTCACCTGCGGTGAGGGCGGTGGCACCGGAACCGGCGCCAGCCCGATCGTGGCACGTGCGGCCCACCAGCAGGGCGCGCTGACCATCGCCGTGGTGACCCGTCCGTTCAGCTTCGAAGGTCCGCAGCGTTCCGCTTCCGCCGCGCTCGGCATCGAGAACCTGCGCAAGGAAGTCGACGCGCTGATCGTCATTCCGAACGACCGACTGCTGGAACTGTCCGACCGCACCATTGGCATCGTCGACGCGTTCAAGACCGCCGACACCGCACTGCTGGCCGGCGTGCAGGGCATCACCGACCTGATTACCTCGAATTCGTACATCCACGTTGATTTCAACGATGTCAACGCGATTCTGCGTGGTGCCGGCACCGCGCTGTTCGGCATCGGTTCCGCTCGGGGAGAGGACCGCGCCACGCAGGCCGCGGAAATCGCCATCAGCTCGCCGCTGCTGGAGGAAAGCATCGAGGGTGCGCATGGCGCACTGATCAACATCGCCGGTCCGACCGACCTGAAGCTGCAGGAAGCCGCAGCCGCGGTCGCGCTGGTGCAGAAGGCCATCCATCCGGAAGCGCAGATCATCTGGGGCCTGTCCCTGGACGACGCCTACGGCGACGAGGTGCGTGTCACCGTCATCGCGGCAGGTTTCGATGCCAATTCTAAGAAGCCCGACCAGCCGGCCGAAGAAAAGCCGGCCGCGGCCAAGGAAAACACGGTACCGCTGTCCGCGTTGTCCGCCGGCGTGCAGGCTCCCGCCCAGCAGCCGCGGCCGGTGCAGACTCCGGCGGTGCCGCAGGTGCAGCCGCTGTCCAGCTACATTCCGTCCACTCCGGACCAGAACGTCGCCTCGTTCGACCAGACCACCGAGCATGAAGTGGTTTCGGCTAACGATCCGGGCGACCTCGATATTCCGGATTTCCTGCGCTAAAGTCAACGCGTAGACGCGAAAGGAACATACATGGCAGGTTTCATGAAGAACGCGATGTCGTACTTGGGAATGTCCGACGTCGCCGAGGGTGAGGATGATTTCGAGGATGACGTCGACACCGGCGAGACCTCGTTCGATTCGGATCATTCCGTCACCCCGATGCCTTCCTCTTCGGCTTCCGCTTCCACGCCGTCCGCTCCGCGTGAGCAGTCCAACCCGTTCCAGGGGGGTAGAGTGAGCCGCATCACCACCATCCATCCGAAGACCTATGACGATGCGCAGATGGTCGGTCGCGCCATTCGTGACGGCATTCCGGTGGTGCTGAACCTGACAGGTGTGGCCGAAGCCGTGGCATACCGCATCGTCGACTTCTCCGCCGGTGTGGTGTTCGGCGTGCGCGGCTCCATCGAACGCGTCACTCCGCGCGTGTTCCTGCTGAGCCCGGCCCAAGTGAACATCAAAGTCGAGGAGCCTGAAGACAAGGGTCCGGCCCACGACCTGTTCGCCGACTGAGCCGTGTAGCACAGAGCAAGCACAAATCAGACGATTATGCCCCCACTGAAAGCGGGGGCATTTTGTTATGCGCGCTTGATACAGTGGCAACGTGATTCTCTCGATAATTGGTAGCGTCGTCCATTTTCTGGTCAACGCCTATATCCTGGTGCTGTTCGTCCGCATGATTCTCGACTGGGTGTTGGCATTGTCGCCGACGTGGCGGCCAAGCGGAATCGTGGCCTCGTTGTTCGACGCCATCTACCAGCTGACGGAGCCGCCGTTAAGGTGGTTGCGGCAGTATATTCGTCCCGTTCCGCTCGGACCGATCTATTTTGACGTCGCGTATCTTGTGCTTTATTTCGTTCTTGTGGTCATTGATTTCCTTATTTAGCACCTCTAAAAAACCGTTTTTCCGCAAAATATCTATGGTTTCGTGCTAGAGTCGAACACTGAAAGCAACAACAGTAAGGCATCAAGCCCAAAGCGAGGTGTAAGGATTTATGGCTCTGTTGACGCCGAAAGATATTAGGGAGCATACTTTCCAGACCGTAAGGTTCAAGGAAGGCTATGACGTCGATGAAGTCGATGACTTCCTCGATCAGGTAACCGAGACGGTGGAAGCCCTTGGCAAGCAGGCAGTTGCCGGCGGACAGGCCACGCAGTCTCTTGGCCCGGATGTCGCAGGACTCAATTCCAAGATTTCCGAGTTGAATGCTCAGATCCAGTCCCTGCAGCAGGAGAACGCGACGCTGAAGTCCGCCTCCGAGCAGGCAGCTGGTGCGGGAGACCAGGCCGCTCAGGCCGCTCAGGCCGCGGCCGCCAAGCTTTCCGAGGCAGAGGAAAGCAATCGTGCGCTGTCTTCCCAGAACGAGCAGCTCAAGGGGCAGATCGATCGTCTGTCCGCGCAGGTCGATCAGCTCACCGCCCAGGCAGCCGAAGCGGCCGGTCAGGCCGACCTTGGCGAGCAGCTTACCGCCGTGCAGCACGAGCGTGACACGTTCCGCGCACAGACCGAGGACCTGTCCCGTCAGCTGGCATCGGCCCAGGAGCAGGTGGTCGTGGCTCAGCGTCAGAAGGAGCAGATCGATCAGCTCACCGCAAAGCTTCAGGAAGCGCAGGACCAGGTCGCTCAGGCCCAGCAGCTCACTCAGGAGCATGCTGCCCAGTCCCAGCAGCAGGATGCCCAGGTGAAGCAGCAGGCCATGCAGATCCAGCAGCTTGCCCAGCAACTGAAGGATTCCCAGATTCGCGAGGCACAGCTGCGCGAACAGGTCGCCAAGTCCGAGCCGAGCACCGAAACCGGCAGCCTGCAGAAGATCGCAGGTGCCGCGGCAAGCGCCAATACCGAGCCGGAGCGCGCCACCGCCATGCTGACGCTGGCCATGCAGCTGCACGACCAGTACGTCGACAAGGGCAAGGCCAAGGCCAAGGAGATCACCGAGGAAAGCCAGCGCAAGTACGAAGAGATCATCGGCAGCGCCAACGACTACTCCAACCGCACTCGTTCCGAGGCTGACCAGTACTCCACCGACACCCGCGCCAACGCCGACAACTACCTGTCCGGCAAGACCCAGGATGGCGATGCCTATCTGGCACAGAAGCAGCAGGATGGCGATGCGTACCTGAACCAGAAGACCGAGGAGGGCGACGCCTACCTTGCGCAGAAGACCGAGGAAGGCAATGCCTATCTGGCCGGCAAGCAGCAGGATGGCGACGCTTATCTGGAGCAGAAGCAGCAGGAAGGCGACGCCTACTTCGCGCAGAAGCAGGAAGAGGGCGACGGCTACCTGGCTCAGAAGACCCAGGACGCCGACACGTACTTCTCCGACAAGCACACCGAGGCCGACAACTACGAAGCCGAAGTGCAGAAGCGCGCCTTCGACTACGATTCGAAGACCCGTACCGCTGCCGACGACTACGCCCAGCAGGTCCGCGACAACCTCGAGACCCAGACTAAGGTCATCGAAGGCAACATCAAGGGCCTCAAGCAGTTCGAAACCGAATACCGTGCACGACTCACCGACTTCCTCGGCCAGCTCGTCAACCAGGTGTCCGATACGAACAACTACGACCAGGACCCTCAGGACAACAACGACTGAGATTAGCCTGTGTCTGACATCATGAAGAATGATCAAAGACGGCTGCGCGACCGCGTGGCCGTCTTTGCGTGTATTGCGATCGCGACGATCGCGATTGACCAGCTCACCAAGATGTGGGCTTTGTCCGCATTGGCCGATGGCCGTACCATACGCGTGATTCCCGGCCTGCTTTCGTTGACATTGGTGCGTAATCCAGGCGCCTCGCTCGGCATGGGCTCCGGCATGACGTGGCTGATTTCCCTGCTGGCGATGGCGGCCTGCGTGGCGTTGGTCGTACTTGCCGTCCGCACCATTTCCATGAAATGGACGGTGCTGTTCGCCTTCGCCTTCGCAGGAGCGTTCGGCAACCTCATCGACCGCGTCATCTACGCGGAAGGGTTCCTCAACGGCAAGGTCGTGGATTTCCTGAACTACGGATGGTCCATCGGCAACGTGGCGGACATCTTCCTCATGCTCGCGGGCGTTGCGGCGGTGCTGCTGCTGTTCCTCGGGGAACCGTTCAGCCAAAAGGACCTTGACGAGGCCAACGGCAAGACGCTTGGTGATGATGCGAACGCAACCGACGACGGGGCGAAAGCAGCATGAGCCGTCTCGTACCCGCTCCCGACGCGCTCGTCGGCAAACGATTCGACGTCGCGGTCGCCAAAATGCTTGGCATTTCCCGGGCCAAGGCGGCCGACCTCATCGAAAGCGGACAGGCGCGCGTGCTCGGCAGGGACATTTCCAAATCGTCGACCCTGCAGGCAGGCGAAACCGTAGAATTCGACATCGTCGAGGAACGGTCCGAACCGGAACCGATCGCCCATGACATGGCCGTCGTCTATGAGGACGACGATGTGGTCGTGGTGGACAAGCCGGTCGGCGTCGCCGCGCACGCATCCGTCGGATGGACCGGTCCGACGGTGCTTGGCAGCCTGATCGACAGGGGAGTGCACATCACGTCATATGGCGCGGCAGGTCGTCAAGGCATCGTGTCACGACTCGACGTGGGCACATCGGGACTGATGCTCGTATGCAAGTCCGATCTTGCGTACGTGGAGATGCGCCGGCAGTTCGCCGAACATGAGGTCGTCAAAACATATCACGCACTCGTGCAGGGCAATCTCAAAGAAGACAAAGCCACCATCGAAGCGCCGATCGGACGCGCCAAAGTCTCCGACTTCCGCTTCTGCGTGACACCGGCCGGCAAAGAGGCCATCACGCATTGGGACGTGATGGAACGTTTCGGCGAAGCCACGCTCGTATCCGTGAACCTGGAAACCGGCCGCACCCATCAGATCCGCGTGCATTTCTCATCCATCGGGCATCCGTTGGCGGGGGACGCCATGTACGGCGCGAATCCGCAGCTGAGCGAGGCGCTTGGCCTTGAACGGCAATGGCTGCACGCCATGCAATTGGAATTCCGCCATCCGCGTACGCACGTGTGGACCACGGTGAAATCGCACTATCCCGCCGACCTGCAGCATGCGCTTGACGTGATGCGCGCACGGCACGCCGACCAGTCCCTATAAAAGTGTGGCCGGACGGCCAGAAACGACTCCACGCCGTCATGAAGCCCAGCTAAATTGGAACGCATGGCTACTTCCGCAAATTTCGTGCAACTGCATAATCACACGCATTATTCGCTGCTCGACGGCGCATCGAAAATACCGGATCTGGTCAAGCGCGCCAAGGAACTGGGCATGCCGGCCGTCGGCATCACCGACCACGGCAACATGCATGGCGCGTATGAGATGTGGAGCGCCGCGGTCAACGCCGGCATCAAGCCGATCATCGGCATCGAAGCCTATGTGACGCCGGAAACCGCACGTCAGGACCCCACCCGTGTGAGCTGGGACACCAACTGGAATCCGGATCTGGATCCGCTGCATCGCCGCCGTAACCCGGATGATGTGTCCGGCGGCGGTGTCATCACCCACCTGACCATGTGGGCAGAAAACGACGAAGGCCTCGTCAACCTCATGAAAGCCTCCACCGACGCGAACCTTGAAGGCCGAGTCATGCGCTATCCGCGTATGGATAAGGAAATCCTCGCCAAATATTCGAAAGGCATCATCGCCTCGTCCGGCTGCCCGTCGGGCATCATCCAGACTCGTCTGCGCCTGGGCCAGTTCGATGACGCGTTGCGTGCCGCCGGCGAATTCCAAGACATTTTCGGCCGCGATAATTTCTACATCGAATTCATGGACCACGGCCTGAAAATCGAAAAGCAAGTGACCGACGGGCTGCTCGACATCGCAAAAAAGCTCAACGCGCCGCTGCTGGCCACCAACGATTCCCATTACACGCGTGCCGAAGACGCCGGCGCGCAGGACGCCATGCTGTGCATCAACTCCGGCTCCACGCTGGACGAGCCGGGCCGATTCAAATTCGACGGCACCGGCTACTACATCAAATCCGCCGAGGAAATGCGCGAACTGTTCAAAGACCTTCCCGAAGCGTGCGACAACACGTTGGAGATCGCCGAACGCTGCAACGTCATGTTCGACGATCATGAAGACGGCGCGTTCATGCCGCAATTCGACTGTCCGGAAGGCTGGGACGAGACGTCGCTGTTCCTGAAGAAGGTCGAGGAAGGCCTGGAACGCCGGTACAACGGCAAGCCGTCGCTCGAAGTGCTGCGGCAGGCCGACTACGAATGCGGCGTGATCTGCCAGATGCAGTTCTGCGGCTACTTCCTCGTCGTGGCCGACTACATCAACTGGGCGAAGGCCCACGGCGTGATGGTGGGGCCGGGCCGTGGCTCCGCCGCAGGCGCCATGGTCGCGTATGCGATGGGCATCACCGAACTTGATCCGCTTGAACACGGTCTGATCTTCGAACGATTCCTCAATCCGGAACGTGTCTCACTGCCTGATATCGACGTCGACTTCGACCCGGACGGTCGTGGACGCGTGCTCGACTACGTGGGTGAGAAATACGGACGTGACAAAGTGGCGCAGTGCGTGATCTACGGCACCATCAAAACCAAGCAGGCGCTGAAGGACTCCGCCCGCATCATGGGATACGACTTCTCCGTCGGAGACAAGATCACCAAAGCCCTGCCTCCCGCACAGACCGGCGGCAAGGACATCCCGCTGCACGACATCTTCGACCCAAGCGCGAAACGATACGCGGAAGCACGCGAATTCCGCGAACTGTACGATTCCGACCCGGACGCGAAACGCATCACGGACGAGGCGATGGGCATCGAAGGTCTGATTCGTCAGACCGGTGTGCACGCCTGCGCCACCATCATGGGCAGCGAGCCGATCACCAACACGTCGCCGCTGCTGGAACGTACCGACGGCACCGTCACCACCACGCTCGAATACCATACGTGCGAAACGCTCGGTCTGGTCAAGATGGACTTCCTCGGACTTTCCAACTTGACGGTGATCCGAGACACCCTGAACAACATCGAGGCGAACGGCAAGGAACGCATCGACCATACGAAGATTCCGCTGGATGACCGCCCCACCTACGACCTGCTGTCCCGTGGCGACACGCTCGGCGTGTTCCAGCTCGATTCCGACGGCATGCGCTCGCTGCTGAAAACGTTGAAGCCGAACAACTTCAACGATATTTCCGCACTGATCGCGCTGTACCGTCCAGGTCCGATGGATATGGATTCGCACACCAACTATGCGAAGCGCAAGAACGGTCTGCAGAAGATCACGCCAATCCACCCCGAAGTGGCCGAACCGCTTAAGGAAGTGCTCGACGAGACCTACGGTCTGATCGTCTACCAGGAGCAGGTGCAGTCCGCGGCGCGAATCCTCGCCGGCTATTCGCTGGGCAAGGCAGACGTGCTGCGTCGAGCGATGGGCAAGAAGAAGCCGGAAGTGCTGGCCAAGGAGAAGATTCCGTTCTTCGCCGGCATGAAGGAGCATGGATATTCCGAAGAGGCCGCGCAGGCCGTGTGGGACATCCTCGTGCCGTTCTCCGGCTACGCGTTCAACAAGGCGCATTCGGCCGCATACGGTTTGATTTCCTACTGGACCGCGTATCTGAAAACGCATTATCCGGTGGAGTTCATGGCCGCCCTGCTGCAAGGCGCCAGCACGAACAAAGACAAGACCGCGCTGTACCTGGGCGAGGCGCGACGCATGGGCATCCAGGTGCTTTCTCCGGACGTGAACGAGTCGGTGTACGAGTATTCGGCAGTCGGCGACGTCGTGCGATTCGGCCTCGGCGCCATCCGCAACGTCGGCAAGAACGCGGTCGATGCGATCATCGCGGAACGTGAGAACGGCCACGGCAAGTACGTGAACTTCACCGATTTCATCAAACGCGTGCCGTTGGAGGCGCTGAACAGGCGATTGGTGGAATCGCTGATCAAGGCCGGCGCGTTCGACTCGATCGACCCGAACCGTCGTGCGCTGTTCACCATCCACGAAACGGCCATCAATTCGGTCGTCGGCCTGAAACGCAAGCAGGCGGAAGGCCAGTTCGACCTGTTCGCCGACCTGGACGATTCCAAAGAGAACGATTCCGCCATGGGAGACGCCATGGTGCAGGTGCCCGACGTGGAGGAGTGGGACAAGAAAACCAAGCTCAACTTCGAACGTGAGATGCTTGGCCTGTACGTGTCCGACCATCCGTTGAGCGGCATGCAGTCGATTCTGGTGTCGTTGCGCGAAATGTCGATAGCGCACCTGATCGACCGCGCGGGAAGCATGCCGGACGGCCAGCAGGTGACGATCGCGGGCCTGATCACGAACGTGGACCGCCGCGTGTCGAAAAAGGGCAATCCGTGGGCCATCGTAACCGTCGAGGATCTGGAAAGTTCCATCCAATGCATGTTCTTCGGCAAGGTGTACGAGGCCGCCGCGCCCGAGCTCGCCGTCGACACCGTGGTACAGATCCGCGGCCAGGTGGAGAAGCGCGATGAGACAGTGAGCATGCGCGCCACCGAATTCACCGTGCCGACGTTGGAGGCGCAGGATGAACGTCCGCTGACGATTGTGCTGCCGCCGATCGCGCTCGACCAGTCGCATGTGCGGCGGCTCGGGCAGATTCTGACCAGCCATCCCGGCCCGTGCGAGGTGAAACTGGCGTTGATGGACGACAAAGGCAACGCCAAGGTGCTGACGTTCGGAGACCGGTTCCGCGTCAAACGCGACACGTCGCTGTTCGCCGAAATCAAGATTCTCTTCGGACCGAGCTCGCTTCCGTTGGCCTGAGCGGTTTGACTTGAACGGTTTGACCTGAACAGGTTTTTGATTGCCGGCCTATGCTGAATGGCGTCGACCGGCATATATTTTTCGCGGAAATCGGCATGGCATGGAAAACGGCGGATCTGCGTGTCTCACAATGCGGCTGAATGTGAGACGACGGGACGTTCTCGTGACTTGGCGTTGTTACCATGGGGCGTTATGAGCGAAGAAAACTATATGCGAATCATTGACCTGCGCGGCAAGAAGCTGACTCGAGCTGAAATGCTGGAAGCCATGCCCCGCGCCGAGATGGGCACCAACGAGGCCACTGAGCTCGTACAGCCGATTCTCGATGATGTGAAGGCCCGCGGCGCTGCGGCCCTGCGCGACTTCGCGGAGAAGTTCGACCATATCCGTCCCGAGCATCTGCGTGTGCCGGTCGAGGCCATGAAGGCCGCCGTCGACGAGCTCGATCCGGAAGTGCGCGCCGCCATCGAGGAATCCGTGCGCCGCTGCCGCGCCGTATCCGCATCCCAGGTGCCGGCCCCGTTCCACACCGACCTGGCCGAAGGCGCGCGCGTCGCCGAACGTTGGATTCCGGTGCAGCGCGTCGGCCTGTACGTGCCGGGAGGCAAGGCCGTCTACCCGAGCTCCGTCATCATGAACGTGGTGCCGGCGCAGGCCGCAGGCGTCGAATCGCTGGCCATCGCCACCCCGCCGAGCCGCAGCAACTCCGACGGCCTGCCGGACAAGACCATCCTCGCCACCTGCGCCATCCTCGGCGTGGACGAGGTGTACGCGGTCGGCGGCGCTCAGGCCATCGCCATGTTCGCTTACGGCGCCAAGGGCTCCGAACCGCAGGACGGCGAGATTCTGTGCGATCCGGTGGACAAGATCACCGGCCCGGGCAACATCTTCGTCGCCACCGCCAAGCGCATGGTCTCCGGCATCGTCGGCATCGACGCCGTCGCCGGTCCGACCGAAATCGCCATCATCGCCGACAAGGGTGCCAACCCAAGCTGGCTCGCCGCCGATCTGATCGGCCAGGCTGAACATGACGAGCTCGCCGGTTCCGTGCTTATCACCGACAGCGAAGACATCGCCGACAAGGTGCAGGAGAGCCTCAAGTACCGCGTGCCTCGCACCGAGCACGCCGAGCGCGTCAACACGTCGCTGCGCGGCCGCCAGTCCGGCATCATCCTCACAGACGGCATCGAACAGTCCATCGACGCGGCCAACGCGTACGCGGCCGAACACCTTGAAGTGCAGACCGCTGATCCGGATGCCGTGATCGCCAAGATCCGCAACGCCGGCGCCATCTTCCGTGGCCCGTACTCCCCGGTTCCGCTGGGCGACTACATGTCCGGTTCCAACCACGTGCTGCCGACCTCCGGCACCGCGCGCTTCGCCGCCGGCCTCGGCGTGCACACCTTCATGAAGCCGGTCGAAGTCATCGAATACGACGAGCAGGGACTGAAGACCCTCGCCGCCCGTGTGAACGCCTTCGCCGTCTCCGAAGATCTGCCGGCACACGGCGAATGCGTGCTGAGCCGCTTCATCGACGACCCGTACAACAAGGCGACCATCAAGGAACAGGAAGAGCAGGCCGGCCTCCGATGAGCGAGACTTCCAGCAACGCGATTCCGGCATATCTGCCGCTGCGCAACGACCTGATCGGCGAAGAACCGTACGGCGCGCCGCAGCTCGACGTGCCGGTGTGCCTCAACGTCAACGAGAATCCGTACGCGCCCGAACCGGCCGTGGTGGAAACCATCGCCCAGCGTGTCAAGGAGATCGCCCCGACGCTCAACCGTTATCCGGACCGCGAGCACATCGAACTGCGCAAGGCGTTCTCCACATATCTGGAACGCGAATCGGGCGTGAAGCTCAGCGTCGACCAGTTGTGGGGCGCCAACGGCTCCAACGAGATCATGCTGCAGCTGTTCCAGGCGTTCGGCGGCCCCGGCCGCATCGCGCTCGGCTGCGATCCGACGTACTCCATGTATCCGGAATACGCGCGCGACACGTTCACCACGTGGAAGCTTGCGCATCGTAACGCCGACTTCACGCTTGACGTGGACGCCACCATCAAGGCGATCGAAGAGGTCAAGCCGGCCATGATCGTGCTCACCAGCCCGAACAATCCGACCGGCACCCCGCTCAAGCCGGAAGATCTGAAGCGCGTGCTCGAAGCCGCCCGTACCGCCGAAGTGGCAGGCGCCGCCGAAGGCGTGCATCCGGTGGTCGTGGTGGACGAGGCGTACATCGAATTCCGAGATCCGGGCACGCCCACCGCGCTGGAACTCATCGGCGAATACGAAAACCTCGCCGTCAGCCGCACCATGAGCAAGGCGTTCGCCTTCGCCGGCGCACGCGTCGGCTACCTGGCCGCCAACAAGGGCATCATCGACTGCGTGCGCATCGTGCGCATGCCGTACCACCTGTCCGCCGTCACCCAGGCCGCCGCCCTCGCCGCGTTCGAACACACCGACGAACAGCTGAGCCGCGTGGCGCACCTGCGCGAAACCCGCAACGCCACCTCCGCATGGCTCAAGGAGCAGACCTACAAGGGCCAGCCGCTCGAAGTGGCCGAAACCCAGTCGAACTTCATTCTCTTCGGCGGCCATTTCGACGACCGCGACCGCATCTTCGACGAACTGTTGAAGCGCGGCGTGCTCATCCGCGTCGTCGGTCCGGAAGGCTGGATGCGAGTGTGCATGGGCACCGACGAGGAAATGGCACGGTTCCGTGAGGCGTTGGTCGAAGTGCTGCGCATCGTGGAACAGGGCTGAACAAGCCGGAACGCAAGCTGGGATACTGTCCGGAACGGAAGTTCGTGACAGTATTCGGCAATAAGCTTGAAACAGAACAGAATCGCGGTGGCTGCGGAAGACGCAACCACCGCAATCGCAATATCGTAGCTGTAATATCGCAACTGCAACATCGCAAAAGGAGTCGCAACATGGCACGTACTGCAACCATCGTTCGTGAAACCAGCGAATCCAAGGTGGAGCTGAGTCTCAACCTCGACGGAACCGGCAAAACCGACATCGACACATCCGTGCCGTTCTACAATCACATGATGACGGCGCTCGGCAAGCATTCGCTGATCGACCTGAAAATCAAAGCCACCGGGGACACCGACATCGACGCGCACCACACCGTCGAAGACATCGCCATCGTATTCGGCGAGGCTCTGAAGCAGGCCCTCGGAGACAAGCGTGGCATCCGCCGTTTCGCCGACGCCACCGTGCCGCTCGACGAGGCACTCGCCAAAGCCGTCGTCGACATTTCCGGACGCCCGTACTGCGTGTGCACCGGAGAGCCAGAAGGCTTCGAATACTGCATGATTGGCGGGCATTTTACCGGTTCGCTCGTTCGCCACGTCATGGAATCCATCGCCATGCATGCCGGCATTTGCCTGCACCTGCACGTGATTTCCGGCCGCGACCCGCACCACATCGCCGAAGCCGAATTCAAGGCTTTGGCCCGCGCATTGCGTTTCGCCATCGAACCCGATCCGCGCGTCGACGGCATTCCCAGCACGAAGGGCGCGCTGTGATGTCCGACGACAAGGACGATTTGAACGGTTTCGACGGCTTGGGGAAGACCAACGACGACGGCATGCATTTCAGCGAAGAGGAGCTGGAAGCGGCCATGGCCGGCTTCGAAAAGGAATTCCAGGACGAGGAAGTTGCCCAACAGAACGATGCTCCCGCGCAGGTGCCATTCGATCAGCCGGATGAGACGGTTAATTCCGATGCGTCTTCCGACGAATCGCAGGACGGCCTGCAATCGAAGGAAGCCGACGCGGTACTGTCCGAAGCCGAGAACTCGCTGTCATTCGACGACGAGTTGCAGGGACTGCTGGGCAACCGTGCGAAAGTCGCGGTGATCATCACCCGACTTGCCTCCGCACGCCTGTTCGCCGCGTTCTGCCAACTGTCCGACATCTCCGCGCAATGCCTCGCCTCACCGCAAGGCGCGGTCGCTGTATTACGCAATCTCGACGGCGATGGCCCGGAAGCGGCCATCAAAGATCTGACCACCGTGGTCTCCGGCATGCCTGCCGTCCTCGCGATCAACCGTGCGGACAAGCTCGAGGCGACGATGTACCTGCAAGGCAAGGTCGGCCAGACGTTCGCGCCACCGGTGCTGCTCACCTCCACCGCGCCGTTCGTCGAAGACCTGCTGCTGGGCATCACCGACGTTCAGGGGGTGCGTGATTCCGGCGTGGAAACCGTCGATTCCGCAAGCCTGACCCGTGATGACGCCATGAAGATCCTCGCCGAGCACACGCGATTCGGTCGTGGTTCGTCAAGCATCGAATAAGTTTTTCCCCGAAGGATGGATTCTTCGGCAAGCAAAAGAAGGAGAGCGCCCATGACTTCCGTGGTGGTGTTCGATTACGGTTTCGGCAACGTGCGTTCCATGGTGCGCGCGCTGGCCAATCTCGACCTCGACGTGACCCTCACGTCCGACCATCGTCAGGCTCTGGAAGCCGACGGACTGGTGGTGCCGGGTGTGGGCGCGTTCGGCGCATGCATGGAAGGACTGAAAAGCGTCGGCGGAGACAGGGTCATCAAAGACCGTCTGCGCGCCGGCCGCCCGGTGCTCGGCGTCTGCGTGGGCGAGCAGATCATGTTCGAACGTGGCATGGAACATGGCGACGGCACGCCCGGTCTCGGTCTGATCAAGGGCGATGTCGAGCTGCTCGACGCCGACGTGGTGCCGCACATGGGTTGGGACACCGTCGAAGCGCCGGAAGGTTCCGTGCTGCTCAAGGGCGTGGAGAACGAACGATTCTATTTCGTGCACTCCTTTGCCGCGATGAGCGCTTCGCCTGCCGACACCTCCGCCGACCAGCTGGACTTCGGCGATGCGGAAGAGCATGTGACGTGGTGCACCTACGGGCGCAGCCGATTCGTGGCCGCCTACGAACGTGGACCGTTGTTCGCCACGCAGTTCCATCCGGAGAAATCCGCCGAAGCCGGCGCGCAGCTGCTGCGTAACTGGGTTGCGACGTTCTGAACGCGGATTCGTGCAAGGCAATCGCAACAATCGCAAAATCGTAAATTCAAATCGGTAATCGCAAGATCCGTTGAACGGCCGAAAACCGTTCAACGCAACGAAAGGTATGACATGTCTTTGACGCTGCTTCCCGCCGTCGACGTCCGTGATGGCAAGGCCGTGCGCCTGCGCCAAGGCGAATCCGGCTCCGAAACCGACTACGGCTCCCCGCTGGAAGCCGCCCGCATGTGGGTGGAATCGGGTGCGGAATGGATCCACCTCGTCGATCTCGACGCCGCATTCGGCACCGGCAACAACCGTGACCAGCTGCGCGCCATCGTCAAGGAACTGGGCGACAAGGTCAACATCGAAATGTCCGGCGGCGTGCGCGACGACGCCTCGCTCGACGCGGCGCTCGAAGCCGGCGCGGCCCGCGTGAACATCGGCACCGCGGCTCTGGAGAACCCCGACTGGACCGCTTCCGTCATCAAGAAGTACGGCGACCGCGTGGCCGTCGGCCTTGACGTGCGCGGCCACACCCTCGCGGCCCGCGGCTGGGTGAAGGAAGGTGGCGACCTGTTCGAGACCATGAAGTTCCTCGACTCCGTCGGCTGCTCCCGTTACGTGGTCACCGACGTGGCACGCGACGGCATGATGAGCGGCCCGAACATCGAGCTGCTGCGCGAAGTGGCGTCCCGCACCGACGCGAAGGTCACCGCATCCGGTGGCATCTCCAAGCTCGACGACCTGCGCAACATCAAGGAGCTCGCCGAACTGGGCGTGGACGCCGCGATTCTCGGCAAATCGCTGTACGCGCGCGCCTTCACGTTGGAGGAAGCCCTCGAAGTCGCACGCTGACATGTCGCGACACGGCATGTGTTAACGACGTTCGTAACATGCGCATGGAACGATTGGACACTATGGATAAACAGCAAGAGTTTGCTTTGCGCACGGTCGAGGAACGCGACGTGCGCTTCATTCGTCTATGGTTCACGGATGTGTTGGGAACACTGAAGTCCGTGGCCATCGCGCCGGCGGAACTGGAAGCCGCATTCGAGGAAGGGCTCGGATTCGACGGTTCCGCCGTGGAAGGCCTTACCCGCGTGTCCGAAGACGATATGATCGTCAAGCCCGATCCGTCGACGTTCCAGATTCTTCCCTGGAGAGGTGGTCCTCAGGGCACCGCGCGTATGTTCTGCGACGTGCTCACGCCTGATGGCGAGCCATCGTTGGGTGACCCGCGCCACGTGCTCAAGCAGGCGCTGGCCAAGGCCAAGGAGAAGGGTTTCACCTTCTACGTGCATCCGGAGATTGAATTCTATCTGTTTGAAAAGCAGGATGACTGGGCGCAGACTCCGAAGCCGATCGATGAGGGCGGCTACTTCGACCATGTGCCGCGCAGCCCCGGCATGGACTTCCGCCGCGCCACCGTCAACATGCTCGAGCAGATGGGCATCTCGGTGGAGTACTCGCACCACGAGGCGGGGCCAGGCCAGAACGAGATCGATCTGCGATATGCGGACGCGCTCACCACGGCCGACAACATCATGACCTTCCGCACCGTCGTCAAGGAGATTTCGCTGGAGCGAGGCATCCATGCCAGCTTCATGCCGAAGCCTCTCGCCGACGCTCCGGGCTCCGGCATGCACACGCACTTGAGCCTGTTCGAAGGTGACGCCAACGCGTTCTACGAGGCCGGGCAGGAATTCAACATGTCCGTCACCGCACGACAGTTTGCGGCCGGCATCCTGTACCACGCGGCCGAGATCTGCGCGGTCACCGACCAGTACGTCAACTCCTACAAGAGGCTGTGGGGCGGTGCCGAGGCGCCGAGCTACATCTGCTGGGGCCATAACAACCGTTCCGCGTTGCTGCGCATCCCGCAGTACAAGCCCGGCAAAGGCAATTCCGCACGTATGGAATTCCGCGCACTCGACCCGGTCGCCAATCCGTACCTCGCGTATTCCGTGCTGCTCGCAGCCGGTCTCGACGGCATCGACAAGCAAATGCAGCTGGGCGAGCCCACCAGCGACGACGTGTGGGAGCTCACCGACGCCGAGCGTCAGGCCATGGGCATCCAGCCGTTGCCGGAATCGCTTGATGAGGCGCTGAAGATCATGGAGAAATCCGATTTCGTCGCGAGCGTCCTCGGCGAGCATGCGTTCGAATACTTCCTGCGCAACAAGCATCAGGAATGGGATGAGTACCGCAAGCAGGTCACCCCGTTCGAGCTGAAGAAGTATCTGCCGAAGCTGTGATTGCGTAATCGCAGGTTAGTGCATAAACGACATCGAAGGGGCCGTCATCCGGGTTGTTTCCAGATGACGGCCCCTTCGGTGTCGTTTATGCGGAGCTGGGATTAGGCTTCTTGTTGAGATGGAAGCCGCGTCGACTACACCACAGTGCCACTGCTGGGTTCGAAATCCTTCTCGAACAGTACGGTGTCATCGCCTTCAATGGTGAGCTTCACAGAGGTCCGCTCATCATCCAGCTCATAAGCGTAGATAGAGGTGGCCAGCACATCCGCTTGGGCTCTGAGAATCAAGCTAGAGTCGTCGCCGTACAGATAATCCTGGTCAAGCGTCTCGGTTCCCTGTCGTGCATTGACGCTCGCATGGTATGAGAATGTTTCATACGTGGAAGTGTTCTCAAGGTACCAGGAAATGCGGGCCACCATAAGTGGTTCGTCTTCATCATTCTGCTGTATCTCAAGAGAGTCCAATCGGAAATGAAGTATGGTACCGTTCAATTCTTCAACGCGTCCGTCTTCGACGAACGCCGCTTTATCGACCTTCGGTGCTTCCGGCACGTCGGAATAGTCGATTCTGGTCAGTGTCTCGTTGCTGCCATCGAAGGCGAACGCGGAACGAACCAGATTCTTGTGTCTGAAATTGCTTACCTGCATGGCGATGGGAGTCTGCATGTCGGAAAGTACATGATAGCTGACTTTTTCGGATGTTTCACCTGATTTGATTTTCTTGCTGGCCAGATCAAGATTCCCGTTGTATCCCGTCACCACCGCTTTTCGTAACTCTATGCCGTTCTGTGTGACGATGGAATCGGCCACGGCGTTGGGGTAAATCGCGCGCCGGCTCAGATTCCTGCATCCATAGGTCACTTTCACCGTCGGCTGTCCGTTGATGTCAGTTGGTCCGACTTCCATGTTCTTGATGGTGACGGTGAGCGCCATCCCACCGTATGAGTACAGATTGCCGCTGGTTTCGTTGATGGTCTTCTGTTCGGAGAGCTGCTCATATTTTTCGGTGTTCGGATCAAGTCTGTCCGCTATTGAGTCCAGTCCGCCGTGGCTGACGATTGTGCCGACGAGGTTCATCGCGATGATCGTCAGCACTGCGATGGCGATGATGATTATCGGTATTCTTGATTTTCTTGTGCGTGTCGTTCGGCTGATTGGTGTCTGTCGGTTGACGAGCGCCTGTTGTGGTGTGTGACGGGGCTCCTGTGGGGGTGTGGGGGTGCGTTGGGGTGTCTGCTGTTGTTTGGCGTAGCGCTGCTGTTCGTATGCTTCGCGTTGTGCATGCTCGCGGTCCACGTTGCTGGATAGTTTTTCGGCGTTTTTGCCGGGGTCGATGTAATCGGCTCCCTTGAATGGGTCGATGTAGTTGTCATTGTTGAGCAGGCCCATGAGGCTCCTTCGGTTCATTCCTTCCTAGAGGTATTCTACCGGAATTTTTCCGAAATATCAGTCTCGTGGATTGCCGAACATCGAATTGTAGATGATCGCGAAATTGCGGTTGCCGTACGTCGAGCACGCGTCGCCTTCGCCTGCGCCGGCCTTCAGCGCGGCCTCGTTCGGCTGGTAGGGCGTGTAGATGTACAGCAGCGCGGTCGCCTTGTTCTCGATGTAGACGTCGCTGCCGCCGCAGCCTGCGTTCGGATTGTATCGTACGTAGTTGAGAGCGCCGGCATGGTACGCGTATTGCGATTCGTGGCGCACGTAGTACTGGTATCGCTTCGCCGCCCCGTACACCTGGTTGAAGAATCCGGCGTATTTCGCATCGCAGTTCGCGTCGTCCGGACAGCTCAGGCCCATTGCAGATTTGAATTGAAAATCGCTTGGATCGGTGGCGGTGAGCAGATGCTGCTCCTTCTGCAGTACGGTGAGCAGCACCTTCTGGCTGATGCCGCATGCGTTGCCCGCCTTATAGATGATGGCTGCCGCGCTTTCGTTCTGTCCGCCCTTATACGCTTGGCAATATTCGTCCGCCGCTTGCGATTGCGTGGTGAACGTCATGGTCTTCAGACACTTGTCGCCGGTGCACGTCGCGCCCTGCTGGTCGAGGATGGTCTGCACCTGCCGCTCGCTTAACGCGTTGCCGTTGAAGAACGCGCCGTCGGATATGATGTTGCCCGGGTTGAAATCGTACAGCGATCGCATCTCGCTCTGCGCCGCTTTCGCCTCACTGACCTGCACACGCCAGCCGACAAAGCGGATTAGGCCCGCAATGATGGCTATCGCCGCGACCGTCGCCACCAATGTAGTGGCGATCATGCCGATGCGTTGCTTGAGGCTCGCCTTGTTCCATGTATTGCGCAGTTTTCTGCGCAGATTCTTTGGAACAAGGGATTTGCGGTTGCCCGTCTTGCGATTGCTTGTTTTGCGGTTGCGTGACCTGTTTCCGCCGGTTTTCCCGCCGCTGTTTCCGCTCCGATTGGTTTTGCGTGTCATCTTGCGTGTCATCGGTACCGTATTGTATCGCGCGCGGTTTATCCTTTCCTGAAGAAAGTAAATCGTCAATCGATTGACGTAAGCGATGCTAAACAAATCGAAATATCGGGAAACGAATAGGGGAATGCGAACGGAAGCGGAGAGCGGAAAAGTGCGAATCGACAAGGAACGGTTCTTCAATCTGCCGGTGGTGATTCTCATCGCATCGAGTTTCATGCTTGGCATGAGTGAATTCATCGTGGTGGGCATCCTGCCCGACATCGCAGCCGATCTGAAGATATCGGAGGTGACGGTCGGCAATCTGGTGTCCCTGTTCGCCTTCGTGTACGCGCCCGTCACGCCGCTCGGATCCGCGCTGTCGGCACGGTTCCCGCGATTCGCTACGCATCTGACGCTGATCGGCATATTCCTCGCAGGCAACATCCTATGCGCGTTCGCGCCCAACTACGCGGTTCTGGTGGTGGCGCGCATCATGATCGCCTTGGTATCCGGAACGTTGGTGGCTGTGGCCATGACGTACGCGCCCGATGTGACAACGGACAGATTCCGTACGAAATTCATCGCATGGGTGTTCTCCGGCTTCTCCATCGCATCCGTGGTGGGCGTGCCGGTCGGCACATGGGTGGCCAACACGTTCGGTTGGCGTTGGGCGTTCCATATGATCAATGTGCTCACCATTATGCTCATCGTCGGTATGGTCGTGGCGCTGCCGCGCAACAGCCACATCGTGAAGATCGGATTCCTGCCGCAGTTCCGCCTGTTCTTCGACCGCCGCATCCAGTTGGGCGTGCTCGACGTGGTGTGCGGCGCGGCCGCCAGCTACGTGTTCTACACATACCTGACTCCGATCATGCGCGATGAAGTGCATGTGCCTGAACAGTACTTGAGTGTCGGACTGGTGATTTTCGGCGCGGCCTGCCTGTGGAGCAACCTGTATGGCGGCAAGCTCGCGGACCGGGGCAGGGGAGTGGAGCCGCTGACGCACATCCGTCCCATCTACTGCGCCCATGCGGTGCTCATGGCGTCGCTTGTCGTGGCGCATTGGGTACCGGTATACGGCGCGCTGCTGCTGGTGGTGCTCGGCATGTTCATGTACCTGCAAAATTCCGCGTCCCAAGTGCTGTATATGGACGTCGCCTCGCAGTCGCATCCCGGATCGTTGAACCTGGCCGCGTCGCTCAACTCCATGTCGTTCAACATCGGCATCGCGCTTGGTTCCGCGGTCGGAGGTCTAATCAACGGCCATTTCGGACTGATGTGGCTCGGCCCCGTCGGCGCGCTGTTCCTGGTATGCGCCATCGTCATCACCACGATGCTGCGCCCGTTCGTCGCGCAGGAACGAGACTTCTATGCTGATATATGACGGGGAACACGGTGGTCAGCCGAGCGGCTTCCACTGATCGGTGTCATTGACGTCTCCGAACGACGCGCCGTTCGCCACCCAACAGCTTTGCATTTCCGCGTTTGAGAAATCCACTGTGGTGGGCTGGTTTTTGGCGTGCGCGTCCAGATCCTTCTTGTACGCTTCCTTGTCGTAGTTTTTCGGCACGATACCGGCCTTATGCAGGCAATCGACCATGGCCTGGTCGCCATCGGAAAGCATGCCGGGATTGCCGATCTGCATCTGGTATACACCGGTCACCGCAATGACTTCAGTGTTATAGCATTTGTTCTCATCCTCGTTGAACTTCTTGCGCTGTTGGTCGCTCATGCCGGTGGTATCCCGCATGGCGATCATGTACAGGCCATTGGAGAACTGCCTGAGCACCGGTGTCGTATACCCATAGCTGGTCACGCACTGCTTGTAATTCGACCAGGCAAGCTCGTAATCCGGTTTCGATACGCTTCCCGACTTTCTGGAACGCTTCAGAATCGTTTTCTGTGCGTCACTCATGGGATATTTGGTATCGGGTTTGGCGTCCAAATCAAGAAGGAAATCGATGTAATCCGGTATCGAATTCGCGATTTTGGTCTTGGAAGCGTCACTGCCGGCACTTTCAGTCTGCTGTTGCGTATCCTGCCGATCGCCGACCGTCCCACAACCCGTGCAGCCGATAAGCATGGCGAGGAAGCATACGATGGCTACGCTTCCTCGCCATGTACCCATATTCAGTTGCATCATCGCCATCTCCTTTCTCGTGATAGACGAGCCTTGATGGGGTTTCGTTGTTTGTTTTTTGTATTGCCTTAGCTGGAAGTTTTCGCAGGTCTCCACACCTTATCGCTTTCCATAGTGGTGATGCCGAGCGCGGCCAGACAGCTTTGGACTTTGGGATCCGAGTAATTCAGCTCAGTGTGCTCGTCCTGCAAGCGGTTTTTCTCGTCTTGCTCGAACAGTTTCTTCGTATAGCCTTTCGGTGCCACATTCTCCCTCTTCAAGCAATTGACGGCCGCTTGATTGACATCGTTGATCATTTGCGGATTGCCCAATTGGAGGGCATATGTGTCATTGATGTAGATCACTTCCGTGTTGAAACAAACGCCATCGTCTTTGTTGAATTTGTTTCGTTGTTCGTCGGTCATGCCCTCGGCGTTTATTCTGGCGACGAAATACAGGCCATTGGGATAACGGTCAAGTACTGGGGTTGAATATCCTTTGTCGACCACGCATTGTTTGTAATGGGACCAAGCGAGTTCGTAATCGGTAGAGGACACGCCTCCAGCCGCTTCCGAACGTTTGAGAATCTCCCGTTGGGCTTTGGTCATCGGATACGTCGCGCGAGGATCGTCATTGTCTTTGATCACCGATGCTATATATTGCTTGATCGGTTCGGAAGAAGTAGTTCCACCGCCTTCGGGAGATGATGCTGTATCGGAGACTTGTCTTGAGCATCCGGACAAAAGTGATACTACCGTCAGACCGATGGCCATGCAGCGGCAACTCATCGAAAAGTTTGTCATATACCTCTGCTTTGTTTGTATCTTTGACAATCTAGGAGAGCCTCACGAGTATTGGTAGTGTTCCATAGCATATTCCGACAGCCAGTACTGATGCGGAGAGCGTTTTCATCAATTTATTGTGTTTCATCCAGGACATCATCGTCCACCTTTCATCATCATATCGAACTGCCTTGGCCCGGTGATTCATATGATATGAGTTGTTTTACGGGGTTATTGCGAACGATCTACTCAATATGAGTAAGGGGTGGTGATGAAATGATGTATTGTATTGCGGCAGGGGGATGTTTCCCGGGGGGAAGGAGCGTTGTACCATGACGGGGAAAACGGTTGGTGGTCCGAAGATATTGCTTGTTGACGATGACAAAATCGTCATCGAGGCGCTGACTGACCTATTCAAGCGGATTCTTCCGGCGGTGGGTATCGTCGATTCGGCTACCAGCGGCGTTGAGGCTTTGGAATTGTTTGCATCAAATGCCGACCAATATGCTCTTGTGCTGCTTGATATGTCGTTGGAAGGTATGCAAGGCCCGGAAGTCTGCCGTCGCATGCGGTTGATGGACTGTTCCACGCCGATTCTCGGCATGACCAGCTTCAGTCTGAACCGGTATCGCGTGCCGCTGGCGGCGGCTGGCGCGCAGGGGCTTGTCGGTAAAGGTGACGAGACGCAGCTCGAACAAGCCGTCTCCCGTGTCCTTTCAGGATGTTTCCTGCCCGGTTTTGAAACTCCGATGGCGGCTTATGCGAAGCTGAAATGCGATACTCAAGCGGAGTCCACGCTCACCAACATGCAGGAAACCATCATGAACCTGTGCGCGAACGAATATCTGACGGATGGCGAGATAGCCGAACGGCTCGGCATATCCATCGCCACCGTGCGCAAGCACATGCAGAACATCGTCAAACGACTGAACTGCCGTACGCAACGGCAAGCCATCATCACATGGCTGAAACGTGGGAACGGGCGCTGACATGACCGAAAAGAACGGAGCGTTCCGGTTGTCGGATATGCCGCGAATCAAGCATCCGTTGCGTTTTACGGGCATCATGACGTGCGAACTTCTGATGGTTTATGAGGCGGTGTGCCACCCCGGTTCGCCAATGGCATTGATGTTTACCGTCATGCAGATTATGCTGACCGGTCTCGCCTATTTCTGGTCCCGTGTGTGCGTCCGTATGCCTATCATAAGGATGTGATCGGCCGGTTGATTGGCGAGGTGTACGCGAACATTTCGCGTCATGCGCCTTCCGGAGGCAAGTACGAGGTGTCGGTTCTGGTGAAGACGCATTCCTTGGAAATCACCGAAGTGAATGATATGGGTGCCCGGCATTCCGGCAGCCTGCCCGGCGGCCATGGCCTCAGACAGTTCGCGGCTGAAATCGAGCATATCGGAGGAAGTCTTTCCACCGATTGCGAGAACGGCATATGGATGTTCCACGCGCGCATTCCGTTTGACTGATGGCTTTCCGGCGCGGAGAACGGGGTAAATGCAACGAGCCGGTGGATGATGCTGGGGAACACCTGGTTCCACATACCCATATTGGGTATGCCGCGCGTGACGGCAGGTCTTGGGGGTCTAGACTAGGGGATAAAGCGGGCCATGGCGGCCTGACGGCTGCGTCGTTTGTGAGGGGGCTGATGACG